>Ga0114978_10002353_pt1 | contig 15542 bp, 8 predicted proteins | sample S_140212_EF_Meta_FD_87027 | JGI IMG/M metagenome (GOLD analysis project Ga0114978, IMG submission 87027) | Freshwater microbial communities from Lake Simoncouche, Canada to study carbon cycling - S_140212_EF_MetaG | ecosystem: Environmental > Aquatic > Freshwater > Lake | place: Lake... | reverse complement strand
TGATTGCCTGGGATAAAGAACACACGATCAAAGGCCTTGCCCAATAACTCTAGAGCAGTAAGACTGTAATTCAGTGTGACTATGTTGATAGCTGCACGATTGTTGTGCCAATCACCTGTCATGAAACAGGTATCACAGCCCTCAGCTCGGGCGGTTTCGATAAACCATTTGACAAAGTTAAGACAATCGTCGTTGTGTGTTGAGCTGTTTGACTTTAATCCAAAATGGATGTCAGTCAGAACAGCTGCCTTCTTGAATAGATTAGCCATAGTTATAGTATACGCGAGTTAAGAGTAAAGTGCAAATCTTATATTGCCAATTAATTGACCCATAGGTCATGTAAATTTTGTGCTAGTGCCAACGGAATATCGAGATTAAATTTCTTATTAATACTATCCACCACGAACGATATATCTTTATTAAACAGATCTTCTACTTCTATGTATAAGTTAATATCATCGTTACATACTGTTGGATCTGTGCTGATAAATTCTTTTTGATAAAAATATTGAAGTTCAGCTTTTATATACCCTTCGTTAAAGACTGCAGGCCAACTAAAACGGTGTAAACGATTTTGTAATATTTCTATAGATTTCTCAGAATTAAAAGTTAGTGATATAAATTTTTTATTTGGTAAGGGGATTAGTATGTCTGCGACCCAATCAAAACTTGCCGCATGGCCGATATGCACAGCATTTGGTAAATTAAAATTCTGATTGCTTAGATACTTTGTCCAAAGATCTCTATCATTGATAATGTAATGATCTGTTAGGTGAGCAGTATCGGGTTTCATTGAATAATGCTCTAATAGATATTTGACATATTGATCTTTTGACAGTCCGACCACTCTAGGATTAAATGAAGGATCTAAACTTATCAAATTTGATAGATGTACCCCGCCAGTGCCGCCAAAAAATCTTATAAAATAATGATTTTTAATCATTCTTCGTAATGTCCGCCACCAGCACCCCAATCACCTTGACGTGTATAACTCGGGCTATAGTTGTTCATCTCTAAGATATCATCACGGATATTTTGATTTCGTTTTTCTATGTTCAACACGCGAGTGAAACTGTTGGTGATGGCCGCTGTGTAATAGGCGAATGGATTTTGGCTTTTTGCTTCGTCAAACTGCAGACCAATTTGGCTTAACTGTAATAATGCTTGACTGCGCATTTCATCGTTGTAGGTATAACCACGCCAATTTGAACGGGTGGCATAGCGTTCACATAACTTAATAAACATATGAGCCAGTTTACCTGTCATTGATCCATGATCTTTGCTGAACTTGCCCTTTTCAACTCCGCCTTTCCAATGGCTTTTACCTACACATATAGGAATTAATTCTTCTGTTACACTATAATGTTGGAACGGTGGAAAGTTTACCTTGGTATATTTTGTCGCACCCTTGACTATCACAGGCTCGTCATATTCAGTTTCGAAGTTTTCTTCATCAGCATCATATTCTTCTTGTGCTTTGAGATCTGCTTTTTTCTGTTTAACATCGTCGATTGGTATATGTTCCCAGGTCATGACACGGAATACTACATCTGTCACGGGAATATCTTTGGTTGGGGTTAGGAATTCATCTAATTTACGTTTGTTACCTAATAGTAGTTCTGCTTCTTGCGCTTCTTTGGCCAGACGTTCTGCACGCATCTTACGAGCTTCCTGCACTGATTTTTTAGTAATCTTGTCAACGCCAAGGACGATCATGTCATAACTTTTTACTTCATCGCTGATGAAACTACAATATGTCAGTTTACTCTTATGTATTTCCTTAAGAATATCTTTATTGTTTAGATAATTTACCTTTCTCATGGGTTACGGTTCCTTTTAACTACTACTATTATAATACCTATAAATACTAAGAACAAGAGGTATTTTAAAAATGGCACTATTAGGCGGTATCTTTAATCAATCTAGCAGTCTAGCTCCTGGAGAATCCGGTGGAATTCCTGGTAGTAATACTGTGTTTGATCTGCTGAATCCCAGTAAAGCTCGTAGTGCTATCAGCGGACTACTACCGGGTGGCACTAGCAGTTTAGCCAAAGCCGTGCCTAATATTGGATTCCAAGATGCATCAGCCACTGGTGGCGCTAGTGCTGCTTCAGAAGACGATTGGCGTGTGCGTGTTAGTTTAGCCGCAGGTGCCGGCATATTCTATCAAGATCCTACACTGTTACCAAACGCTTTGATGTATCCCCTATTAGAAACCAATGGTGTTATTTGGCCCTATGTTCCACAGATCAGTGTGACACATCAAGCCAACTATACTCCAGCTGCCCTTACACATAGTAATTATCCCGCACACTTTTATAACAATTCAGAAGTGGCAGACATACAAGTATCGGGCGAATTTACAGTGCAAGGTCCTGCAGATGGGCAATATCTAATGGCGGCTGTCTACTTTTTCCGTGCGGCAACCAAGATGTTTTTTGGGCAAGGTGCTAATGTAGGTAACCCACCTCCAATAGTATTCTTAGATGGTTACGGTAGCCACTATTTCCCTCACGTGCCTTGTGTGATCACCTCATTCCAACACACCATGCCAGCAGAAGTAGATTACCTACAAGTGCCTATCAGCAAGACTACATTAACTGAATCGGCCGCACCAGCACCAGCTGGACCAAATAGTGCAGTTGACCTAAAAACCAATAGTATCACAGGTGCCAATTATGAAACTTATACTCCGGCTTTATTAGACTCTAGCAAAACAGGAACCAAGGCAACCACGGCACCCACATTAGCATATAACACAATAACAACAACTACTCGTGTACCAGCAGTCAGCACTATAGCAGTGACCTTGCGTCCAATTTATAGCCGTAAAAACCTACACGACCGCTTTGATCTTAACAAGTTTGCCAATGGTGATCTACTAGCAGACAAAGACAAAGGATTTGGAGGATTTATCTAATGGCAGTTACATATTCAAGGTCTAGTCCTTACGCTAATACTGATGTCTATGGTTTCTTTTTAGACGTGGCTAAAATTCCAAGTATTCCGATCGATCCAAAAGATGTAGCATATCAGATCGACGCTATCTATCGAGGACGCCCTGATCTACTAGCATTTGACTTGTATGGTGATCCTGCCTTATGGTGGGTGTTTGTTATACGTAATCCAAATGTCCTACAAGATCCTATTTTTGATTTCCAACCTGGTGTTACTATCTACGTGCCACAGAAACAGAATCTAACTTCAGCATTGGGACTATAGGTAAATGGCCACTAGTCAAGCAGCTCAAACCGCATTAAGTTACTTCCAAGGCAAGGGCTGGTCTCCAGCACAGGCCGCCGGTATCGTTGGCAATCTACAACAAGAATCTGGACTTAACCCACAAGCATTCAATGGAGCAGGCGGCGGAACAGGCGCCGCTGGCATCGCACAATGGCGCGGAGTAAGGCAGGCTAATTTTGAAGCATTTGCAGGGGTTCCACTAAGCCAATCAACCTACCAACAACAGCTAGACTTCGTTAACTATGAACTAACACAAGGTACAGAAAAAGCTGCAGGAGCAAAACTCAAAGCCGCAACTACTGCCGCTGATGCAGCCACAGTAGTTGACAAATATTATGAACGCAGTGGTGGTGCTGATCTACAAAAACGTATTAATAATGCTAATTCACTAACAGGCGGTGGTCCAGCTGCACCAAATACACAAACACCCTCTGACGTTGCTGGGGGTGAAGAAGTTCTTGTTACCGCAAAACGCCCAGCTATATTATATCCAATCCCTAATAGACTGCATCAATATCCCAGCTATATCTATGGCCTAAGCCTACATCTATTGACAATAGATGAATACAACGACATGGTTAACACACAGACCTATACACCCAAACGTGTATTAATCGCCAGTGCCGGTCGTTATAGTCCAGATACGTTTCCACGCAGTGAATTCTTTGACAAAGATTTCTACTTTGAAAATCTTAATGTAGTAACCACCATAGCGCCAAATAATATCAGTAGAAATACTAATGCTATAGAAACATCATTTACCATCATCGAACCTTACGGATTCACATTGATTGAACGCATAATCAAAGCAGCTAAAGCCATTAAAAGCCCAAGCTATACACAGATGCCATATCTACTACAGATAGATTTTTTTACTATAGATGATGCCGGTAAGATTGTTGGCTCAGTCGAAGAATTGCGCAAACGCATACCTATTACACTTACACAATTTGATGTAAAGGTCAGCGGTAAAGGTGCAGAATACAGAATAGCTACCTCGGCATATAATCATTCAGCATATGATAAAAATACTGTGACTACACCAGCCAATTTTGAAGTAGTAGCTGGGTCTGTTTCTGAATTTTTCCAATCGATCGAAGGCACACCTGCCGACACTGTACCATTTGCCGGTAATCAAGTGCCTGGCGAACGTGCGATAACAGAACAGTATAATCAAGGTCCAAACTTCCTTGGCACTAGTGATACAACCTACACCCGTGTTAAGAGCTATGGCACTGCTATCAATGAATGGAGTGAAAAGTTAAAGACCAACGGAATTATCAGTGAAAATGATGTCTATAGATTTGAATTTGATGACATCATTGGTAAAAGTCTATTCACTCACCCAGATACAGTTACCCCTAAACGAACTCGAATGCAAGATGCTAGAACACCCAACGACTTTGTTAATATAAAAAGACAAGCCGCAGGCGAGCAACAGGCAATGTATGACCCTAGCAAGGTCGTATTCCAAATTAATTATGGTACGACCATTGACAAATTACTAGAATATGTCATACGCAACAGTGATTACATACACAATCAGCTGATAATTCCTTCAGATCCTGACTATGATCAAAAAAGAAAACAAATGGCAGAAGAGCCACTTAATTGGTTTAAGATCGTGCCTATTGTCAGATTACGAAAATTTGATAAGATCAGAGGTAAGTTTTCTAGAGAAATAACCTATAGAGTGACACCATATAAGATTTCTAATGTGCGCCTTGACATAGCCCCACAAGGTGTGGCATTAAGTCCATGTAAAAATTATAATTACATCTACACTGGTAAGAATGATGATGTATTTGATTTTGATATTAATTTTAATACGTTATATACTAGTCAAGTTACCGCCTACAGGAATAGTCTAGCAGAACTTAATCCCACTGCTGACAGCAACTCTACTACCGAACAAACACAGAATTTCCCAAATTACGGTGGCGGTGATGCATCAATGGAACCTAACGCTATCATGCCATCGATCCTACACCCTGTGGTACAGAATTCTACTGCCAGTGCCACAGGCGGAGCAAATGATACAAAACAAGTAGCGGCGTCTGACTTGGCCGATAGCATCATGACCAGTACCTTGGGTGATATGATGATTTTAAAATTAAAGATCCTAGGAGATCCAGATTTTATCAAACAAGATGATATATTCTATAGAACACCGTTGACTAGCGTTACTGCTACTCCAACAAAACCCACTGATGATGAAAGACTATTACCAAGCAACGGTAGTTTAGTAATGGATAACGGAGAATTATATGCACAGGTATTGTTCCGCACTCCGGTTGATATCGATGAATCGACAGGGCTAATGGAATTTGATTCTAATTATAAAAATAGTTTGTTCAGCGGCCTATATCGAGTTATGACAGTTACTAGCAATTTTCAAAATGGACAATTTACGCAAGAATTAGAACTAGCACGCTTGCCACGACAAGCGGCATTTGACTATACTGAATTACAAAATACCGACGGAACAGAAAGAACACAGCGTGAAGAATCCAATCCAGACACATTCCCGGGTAAACTAGGTATCACACAAACGCCACCAATCATTCCTGGCCTGCTACAAAGTGGTGGTGCACCGCAGACCACTGCTGATGCCAGTGACTCAGCAACGAATCAAACAGCCGGACAGGATCAGCCTGGAGCACAAGAAGCTAATACGACTCCGACATTGCTAACACAGAACGCACAGGATCTGCGTGTAGTAAATGAAACTGCACCAGAAGAAACTATAACTGCTCAGACAGAACCACAGGCCATAGCTCCTAACTTTACTCCGATATCTAGTAGAGGCAATAGAGTACCTGGCATAAATGCGGTGCAATAATCAAAGGAAACTCAAATGGCGATCAATGATAGGATAGGTAGTAAGGTAGTTAAATCAGCGAGACGAGAAGAAGCCCCAGGTACCCGTGTTGATCCCTATCCATACGTAGGTATAGTTAAGAATAATCTTGACCCAACACTGTCGGGACGATTACAGGTATATATTCCTGATCTAGGTGGCCCAGCCGACGATCCGAATAATTGGCGCACGGTTAGTTACAGCAGCCCATATATGGGTTATACTAGTCAGGTGCAGTCACAGACAGATACACCTAGCCCAGATAATAGTTTTACTAGAGTAAGCCACACCTATGGTATGTGGATGGTGCCGCCAGACATTGGTGTAGAAGTTATCGTTGTATTCATCGCTGGTGATCCCTTGCGTGGGTATTTTATTGGCTGTGTTAACAGCAATCTCAGCCATTTCATGTTGCCAGGGATAGCGGGCACACAAAACGTAGATGTTAATAGTTTAACCGCTGATCAACGTAAATCCTATGCCAAGGGCGACATAGTTCCAGTAGTTGAATTCAACGAATATACTAAAGATTTTACCAATACAGCATTTTATCTAAACAATAAACCTGTGCATGTGATACAGTATAATATCCTACGCAAACAGGGATTAGATCAAGATACTACTCGCGGTGCCATATCTAGTTCAAGCCAGCGTGAAAGTCCAAGCCAAGTATTTGGCATCAGCACGCCTGGTCGTCCACTAGATGATCCAGCAGATACTAAAGAATCCAAAGACAAATACACATCAGATCTAGCCGCAGGTAAAATTGATCCAAAATATCTAAAGATTAAATCACGTAAAGGTGGACATGTGTTTGTCATGGACGATGGCGCGGCCTTAGGTGAAGATCAATTAGTCAGACTCCGCACTGCTAAAGGTCATCAGATATTGATGCACGACACTAATAAAACTATCTATATCGCACACGCAGATGGTGGTAGTTGGATTGAACTAGGACCAACTGGGAGTATCAGTGCTTATGCATCAGGATCATTTAATGTCCGCAGTGAAGGATCACTTAATCTACACAGTGACACTAATATTAATATCAATGCTGGCGGCAGTATTAATATGAAATCTGGATCAAAAATTAAATTAGAAACTAATAAAACAGAATTACTAACAGGCACACTAAAAGTAGAATCGTCTGGACTAACAGAATTTAAATCAGGTGCGGCATTTAATGTAGAATCCTCTGCGGCGATGTCTTTAAAGGCTGCGGCTAAGTTTGCTGTGGATGCCAGCGGCATATATCAGAACAGCGGTGCTTCTACCGCAGTCAAAGGTGTAGATCCTTTACAGGTAAACAGTTTACCGAGTGCAGGATTAAATGCCAATGGTGTTTGGCGAGTTGTTCCTAATGCCCTGAGCACTATAGTAACAGTGGCCCCCACACACGAACCATACTCACGTGGCTACAATGGTGTATTCTATAAACCAACCAGCCCGGGCATACAACCAAAACCTTATAAAGGTGCTGTTGATGCTACTAAAACCGCGGCCAGTGCCGGTGTGCAAAATGCCGCATCGATAAAAGACCTAAGGAATCAACCTGCAGCCACTGCGCCAGTGGGCACACTAAGCCAAGACCAAACCACTGCTTTACTAGCTCAAGCAGGTTCAGGTAACGATTATACCTCAGTTGATGCCGACACAGGTGCGGTAGGCAAATACCAAATTGATTATCAGGCATTGATAGATGGTGGCTATGTAAAAAGCACAGTGGCTAGCAATGAAGATCTACAAAATCCCAACAGTTGGATCGGAAAGAATGGTATAGACTCAGTTGATGCATTATTGGACAATGGCCCTGAACAAGAATCTATCATGGCAGAATTGACTAATAATAACTATACTGCCATGGTCGCCAGTGGTGCAATCTCAGAAGAACAACCGCCCGAAGATGTAGCAGGTATGTTGGCTTTAGCACATGACGTCGGAGTTGATGCAGCCAAAAACTTCAGAGAAGGACAAGGCACGGGAGCAGATATATTCAACCAAGGTAAGTATGCGGCTTCAATATTAGCTGGGCAGGTTCAGGCTGTTAGCCAAGGATAAATATTTACATGGCCACTACATATAAAGGATTTAGCACCCTAGGATCTAGCAAGAACTTCCGCCTTACAGATTTTGATTTGATCAAGCAGGATATTTTCAATCATTTCAACATACGCAAGGGCGAAAAACTCATGCGTCCAAACTTTGGAACTATCATTTGGAATGTTCTACACGAACCCTTTACAGAAGACTTAAAAAGCGTGATCACACAGGATATCCGTGCTATCGCTGGCTATGACCCACGTGTTAGTTTTGACAATATCATCGTTACAGAATACGATCAAGGTATACAGATAGAACTACAACTGCGCTATGTATTAACTAATCAGACCAGAGTCATGCTGATGAACTTCAACGGTACTAACAACACACTTTCCGTGCAATAATTAACTACACAGTTTATTTTCCTGATAAATACTAGATAATAGGGAAATAGCATGGCAACCACCACACGACAAACCAGTTTATTAGTCTCACAAGATTGGACTAAGCTATATCAATCGTTCCGTAACGCAGACTTCCAAAGCTATGACTTTGAAACTCTACGTGCTAGTATGGTCAGCTATCTACAGCTTTACTATCCTGAAGACTTTAACGACTTTATCGAATCCAGTGAGTTTATCGCACTAATCGATATGATCGCGTTCCTAGGTCAAAGCCTGGCCTTCCGCGCAGATTTAAATGCTCGTGAAAACTTTATTGACACAGCACAGCGTCGTGACAGCATACTTAAACTAGCACGCCTGATCAGCTATAATCCTAAACGTAATATTCCTGCTGTTGGCTTGTTAAAATTCAACAGCGTGTCAACTACTGAAAATGTCTACGACAGCAACGGACTTAATCTAAGTGGTCTGGTGATCAACTGGGCAGATGCTGGCAACAGCAATTGGTTAGAACAGATGACCTTGATACTTAATGCTTCCTTGGTCAACAACCAAGCTATTGGTAAACCTAGTTATAGTCAGATCATCAATGGTATCACCAACGAAGAATATCAGATCAATCTAGTGCCTAATATCTTATCTACCTATAGCTTTAAATCTACTGTAGCTGGATCACAGATGCCATTTGAAATGGTAAGTCCTACCAGTGCAAATGCAACTTATATCTACGAAGCTGATCCTAAACTAAATGCTCCATTTAACTTTTTATATAGAAATGACAATCTAGGCAACGGCAGCAACAACACAGGTTATTTCCTATATTTCAAACAAGGTGAGCTAAAGAGCTTAGATTTCAATCTCGCTGAAAGTATTCCTAATCGTGTCTACAGTATCAATACCAACAACATCAACAACACAGATGTTTGGGTGTATAGTCTGGACAGTAACGGTAACTTAGATATCCTATGGGAAAAAGTTCCAGCAGTAGCCAACACCAATGTTATCTACAATGCTACGTCAAATAAAAACATCTATCAGATCAACAGTCGCGCAGGCGATCAAATTGATTTGGTATTTGGTGATGGATCATTTGCTAATATTCCACAAGGTAACTTCCGTATCTACTATCGTGTCAGCAATGGTCTACAGTATAAAATCACTCCCGATGAAATGCAAGGTGTAGTGATACCAATTAACTATGTCAGTGCCGCCGGTCGTGTTGAAACTATCACTATCACAGCCAGCTTACAATACACAGTGGCCAATGCTACTAGTAGAGAAAGTTTAGATTCAGTTAAACAAAAAGCACCACAACAATTCTACACACAGAATCGTATGATCACAGGTGAAGATTATAATATCTTACCTTATACATTATTCAATGATATTTTAAAGATCAAAGCAGTTAATAGAACATCAAGTGGTATCAGTCGTTACTTAGATGTTATCGATGTAACTGGGAAATATTCATCTACTAATATCTTTGCACAAGATGGCATGTTATACCGTGACAACACGGTCAATACATTTAGCTTTGACTATAACACTACCAACGACATTTATAAAGTTATCTACGATCGCATAGCGCCAATAGCACAAGCACCAGAAACACTACAGTTTTTCTATGCACACTATCCTTTATTAGATCTGACAGATATCTATTGGCACACATCAACGATCATCGCCAATGGTTGCACAGGTTATTTTGTTGACAGCACAGGCAAGATCCTACAGATTGGCGCAGCAGTGACCAGCACTAACAAATATATCGTGCAGAGTTCTATAGTTAAAATGTCGGCAGGCGATGGTAACTATTTTGATGCACAGAATCGTGTTAAAACAGGCACACCACGTAACCCAGGCGACAAGTATTATGTCTATGCTGCGATTGAACTAGTAGTGGGTGATGGCACCAATGGCGGTCAAGGTAATTTGTCAAATGGTGAAGGACCAGTGACTATCAATCAGATCATCCCCATAGATGAACTACCAGTGGCTGATCGAGTATTTGCTGTGTTTAACGTGGCATTCTCAAATGCTCTAGTTTCAACCATGGTTGGTTACATACAGGCGTTTGCTAACTTTGGTCTACGCTATGACATAGTATCGGCTAGCTGGAAGATTATTACCCCACAAGACCTAAACACAGTGGATCCATTTAGTCTGATCAATGCAGGTGACACCAGCGGACAGGCATTGGATAGCAGTTGGCTCATAGCATTCCAAACCGTAGGACAAACCTACACAGTCAGCTATCGCGGATTAAATTATGTATTTGAAAGTGTGCAAGAAACTAATTTCTACTATGACGGAACCACAAAGATTTTTGATGCTAGCACTGGATTAACAGTTAAAGATCAGATCAAAGTATTAAAAGTCAATACACAACCTGATAATAGTAATCCACTGGCACTTGATTATATCTGGAACATCTACAAGAGCATCACTGAAGTTGATGGCTACACTGATATCAACAGGATCTATGTAACATTCTCTGATGTTGACAATGATGGTATTCCAGACAACCCTGAACTATTTGAACTATTAGTTAATCCTAATGTAGATGTGACTAACAAATATGTTTATTTCCAATCAACCACAGGTTATGATAATTTTGTAACTGAAACCCCAGTTGATAACAATACCGTAGTGTCACAATATGCTAGCCTACGTGATGCACAGGTAGCAGCCACATTATATCAAAATGGACAACTATTTTATATTGTGCCAAGTGATACGTTTTATCAATTAGCGATCACCGGAGCAGTCTATACGCTAAATCTTGTTACTGGATATTCAGCTAAACTAGGTCGTCAGGATATATACTTCCAATATCGCCACAATAGTCCAAACAATCGACGTATTGATCCGAGTCCAAATAATATTATTGACTTGTATATCCTAACACAACAATACAGCATCGATTACCAGGCCTGGGCACAGGACATCACAGGAACTATCACAGAACCTAGTTTACCAACCAGTGAACAGTTAGAACTCAGCTACAGCAGTTTAGATCAATACAAGGCTGTCAGTGACACTATTATCTATAATCCTGCACAGTTTAAACCATTGTTTGGTGCCAAGGCAGATCCTAAACTACAGGCACAGTTCAAAGTAGTTAAAAATTCTAACATTGTTATCAGCGATAACGAAATACAAACATCGGTGATAGCCGCTATCAACAGCTACTTTGATGTGGCCAATTGGGACTTTGGAGAAACCTTCTACTTCAGTGAACTTGCGGCATATTTACACATGCAATTGGTTCCAAATATTTCTAGTATCGTTATTGTTCCTGCCAACGAGGCCAGCGTGTTTGGTAGCTTGATGCAGGTCAATGCAAACATTAACGAAATCATTACCAGTTGCGCAACTGTCAATGATGTTAAGATTATCAGTGCTATCACAGCGGCACAACTTAATCAAACTGGCGCACTAATAACTGCTTAGGACTATAATGGCTGAAAGAAAAACCTATAACTTTTTACCCACTACCTTTAGATCCGACACGAACCAAAAGTTCTTGGCGGCTACCATGGACCAGTTGGTATCAGAACCAAATTTTACCACACTATATGGTTATATTGGTCGTAGATTTGCTCCCACTTATAAAAGCACAGACAGCTATGTCCTCGAAGACACTGCGGTCAGACAAGACTATCAACTCGAACCTAGTGTAGTCATACGTGATCAACAGAATAATATTACATTCTTTGCGACCTATGTCGATCTACTTGAAAAGATCAGCTACTACGGTGGTATCACCAATGATCAAAATAGATTGTTTGAACAAGAATATTATACCTTTGACCCACGCATCAGCTATGACAAGTTTGTTAATTTCAGCCAATACTATTGGCTACCTGATGGTCCCGATTTTGTAGAAGTTAATACCACAGGTCTTGATCTCAGCATAGATTATGTAGTCACTAGAGATGCGGCCAATGGTCGTTATATATTCAAGAGCAATGGTGTAGTAGACAACAGCATTATTTTAGCACGTGGGGGTAGTTATACCTTTACTGTCGATCAACCCGGCGTGCCATTCTGGTTACAAACTGAGTTAGGCGTAGATGGAGTAATCTCAGCAACCCCTACACTAAGCTCAAGAGATATCCTAGGTATTGAAAATAACGGTATCGATGTTGGAACTATAACATTTAATGTTCCACAAACTTCAGCACAAGATAGATTCTTAGCTCAACCACTAGTCTATACGGTTGACTACGCCACTCCATTTAATACCTTACCATTCAGCAGATTCCACAATCAGCTGATATCAACATTCTTGGCCAACTATCCGCAGTATGGTGGCATCACAGGTCAGCTCAACGGCAAACATCTAGTATTTGTTAATGTGCAGTTGGCTACTAATGTGGGTGAGGAAGTATGGACTTATCCTGAAGTAGTGGTTGATACATTACCGGCAACAGCCGGTGCATCAGGCACTAATGTTATTACCTTGTCATCAACAGATAAATTGATCGCTAATCTTGCAGTATCCGGCACAGGTATTCCAAGTGGAACTACTATAATCAGCGTTGACGCAGCCAATGCTAACATCACACTCAGCGCAAATCTTACTACCACTGCCAGTGGTGCATACACATTTACTGCTCCTGACTTTGATGCTGGTTATGTAGTGCCAGAAGAAGAACGTTACGGTGTGTTCCGTGTGGTCTATATTGATGCTGGTATTAAAAATGCAGATGGATCTACTGACTATGTGACAAGACTGGTATTTGAACAGGCAGTTAATGTAGACGAAAAAGTCTATGTGAGATTTGGTGTTGCTAACGCTAATAAAGAATACTATAAAGACTATGATGGCTTTATGAAACAGGTTCCAATACTTACCTGTCAATTAAATAATTTATGGATACAAGATGGTACCAGAGCAGACATTTATAAAAGTGTGCAGGTAGTAAATTACAATGCTTGGACCATCGATGTCACTACTGATATTATCGGACAACAAAATTATACTAGTCCTAACGGTGTAAACTTTACCAGTGGATTAAAAATACAATTTGCAGAAGATGTGACACCTGCTAGCTATCAAAATCGTCAATTCTATGTAGAACAAGTCGGTGACACCGGCCAATACAATGGCGGCATAAGACTAGTTCCAGTTGACGAATTAATAACTCCAGAAGCATACAACGCTGAACTAGCATTAAATTATCCAAACGAGATATTCCCCGACTATATCACTATCAATCGAGCTAGTGTTGATCGCAACGCTTGGTCACGTACCAATCGTTGGTTCCATATTGATGTAATCTTAGTCACAGCTACCTACAACGGAACACAACCAACCATTGACCAAGCTAGCCGAGCTCAACGTCCTATCGTGCAGTTTGACTGTGATCTACAATTGATCAATGAAGGTCGTATTGGACTTGATCATATTGATATCTTGGATACCAGCACTAAAAATGCCTTTACAGAACTACAGGGACAGACCTATGCGATAGCATTTGGTGTTACCTTGTTTGATGGTATGCGTGTGATCTTTGCTGCTGATGAAGATCCTCTGGTCCGTAATAAAATTTATGTAGTTAGTCTGGTCCAATATGAAGTTGATGATCAACAACTACCCACAGGCCCATATCACATTGAATTATCATTGGCTGATGATGGAGATGTGGCAACATATTCTACAGTGGTAGTAGCATTAGGTCAATACAAAGGTAGTCAATGGTGGTATGATGGTGTTACTTGGATCGCTAGCCAACCTAAAACAGCCCTTCAACAACCTCCATTGTTTGACATATTAGATGCTAGCGGTAAGAGTTTTTCAACTTATACTAGAAGCACGTTTACAGGCACACAGATTTTTAGTTATGTGCGTGCTACCTCAGGAACAACAGATCCGATCTTGTCAAAGGGTATCATTCCTACGATCTACGACAGCAACAATAATCCTGTAACTAATTTCTATCTTAGCTACAAGACATTCACCACACAAGGTGACATCAAGTTCCAAAACTATTTTAATACTGATACATTTAGCTATGTCAATGCCAATGATATTATAACCACTCAGCTGATCAACACTGGTTACATACAAAAAATCCTAGCTGCTGAAACTCTGCAACCTAAGAATACTTGGGCTACGGTTCCTGAACCTAGCCACCAATATCAACAGATTAGTTATATATTTGACGGCACTAATAATCCATTTATCGTAGACATCGTTGCCGAAGTAGAAGCATCAATACCTTATACTAAAGTATTCCAAAATTTCCAATATCTACAACCAACAGATTGGACATTGGCCAACAGTGCTGTTCGATTATCAACATCATTGACAGTAGGCGATCAAGTTGACATTTTAATCTACAGCCAACAGATCAGCAAGTTAGGTTTCTATCAAGTGCCACAAAATCTAGATCTAAATGCACAGAATATTGACATAGACACACTAACACTCGGACAGATACGTAACCATTTGGTAGCATTGGCTCAGAACAGCACCATCGTTGAAGGTAATATTCTAGGACAAAGTAATCTTAGGGATATTGATATCAAACAACAAGGTGGCACGATCCTACAACATAGTAGTCCAACACCGTATGCTAGTTTATTCTTGATCGACAAGACAGCTAATTATGTAAATGCATTGCGTTATGCGCAACAAGAATATACTAAGTTTAAAAATAAATTCTTAGAACTCAGCACTTCCTTGCCTGGCATACAACCAACAGATCCAGCCGCCAGTGTTGATCTTATATTAGCTAAAATTAATCAAGTCAAGACTAAATCATTCCCTTGGTTCTATAGTGATATGGTTCCATATGGCACTTTAATTAATATCGTCAGCCAGCAACCGGGCGTAGACGGGTTCTTAGTATTTGATCCATTGAAAACCAACTATGAAATCACCAACATATTCAATAGTCAAGAACTCAGCAACAAGGCAGTATTAGTCTATCGTAACGGGGTACAGTTACTCAACAATGTTGACTATGCATTTAATACCACAACAC
>Ga0114978_10002352_pt1 | contig 15542 bp, 14 predicted proteins | sample S_140212_EF_Meta_FD_87027 | JGI IMG/M metagenome (GOLD analysis project Ga0114978, IMG submission 87027) | Freshwater microbial communities from Lake Simoncouche, Canada to study carbon cycling - S_140212_EF_MetaG | ecosystem: Environmental > Aquatic > Freshwater > Lake | place: Lake... | reverse complement strand
CCCCAGTTCGGGCCGTTCATGAACACCGCGTTCAAGGGCAGATGCCGGCGACCGATATGCACCCCCGGTGTGGCGGTGGGAATCAGCGCCAGCGTGATACCGACATCATCACGCGCACCGAGCAAATGCTCAGGGTCGTACAGACGGAAGGCGAGCCCCAGCAACGTCGCCACAGGACCGAGGGTGATGTAGCGCTTCTCCCAGGTGAGTCGCATGCCGAGCACTTCGGTGCCCTCCCAGGTGCCGCGGCAGACCACGCCGAAGTCGGGAATGGCACCGGCGTCCGATCCGGCCTCGGGGCTGGTCAGCGCAAAGCATGGCATCTCACTGCCATTGGCGAGCCGCGGCAGATAATGATTTTTCTGCGCATCGCTGCCGTAATGCAGCAGTAATTCGGCCGGCCCCAGAGAGTTGGGCACCATCACCGACACCGCGGCGGTGCCGCTGCGGGTTGAGAGTTTCATCACGACTTCCGAATGGGCCAGCGCGGAGAAGCCTTTGCCGCCGAACACCTTCGGAATGATCATGCCGAGAAAACCCTGATCCTTGATGAACTGCCACGCCACCGGCGGCAGATCATGCAGCTCGTTGGTGATCTGCCAGTCATCGAGCATGGCGCAGAGCTCTTCCACCGGGCCGTCGATGAACGCGCGTTCCTCCGCCGTCAGCGTTGGTTTCGGATAAGCAAGCAGCTTGTTCCAGTCCGGGTTACCGCTAAAGAGTTCGCCATCCCACCACACCGTACCGGCGTCGAGCGCCTCCTGCTCGGTCTGTGACACCTGCGGCAATATTTTGCGAAACAGCGCCAGCAAGGGCACACCGATCAGCGTGCGGCGCAACGGCGTCGGCAGGGTCAGCGCGGAGACCACCACAAAAGCGATCCACAGCGCGTTGATCGTCGCCGGCGCGACAAAGGCAGCAGCGTGCAAGCACGCCAGCAAGGCGGCCAGACAGGCCGACCACCACCAGGCACTGGCACGGTTGTAGGCAAGCACCGCGCAGACCACGCACATGGCCGTTATCCACCCATAAAACATGCTCGTCTCCCGATGACATCACGCGAGTTCGATTATACGCGTCGCCTGTGACACCCAGATTCACTTTGCAGCCTGGCGCCGGGCGGCGTAAGGTTGTCCTCTGCGCAGCGGTTATATGGTGTCCACCGATGCAACGAAACACGTTGGCCTAACCCACCCTGAGAGGCACTCCTTGCACAACACAGCCTGGTATTCGCGCTTTGCCAAAACGACGGCGCAGTTCTGCGGCCGGCCGCCGATCTTTACGCTGGCCGTCGGTATCATCGGCGTGTGGCTAGTCAGCGGCCCGCTGTTTGGTTTCAGCGACACCTGGCAACTGGTCATCAATACCGGCACCACCATCATCACGTTTCTGATGGTGTTTCTGATTCAAAACACACAGAATCGCGATACCGAAGCGATCCAGATCAAGCTCGACGAACTGATCCGTTCCACCCAGGGCGCGCACAACGCGCTGCTCGATCTCGAAGAACTGGAACAGGAAACCCTCGATGCGTTTCGCGCCAAATATCAGGCGATGGCAGCGGCGGCACGGCTGGGGCTGAGGCTCGGGCACCAGGATACCGGGACGCCCGAACCATGAACCCTTATTACGGCGCCGGCTTCATTAGCGCCCTGACTTTCTGGATATGGCCGGCATTTTTATTCAAGCATTTCGACGCGCACTGGCTGACGGTGGCAGTAGGGGCGGTGGTGGTAATTTCGGCATTGTTGTTTTTAGGCGCCGGCAAAGTAGCAACTGAATTTCATCTCGACCATATCGCGCCAAAAAATCCGCCGCGCGGCGCGTCCACGCACATCGCAATCCTCTGCGGGGTGGTTTTTGCCCTTGGCCTGGTCACGCGCATGATCTATTATCACGCAACCGGCGCCGGTTAGCAGCAGTTAGCGCAGGTTAATATGCAAGCCCTGCTAATCCGCCTTAATACCGGCGTCTTTCACCACGCGCGCCCACTTCTCGGTTTCCGCTTTGAGATACGCCGCGAACACAGTCTGCGTGCTGCCAACCACCTCCACGCCCTGCGCGAGCAAACGATCGCGACGCTCAACCGTTTGTAGCGATTGCACGATCACCGCATTCAAACGCGCCGTCACCGCCGGCGGTGTGCCCCGCGGTGCGAACAAGCCGTACCACGCGTCTCCGCTGTAACCGGGCACACCGGCCTCGGCAATGGTGGGAATCTCGGGCGCCACCGCAGAACGCTTCACACCAGTGACACCGAGCCCGCGCAAACGACCGCCCTTGATCAGCGGCAGCGCCGCCAACAGGCCGTCGAACATGAAATCACACTCGTGCGCCATCACCGCCACACGGCCCTGCGGCGCGCCCTTGTAGGGCACATGGGTGACGCGAATCTGCGTCATGCCGGCAAATAGTGCAGCCAGCATATGCGCGGTCGAACCGGTGCCCGCCGAAGCGTAGTTGACGGCAGCAGGCTTGGCGCGCGCCAGCGCAATCAACTCGGCCACACTTTTGGCCGGTGACGCCGGCGACACATGCGCGATAAAACTCTGCGCTGCCACCTCGGTGACCGGCAGCAGATCACGGATGACATTAAAAGGCAGCCGCGCGCCGTAGATCGCCGGATTGATCGCCACGTTGGCACCGGAAGCCAGCAACAGCGTGTAGCCATCGGGCGTCGAGCGCACCACGATCTCCATGCCAATGATGCCATTGGCGCCGGGACGATTATCGATCACCACCTGCTGGCCCAGCGCCTCGCCGATGATCTCGCCGACCGTACGCGCAATCGCATCGCCACTGCCACCGGAGCTCAACGGCGAAATGATACGAATGGGCCGCGACGGGTAATCGCCACCACTGACGGCGGCCGCCTGCGCCACCCCCGCGCAACACAGAGGCGCACACAAAGTTACCCACAGCGCCGCCCGCCTGCATTGGCCCGCCATGCCGTTAATCCGCTTTCGCACCGGACTCACGCACGACCTTGCCCCACTTCTGGATATCCGACTTGATCAGCTCACCAAAAGCAGCCGGCGTATCGCGCAAGGGTTCGAAGCCCAGCGATACCATACGCTCGCGCATCTCACGTTGCTGCAGCAAACGCTCGATCTCGGCATTGAGTTTATTGATAATCGCCGGCGGTGTGCCGGCAGGTGCCAGCAAACCGTACCAGACATTGGCCTCGTAGCCGGGCAAGCCCGCCGCCTCGGCGATGGTCGGCACTTCCGGTGCAAGCTGGCTGCGCTGCGCGCTGGTGACGCCCAGCATACGCAACTTGCCCGAACGCGCGTGCGGCAGCGTGATCGGCAGCGTGTTGGGCAACACCGGCACCTGGCCGGCGAGTGCCGCAGTGGTGGCCGGCCCGCTGCCGTTGTAAGGCACATGCAGCAACTTGATGCCGGCCATCGAACGGAACAACTCCATCGACAGATGCACCGGCGTGCCGCTGCCCGCCGAGGCGTAGGCAACCTCACCCGGCCGCGCCTTGGCCAGCGCAATCAATTCGCGCATCGATTTCACCGGCAACGAAGGATGCACGGCGATGCAATTTGGCGTCACCGCCGCCAGTCCAATGGGCGCAAAATCTTTCACCGCGTCATACGGCAGCTTGCTGTAAAGGCTGACATTGATGGCAAGCGAACCAATCGCCATCAGCAGCGTATAACCATCGGGCGTCGCCTTGGCCACGTAATCAGTACCAATATTACTGCCCGCACCCGGTCGGTTCTCGACGATGAAAGACTGTCCCGTTGATTCACTCATTTTCTGTGCAAGCAAACGCGCCATCACATCGGTGCCACCGCCGGGTGCAAAACCAACGACGACGCGCACGGTGCGCGCCGGATAATTGAGCGGCGCCTGCGCCAGACCGGCGCCCGACACAGCAATCGCGGCAAGTGTCACGCAGAGACGATAGACTGGGCTACAAAGTTTCATGACGTATCCTGTGTATTCGACAATCTTCAGGGGGCCGAGTTTAGCGTGCGCGCCACGGCAGGTGCAGCCTTGCGCAGACGCCATCAAAGACGTCACGCAACAGAGGTTCGAAAAAAAACCGCGGCAATGATGCCGCGGTTTTCTTCAAGCAGAGGCGTAGGTTGTTTAGTTCGCCGCCCGGCCAAACAAGCCGACCAGACCCGCTGAACCTTTGCTGTGGCCATTCAACTTCGCCAGCAATTCTGCGCGCGTCAGCCCCGCCGGCAGTGCATTGGGCTCAAGATCGGTGGCGATCAAGGTGAACGTGTAATGGTGAAAGCCGGTGCCGGGCGGGGTGCACGGTCCGAGATAATGACCCACACCGGCGGTACCTTTGCCGCCAACATATTTGTCATTGAGCTGACTGGTTTCGCCCTCGGCAAAAACGGTGCGCGTCGCGGCAATGCCGTAGGCGTTCCAATGATCCACACCCAGGCCGCCACGGCCTTCAGGGTCAACCATGATCAGCGCAAAGCTCTTGGTGCCGGCAGGCACGTTTTTCCATTCCAGCGGCGGCGACAGATTCTCACCGATGCAGTTCGGATTGCTTTTGATGTTACCGGCAAAGCGAACCGGCATCATGCCGCCATCGCGAAACGCGGACGAGTTGAGTGAAAAAGCATTGCCCATCGACGGCAGATCGCTGCCGATCGTTGCACAACCACCCAGGCCCAGCGCCAGCATCGAAGCAGCCATAGCCGGAACGACGAATTTCGATTTAAACAAGATCGACTCCCCCAGAAAATGTGCGGCACGCGCAGATGACGGAAAAGCCCGTCCCTGTTTTATCTAGCCGTCGTACCGCTAACTGGCGAAACTATACTGTGGTGCCGAATAAAGAACAAATAAAAAAACAAACACTACCCGAAGTATGGCGCAGCCTTTTATGGCACCCTACTTGCTTTATCAAGACGTATTGATCCTGCAACCCCGTTCATGAGGTTTTATGCACCACATTGCATCGTTCGCCGTTGTCGCCTGCCTCAGTGCGGCGCACTGCCTCGCCGCCACTCCACCGACGGCATCGTATCCTGACAAAGCAGTACGCCTGCTGGTGTTATCTCCGCCCGGCGGCGGCTCCGACATCACGGCGCGCGCCATCGCGCAAAAACTGACTGATCAATGGCGGCAGAACGTCATCGTCGACAACCGTGCCGGTGCCGGCGGCGTGATTGGCATGGAGATCACCGCCAGGGCACCCGCCGACGGTTACACCATGACCCTCGGTTCGATCGGGCCGGTCGCCGTCGCGCCCAGCCTCTATAGCAAACCGCCGTACAACCCCGTCCGCGATTTCACCCCGCTTGCACGCACGGCCAGCGCGCTTAATCTGCTGGTAGTGCATCCCTCTGTGCCGGCGCACACGGTGAAGGAATTCATCGCCTACGCCAAAACGCCGGCAGCAAAACTCAACTACGGCTCCTCGGGTGCGGGTCGCGCCGACCATCTCGCTGGCGTAATTTTCAGCAGGGCAGCCGGCATCACGATGCAACATATTCCCTATAAAGGTGGTGCGCCGGCCATGGTCGATCTGCTCGCCGGCAATATCCAGATTATTTTTGCCACCGTCTCGACTGCGCTGACGCATGTGAAAACCGGCAAGATCCGGCCGCTCGGTATGACGTCGGCAAAACGCTCTGAATATTTTCCCGAGATTCCGACGATCGCCGAAAGTGGCCTGCCCGGCTTTGCCGTGGACAACTGGTATGGGATTGTCGGCCCGGCCGGCATACCGCCCGCACTCGCCAACCGCATACACCGCGATATCGGTGCGGCGCTCGCACAGAACGACGTCAAGGAACGCCTGGCGGCGCTGGGCATCGTGGCCTTTCCAACCGCTACCACCGAGGAATTCGGCCGCTATATCAAGAGCGAATTCGAGCGCTATGCGGCGGTGGTCAAAGAGGCCGGCATCACGGCGGAATAAAACACCTCTGGCGGCGGCTACGCGCCGCCGTCAGAACGCGTCTTCTTCCAGCAGCAGCACGCTGGCCGCACCACCACAGATTTCCTCGGCCAATGCGGGCGCCTGCGGCAGAATGTGTTCGATATAAAAGCGCGCGGTGGCGATCTTTGTTTTGTAAAACCGCATATCGCCTTTGGGCTCGGCGAAGCGCGCTGCAGCGATTTCAGCCGCGCGGCCCATCAACCAGCCGCCAGCGACGATCCCCCACAATTTAAGATAGGGCACCGACACTGCGGCGACCGCATTCGCATCAGCTGGGAACGTAGTCACCACCCATTGCGTCGCTGCGTGCAGGGCGTCGACCGCGCGCGTCAGCGCGGCGTGGAGGGCGGCAACATCCGTCTGCGCGTGAGGCGCCAGCCGCGCAATGTCGCCGCGCATCTCTGCAATGATGAGCGCTGCTGTCGCACCTTTTTCAAAACCGATTTTGCGGCCTACCAGATCGGCGGCCTGTATACCCGTAGTGCCTTCGTAGATTGCCGTGATGCGCGCATCGCGCAGATATTGCGCGGCGCCCGTCGCCTCGATGAAACCCATGCCGCCATGTATCTGTACGCCGGTCGAGGCGATTTCAATCGCCTGCTCGGTACACCAGCCCTTCACAATCGGAATCAACAAATCGACCCGCGCCTGCTGGCGCGCGCGTTCGCCGTCATCGGGATGATGCCGCGCCTTGTCGAGTGCGGCCGAGGCGGTATACGCCAGCGCGCGCATCGCTTCGATCTGCGCCTTCATCGTCAGCAGCATACGTCGCACATCCGGATGCTGGATGATGGTGACGCGCTCGCCACTCTTCTGTCCGATGGCGCGGCCCTGCACGCGACTCTTCGCATACTCCAGCGCATGCTGCCAGGCACGCTCGGCAATCGCCACGCCTTCAAGCCCGACGCCGAGGCGCGCATGATTCATCATGATGAACATGGTTTCGAGACCGCGATTTTCCTCACCGACCAGATAGCCGATGGCACCATCCTGTTCGCCATAAGCCATCACACAGGTCGGGCTGGCATGGATACCCATCTTGTGTTCGATCGACAGGCATTTCACATCATTGCGCGTGCCGGGAGTGCCATCGGCATTCGGCATGAACTTGGGCACGATAAAGAGCGAAATACCTTTGACGCCCTCCGGCGCATCGGGCGTACGCGCCAGCACCAAATGCACAATGTTCTGCGCCATGTCGTGCTCGCCCCAGGTGATGTAGATCTTGGTGCCGCGGATCAGGTAATGATCGCCGGCGCGCCGCGCCTGGGTGCGCACCGCAGAGAGGTCCGAGCCGGCCTGCGGTTCGGTCAGATTCATGGTGCCACTCCACTCGCCGCTGACAAGTTTTTCCATGAACTGCTTTTTCTGCGCGTCGGAGCCGCGCAGATGCAGCGCTTCGACCACCCCTGAGGTCAGCATCGGGCACAGACAAAACGCCATGTTGGCGCTGTTCCACATTTCCTGCACCGCCATCGCCACGATATGTGGCAGGCCCTGGCCACCGAAATCGACCGGTCCAGAAAGACCGTTCCAACCGGCTGCGGTGAATTGTTTGTAGGCGTCGGCAAAGCCGGCCGGCGGCGTGACGGTGCCGTTGGATAATTGCGCCCCCTCTTGATCGCCAATGCGATTCAGCGGGTCGAGTACTTCAGCAGCAAACTTGCCCGCCTCGGCCAACACCGCTACGACCAGATCCGACGTGACGTCGGCACAGGCCGGCATCGCCGTGATCTCAGCCAGCCCGACCAGTTCTTCGATGACGAAATGCATGTCCTGCAGCGGTGCGAAATATTGAGACATGGCGGCTTCCTGATGTAGAGGATGAATAGGGCGCGTTGGCGCCTGCTCAGGGTAGCAAAAAAAAAGGGCAAAGCACGCGGCTTTGCCCTTTTCTGCTTCAATGCAATCGCATTAGAGCGCGGCAGTCATCTCCGGCACCGCCTTGAACAGATCTTCCACCAGCCAGTAGTTGGCCACCGAGAAAATCGGCGCTTCGGCATCCTTGTTAATAGCGACGATCACCTTGCTGTCTTTCATCCCGGCCAGATGCTGAATGGCGCCGGAAATACCAACGGCGATATACAGTTCCGGCGCAACGATCTTGCCGGTCTGACCGACTTGATAATCGTTGGTGACGAAACCCGAATCGACCGCCGCGCGCGAGGCACCGACCGCCGCACCGAGCTTGTCGGCAAGCGCTTCGAGGATCTTGAAGTTTTCGCCGTTGCCCATGCCACGACCGCCCGAAACGATGACGCGTGCGGCGGTGAGTTCGGGACGCGCCGACTTGGTCACTTCCTGGCCCTTGAACTGTGTCAGCCCGCTGTCGGCAACTACCGCGACGTTTTCCGTCGCCGCAGAACCCTCACCCGCAGCCGGATCGAACGCCGTGATACGCACAGTAATGACCTTGATCTTGTCTTTCGACTGCACTGTTGCCAGCACGTTGCCGGCATAGATCGGACGCACAAAGGTATCGGCCGATTCAATCCCGCTGATGTCAGAAATCTGCGCAACATCGAGCAGCGCGGCGACGCGCGGCATGAAGTTTTTGCCGAACCCGGTCGCGGGTGCCAGCACGTGGGTGAACTGACCGGCGATCGAAACCACCAGCGCCGCCATGTTCTCAGCAAGCGGCATCACGTAGTGCGCCGCATCGGCCACCAGCACTTTGGTCACGCCAGGCACCTTGGCGACAGCCGCCGCGACCTCTGCGCATTCATGGCCGGCAACCAGCACGCTAACATCGGCGCCCAGTTTGGTCGCCGCGGCGATCGTGTTGGTGGTGCCGGTCTTGAGTTGTTTGTTGTCGTGTTCTGCGATGACGAGAATAGCCATTTAGATCACCTTTGCTTCGTTCTTGAGTTTGTTCACAAGTTCGGCCACGTCTGCAAGCTTGGCTCCGGAGCCACGCTTGGCGGGCTCGACAACTTTGAGCGTGGTCAAACGCGGCGCGACATCAACACCCAGCGCATCGGGCTTGATCACTTCGAGCGGCTTTTTCTTCGCCTTCATGATGTTCGGCAGCGTGACATAGCGCGGCTCGTTCAAGCGTAGATCGGCGGTCACTACCGCCGGCAGCTTGATCGTCAGCTTCTCGAGGCCGCCGTCCATTTCACGGCTGACTTCAGCGTGATCGCCAGCCGGCTCGATCTTCGAACAAAACGCAGCCTGCGGCCAGCCCATCAGCGCCGCGATCATCTGACCGGTCTGGTTGCAATCGTTATCGACCGCCTGCTTGCCCATAATGACGAGTTGCGGATTTTCTTTCGCAATAATCGCCTGCATGACTTTGGCCACCGCCAGCGGCTGCACATCGACATCGGTTTCCACCAGAATGCCGCGATCGGCCCCCATCGCCATCGCCGTGCGGATGGTTTCCTGGCACTGCGGCAAACCAACGGAGACAACAACGATCTCGGTGACGATGCCGGCTTCCTTCATACGTACGGCCTGCTCGACCGCGATTTCGCAGAAGGGGTTAATGGCCATCTTGATGTTGGCCAGTTCAACGCCACTGCCGTCAGCCTTGACGCGCACCTTGACGTTGGGATCGACTACACGTTTGACACCTACAAGGACTTTCATCGCTTCCTCTCGCGTGGGGACCGCGGCCGGGGCCGCGTAAATATGCGGCACGAGCCGCGGACAAAAATGTATTTTACCGGATTAGCGCAGACGAAGAAACGTCTGGCCTCCGCTTACGCGTCTAGCGCGTTGCGCATTTGCGCCACCGCATCGGCCACGCGCCGCACGGCAATCACCTTGAGCCCGGGAATCGCCTGCTTGGGCTTGTTTGCCTCGGGAATCAACGCTTGCGTAAAACCAAGTTTGGCCGCTTCCTTCAGACGCTCCTGGCCGCGTTGCACCGGCCGCACCTCACCGGCCAGCCCGACCTCGCCAAATACCACCAGTTTTTCCGGTAACGGTTTGTTCGTCAGCGAAGAAACAATCGCCATCATCACGGCGAGATCAGCGGCCGGCTCGCTGATTTTCATACCACCGACCGCGTTGATAAAAACATCCTGGTCGAAACAGGCAATGCCGGCATGCCGGTGCAACACCGCCAGCAAGAGGGCGAGCCGGTTCTGCTCTAGCCCGACGCCGAGGCGCCGCGGATTGGGCGCGTGCGCGTCGTCCACCAGGGCCTGGATCTCCACCAATAGCGGACGCGTCCCCTCCTGGGTCACGAGTACGCAAGAACCGGCAACCGGGGCGCTATGTTGCGAGAGAAACATCGCCGAAGGATTAGAGACGCCCTTCAAGCCCTTTTCAGTCATCGCAAACACGCCAAGCTCATTGACCGCGCCAAAGCGATTCTTGAAAGCGCGGATCAGACGAAAACTCGAGTGGGTATCACCCTCGAAATACAGCACCGTGTCGACGATATGTTCAAGCACGCGCGGCCCTGCCAGTGCGCCTTCCTTGGTAACGTGGCCGACCATCACAATCGTAATGCCACTGCCCTTGGCCAGTCGCGTGAGCTGGGCCGCACATTCGCGTACCTGCGCCACTGAACCGGGCGCCGAGGTCAGTTGTTCCGAATAGACGGTCTGGATCGAATCGATCACCGCTACCGCTGGCTTTTCGATCTGCAGCTGCGCCTGGATTTTTTCCAGATTGATTTCGGCCAGCAAATCCAATGCGGAAGCATCAAGCGCCAGGCGTTTCGAACGCAAGGCGATCTGCTGCGCGGATTCCTCGCCGCTGACATAGAGCACCTTATGCTCGCCGGCCATCGCACACAGCGCCTGCAACAACAAGGTGGATTTGCCAATGCCCGGATCGCCACCGATCAGGACAACGCCGCCGCGCACCAGACCGCCCCCCAGCACGCGGTCGAATTCGGGCACGCCGGTGGCAATGCGGCTTTCTTCGCGCGCCTCGATTTCGGAGAGGCGCATCAGCTTGCCGACACCCGAGAGCGCGCTGAAACGGTTAACTGTCGGGGTGGCCGATTCAGCGACGGCTTCGACCAGCGTATTCCACGCATTGCAATGCGGACACTGGCCCTGCCACTTGACGGTCTGGCCGCCACACTCAGTACAGCTATGGATGGTTTTTGCTTTGGCCATGGGATTTGCTTCGGTCCTGCTCTACAGTCAACGCGGCGCGAAACTCAAGCCCCGGCCGCCTCGCCGTCCACCAATTGGAGGTGTACGCTCTGATGGTGCTGTTCGGCGCGCTCGATGGCGTGCTCTAGGCGCAGTATATGATCGTGCAGGATTTCGAACAGCAGCACACACATGGTCGAAGATACCGCATACAGGCCGATCGACAACCGCTCGACATCACCGACCGCACCCAGCGCCTCGTGCTGGGAGAGGAAGAAGTAATCACCGAGTAGCAAGCCCGCGGCGGTCGCCAACAGTCCGGTGCCAAGGCCGCCGTACCAGGCTGCAATCATCGCCGCCGGCACAAAAAATATGAACGGAAAGCGCGTCTCCGGTGCCCCGAAAAACCAGTAACGCAAGGCAAACGCAGTCAGCACCACGAACGCGGTTAGGCCGTAACGTTTGGCCAGGCTACGCTGCACATAACCGCCGCTCAGTACCAAGGATTCGGCATTCAGCGCCTGCTGTTCACCCTGCAACTGCCACGGGTTACGCGTCTGCGCGAGCAGGTGTTCAAGACGCCGTATGGTGCGATGCAGGTTTTCGCACAGCATCACACAAACCAATGTCGTCACGCCGAACACGCCCAGGCTCATCGACTCGTGCACACCGAGCGGAAACAAGGTGCCGCGGGCGGCGATAAAAATATATTCGCCCAGTACCACGCCGAACAGCGTCGCCGCAATGCCGGGACCAAGCCCGCCGTACCAGACCGCGACAATCGCCGCCGGCACAAAAAACGTGAACGCCAGCCGGCTTTGCAAATCGCCATAAATGACGTAACGCACCGAGAACGCCAGCAAGACGGCGAGCGCGGCGACCGAATAGCGCAACATCCGCGAACGCCGGTACGGCCACTCACCGTGTTTATAGGGAACAATCGATTCGTCGCGCAGCATATTGAGATGATACACCCTACCCCCGACTTCAGCGTTCGATCACCGGCACCCGCGGCGCCAATGCACATAACAATTCATAGCTAACGGTACCGGCGGCAGCGGCCACCTCGTCGGCCGACAGTCCCTCGCCCCACAACACCACCGGCGTACCGACACCGTGCTTGGGCAGCGCAGTCAGATCGCAACACAACAGGTCCATCGCAATGCGGCCTAGCGTGCGCGTACGCCGGCCCGCGACCAGCAGCGGCGTTCCAGTGGGCGCATGACGCGGATAACCGTCGGCGTAACCACAGGCCACCACGCCAATACGCATGGGGGCATCCGCAATAAATGCCGAACCGTAGCCAACGCTGCCACCAGCGGCGATCTCCTGCACCGCCAGCACCCGGCTCGCCAGCGTCATCACGGGCTTCAGGCCCAGGGTGGCCGCAGAGGTTTCGGCAAACGGCGAACAACCGTAGAGCATGATGCCGGGCCGCACCCAATCGACATGGGTCTGCGGATAGCGCAGCACCGCCGCCGAGTTCGCCAGCGTGCCCGGCAATTGATGTGACGCCGCCAGTGTGCTGAAAGATGCAAGCTGCCAGTCGACGCCGCGCGCTTCATCAGCGGCGGCAAAATGCGTCATCAGGGTCACGGCGCGCACCGCGCGGTGCCGCTGCAGGCGCGCCAACACCGCGGTGACTTGTGGTAGGGGAAAGCCGAGACGATTCATACCGGTATTAATTTTGAGCAGCACATCAAAACGCGCCGCCAGCGGTGCCTCGTCAAGCATGCGCAATTGCGCCTCGCCATGGACCACCAACGACAAATCACAGCGCGCCGCCATCTCAAGCTCGGTCGCATCAAACAAGCCTTCGAGCAGCACAATGCGTTTACTGTAACCGCCTTCACGCAGACGCACCGCGGCGTCGATTTCAATCAGGCCGAGGCCATCGGCCTCGGCCAGCGCGCGCGCCGCCCGCTCCAGGCCATGCCCATAGGCGTTGGCCTTGACCACGGCAAGTACCCGCGCACCAGCGGCATGCGCGCGCACCACGCGCAAATTGTGGGCAAGAGCCGCAGTATCAATGGTGGCGGTCAGCGGACGCATCGCAACCCATCCAACGAACCGGGAAGGATTCGAGCACCAACGTTCACGATTTGCCCGCCATGGCGCGCATGCGCAAGGTGGCGAACTCGACAAAAGTGGCAAGCAGCCGCGAACGGAATTTTTTCTGCGGATACACCAGTGACAGCTTGCGGATCAGGCGCGGCTTCAGCGGCAGCGCAACGAGACTACCGAGTTTCAACTCCTTGGCCACCGAGGCGCGCGACATGATGGCAATCCCGATACCGGTTTCGACCACGCCCTTGATCGCCTCCGGGCTGCCGAGCTCCATGACGATATTCAAGTCATCGCCAGCAATGCCCGCCGCCGCCAGATACTGGTCGGCGAAACCGCGCGTGCCCGAGCCGGTTTCGCGGCTGACATAGGGTTCGCCGATCATCTGCCGCGGCGTCACCGTCTTTTGTTTGGCCAGCGGATAATCCGGTGCGCAAATCACCACCAGTTCATCATCGCAACAAACCTCGGTCTGCAATCCGGGCAGGTGCGCAGGCGATTCGATCAAGCCAAGATCAATGGTGTGGTCGGCGACGCGGTTTTCGATGGTTTCCGAATTCGCTACCGTCATGTGCACCTGTACCTGCGGATGCAAGGCCTTGAACTCGCCGAGAACGCGCGGCAGGATGAACTCGGCGATCGTCATGCTGCAACCGAGCAACAGCGGTCCGCCGACCGCGCCGTGCAACTCGCCGACGCGCTTGTCAAGCTCGTCGTTCAGCTCGAGGATACGCTGCGCGTACTCCAGCACGATTTCGCCGGTCGGCGTCAGCGCAATACCGCCCGGGTCGCGGTCAAACAAGCGTGAATCGAAATGCTCTTCGAGCTGTTTGATCTGAAAGGTCACCGCCGGCTGCGTCATACACAGCTGTTCGGCCGCGCGCGTAAAGCTCAGCTGCCTGGCGACGGTATAGAAAACCTGCAATCGGCGGTCGGCCATTGATTCGTGAGCCGTGAGGCGTGAGGCGTGAGGTGTAAGGCACAAGACACAAGACGGCTAAGACCCGCCGCCGGGGTATATGCCCCCTCCCCCCTGACGCCTGACGCCTGACTCCTGACTGAAATAACGGCCGCTATTCAACCACATTTCTGCTGCGCAGTCATGAGCCTGGCACCGCCTGAGATTGCTACACAAAAATCGATCTATGGTATAAAGGCGCACCTCATTACACCCCGCTGAGGGGCCGCAGCACTCATGCCGTTCGGTTTTTACATCATCATGGCGGCGCAGTTTTTTTCGTCGCTCGCTGACAACGCGCTGCTGGTCGCCGCCATCGCCACACTTGCGTTGCTCGACTCGCCAGCATGGCTGACGCCGATGCTGAAGTTATTTTTTACGATTTCGTATGTCCTGCTGGCACCGTTCGTCGGCGCTTTTGCCGATTCGCTGCCCAAGGGCAAGGTCATGCTGATCGCCAACGGCATCAAAGTCATCGGTTGCTTGATGATGTTGTTCGGCCTGCATCCGCTAATCGCCTACGGTGTGGTCGGGCTCGGAGCAGCCGCCTATTCACCAGCCAAATACGGCATCCTGACCGAATACCTGCCGCATCACAAACTGGTCGTCGCCAACGGCTGGATCGAGGGCCTGACCGTTGGCTCCATTATTCTCGGCACGGTGCTTGGCGGTGCGCTGGTCAGTGAAACGCTGTCCTCGAAACTGCTGGCCTTTGACCTGCCGCTGATCGACACCGGGATCGACTCCGCACCTGAAATAGCCATTACGCTAATCATCATTTTTTACGCCCTCGCCGCCATCTTCAACCTTTACGTGCCGCTGACAGGCGCCGTGCACAAGCCCGCACAGCGCAGTCCGGTGCTCCTCGTACGTGATTTTGCCGTCGGCCTGCGCCAGCTTTGGGGCGACAAGCTCGGCCAGATTTCCCTCGCCACCACCACGCTGTTCTGGGGGGCGGGGGCGACGCTGCAATTTATCGTCCTCAAATGGGCGCAAGTCGCACTCGGCTACACGCTCGCCCAGGCGACCATCCTGCAAGGCATTACCGCGGTGGGTATCGCTGCAGGCGCGGTGATCGCCGCGCGCGTAGTGCCGCTGCATCGTGCCGTCAGCGTATTGCCGGTGGGTATCACCATGGGCATCATCGTCATCTTCATGCTCTTCGTGAAGGACGTTTATCTGGCGATGGTTTTGATGACGCTGGTTGGCGGACTGGCCGGATTTTTCGTGGTACCGATGAACGCGCTGCTGCAACATCGCGGCCACCTGCTGATGGGTGCCGGCCACTCGATTGCCGTGCAAAATTTCAACGAGAACCTCAGCATCCTCGTCATGCTCGGCGTATACGCACTGTTGATCAAGCTGGAGTTTTCGATTTATACCGTGATTGCGCTGTTCGGCCTGTTCCTGTCGTCATCCATGACGCTGGTGCGCGAGCAGCACTACAAGAATCTGCGTGAAGGTCCATTGCCGCAGATCCCCACCGCGGCAAAAAAATAAACCGGCGCGCAGCCGGCTTATTTTCAACACTGCGTGG
>Ga0114978_10002351_pt1 | contig 15544 bp, 10 predicted proteins | sample S_140212_EF_Meta_FD_87027 | JGI IMG/M metagenome (GOLD analysis project Ga0114978, IMG submission 87027) | Freshwater microbial communities from Lake Simoncouche, Canada to study carbon cycling - S_140212_EF_MetaG | ecosystem: Environmental > Aquatic > Freshwater > Lake | place: Lake... | reverse complement strand
CTTTCCTCTTTCATTTTCAAGGAGAGTAAATGCGGTTCCTTTGTAACTATCGAGAACTAAATCGGTATTGTATTCTTTGTTAATTCTCAAATGTTTGATAGTAATTTTATCTCCTGGTTTAAATTTTTTAAGTATTGTATTTAGGTCGTCTGGATTATATATAGGGATGCTATTGATTGCCAAGATAATATCTCCAATTTGGGTTACGCGTTTCGTTTTATCATCTCGTTCAACACCCTTTAATCCTGCAAAATATGCAGGCGAATTTATTGGAACATCTAATATAAGTATCCCTTTTGTAATAATAGGAATACCGCTTTTCTCTGATTCAACAACCGACGGGTTTCTTTCCATATATGAAATACCGAGTATTGCCTTTTGAACATACCCGGTATTAATAATATCATTTATTGATTTTAAAGCAGATGATATAGGAATTGCAAAGCCAATGCCAGCAGATACACCTAATCCGAGTGATGCGGTATTAATTCCTATGATTTCACCATAACTATTCAATAATGGACCGCCACTATTTCCAGGATTAATGGCGGCATCTGTTTGAATAATACCATATATCTTTCTACCTGTTGGAGCAGTTATTTCGCGATTAACAGCAGAAATTATACCGGTTGTAAAGGTATGGTCTTGACCGAATGGATTACCAATTGCATATGCGAATTGTCCTATGCGTGTTTTAATACCAGGATTATAGTTAATGACTTGGAGTTCATCCGCGAGAGCATCTATTTTTAGAACTGCAAGGTCTGAATCGGGGTCAACGCCTGTTAATTTAGCAACATACGTTTTCTTATTATTATTCTTATCTGTTATAGTGACTAATGCCTTGTCTACTTTGTTAATTACGTGGAAATTAGTAATAATATGCCCATCCTTGTCCCATATAAATCCAGTTCCTACACCTTTAGGCAAATCATCCTTGTTTAAATTATATTTATCAGCCATACTCGAATATTCGGTGCTGATATAGCAAACAGATGGCTTTGCTTTTTCAAAAATATTTGTTTGCTCTTCCTCAATATACTTGATAATATCTTTGGAACTTATCTTATCTACTACGGATTGCTCAACCGCATTAGCTTTTTTAATACCTAATGTATTTACTGCAATACTACCTAATATTAGATTTCGCCGACTGGATAATTGTAGTGGTAATTTAACACCTTCCATCTTTATTTTGAGTGCAGAATTATTAGGTATATAACCTGCAATTGTTTGAAGAACAAATAATCCACAAAATAATCCGTAATTGATTTTCATAATATTTATAACTATAAGTTATATATAGTAATATCTATTTATATAATATCTATTTATACAAATAAATATAAAAAATGAATATAATATATAATATATTTATAAACTCTTATTATTAGAAAATAATGAATATTAACAAGGTTTGCAAGGATGGAAAAGAACTTAACCCTATAACAGGAAGATGCATAAAAAAAGAAACGCTCGAAAAACAAAATAAGAAGAAAGAAAAAGAAGCGCTTTACAATCTACAACAGAATAATAAAAAAATAATAGACAATCTAAAAATACTTGCTGATTATGAAAGAATAAATAATGAGCCATTTAAAGTGAAAGCATATGAAAAGGTAATTGATTCAATAGAATTGTATGATAAAAATATACAAACTATAGATGATATTAAAGGTATTAAAGGTGTCGGAAAAAAGATTGAAGACAAACTAATCGAGTTTATCAATACAGGAAATATTGAGGAGGTCGATAATGCTTTGAATGACCCTAAATATATCCTTGGTATTAAATTAAAAGATGTTTATGGTATTGGACCTGCAAAGATTACCGAATTGATGACAAAGATTAAAGATTTTGATGAGTTAAAAGAGCACCCTGAATTACTAAATGCAAAGCAAAAGATAGGTTTAAAATATTATGATGACATGAGTTTAAGGATACCTATATTAGAAGGAAGAAAACATTTGAAGATAGTAAATAGTATATTAAATAGTTTGTACAAGGATATTGAGTTTGAATTTGTAGGCAGTTATAGAAGAAAAAATAAAGATATGGGTGATATTGATATATTAATTAAAAATAAACCTGGATTAGTACTAAAAGATATTATTAAACTTTTAGAAGATAAATCATATATTATAGAGAAATTAGCATTAGGCAATAATAAGTTTATGGGAATATGTAAGCTGTCTCCAGATTTACCTGCAAGACGTATAGATATATTAATTGCAGAACCATCGTATTACTATTTTGCATTACTCTATTTCACAGGTTCTTATAATTTTAATATATATATGCGGAAAATTGCTTTGCAAAAAGGCTTGTCTCTGTCCGAATACGGATTTAAAGATATAAAGAATGCAAAAAATATTATTGATACAACAGATATTATTCATAATGAAGAAGACATATTTAAATATCTTGATATGCCTTACGTAGAACCAAGCAAACGGTTGTAAATATACCCCATCATATTGATATAAGGTTTAAATGACATAATAATATAAAATATAATAATGCATATTACATTATATTCTAACAATTCGGATACAAAGATTATTCTATCATATGCGTTTGATATTTTAAAAAAAGAAAATGATGATATTGATTGTGAATATAGTGGTATTGAGCGAAAGCATTTTAGAGATTATAAGAAGGAGAAATCAGATTATATGTTTTTGCATCTTTTTACACCTGTTAATGGAACTTATGTAATTGACGATATAGAAATAGAAATTTGTGATTTTGTTTTAAATGGCAAAGTGCAAATAGTAAGTTTCAAAGATGACCATTATCCAATCAAAAAGGTTATTTTTAAAAGTTCTTCGCAAGATAAAATTACAAAGTTTATTGAAGATGCAATTAACAAAAAATTCAATGAAAAGCAAGATAAATTTGTGGAAGTTTCTGGTGATAAAATTATTAAAAAGAAGTGGACAGGCTATTCTTGGAATTATGATTCTTCCATTCCCAAAAGAATGCTTTCAAATATTTTCTTAAAAGAACATGCTTTCAATAAAATTAAAGATCCTATTTCAAAATTTATTGACAAGGACACTTACAAGGATTATCATAAACACGGGATCCCTTATAAAATGAATATTATGTTGTATGGAGCACCAGGAGTAGGGAAGACATCTCTTATTCATAGTATTGCATCTGAATGCGATGCCAATATATGTATATTAAATATTAACGCAGAACTTAAAGAAGAAAGTATGATTGAAGCAATTTCGCAAGTTAATGAAGACCACAAAAAATCTATTCTTGTTCTTGAAGATATTGATTGCATATTTTTTGATAGAAAAACAAATGATACATTGAAAAATCATATTACTATGAATGGAATTTTGAATTGCCTTGATGGATTTAATAATCCTGAAGGATTAATTGTTATTATGACAACTAATTTTCCAGATAAATTAGACGATGCGCTTATGCGTTCAGGAAGAATTGACTTGGAAGTCGAATTAACACACCTTGATAAATACCAAGCACGCAATATGTTTTTATCATTCTTCAATAATGAAGAACAATTTAAACTTATGTGGGATAATATTCAAAAATATTCGGTAGAGCCTTCTACCCTAATGCAATTCCTATTTATTAACAGGAATGAAGCTAATATATCTGATAAGTTTGAAGATTTTTACAAACTTGTTGAACATAAATATTTAAAACGAGCAAATAATATTTATACTTAATATATTAAGTTATATATAGACAATGGGAGGAAAAAGCAGTAAACCATTATCATCATATCATCAACTTACTGATGAACAATCAAATGCGATATTTAATGTTTTTAGAAAGAAGAAGGAAAGTTTTGAAGATACAGATTTTGATATGGATAAAGGACAAGATATACATAATAATATAATAAGGCTTATTATAGTAATATTTATTATATTATTATTTTTTTCTATATTATTTAAGATAAGGAAAAAGTAGTATATGTAAGTATACATATAAGTATATGTAAGTATATATATAAGTATATGTAAGTATATATAAGTATATAGTTATGAACAATGATGACAATATATTGATTACCATTGATGCAAGGGAAACTAATATATACAATGATATAGTTAGTAGAGACCTTGATAATTACAAGGATAAAATTCAAATAATTTCAGAAAACTTAATGCTGGGTGATATGCACATAACATACAAGACTTTGAATTACATTTTCGAGAGAAAAACTCTTCAAGATTTGCAAGCATCCATATTAGATGGCCGATACAAAGAGCAAAAAGCTCGACTATTATCAAATACTTCTCAAAAATACATAACCTATATTATTGAAGGCGACACTATATTATCACCAGCCACATACGATAGGTATAAATCGATGATACAAGGGGCTTATTTACACACTATGTTTAGAGATAATATAAGAATATTGTATACTAAAAATATAGTGGAGACTACAACATTAATCTTGTTAATATCTACAAAAATAATAGATAAACCGGATAAGTTTTTACACGAAGAATATACTTCTGATAAATGCTATACTGATTTCGTAAAACTCAAAAAGAAGAAGATAGATAATATAGATACAAAGTCGTGTTTTATAATGCAATTATCGCAAATACCTATGATTTCCAATGTTATTGCCAAAAATATTCATTTGACATATACATCAATGGGAACCCTCGTGAAATCTTTGGATAAGTTTGAAACCACCGAACAAAAAATCAAAGAACTATGTAAAATTGACGGGGTCGGCAAAGAAAAGGCTCTGTCGATTGTTAAGTATATATTTTATGAAAATTAATTATCTTTTTTTTATATATAAGATTAAAAAATAAATATTATTAAAAATAAATGAAAAAAGTATGCGTTGATAATGAATATAACAGAGATAAAAGGGTATTAGAGGGTATTATTACCAACTATATAAATGACAAAGAAAAAGACGACGACGAACCATTCTATATTGTCGATTTAAGCAAAGTTGAAGAGCAATACAAAAAGTGGGTTAAATATTTACCTACTATACAACCATACTTTGCTGTAAAGTCCAATCCAGACGATATAATAATTAACATGCTTGCAAAGTTAGGGTGCAACTTTGATTGTGCTTCTAAAGCGGAATTAAAAAACGCATTAAGTATCACAAATAACCCTGACCGCATATTATTCGCAAATCCTTGCAAAGTATCGTCGCATGTTATTTATGCCCGTGAAAATAACATAAGTAAATTAACTTTTGATTGCATTGAAGAATTAGATAAGATATATAATATATATCCTTCCGCTCAAATAATACTTCGAATATGTGTTGATGATACAAATAGTAAATGCAAGTTTAACTCAAAGTTTGGCTGTCCATTATATAATATCCCAAAAATATTTGATAGAATAAACACTTTGAAAATGAACCTTGTAGGTTTTAGCTTTCACGTAGGAAGCGGATGTAGCGATCCTATTAGTTTTTATAATGCAATAAAGGATTGTTATGAGACTTACAAGATTTCCAAAGACTATGGTTTTAATATAAGGATAATAGATATTGGCGGTGGATTTCCTGGTGTTGATAAACATATTCGATTTGCGGATATTTGTGAAAATATTAACAAGGCAATTGAAGATTTTTTCTCTTATGAAGCAAAAAATAATATAGTAAGGTTTATTGCTGAACCAGGAAGATACTTTACTGAATCAACGCATACACTTGTATTAAATGTAATCGCAAAGAAAAAAGAAGAAAATGTTATTAAATATTATTTAAGCGATGGTATATATGGGTCTTTTAATTGTATTAATTATGACCATCAAACACCCGAATTTATTCCTTTAAAATGGGTTGATGAATGTTATATGGATGACCCTATAAAATATAATACAACGTTCTTTGGTCCTACATGCGATAGTTTGGATTGTATATACAAGGATATTCTATATCAAGAACTTAATATCGGTGATTGGTTATATGTAAGTAATTTCGGGTCTTATACTGTCGCCCCAAGCTCATCATTTAATGGCTTCTCTGTAACAAATAAAAAATATATATATTAAACAACATATATTATCTAACTATTTAATAACTTATTATTTTTTATCATATATCATATATCAACAATTAGAAATCTCCTTCTTCTGGAATAGTTATATGATTAGGGTATTCTGTATCAATCATTTTAAGTTTATCTGCTGATACTTTTTGTGGGTCTATAAGTACTATAAAATGTAATGTCGAAATATCATTTATATCTTTGTAGCATGCCCAAGCTCTTCTTGCAGCAGACTTGCCACCAGCTTTGTGCTTTAAACCAGCAGTTCCAGGCACTTCCTTAATAGCATAGCATAATTCGGCAATTGCCCCATTCTTCTTAATATTCTTTGTAATAGAAGACAGCAGAAATCCATTCTCATTTTCAGGAAATTTATGATTATATTTGCGGTTGTTATATAATTTCTCTACAACTTTCCGCATATCGGCTTCATCTTTGCCTCTATAAACTCTAAATAGATTTGCTGAAACATTATGATTTGCCTTTGGTAATATTGGGAGCATCGTGTTGTATTCTTTGTTGACGCGGTCCTTCTTATCTTTAATACATTCTAACCCAATATCTTTGTTAATCATATCCACAACATTATTATGATTTATGACTTTGTCTATTGTAGATTTAACACTCCAATAGTATGTTTCGCCTGAATATTGTGGCGAATCTCCAATATTACCATGTAGGCGACCTCCTTTCTGAACCGCACTTGATACATTTTCAACAGGTCCTGAAATATAATCTGTAAATACTAATCCTTCCTTATTTACAGTTGTTATATTTCCATGTTCTACAGGTCTTTTCTTTTCCTCGCCAATAATATTTTCACCAATAATATATTCATTATTTTCAGTAGGGCAATAATGAAAAGTAATGCCCCTATCTATTTTAAGACCACCAATCACAATCAATGGCTTGTCAGATAGATTTAGAGCTTTATATATATAGAATAAGCGTTCATTAACATACCAATTCTTTAATGGATAAGAACGAAATAATTCACCATCCTTGTATACTTTTAAACCAGCGCATCCATCGCTATTATAAACAATAACATAATATCCTTTCTTACTATGTTCTTTTGCAAATTTTGCCATGCCTGCACACGATACATTTCCATTAACTAATATTTTTCTACGATATTCTTCGCCAGTAGGAAGATTTTCGGGTGTTTTAAAATGTTCAGCATTCTCTTCCAATACTCTTTCAGCAAATGAATTAAGCTTTTCTTTTGCTGTATATTCAACATTTTTAATTATTGCTCCTGGAAGATGAATTGCACGATAATGAGGATTATCTTCCGCAAATTCATTGTAATAATTGACAGCACCTGCACATTCTGGATAATTTTCTTTGTCTCCATCTATTAAAAGACCTCCGTCTGTTGCCGATACAAACCCTAAACGATAAAGAGCTTTCGTATTATCAACCATAAACATTTTACAACTTAGCTTTTCACTATTTACAGTAATCTCTTTATTCCTTGATTTTGCGTATGTCTCGTCTGCTTCATCCCATATAACACCATATCTAATATTATTATTAGGATTATTTACTTCAAGGTCGTAAATATATTTTATTATTTCCAACATTTTTTTCAGTTGCTTATCGTTGTGAAGAAGACAAACTATAGGCATCCCATACCTTTTTTTATCCATCGCCCACGAAGCAATCGCTCTTCTAATATCTTCAATAATATTTTTCATATTTTTAGCAGATGACAATTCAAATATTTGTATTTTCTTTCCTTGCTCTGCAAAATCTTTTTTAATCCTTTTTACTGTTTGGCAACCCATGCTTATCCCATTTGATAAAACTAAAAAGGAAACCACCGCATATTTAGTTTCATTATGCCATTTAATAAGCTCATTGATCACTATAGCAGATTTTCCTTTTTGAGGATTTTGATAAATGAAGAATGTATCGTCATCCTCTGTAAGTTCTAATAATATTAATAATTGCTCCCTGCAAATATTATCTATTTCCCCATAATTTGCACGGCAATATCTACGCGTTATTCCTTCATTTATTTCATAAGATGTTATAAAATCATCTTCGTGAATGACACGTATAAGTTTTAAATCAATGAGACTATTAAGCCATATTTGTAAATATGCCTCATTTTCTGCGTGTTCACCATTGCCATCTCCAAATACCTTTTCATATAATTCAGTAAATGTCTTCGTAATTTTTGACATTTTAGAATTGGACATCCCAATTTTACGAGTTTGCCTCGACGCGTGTTTCCTTGTTCTCTCTTCTCGTTATTCGGTTTATCAATTGATTTGCACGCGATCTATTCAGGTTCTTATTAAATTGCAAAAAAACATAAATCAATTTTTAATATTTTTTTGATATTTTAGAACATATTTATTCTGTTCTAACTTTTGTTAATTACTGTATTTATAAATATTAATAGTATTTCTTTTTTTATAGGACAAAGATTAAAAAGATATATACTATGAATATATTTATAAATAACAGATACAGAAAGATTTATAACATAGATAAAACTTTGTTTTATGTTATTTATAAAAAGGAAAAAGTTGATATAACAGAATACTTTAAAAAAAATGGGGTAATTAAAAAAAAACATAATCATTTAATCCAACAAAAATCAAAGATGTTTGGAGGTACAGACAATACACTTGTAGTATGTTCATTTAATGTTTTTACATGGGCTGTGTGGTATGATTATCCTTATACTTTTGAAAAGAAATTTAAGGAACTAATAGATATAAATAAAGTAGAGTTATTGCTTACGCAAGAGGACAATATTAAAGATATTGACAAGAATGAAAGTGTTAAAGCATATTCAATAGGTACAGAAAAAAGTAGTAGATTTAATTTTATTTCATGTATTAAAACCTCTCCACTATTGAAAGGTGCTGTTCAGAGGAATGCAATATTTATAGAAGATAAAAAATTTGGTATTAAAATTGCAAATGTTCATTTAGAAGGAGGGCGTTTTATAGATTTAGAATTAGATGATACAACATTTCAAACATATTTAGATACTAAACTTGCATTATTGAAAGAATTATTAGAATTAGATTTGCCCCCAGATATTATTTTAGGTGATTTTAATTCTGTTTATTGTAATGATAAAACATTATTAGAACAAATGTATAATGGGCAAAAAACCTACTATGATGGTCGAGGAGATTATCAGCATGCAAAGGAAGAAGAAGACACAAATAAGAAAGATGAAAAAGGTCTTTTACAACATATAAGCTCGACTTATGGTTTACAGTTAATAGAAAGATGCCCTAATAGTGATACAATAGTAGTAAGTGATGGTAAAAAAGTATTAAGTGATGGTAAAAAAGTATTAAGTGATGGTAAAAAAGTATTAAGTCTTGAACATATTAAATCTTGGAATAATGCACCATTTAAATTGTTACAGGATAAAGGATATATATATATAGAACCTGAAAATATAATAGTTGACAGCAAAATCAATCCAACAAATTCAAAAGGTAAAAATGTAATAGACCATATTTGGGTTAAAGAAACGATGCATGAAAAATTTACTTTCAAAACAAAGATATATGATGGTTTTGGAGATGCGGCGAGTAATTTATATGGTATGGTGTCAGATCATAAACCCATTATATTGACTATTACAGAAAAAGTCGAAGAAAAAGTCGCTGTTCAAAAATCTGGTCCTACCAAAAAAAAGACAACAAAAAGAAAACATTCTGGGACAACATAATGAAAATAAAAAATATGAACATATATAATATACAACATATACATCTTGCTTTATTTACTGCATAATTTATATTAATTTAGTAATATCCTCAACCAAATCATCTAATTTTGGTTCAACTAATTCATCATAATTTATTATTAGTCTCTTATCTCCATAATTTTGAGGTTGTTTACTATTAACTTTCACAGGATAAGCCCAATGCGATGTTGTTCTTTTATCTAGAAAATATTTTTGTCTTTTTTCAAGCATTTTCTTTGATAAATTACATCTTGGTAAATAACTTACATATTGCACTATTCGCTCTTCTTTTGTTTCATTATTACCATATTGATTTTGATGAAATGTTCTCGAATCCCATAAAACTAATGAACCTGCTTTAATATTTAAAACCTTTCTCTTATCTCTTATTTTGTCTAAATAATTTTGTTCTATAAGCAACCAATCTTTTGTAGATGTTAAATTATATTCTTTTGCATATTCTTCATGTAATTTATGACTACCTTCATATACTACAAGAGTTCTTTCGCTATTATTTGTTAATGCAACAAATCCTTGAATACATTTTAATCCTTTTTTAGTAGGCGCTTGATCTGTATGCGTCCATACTGCATCCTTCTTTTTACATTCAGCCGGAATATAACAACACCCATCAAAACTAACAACTACTTCATCCGTTTTCCAAATCTCTTTAAATACATTTTGAACATTTTCACGTGTTCTAATATACCACGCATGTCGCTGTTGCCCTACTTCATGAAACTTAATAATTCCATGCGGACTAATTTTACTATGCAATCCTTCAATTTGCGGATGCGAAGAAAACCATTCCCTAAAATATTTAATTGACGTATCTACTTCTTCTGTTGTAAGAATATTTTCAATTACACAATAACCTTTTTCGCCAAGTTCAGCAAGTTTGTCTTTGTAAGAGGACATAATAAAAATTATGTCATAATATAATTATCAATTTTTGTATATTATATTACTAATTTATACCAAATTTATTATTTTATTATTCCCAATTATACAAACATAAATTTGCTATTCTGTAATATTATTTCGTAATATTTCTTAATACTATTAACATCCCTCATTTTACCTACATCCTGTGTATCCATTATTTTCTTCATTATATCATCATCACTATCTTCTGTTCCCATCCTATTCTTTTTGATTATCTCTGTATATAAATGAAATGCTCTATTGTATTCATCAATAAACCCTTTGTTATTTACTGTTATATAATAGATATTATTGCTATTATATTCAATCATCTTTTGTATCAAAACCATTATCTCAACTTCTTTATTTTTGCAATCTTCATTATTGCATTCCCATATCTTTTTACCTTTGTCATTCTTAATATATGCTGTCGATACAATAATTCCTGTCTTATTTTTCTTGGTAATTTTTATAGTCGCATCCAAATTTTGACTTTGCGTTGGGTCATTTCTAATTTCGCAAATATCATTATTATTGCTATTTTTGGCTACATCTTTCAATGATTTTTTACTTTGCCTTACTTTAGGCACTTTCGGCTCGCATAGAATATTAATAAATCTATCAAATAACAATTCTTTAACCATCATTAATTTCAAATTATTAATCCTGTTTTTCCTTCGTATATCATTTTGATACATCGGTTTCTCCAATAACGCTTTGTCTAAATCGTCCCAATATTCATCATTCTTGTCATACCCAGGCAATTTGTCTAAACACAAAGCATACAATTGCAATATAGGTTTCATTATTTGATTTGTGATATAATGTAAATAATCAGGAATTAAATTATTTTGCACAATATAATCAGGGTTTTCTATTCGGTCCCCTTGCAACGAAGATACATTACCATTATTACCATTATTTGCGGTTTTAATATATACAAATGGAATACGTTCATTTACAACAGGTCTATTTCCCGGGTCTCTCGCTCCTATTCTGTCTGCAAGCACTTTGTGAGCAATTTTAGAAGGGTCTTTGTATGCTGCTCTTAAACTCTTTGTTATAACAAGCTCTTTAATAGATGTTCGACCTTGTACAAGATTATTTAGTTCATCCTGAAGAAATACAATAGAACCATCCAAATCTTGCTTTTCTAATATGATATTTATAACCCCTCCATATATTTTTTTAACTATTTGCGCATTATCACGTCTTTTTAATACAATTCCCATAGACTTTTGCTTATAATTTACAACATCTGTTTCATATAGATTGCCTACATATCTTTTCTTACTAAATATAATAAACGGATACAAGCATTTCTCATAATTTAATTTTTGCGGATTAGGCATAATATCAGGAACATTTATATGTTTCTCAACATCCTTCCCTATATCTATGGCATATTGCAAAGCTTCTTTCCCAAATACCGCATTTCCCTCTTTGTCAGTCAAAGGAAACTTGCAAAATATAGAATCAGTATCGCCATATATAACCTCCGCATTATATTCTGTTTCAACATAATCTTTCGCCAACATAATCATATTTCTACCTGTTGCTGTGGTGCATGCTGCAATATCCTTTAAATATATTGAAGATGTCCTCGCACCTATTTGTCCATACAAGGAATTTGCTGTAACCTTGTAAGCCAATTGAAGAGCATCTAAAACATCTTGTTCAAATATATTGTAAGTCTCTTTAATATCCTGTATATTATCTTTGGATACTAATATATTACTTTTATTATCAATATTATATACTTCGTATTGGTTGCCTTTTTCCACGCAAATACCAACATATATTTTTCCATCACATGTAGTTATTGTTTTATATTCTATCTTTTTCCTGGTGTTCTTTCGCTGTTTTAACAACATATCGAGAACATCTGCAATAATACCTTTTCTCCCATCTTTGTATTGCACAAAGACACAATCTTTTTCCCCTGTTTTCTTTTTCTTATCTCCTACGCCTTCGTATAAATCATAGGAAATCGTCTTGTATTCTATGTTTGGGTCTTCGACACGATATTTCTCATCCATCAAATAACAATCATGCGATAGATTGCAAGAAATCATAGAAGAAGGATATAGAGAGCCGTAATCAAATACAACAATCGGTTCGTTTAAATATATTCCTTCTTTCGGTTCTAGAACAACTGCGCCTTCGTATCCATTATCTATCTCTTCGATATTTTCTCTATACGATTTAATTGTTGGAATAAGAGATTCTCTTTCCATGCATTCTTTGGCAATCAAAGAGAATATCTTAATTCCTTGACCTCTTCGAAATAAGAAATTGAGAGGAACAAGGCATACATTGCCCATACCAATATTATTTTCAAGTATTTTCAATTTATGTATTAGTCTATTCACAAGACAGCAATCTTGTATGCAATATTTCGCAATTACACATCTGTCCTCACTATTTCCCTTGAACTTGTCGAAAATCTCTTGCGGTTTTAAATCATTCTTATTATCACCTAAAAATATTGAAGCAACATTATCCAGTTTATAACTATCTAACTTTTGATCACGTTGCATAACCTTCAGCAAATCTATTAAAACTGTCCCGTCAATATCAATATATTTTAATATATTATCTCCCAACGCCGAAGAAGACAGCTTTAATTCTACAAGAGAAGCCTTGCGTGTTATTAATCTTCCAAATCCCATCGAAAAATCTTCCATAATATTCAGCTCGGTTGCTCTCTGCCAAATATATTCCATATCAAAGCCAAATATATTATACCCAGTTATAATATCAGAATTCAAGTTATTCATAAGTTCTTTCCATTTAATTAATACCTCTTTTTCTGAATCATAATATTGAACATCACAATCATCTATCTTGTCGCAACTATTCAATGTAATTATGTTTTTATATACAATATTATCTGAACCATATATATGAACAGTCGTTCCAATTTGAATTATTTTGTCTCCTTCAAGAGGAACTAATGTATTTGTTAGAATATCTGTTAATTTTAACTCGTGTGCATTAAGTTCACGAACAGTCATCTTGTTCCCTTTGAGGTCTTCGTCGTCATCACTACATTCATCTCCATCGTCATCATCATTATCAGTACTTTTTGCAACTGCATCTTTTTTAATAGATGATGCAATTATATTTAAAATCTCTATTATCTTGTGAATATGTGGCTCTATTTTTTGTGATATGGTGGATATATAATTATGCACCAATTTATTCTTTGCATATACACGGTGTATCTTAACATCTTTTTCAACATCTATAACAACATCTTGGAAATATATTTTTTGAAGCCATTCTATGATATTCTCGCTTGAACATATATAACCCAACTTTGCAATAATTGCGAGGTCCTGTGCGACTTTACTATAATTCTTCTTTGCAACTGGGAAATCTCCATGACTACTCGAACATTCAATATCAAACGATGTTATTAACAAAGGTGCAATTTTATTAATTTGTATCGGAGTGATATTTTTGTAATTTGTTGTTATATTATAATCACATCTGCTGATGTCTTCGCCAATATCATATTTTCCTTTGTCTATTCTTACCCAATCGCACGGTTTGATATTTTGCGTATGAATATATTTTAAGAAAGGGTCAATGTTTGTTTCATATAATTTAAAATCATTTTTCTCAAGACTTTTGAAATAATACTTTAAGTTGTTATATAATTTAAGAGATTTTACTGAAACCTTTAAGAAACGAAATATTTTGTCATTTGTAAATCCCCAAAAATCTTTCTTCTCAACAATTTTTAAATTAATAAAATGTGTTTCCAAGTTGCGATGAACAATCTTTTTATTATATTCATTCCATGTACCATTGTTATTAAATCGACATTTGTATGATTCATTCAAAAGTGTGTCATTTAATTCGTCAACCTTTGCTTTGAAAGCGTTTATATTTAAACTTTCCCAATTTTCTGGCGGTTTAATATAAAAGTAAGGGACAAAGTTTTTAACATTAACGCAATATGTTGCACCCGAAGCGGCAGTTCCATAAAATAGAAGAGAATATAGGTCATTTGCATCTCTTTGTAAATTTAGTTTATCTGATTCGGGGTCATATATATCAGTGATTTGAAACTCTATAATATCTTCGTTTTTATTTATCGGTTCATGTATTTTTCTTGGAAATTCCATTATAATAAATATATGTTTTAAATATTTAAATACAAATCAATTTTTAATTTATTCTAATAAATTAAAATAGATTATTATGGATATAAGTTCGGAAGGTTTGATTATATTGATTATTACAATTTTTGGCATATACTATGTTTATAATTTTTATATTAATGAAGGATTAATCAAAGTCAAAAGCAATATAGATAACGAAGAATATACTGTGCAAATAAAAGAGGATGCAACTGAAGCAGCAGATTTAATTGCGACTATTAAAGATAAACTTAATACATTAATAGAACATTTAGAGAAAACATACGGTAATAGCGATAATCGTGTTATGATGCTTAAGCAAAACTATCGTCCAAACAGGTTAAGTGAAGGTGTTGATACGCCAGGATATACAAGTTATTCAGTCAATAAAGGCGAGCAAATCGTATTATGTCTCCGGAACAAAGATAAGTTAGTTGATATTAATACAATGATGTTTGTAGTATTGCACGAATTCTCTCATTTAGCAACAGAAAGTATAGGGCACACAGAGGAGTTTTGGACTAATTTTAAATGGATATTAGAAGAAGCCACAAATATTGGCATATATGTTAAACAGGACTTTAAAAATAAAAATGTTGATTACTGTGGTATTAAAATAACTTCCACGCCTTTGTAATATGTGCAAATTAAGAAATCAATCAATTATTATATTATGCAAATGCAAATATATATAAGATATTAATGATTATTTAAAT
>Ga0114978_10002347_pt1 | contig 15547 bp, 10 predicted proteins | sample S_140212_EF_Meta_FD_87027 | JGI IMG/M metagenome (GOLD analysis project Ga0114978, IMG submission 87027) | Freshwater microbial communities from Lake Simoncouche, Canada to study carbon cycling - S_140212_EF_MetaG | ecosystem: Environmental > Aquatic > Freshwater > Lake | place: Lake... | reverse complement strand
TCGAATTTCCCGCAAATGAGGTGCTGACGGAAGCGGTCTCAATTCATAGCGGTGGACTGGAATCCTATGACTTTCACGCTTTAGAGGTGCTGCAGTCCCTGGTCGAATCGCGACGAGGGGGTGAAAGTGGTGTTAGCGAGGTACAACTACTGGAAGGAGAGGCGGTCTGGCAGGCCGCTGCAGAGGGACGCTGGAGTCTTTCACTGGCAACCGCCGCGATGAATGCGGCCGAAGGAAAAGAGATTGGGTCGCTCAAAGAGTTTCTCGAACCGGCCGATGGCAAACAACACCCAGTCCATGCCATTCTGATCCGATACCGCGACGGACTGCGAGCGACCGTGTTACGGGTCGGTGCCAGCTCCACGCGATGGTGTTTCGCCTGTCGACTGGCGGGAAAGCCTGAACCACTCGCCACCAGCTTTTATGTCGGCCCCTGGCAAAACCGGAATCTGTTTAAAGCACTGTCGCACGCAATTCAGACGCATATCCGGACGGGACAAGCCCCCTATCCCGTGGAAAGAACACATCTGGTGACCGGGATTGTTGCGGCAACCATGGATTCGCACTTCGAAAAGAATCGCCTTGTCCCGACACCGCACCTGAATGTCACCTACCTGCCGACCGACTTTCGCGCCATGCGCGAAATGGGGGAAAGCTGGAAAATCATCACCGAAGCGGTCCCGCAACCACCCGGAATCGTCAAGGGGGGGACACTGCGTTGATGCCACTCCGAACGTTCTCGCATCACGTGAGCCCGCTCGGCAAGTGAGAGGATCTTCAGGCCCCTTCTTCCCCCCGCGCATCCTTCGCAGGATCACCTGACAGTCGGTTGAAAAAGGGGGACAGGCACCCTCGCATTGCTTATCATTCAAGTCGATTTTTGATTTCGGTCGCAACCAGTCCCCGATTTCAACAGACTGCTAATCCTTCCTACGATCACGAAGCAGCAAGGCTCGTTCGTTGTCTGGGGCTTGCTTGAGAATTTCTTTAACCAGCCGGCCCCCTTTTTCCTGCTGATCCGTCATCAGACAAGACTCGGCCAGTCCGAGCTGGGCTTCAAGATCTTTCGGTTTCAACTCGATCGCAATTTCGTATTCCGCAATCGCCCGGTCAAACTCTTTTCGCCCCGCGAGCGCATCACCGAGCATCCGATGGACTTCGGCATCCAGCACATCAATGTGCAAAGTCCGTTTTCCATAGTGATAAGCCACATCGAAATTTCCCTCAGACAGGGCGAGTTCTGCCAAAGCTTTGCGGGGGGCAGGATCATCCGCTTCGATCTGAACCAGCTTTTCCAGGGCGGCTCGGCGAGTTTCCGTTGCCCCGGTCATTTTTGCGGCGGCGGCAGTCCCCTTCCACCAGTCGCTGTCGTACGGAAAATGTCGCTGGCCCAGTTCGCTCAGGGCCAGAGCCGCTTCCGGTTGCTTCTGTTTCAGGCGGACTTTCATCAGCAGTTCGACGACCTGCTGATTTGGGTGCTCTTGCTGCAAGGCGGGCTCTAAAACCGCTGCCGCTTCGTCAAATTTTTCATCCCGAAGCAAAAGGAGGGCCAACACGGCAGCGGCCACGGGCTGGGCAGGATCCTTCTTCAGCACTTCTTCGGCAATCTTTTTGGCTTCGTCCCGTTTTTTGATCATCAGCATCAGTTTGGCATAATTGGCAGCCGCCCGGGGATCGTTTTTATTTTTCTCGTACGCTTTTTCAATCTGCGAGGGCCGTTGTTCGGGGCTGGCCGAATCGTCACTGCTGCGCAGACCAGCGACCACCTGATCGAGAAATTCACGATAACCCTTTTCGAAATCGGCTTTGTCAACTCCAAAGACCGCAGGGACCGCCTGATCGGTCGTCTGATTTTTTCGGTAAGCCTCGAGCAGTCTGGCCAGTGACTCTTCACCAAATCGCTCGGCCATGTAGTCGGCGTACAGGACACTTTGGCAATACGCAAAATTCCAGTTCTCTTGGGTCCCAGCCCTGATAAATCCCATGCTCAGATTATCCAGGTTTTTCAGTTCTCCCTTAGGGACACGATTCAGTAGCAACGCATTCCACTCAACCGGCCGGGGATACCCTTCCGAGCGGACGGCAAGTGCTTCCGTATACCAGTGCGGGATATTAAAATCCGTTTGCTGCAGCGTCAGAATGTGGACAAATTCATGCTTGAGGACGCGTGCCCAGTTCAGGGGACGGTCCATCGAGCTGGGGCTTTGCATCGCGATAATCACACCGGTCGAAGCCCCAATCGTCTGGACCCAGGGAAGCCCAACCATTCTTGCGCTGAACCACTGGTGTCCCGACAGCCCCTTGGCGGTATTGTAAATTTCGATCTGTGTGCGGGACTCGGGCTCAAATCCGAAGAGGGTCGTCAGTTCCGGATAGATTTCCTCGAGATACTCGGCCATATAACGGGCGAGTAATCGATCAAGCTTGCCATCGGCTCGAACCACAAAGTGCTCGGTGGTGACCGATTCGTAATCGTCAAGAACCTTGATCACCTTCCGCATATTACTGACGCGGACATGATAGGGGTCCGCCTTGAAGGCCTCATCCAGCGTCTTCCGCGCCTCATCAATCTGCCCCGTCTGCATGTAAAGCTGACCGAGTCCGTTCTTGGGTTGTGATAACTGGGGCATCAGCAGAATTGCCTGCTTGAGCAGTGGTTCGGCAACCCGATGCTGACGAAATCGGTCGACGATTTCTGCCAGCGAGGCCAGGAAGTAGCCGGGCTTTGGATTCCGCCGGGCAACGTCGATCAGCACCTGCTCGCACCGGGTGGGGTTTTCGAGCTTCAGGTCGGCGATCTGATCCAGATGACTCACAAGGTGTTGCCAGCGGGCGGGATCAGGCCAACCATCCTGCAGCATCCGCAGTGCGGCCATGAGGGCCAGCGATTTGGTGTCGATGGGGTTCTCGTCAAGTGCTTCGGCCAGCAACTTTTCGGTCGATTCAAAATCGCGGAAAAAGAGTTTGGCCATGGCGAGTCCCTGTAATGCCCCTGGGGAATGGGGGGCAATTTCGAGCGCCCGCCGGGCCGATTCTTCGACTTCATCCCAGTTGTATTCACTGATGGCCGAGAGTGCCATTTCCGTGTGGACATCCGCCGCGTTCGGGTTAATCGCCAAAGCCGATTTCAATTCTGGTCGCCCTTGGGCTTTGTTGTATTTTTCCAGCAACAGCTTTCCCGAGACCAGATGCGCTTGCCAATAGGACTTATCTCGCTTCAAGGCATCAACGGTGACGGTATTGACACAAAAATCGAAGATCTGTGACGAACTATGCCAGCGAGCGTACTGTGCGGCCCCCTGAGCGACGAGGACCAGCGACTCGGGATCGGTTGGCTGAGCTCGGTTGTAATACCGAACGAACCAGCGAAAACCTTCATCCGCCTTTTTGAGCTCCCCCTCTTCCGTGAAGATCTGTGCCTGAACCAGTCGTGCTAGTAATTGATCGGGATTCAGCGTCATCGCCCGAGCCACCGACTCTTTGGCCTCCGGATAGCGGCCCCGCTCAAAATGTCGCTTGGCGAGTTCTGCATGCAGCACGGCCGAGTCATCATGGTCCTGCAGCGCTTTGATCAGCACCTCTTCCGCAGCAAGTCGCTCACCCTGAGCCTGTAAGGCATGGCATCGCAACAGCGCAAGTTGAATCGAGTCCAATCCCGCTGGCGGCGTCTCCGCCAGTTGATCCAAAGTTTCAATCGCTTCGGCATACCGCCCCCGCTGGAGGTGCTGGCGTGCAGGGGCAAGCCGGTTACCATCAGCTTCCTCTGCCAAAAGGAATGGAACAGAGGCCATGCTTGCCAGCAGAAAAACCGCAACAGAGAAATTCGAGTACATCGGGGAAACCTCATCGCGAGTTGCAAGGTCTTGCAATCTCTGTCCGCCAGGGAAAAAACAGTTCCGTGGGAGCCGTCCGCACATTTTTCTTGAGAAACCCGACCCATTGGATGTTCCGGCAATTTGGTCCCCAAGGATTTCACAGCCGAAAAAACAAACTCGATCGAAACGCAAGTATGATCACTCATTGAACCTACCTCAATGCAAGATTCTACGCAACGACGCCCCACAAATTGTGCTACGTCGGTTACACAATTCGAGGGGCAGCTTCAATTCTTCAGCTTGAAATTGAATAGACGAATCCGAGTACGCTGACGAGAGGGGCTGCTGCCGAGTGAGAATCGAATTTGAGCCAAAATCAAATCCGTTTCGATGTGGTATTTCGTCGACGAACGATCGCTCGTAAGAAAATTCTTCGGCCTGAATGAAATAATCCGTGTGGTCAATCGACTTCGACTGACTTTGACTTTATAATTCATGCGTTCAATTGTCCTTGATGGATTTAAATGTATTGAGAAATTACGCTGCGTAAGAAAAGGTTGGTGCTGGGATAGTTCGTCGTTTTTCTATGTTTTTATTGTTGCTTGCGTCCATGGCTGGTGTGATCTCCACGAATGTTGCCAGTGCAGGTAGTTACACTGTGAGCGTATCGCTGGATACGTCGCATTTTCTGGGGCAGTCCGGAGACATTGAATTTCAACTCGGTGCAAACGGAGGCAATGTTCCGATCACAGTGGATTTCACCAACTACAATAGCACCGCAACGCTCAATGGCGTCACATTTAATGACGGTACTTACCTTCCCAACAGCCCACCAGACACCTCATTTACGGGTGACTTGGCTGCCAACACACTGAGTCTGTTTAATAGTGATGGTCCCGGTCAAATTGCTTTTGCCGCTCAGCTCGTCTCTGCATTTAGTTCATTGATGACTTTTGATGTCACTTTTACCGGCGCTTCTATTGGCGCCCCTTCTGCCAGTGCACCGAGCTTGGCAATTTTTGTTTACGATCAAAATTTTCAACCTTTGTCCACTGGCCCTAACGGCGAAACCGTCATTTTTACGGTTGATCCAACAAACGGGATTGTGAACCAGATCCCTTACGCAGCGGTTCCAGAACCCTCGACGTTCCTTTCGTTGGCAACAGGTATTGCCGGCATTGGCTTGGCAGTTCGCCGTCGTCGTTTCGCTTGATTTTTGAAATCAGACCTTGATTTTTGAAGTCTGACAGAGCACGAACCAGAAAGCCCCGCACGTATCACACGTGAGGGGCTTTTTCTGGTTTGAAGGTGATGCAAATACGCCACGCGATGAGAGGTTCAGGCCAGGATTTCCAGACTTGGTTTTTCGTGATCGATGTCGAGGCGCTTGCGGCGTTTTCAGCAGGTCACTGACGACTTTCGCTTTGCAATCCCCCCACGGTTAAACCGGATATTTCCACTCGCCCCGATATTCCCGCTTCAACAGTTTGTTCGCCGCCTCATCGTTGACGATCAATTCCTTGGTCGCATCCCATTCCATGCTGCGGCCCAATTTCAACGAGAGCATCGCCAAGAGACTCATCGTGGTAGACCGATGTCCCTGTTCAATGTCGCTGACCGGTAACTTGCGTGATTTGACCGAACTGAGGAAGTCTGCCCATAACTCTTTAATGTTCTGCTTGTCGGGCATTCCCAGTTGGGGGGCTTCGTGGATCGGCGGACCAAACGTCGGATAGAACCTCCAGCCATCTTCCCAACCCATGTGGAAAGTCCCCTTGGTGCCATAAAAGTAGCAACCGACCGACTCACCCTTTTCTGCGTTATTTCCCGAGAATTGCCGATGTTCCCAGACCGCCGTGAACCGCTCGAACTCGAAGCTGGCGATCTGATGATCGGGGGCATCGCTGGTCTGTTCGGTAGCGGTATTGACTGCGGGTCCTTTGATCGCCCGCCCTCCCGTTGAAAAAATCTTGCGAGGGGCTTTTTCGTCCATGATCCACAGAATCTGATCCATCCAATGGATTCCCCAGTCACCCAGTGTTCCATTGGCATAATCCAGAAAATTCCGAAAACCTTTGGGGTGGATGATTGGACAATAAGGACGCAGCGGACCCGGTCCGCACCACATATTCCAGTCGAGTCCCTGGTGGGGGTCCTGATTTTTAGTCGGCTCTTCCTTGTCGCCTCCATAATGGACGAAGGCGCGAACCATCCCGATCTTTCCCGCTTTTCCTGATCGCAGAAATTCGCGTCCCGAAAGATTGTGCGGCGAGACGCGTCGATGCGTACCGACCTGCACGATCCGGCTCTGATTGCGAGCCGCATTCACCATCGCGCGCCCTTCGAGAATGGTGTGTCCCACCGGTTTTTCCACGTAGACATCCGCCCCCGCATTGACCGCCGCAATCGTGATCAGGGGATGCCAGTGGTCGGGAGTGGCATTGATGACAATCTCGGGCTTTTCCTTGTCGATCAGTTCGCGAAAATCCTGATAGACTTTGGGAGCATCTGCCGTGAGCTCTTTTTGCTCACCCTTGATTCGCTCGACCTGCTTCAAATCAACGTCACACAAGGCCACGATCTGGCACTGTCCCGAAGCAATCGCTTCGCGAACGATATTCCCTCCCCACCAGCCACAGCCGATCAGTGCAGTTCGGTAGCGTTTTCCCCCTTTAGTCGGATCCTGACCTCGCAGCAGTGCCGGTGACGCAAAGGCCACGCTCGCAGCCGCAGCGGTTTTTAACAGCGAGCGACGGTTCAGGTGAAAACCATTCTCGGGAAGTAAAAAGTCTGACATACGAAGCACCTCGGTTAATCAAGAGTTGTGTGACGCCGGGAAAAGGTTCATTCCGCGATGGTGGCATTGTGATCAAACAGGGCGTTGAGCGGAACCTTAACCACAAAAAATGATTCAGCCTCCTGCCGTTGCCGAGAACCAATCCTGCTGCGAGCAACCCGCCCGACGCCCGAGGTGGGACCGGTAACCTGCTCACAACCCGCGCGTTGTCCTTTCAGATCAGGATAGCAGAACGTATCAAGCTCCGCCGCGACGCAACAACGGCGACGTGATCGATCAGGATACCGATAGTATACAGATCAGTAGTAGTATACAGATCAATGGACAGGGATTTCGCACATCGCCCATTGTCCGAAGTTTTCTTCCACTTCAACGCGCAAAAGTTCAAGATGTTTTCCACCTGGATGCCGCAGAAAAACCTCTTTCAGTTGGAGCGCCATCCAATGGGCAATCAATTCTGCGGTCGTATTGGCGACAGGCAACAGGACACAATCCTCGCGAGGAAAAACCCAGCGGCGTTCCGCAAAAGTCGTGGTCACCTCTTTCTCATTTGCGACCACGTGGATACTCGGGTGCTGTGTGGGAAGCAACACATGATGATCCAGCTCATTGACTAGCTTTTGCGTCGCATCACGCAGCGCGATGAAGTCAAAGACATAGTGATTTTCGTCCAGCGGGCCGGCGACTTCGACCGCGACGCGCCAATTATGGCCATGCAATCGCTCACAGTTCGTTCCGTTGAAGGTGATGAAATGGGCCGCACTGAAGACCAGATGGTCCTTGGTCACCCGTACCCGATATCGCTCGTTCGCCATGTTTGCTGCTTCAAAAAGTGAAAGATTTCAAGAATCGTTGTTGCCGCACTGTGTCCGGCAGGATTCACCAACGCGTGGCTCTCCACAGCCACTGGCAAGTTGCTTCATGGACGGCCTGTCGCTTGTCGCAAAGCCTCGCGGGAAGGGGGCGTTATCAGACCATCTCGCAGAGCTGCAAACAAGGTCGCGGCCACCAGATCGGCGGTTGTCCCCGGATTGCGACGATGGCCGTCCACGCGCAGCCAGGCATCGAATTCTGCGAGCTTTTCGGGATCCAGACCACCCTGGCCCTCATGATCCCCCGCCTGCATCACGTGTTTTGCTCGTAACGTCACTTCGTTTGCCAACTCCCAACCACATTTCCGGGCAATCAGGGTGTCGGGCCACTGTGACAGTATCCAGACATGCAGCGTGATGACCGCCGTTTCCCAATCTACTGACTCGGAAAACAGCTGACTCAGTTTTTCTCGCGCCTGAAACACGAGACGGAAATCCGTGATATACTGTTCGGCAATCCGATCACGTTCTGCCGCCAGTTGCATCGCCTCTCGCAGCGTGACGGTGGGAATTTCCTGAACGTCCTGGGACGAGACCTGACCCAATCCCCCCGGCTGAGCCAGACTGATCGCCGCATAAACCTGCTCGGCATCCCGTGCCGTCGTCGGATTCAGAATCGAAGGCAGTCCCGTGGCGAGCGAAAATTTGGGGGGAACCGCAGCCAGTGGTGCGAGTAACAACACGATCCCCAAATTCACATTGGTATTCGTCGCCAGACGCGTTGCTCGAACCGCTTCATAGGTTGCTCGCCCGATACCGAACAGCGAACCCATGGCCAGCGGCGCCGCCACCGCTTTCGCGGCAGCGACAAAATCCTGGTAGCGCAGGTCATGAAACGACGCCCGAGGATGGACGTTCCCCGGCTTTCGCGCCGTCGCCTCGATCAGACAGGCCAATTCGATCTGTTCCGCCAAAGTCAATTCTGATTTCCTGTCTAATCGCCAAGATCCATTGGTCGCGGTTTACTCATTACTCGGATTCACGCCGGGAAGCGTGCAGGCACGACAAAATCCTGCGTGAGTCATATCATCCCAGTGATCCGATTGCATCGCCAAGACGATTTTTGCATGGCCAACCCCAATTCCCAACTGAAAGCCGGAGCCGAAGTGACCTCTTTCCAGCAAACTCAATTTGATCTGACTGGCCGCGCTGCCTTGGTGACCGGAGCCGGTGGCGGCATCGGTCAGGCCGCCGCTATCACGCTGGCACAAGCCGGTGCGTTCATCGGCCTGCATTTTCGCTCGAATGAAGCGGGTGCTCGTTCAACACTGGCCGAGATCGAACAACACGGGGGGCACGGAATCCTGCTACCCGGCGACTTGACGGTGGAAGCGGATGCCAATCGAATCGTAGATGATTTCGTGGCACAGTCGGGACGACTCGATGTGCTGTTTAATAATGCCGGTGATCCGTTGACCCGATCTTCCCTTGAAAACTGCCCGACCGACCTGTGGATGCAAGCCTTTCAGGTCAATGTCCATTCGGCATTTCTGGTGACTCGCAGAGCCATCCCCCATCTGCGCAACGCGGCAGGACACGGCAGCATCATTAACAACCTTTCCCTCTCAGTTCAGACCGGGGGTTCCGGCGGAGCAGGTCCCTACGCGGCAGCGAAAGGAGCCTTGCAAGTCTTTACCCGCACCTTATCACGGGAACTGGCACCACAAGTCCGGGCCAACTGCATCATGCCGGGGGTCGTCGAAACACGGCATCACGAAGTCTTCAGTACCGCAGAAAAAATGGCCGACTACCGCCGCCAGACGCCGCTCGGTCGAAATTCCACCTCGGACGAAATCGCGCAGGCCGTCCTCTTCCTGGCATCCGATGCTTCGAGTTTCATGACGGGTGGAGTCATCGATTTGAATGGTGGGCGGTTCTTGAGGTAAACAGTTTTCAGTTTTCGTTCATTTTCCGCAGGAAGTGACCATGCCATTTGTACTCGCACTCGACGAAGGGACCACCAGTTGCCGCGCGGTCATCTTTGACCAATTGGGCCAGGTTCGTGGAATGGCCCAACGCGAATTCACCCAGCATTTCCCCCAGCCCGGCTGGGTGGAACATGACGCCAACGAAATCTGGTCGACTCAACTCGCCGTCGCTCAACAGGTACTGGCACAAGAAAAAATCCTGGCAAGTGAGCTGGCCGCCATCGGCATCACCAATCAGCGTGAAACCACGGTGATCTGGGATCGGCAATCCGGTCAGCCAATCGCTCCTGCCATCGTCTGGCAAGACCGCCGGACAGCCGAGGTTTGCGAACGGCTGCGGCGTGATGGTGCCGAATCGATCGTGCATGCAAGAACGGGCTTGGTACTCGACCCCTATTTCTCGGCCACGAAAATCGCCTGGATCCTCGACTACGTTCCGCATGCCCGCCAGCGCGCCGAAGCGGGTGAACTCGCCTTCGGAACCATTGAAAGTTGGTTAGTCTGGAAACTAACAGCAGGCCGACGTCACGTCTCCGATGTCACGAATGCCTCGCGAACACTGATCCTGAACATTCACACCCGCCAGTGGGATGACGAACTGTTGCGGCTCTTCCAAGTCCCCCGCGCACTCCTCCCCGAAGTCTGTGATTGCAGTGGTATCATCGGGGAATCGACCGCCAGCCTGCTCGGTGCAGCGGTCCCGATTGCCGGACTGGCGGGGGACCAACAGGCGGCCCTCTTCGGGCAGCACTGTGTCAAACGGGGCGAAACCAAAACCACCTACGGAACAGGCTGCTTCCAGTTGCAACACACCGGCGAGACGGCGATCGCTTCACAAAATCGCCTGATCACCACGATCGCCGCAGCGCCTCAAGGAGAAAAAGCGTATGCCCTCGAAGGGAGTGTCTTCATCGGCGGTGCAGTCGTGCAGTGGCTGCGGGATGGGTTGGGGGCGATTCACTCGTCGGCCGAGGTCGAGGCCTTGGCGAGTTCAGTCCCTGATAGCGGCGGAGTTTCGTTCGTTCCCGCGTTTGCCGGATTGGGAGCCCCCTACTGGGATCCGCATGCTCGGGGGATGATCATTGGCCTGACTCGCGGCACAACCGTCGCCCATATTGCTCGTGCCGCGATCGAATCGATTGCCCATCAGGTGGCCGATCTCTTTGACGCCATGCGGAGCGACTCGGGGCTGACGTTGACCGAAATGCGTGTCGATGGTGGGGCCGCACAAGATGACCTGCTGATGCAATTTCAAGCCGATCTGCTGGGCGTCCCCTTAATTCGGCCCGCCATTGCCGAGATCACCGCTCGCGGTGCCGCGTCACTTGCCGGCTTAGCCACGGGGGTCTGGAAGAACGTTGCCGAGCTGGCAGCGCTCGAACAGATCGATCGCCATTTTGAACCACAGATGTCTCCGCAAATCGTCGCGGATCATCGTGACCGCTGGCGGCGTGCCGTCGGTCGCTGCACGAACTGGGAAGGAAACACTCCACGATGAATCGCCTGGAAATGCTCAAGCGTCTTGCCAACCAGAAACATGCTTGGGATATGATCATCATCGGCGGGGGAGCGACTGGGGTCGGCACCGCAGTCGATGCCGCCTCACGCGGCTACAAGGTGTTGCTGCTCGAACAATTCGATTTTGGTAAGGGGACATCCAGCCGCAGTACAAAACTCGTTCATGGGGGAGTGCGCTATCTCGAACAAGGAAACATTTCGCTGGTGATGGAGGCACTCAAGGAACGAGGCATCCTGCGCCAGAATGCCCCCCACCTGGTCCACGACCTGGCCTTCATCGTCCCCAGCTATACCTGGTGGGAGTCTCCGTTCTACGGAATTGGCCTCAAAGTTTACAACATGCTATCAGGCCAGTACCGCTTTGGTCCCACCAGTCGCCTGTCGCGTGACGAGATCCTGCAGCGACTCCCCTCCATTAAAACCGAGGGCCTGAAAGGGGGAGTCGTTTATTACGACGGTCAGTTCGATGATTCGCGCCTGCTGCTGAATCTGGTCGCCACGGCAGCTGAACAAGGCGCAACCCTCTTGAATTATGTCGAGGTGACGGGGTTAATTCGAGATGACGACGGCTTCATTCATGGTGTGGTCGCGCGGGATCGGGAAACCGGACAACAGCAGGAACTGCGATCCCGCGTGGTCATCAATGCCACCGGCGCATTTTGTGACGGCGTGCGAAAAATGGCCGACCCTCATGCGTCCCCGATGATCTCTCCCAGCCGAGGAATTCATCTCGTCTTTGATCGGTCATTCCTGCCTGGCGACAGTGCGATCATGGTTCCGCACACCGCTGACGGTCGAGTCATGTTTGCCATCCCCTGGCACAACCATACCTTGGTGGGGACAACCGATGTGGCGATTCCTGATACGCCGATCGAACCCCGCGCCACGCAGGACGAGATCCATTTCATTCTCGAAACCGCCGGTCGTTATCTGCAGCGTCCGCCGACTCGTGCAGATATCCTCAGTGTTTTCGCGGGGATCCGACCATTAGTTCGAGCCGGCGACGGGAAAAGTACCGCCGCCCTCTCACGCGACCACACGATCCATATCGACAGTGCGGGGCTTTTAACCATCGCGGGGGGGAAGTGGACGACCTATCGGAACATGGCCGAAGACTGCGTCAATCAAGCCGCCACACTGGCTCAGCTTCCCGATCATCCCTGCATCACGCGGACATTGCCGATTCACGGATCCGGATTACAGCTCCACGTTCCGACCGATCTGGCCCAATATGGAGCTGACGCGATGGCCATTCAGGCCTTGGGCTTTGCCCACCCCAAGCTCACCGATCGCTTACATCTCGACCTCCCCTATACGGAGGCCGAGGTTGTCTGGACCGTCCGGCATGAAATGGCCAGAACGCTCGAAGACGTGCTCGCCCGCCGCCTGCGAGCACTCTTTCTGAACGCCCGAGCGGCGGTGGCGATGGCCCCACGCGTCGCAGAACTGATGGCCGATGAACTTGGCAGGGACACCCCCTGGCAGCAGCAAGAGATCGAAGATTTTGAGCAGTTGGCAAAATCCTATATTGTGGATTGATATCGGGCGGGAGTCGCCCATCAGTGCAGTCAAAACAAATAGGTCTCGGGCAATTCGTCGTGTTCTCGACGGCAGAATACAGACTGATCCAGCCTCTCAGGTCGTAAGTTCGCCGTTGGGCGACAGGTGCGAAGATCGGGGATGTCGTCTGGGTAGGAAAAGAGATAACAGTACAAATCGGGGTCTCTGTCTGCTGCGAGTTCGCAGATACGGATCCTGAAAACCCCCAAGCAACATCTATGGGGTACGACGAGAATCCCAGTTAGTCGACAGCGTTACACCGCCAACGCGAGCAGGGTACAAGCCAAGGGGTGGGCTGACAGTGGGGACACCTGGCTCACTTACGGGTCAAACGGTCGGATCGCTCGTTTGTCGCATGTCGTTGATCTGCAAAGTTTAACCGCGCCTCGAAGAGAAGCGCGTTAACCGGCACCCCTGCCCTACCCGAGATGTCACCGCGAGTTTAAGCATTGACGAACTCATCGACCGTACGTTTCCACGCCGAGACAAAATTGATGCCCAGAAACGGCCGAAGAGGTCGGCCGAACACCAACCCGCCTGCGTTGATGGCTGCGGGTAAAACTTTGGAGCCGCTCGTTTGACTTATGCTGTTTGGACGCAATGGCGTTTGGGGCGATGGCTGATCTCGGTGGCGTGGGGTCCTGTTTGGCGTGGGATTTGTGAGCCAACTCTTGCCCTAAGAAAGGGACTCGGTCTAATACGCCGTCTGCAGACTGCGGTACATCTGCCCAATCCCATCCCCGCACTTTCCGCAACATAAAAAGGGATCAGACCACAGCGACGCGACTGCAGCAAATTGCTCAGCAAAAAAAACGGACCCAAAACCCCAGAAAAATCAGGAAGCCCCCAGAAAAAAACTCCGCAGGAGTTCCAGTCCCCTCGCCCCGGTACTCCGGGGAGAGGGTTAGGGTGAGGGGTTCTTCGATCAGCCCAACACCATCAACAAACTCTCCGGCCATCCCGATGAATTTCCTCACTCATTTTCCGCGTTGAATTCGACCGTCGTTTTTTAAACCGGGCCGAAATAAGACCCCTCACCCTAACCCTCTCCCCGGAGTACCGGGGCGAGGGGACTGGCCGCAAACAGCTCTCTTTCTCCTGTTTTTCCCTCTTTCTCACGGTTTCTTATTCGTTGGATTCGTGTGATTCGTGGCTCCCTCTCCTCAATAATTTTCATATTTTCTTTGATTGCGGTGATTTTTTCTTGCGATTTGTTAAAATGAGATTCGTCGTCACACGATTCGGCACGGTTGTGATTCGGTCCATTTTTCCTGCATTCTTCGAGTTTTCATCTGGGATTCTCGATTGCTTCATAATTGACTGCTAAATTTCTCGACATTCCTGTCAGTGACCTCCCTTCAACAAGCCTTCACGCGATCCGGATACGATGAACCAGACAGCCGCTTCTCTTGATCACACCGATTTTTGTCATACAGATCTTCAATCGCTGCGGGATCATATTCAGCAGCGGACGTTCAGCCGCTTGCATGATTTGCGGATTATCCGTTTGGCAGATGGTCGTATTCAGGTTTCTGCGATTGCCCATTCCCGCTTTGTCCACCAACTCGCCGAGTGGGCCGTCTTGGAACGGTTGGCTCCTCAGTCGGTCGATCTGTGCGTCTCGCTTTGTCTGTCGTCCCACACTTTTATCGAGGTACCAGCATGACTGTCGTCGATCATCGTAGCTTTTACATTGAACAGGTTCGCAATGTCACTGTGGTCTGTTTCACCGTCCCGGCGCTGGTAGAATCAACCTGTGAATTTGTTTCCGATGAACTGTTTGAACTGGTGGAAAATATCATCGCCAATGGCCCGATTCAGGTGGTGATCGATCTTTGGAGTGTCCGTGAGATCGATGACTGGGGACTGGCGATGCTGCGAGCCTTCCACGAAACAATCGAAGATCACGGTGGGATGACAATTCTCTGCCGCATTCCTCAAACCGTTGCCACGGCGCTCAGCCATTCGGGACTGAAAACCTGCTTCCATCTGCAGGAAACCCGTGGCGAAGCGATCTGGTCGTTTTGAGTTACTCACTCTCGATAACGGCCGTTTTCGGCGGACTTTCTCCGAGAGAGTTTGAACAACGAGAGAGTTTAAACAAAAGGTAACGGCCAATCCCGATCGCTGACCGACTCACTCGCCCATCAGATAAATAAGGAAGCTTATTTTCCCCGTGAAGGGGTCAACAGACGAACGATCCCATGCCGAATCGGGGCCAGCGTCAAAAGATCCATCAGGAACTTGCCGACGGACGCCACCCAGCCCCCCGAAAGAATTTTCCATTCGGTCATCTGATCAATCACCGAGAAAAAGACCGGCGTCAAAAAGATCCCGAACAGGGTTACACCCAGCATCCCGCTGAAGACCGCTGTCCCTAGCGCCTGCCGCATTTCCGCCCCAGCCCCTTTGGCCATTACCAACGGGACAACTCCGAGAATAAACGCGAACGAAGTCATCAGGATCGGACGTAACCGCAGCTCGCACGCATGCAGCGTCGCCTCGCGGCGGGAATCTCCTGCAGCACGTCGGAACTTCGCAAATTCCACGATCAGAATCGCATTTTTACAGGCCAGGCCGATCAGCACGATGAAGCCGATTTGCGTAAACAGATTGATATCCATCTTGGCAATCGCCACACCCGTAATCGAACTCAACACACACATCGGCACCACCAGAATCACCGCCAGTGGCAGCGACCAGCTTTCGTACAGGGCAGCCAGCACCAGGAAGACAAACAGCACCGACAACCCAAACAACTGGATCCCAGTGTTTTTAACCAGTTGCTCCAGAAAGGTAATCTCGGTCCATTCCATGGACATTGTTTCAGGAAGCTCGCGCCGACATACGGCTTCGACTTGCTCTCTCGCCTGCCCACTGCTGAAGCCTGGTTTGAGGCTTCCATTGATTGCGGCCGAGGGATACATGTTGTATCGCGTTAACACCAGGGGCGAACTGATCTCACGCAGGGAGGCGATCGAGGCGATCGGTACCATTTCACCCAGCCGATTTCGCACCCGCAACTTCCCGACATCGCGAACCTCGTCACGAAAACGC
>Ga0114978_10002346_pt1 | contig 15552 bp, 11 predicted proteins | sample S_140212_EF_Meta_FD_87027 | JGI IMG/M metagenome (GOLD analysis project Ga0114978, IMG submission 87027) | Freshwater microbial communities from Lake Simoncouche, Canada to study carbon cycling - S_140212_EF_MetaG | ecosystem: Environmental > Aquatic > Freshwater > Lake | place: Lake... | reverse complement strand
TCATCGAGTCATCGAGTCATCGAGTCATCGAGTCATCGAGTCATCGAGTCATCGAGTCATCGAGTCATCCGAGTCATCCGAGTCATCGAGTGGCGTTCGCCGAGGGCTGCTGCGGGAGGTGGACCCGGCGGAGGAGCGGGATGGCCGCCACGCGGAGGATCGCCGAGACCACGAACACCGCGTAGTAGGCATTGCGATCCTCGCCGAGCGCGCGAAGGAGCAGGCCACCGCAGGCGGCTCCGCTGACCCAGGCCACCGCATGCCCGAGGTTGTAGGCCGTGACCACGCCGGTTCGTTCCCGGTGTGAGGCGGTTTCGAAAAACAGGAGCACGACGGCGAGCTCATAGGCGGCCCACGACGCGCCGGCGACGACCTGGACGCCAACCAGGTAGGGGATGTCGGCCGACACGAGCCAGAAGAGCGTCAGCGGCGCGATTGCCAGTCCCCCCAGCCAGAGCAAGCCGAGGGAGCCGATCCGACTCCCCAGCCGCCCCAGACTCGGCAGCACCAGCGCTCGGGCGAGAAAGCTCACCGCCACGACGAGCATGTAGGAGAGGTAGGAGAACTGCCTGTCTTTGAGCATGTAGGGGGAGAAGTACGCACCGGAGAACTGGCAGGCGAACGTGATCGCCCAGAGGTAGGTGACGAGCGTGCCCGCTGGCCCCGCGGCGAGCGCCCGCACCCGCCGCCATCCATCGGCCAATCCGGCTCGCGCCAATTCCTCTCCCCCGGTGCCACGATGCGTGTCGGTTGGCACCTCCATTGACGGGGGCTTGAGTTCGCGGCAGGCGGCCAGGCAGAGCGTCGACACGAGCCGGCAGCCCGCGGCCAGCGAGAACAGAACCGCAAACGTGGGGAGGAGAACGCCGCGGCGTTTTCCCCACTCCAGGAGCAACCCCCCGGCCACAAAGCCGGCGAGGACCGCGAACTGTCCAAGGCGGCTGCGGTGGGCAAAGTAGGGGGTCCGCATCCGCTCCGGGATGAGTGTTCCCATCCAGGCGTTCCACGCCGGTGCTCCCGCCATGCCGGCCGACCAGTAAATGCTGACGGCGATGAGCAGTTCCCACGGCTCGGCACGGCCGCGCAGCGCCCACCAGATGAGGGGAAGGAAGCTGATCGCCTGCACCGCCGTCGTCGCCACCACCCAACCCCGGTTCGTCCCCAGCCGGCGCACGGCCAGCGGCGTCACCAATTGCAGCACGGCCCCGACGAACAGCGGAGCCGAGGCCGTCAGCCCGGTCGCCACCGGGCCGAATCCGAGGGCCAGAGCGAAGGCCGGGATGTAGTGCTCCCCGCAGCCGACCATCACGCTGTAGGCGGAGGCGTCGGCGGTGGAGATCCAGAGATCGCGGCGGAGCCCCGTCCGGGGCGGGAGGCCTCGGGCGAGAAACTCCACGACCTTGGCGCGGGGCCTCGGCGAGCGGGAGGGCAAAGGGAGCAGTCCGAAGCGCGGGGTGGGCAGGCCAGATGGAGGGACCTTGTTTATACTCCCGCGGGCCGTTGAGACGTCAGTCGTTTTTTCCGGAGCTTCCGCTCCACGACGAGGGTGCCGGGCCCGCGACCGCGACTTTGATCGCGACATGGAGAAAGCAATGCAGGCATTGGTCACGGGTGCGACCGGGTTTGTGGGGCCGCGGCTGTTGCGGATGCTCGACCGCCCGGTGGTGCTGACGCGGAATCCGCAGCGTGCCCAGGCTGCCATCGGCCATCTCGCCGGCAAGATCGTCGCCTGGGATCCGCTCAAGGGACCGCCTCCCGCAAGCGCCTTGGAAGGGGTCGACACGGTCTTTCATCTGGCCGGCGAATCGGTCGCCGAGGGGCGGTGGACGGTGGCCCAAAAGCAACGGATCAGGGACAGCCGCGTCCTCGGCACGCGGCATCTCGTGCAGGCGATTCGTCAGGCATCGGCCCGTCCCGCCGTGCTCGTGTCGGCCTCGGCGGTCGGGTATTACGGCAATCGGGGGGATGACGAGCTCACCGAATCCGCTCCCGCGGGCCGCGACTTTCTGGCGGAAGTCTGCGCTGCCTGGGAGGAGGAGGCTTTGGCCGCCCAGACCTTCGGCGTCCGAGTCGTGACCGCCCGGACGGGGATCGTCCTGGGCGCAGGCGGCGGGGCCCTCGGGAAGATGCTCCTTCCGTTCAAGTTGGGTGCCGGGGGACCGCTCGGAAGTGGAAAGCAGTGGATGCCGTGGGTGCACGTCACCGATCTGGCGAGGCTCTATCACCACGCCGCCACTGCCGCCGCGATCAAGGGCCCGATGAACGCCGTGGCTCCCAATCCGGTGAGGAACAGCGAGTTCACGCGGGCCCTCGGTCGACAACTCCATCGTCCCGCCTTCCTGCCGGCCCCCTACTTCGGGCTCCGGCTCGCCTTTGGGGAGTTTGCGCAGGTGCTCTTCGATTCGCAGCGGGTGATTCCCAAAGTCGCCCTGGAGAGCGGATTCACGTTTCAGTACCCGGAGATCGCCGTGGCGCTCAAGGAAATCCTTGCGCCGGCGGCGTGAGTGGCCAAGCAGGATCCCGCTTCAGTCCGAGGAGGACGGTGAGGCATCGTCGTCGGCCGGGGCTTCGTCAGGGCTGGCGGCCCGCGTGAGACGGTCGTGGATCGCCTGCCAGTCATCCCCGGCCGGCGGCTCATCGACGATGATCCAATCGAGGGATCGCTTGTCGATGGCATGGAGGACGGCGTAGAGCATGGCGGCGTGGGTAACGGGATCGTCTGGCATCGGCACGACGACCACCTCGGCGCTCGTGGCGATTCGTCGTGTCAGCGCGTCGGCGGTCCGGGTCGTCAGCCATCCGACCCGCTTCCCCGCGCGGAGGAGAGCGCTGACGCGTTCGGCGGCGCAGGGGGAGATCTCGAGCGGCGTCCGCGGTGCGTAGTGCCGCGCGGCTTGCCCGGGGGAGCGGGCGGGGCCCGAGGGGACGGTGGCGGGGGCGGCGAGCGTTTCCCCCAGTGCCGCGGCGAGTGCCGCGGCGGAGAGCGGCCCGGGACGGAGGATCGCCGGCGGTGACACGGTGCAGTCGACGACGGTCGATTCGATGCCGCGCCCGCAGGAACCGGCGTCGAGGATCAGGTCGACCTTCGCCCCGAGGCTCTCGAGAACGTGGGCGGCCGTTGTCGGAGAGAGACGGAGCGAGCGGTTGGCGCTCGGCGCCGCGAGCGGCTCGCCGAGTCGGGCAATGAGCTCGCGGGCAACTGGCTGGTCGGGGCAACGGATCGCCACCGTCGGCCCGCCGGCGGTGACGATGTCGGGCACGTGGGGCGCCTTCGGGACGACGACGGTCACCGGGCCCGGCCAGCACGCCCGGGCGATCCGTTCGGCAGCCAAGGGCCATTCCGAGGCCAGGGCCCGCGCCATCTCGACGCCATCGACATGGACAATGAGCGGATTGGTCGATAACCGGCCCTTGGCGATGAAGATTCGTTCGACGCTGCTTTCCGAAAGCGCAAGGCCCGCCAGCCCGTAGACCGTCTCGGTGGGAATCGCCACCAGCCCCCCCGCGCGGAGCACGGCGACGGCTCGGTCGAGTGCGGCGTCGGTCTCGGCCGGCGGCGCGGCGGCTCCGGCTGGCCAGCGGACGGGGAGGGTGTCGGGTAGGGCATGGTCCATCGGCATGGGATTGCTCCGCGGTCTGGGGGATTCGCCGTGGGGAAGCGTGACAATTCCTGCTGTCGAAGATTCATGCCTTGTTGTCGAGCCGTCGGGGAGACGGTGTCAATCGTCGGCCATGCCGGTCGAGCGAGGGCAGCCCGCCCCGCCCCAGCCGGCCCGGCGCGAGGGCTCCGTTGCAAGGCCTGCGGCGGCAACGGAAGATGGCACCCTGCGGAGACGTGCCCCCCCTTCTCCTGCCCCGTCCGTGGAGGCCCTTCCCTTGACCATTCCTCGTCCCACGCCGGCTCCTCCCCCCGCCGAGAGCGCTTCTGCGCCACTGGTCGGGATCGTGATGGGGAGTCGCTCCGACTGGGCGACGCTCGAGCGGGCCTCCCAGGTGCTGACGCAGTTCGGTGTCGCGCACGAGTGTGAGATCGTCTCGGCTCACCGCACCCCCGGCAAGCTTGCCGACTACGCCGCCAGCGCGGCCGGCCGGGGGCTCCGTTTGATCATCGCCGGGGCCGGTGGGGCGGCCCATCTTCCCGGCATGATGGCGGCCCAGACGGCGTTGCCGGTGTTTGGAGTGCCGGTCGAATCGGCGGTGCTCCGGGGGGTCGATTCGCTCCTCTCGATCGTGCAGATGCCGGCCGGGATCCCGGTCGGTACGCTCGCGATCGGGCCGGCCGGGGCTACGAATGCGGCGCTTTTGGCGGTGGCGGTGCTCGCCCTCCACGACGACCGCCTCGCCGAAGCGCTCCGGGTTTACCGAGACGCGCAGACGCAGCGGGTGCTCGCCGACGATCTCGCCAGCCCCAGCCAAGCGTGAACAGCGTGAGCCATCCCGGTCCTTTCCATGCTCCCTGCGATCGCTCCCCGGTCCTCCCTGGGGCCACGCTCGGCGTGCTCGGTGGCGGCCAACTCGGCGCCATGTTCGCCTCCGCTGCCCGGCGGATGGGCTACCGCGTCGAGGCGGTCGTCGACCATGCCGACTGCCCCGCGGCCCGGCACTGCGACCGCGTCCACGTCGGACTCCTCGACGACTTAGCCCGGTTGGTGGAGCTGGGGCGGCGGTTCGCCGCGGTGACGTACGAGTTCGAGAACGTGCCGGTTGCCGCGGCCCGGGCCCTCGATGGAGTGGTGCCTGTCCGGCCGGGCCCGAACGTGCTCTTCACGACGCAGGATCGGGGCCGGGAGAAGGCGTTTCTGGTCGCCCACGGCCTGCCCTGCGCGCCCCACGCCTTCGTACGCTCGCGGGACGATCTCGTTGCCGCCGTCACGCGGACGGGGCTTCCCGCCGTGCTCAAGACCTGTGCCTCCGGCTACGACGGGAAGGGGCAGCGACGGATCGACAGCCTGGAGGAGGTTGATGCCGCCTGGGGGGCGCTGGGGCCTGAGGAGCTGGTGCTCGAGGGTTTCGTGCCGTTTGCGTGCGAGATTTCGGTCGTCGCCGCTCGGGGCCTCCATGGCGAGACGTTCACCTGGGAGCCCTCCCTCAATCACCATCGTCATCACATCCTCGACTGTTCGCTCGTCCCCTCGGGCCTTCCCGCCGCCACCGTCGACGGCGCGCGGCGGATGGCGGAGCAGGTCCTCGAGGCGCTCGATGTCGTCGGCGTCGCCTGTGTCGAGTTCTTCGTCACGGCCGATGGGGGGCTGCTGGTCAACGAGATCGCTCCGCGACCGCATAACTCCGGCCATCTCACGATCGAAGCTTCCACGACGAGCCAGTTCGAGCAGCAGGTGCGGGCCGTGTGCGGTCTGCCGCTCGGCTCGACCAGGCTCCGGGCCCCGGCGGCGATGGTGAATCTCCTCGGCGATTGTTGGGAACTGGGGGAGCCGGACTGGAACGCAGCTCTGGCGGTGGAGGGGGTGAGTCTCCACCTCTACGGCAAGTCCGCCCCCCGGCCGGGCCGGAAGATGGGGCACCTGACGGCCCTCGCCGGCAGCGCGTCCGAGGCCGAAGCGGCGGCCCGCGCGGCGCGTCGGGCCCTGGCGCGGGGCGCGGTGGGGTGAACGGCGGGCGCGGCGCTACTGGGGCGAGAGCGTCCTTCCCCGCCAACTCGTCTGCAATCCGAGTGTTCGGCGGATCAGGGCGCTCCACTGGATGACGAGGAACACCACAACGCCGAGCGGATGGGCCAGAGCGCTCGAGAGGCTGTGGCCGAAGCGATTGACGGCGAGCCCTCGCGGGAGCCAGGCGGCGAAGACGGCGGCGAGCGTCGCAGCCACCCCCCAGGCTGGCCATCCATCCCACCCGTCGGCAAGGCCGCGGATGAGGAGCATCATCGGGAGGATCTGTCCTCCGGCGAGGAGAAGGGTGAAGGGGAGGATGCTCCCCGGCGCCGCGATCCCCTCGGTGGCGTTCTTGCCGAGGCCGCGGACGACCTCCCGATTCGTGCCGTACATCCGGCAGCGGGCAATGTCGCCGGCATCGAACAGATCGGTCGAGAGGCCTGCCGCCCGGTAGGCGCGGGGAAGCTTGATCCCGTCGTGGAGGGAGGCCTTGATGGCGGCATGGCCCCCGCTGCGTAGATAGGCCTCCCGGCGGGTGACGAACAGTTGGCCGCAGCCGGCCGCGAGCCCGGGGCGGTTGTCGGAGCGGGCGATCGCCAGCGGGAGGTAACCGAGGAGCACGAAGTGGATCAGCGGAAGGAGAAGCCAGTCGAGGAGGCAGCCGGTCTCCTGATGAGGGAAGCCACTGGCCAGATCGACGCCCCGCGTGTCGAGAAAAGCCACGGTGCGTGCCACAGCGTCGGGCTCGAGGGTGACGTCGGCATCGAGGAAGAGAAGGATGTCGTGACGGGCCGCCTGGGCGAGTTGAAAGCAGGCGTGTTGTTTGCCGCACCATCCGGGCGGAAGCGGCTGACCACGGACGAGTCGCACCCGCGGATCCTCGGCGGCGAGGTCGGTGATGATTCGCGCGGTGTCGTCCCGGCTGTCGTCGTCGAGGACGACCAACTCGAGGTCGACGTCGCGGTTGGCGAGTACGGCGGCGGCGAGCCGGCCGATGACCTTCGCCTCGTCGCGGGCCGGGACGAGCACCGACACCCGCGGCGGCGGAGTCCCGGGGGCTGGCCGCGGCGCGCGGGTGAAGAAGCGGAGGTTGGCGAGCGTCAGCCCGGCCGGGAGCACGGCGAGGGCCAGCGCCGGCAGCGCTAGCCAAGCAGGGGTCATCGTCGCGGCTCCGGGGAGTTCGATGAAACGCCACCGTGCGAGGGATCGAACCGCTCCCCCTTCAGCCAGGCGCGGCAGCGGCGGCTGAGGTCATAGACCCCCCCCACGCCGACATCCCCGGTGAGGAGCGTGCGGAACGGGGCCGGGTCGCGACGTCTGGCGGCGTGGGCCAAGCGATCCTGGGTCGCCTCGAGTCGTGTTGCCAGGAGGGCGTTCCAAGCATGGGCGTCGAGGCCGCTGCTCGGGCCCATCGGCATCGGTTCACCGAAGGCCACCAGCGCCTCGGGCAACCGCTCGTTCCAGAACGGATACTCGATCGCCATCGGCACGATCACTCCCCGCTCGTTGCCTTGGGCAGCGTGCCCGACGCCCGGACGGATCACCATCGGACGCTCCCGTGGGTCGGCGAATGCCCCCTGGGCCGTCACCCAGAAGATGACGTCGGGGCGCCGGCCGGCCGCCCGGGCGATCCGGAGGAATCGGGCGGCGCCGCGGCGCGTGCCTGGCTCGATGCCGACCAGCCCGATCCGTTCGAGGAACCGGTATTTGCCGAGCGCTGCAGCGTCGATCGGCCCGTAGTTGAGCCGTTCCGGCCAGAGTTCCTGGGCCACGGTGAAGAACATGACGGGATCCCACCAGCCGGGGTGGTTCGTGTAGACGATCACCGGTTGCCCGGCGAGATCGGGGGCGTCGGGCTGTTCGCCAACTCCGCGGAGCAGACGCAGGGCGTGGAACTGGCGTTGCATCGAACGCCGAACGTAGACCATAAACCAGTGGTAGAGCATCCGCGAGAACGGCGGAAGTTGCTCCCGCCCCTCATGGTCCCGGGGGGCCGCGGTGTCGCTCTTCACGGGTGCCTCCGGGCGCCACTCAAACCGCGCAGGGGGCCGGGGATGACACAGGGCCGGTCGGCTCGATGAGACGATCCTTGTCGACGGTGTCGGCCGCGATCCAGCCCGACATCATCACCATCGGCATCCCTGGCCCCGGGTGGGACGAGCCCCCTGCCAGATAGAGCCCCTCGATGTCGGGGGACCGGTTCGAGGGCTTGAACGCCCCGAGGAATCGCCCGTGGCTTGCCAGCCCGTAGATCGCACCGTCGAGGACGTGGTAGCGGTCGTTGATGTCCTGCGGCGTGAGGAATCGCTCGACGACGATGTGCTTCTCGAGATCTTCGAGGCCGGCAGTGGAGACGAGTTTCTCGATGATCCGCTTCCGGTAGGGGGCGAACATCTTCGACCAGTCGTGATGCGGACGGAGGTATGGCGTGTGCACCAGGACGTAGAGGGCCTCCCCGCCGGGCGGCGCCACTTCGGGCTCGGTGACGGCCGGAGCGCAGAGGTAGCAGGTCGGATCGGGCGCCGGCTCCCCCTTGCGGTAGATGAAGTCGAACTCCTCGTGCGGGTCGGCCGAGAAGACGAAGTTGTGGTGGAGGAGTTGTTCGTAACGGCGGTCGAGGCCGAGGTAGAGGACAACACCGGAGCAGGCCGGTTCGTACTTCCGCCGCCTGAGGAACTTCGCCGCGGGTGCGCCATCGACGAGTTCGCGGTGGGTGCGGACGCTGTCGGAATTGCTGACGACGACGGCGGCCGGGATCGTCTCCCCCTGCTCCGTGACGACGCCCCGCACCTTCCCCTTCTCGACGATGATCCGGCTGACGGCGGTGCGTGTGCGGATGTCGACGCCGAGATCAACCGCGAGTGAGGCCAGAGCCCTCGGCACCGCGCCGGTGCCCCCACGCGGATACCAGACGCCGTCGCGCGACTGCATGTTGGCAATGCCGCAGAGGACGGCCGGCGACGACTCGGGGCAGCTCCCCACATACTGCGTGAAGTGATCGAACATCTGGGCGGCACGGGCATCGGGAACGTGGGCCCGCACGGTGCCGGCCACCGTGTGGCCCGGCCGCATCCCCATAACTTCACGGAGCATCCCGACGTTGAAGCTCCGCCGCGGGTCGAACATATCGGCGAGCCCGCCGACCGGTCGCCAAAAGAAGAATTCGTCGGAGATGCGGTGGAGACGTTTCGAGAGTTCCATGAAACGCCCGTACCCGTCCCCTGCCCCGCTCCCCGGCGCGTAGCGGTCGAGCGTCGCCTGCATCTGCGGCACGTCGGCGCACAGATCGAGCGTCGAGCCGTCGGTGAAGAAGCTCCGCCATTGCGGGTCGAGCCGGACCAAGTCGAGCGCTTGGTCAAGATCACGCCCGGCCTCGGCGAAGATCCGCCGGAGGACGTCCGGGATCGTGAGGATCGTCGGCCCCATGTCGAAGCGGTAACCCTGCTCCGAGAGGATCGCGGCTTTCCCGCCGACCCAGGGGTTCTTGTCGCACAGCGTCACCGCGTAGCCACGGGCGGCCAGCGTGCACGCGGCAGCCAAGCCACCGAGGCCAGCCCCGATCACGACCACCCGATTCTGTTCCTTGACGGTTTGCATCATCCCTTCCTCAGCGCGGCTCTCGCCGGCAGTTGGCTTATGACGGGCTCAGTTTTCGGCGGCATTCGATCGGTGGCGGTGAGAAACAACGATGCTCGAGGCCTAGACGGCGGCTGGTGCCCGGGGGCGACCACGCCCCTCGGTCACCGGCGACACTGGCGGGAGGGCCTCGAGACCGAGGTCATCGAGGAGCAGATCGCTCGTGATCCGGGCGGAAGAATAGATCACCGGCAAGCCACTCCCGGGGTGGGTACCACCGCCGACGAGATACACCCCCTCGAGATCCTCGAAGCGGTTGTGCGGACGCTTGTGAAGCATCTGACCGAGGTCGTGCGAGAGGTTGAACGTCGCCCCTCGGTAGATCTCGTAGTCGTCCTGCCAGTCGTCCGGCGTGATCATCTTTTCGTAGCGAATCCGCTCCCGGACACCGTGGATCCCCATCCGCTCGAGTTGATCGAGGGCCACTTCGCGATACCGGGGGGCTTCGCGACGCCAATCGACGTTGGGGTGGCGATGGGTCACCGGAATCAGCAGATAGAGCGTGCTGTGGCCAGCGGGGGCGAGGGAGGGATCGGTGATGGTGGCGTTTTGGACATACATCGACGGATCGGGCCCGAGAGCGTGGCGCGTCTCGATGTCGGCGAGATTGTCGCGGTAGTTTGCCGAGAGGTAGATCGTGTGGTGGGGCACGTCGTACTGTCCCTCGATGCCGAGGTAGAGCATGAACGTCGAGCAGGAGAACCGCTTCGTGGCGATCTGACGATCGCTCCAGCGGCGGCGCAGTCGGTCGGGCACCAGCCGCGTCATCGAGCGGGCGAAGTCGGCGTTGATGACCGTGGCATCGGCCTCGTAGACATCCTTCCCCGTCTGTAAGGCAGCGATCCGTCGCCCCTCGAATCGGAGCGATTCAACCGGTTCGGAGTAGTGGATCTCCACCCCCATCTCCTGGGCGATCCTCGCCATCGCATTCGAGACGGCCCCACACCCGCCGATCGGATGGAAGACCCCATGCTCGTATTCGAGGAACGAGAGGATCGAGAACAGGCTGGGGCACCGGAACGGGGACATGCCGAGATATTTCGACTGGAACGTGAAGGCCAGCCGGATCCGCTCGTCCTTGAAGAAGCTCCCCAGTTCGTCGTTCAGGCTCCGCCACGGCTTGAGCAGCGGCATGAGCTTGATCAGATCGGGGTTGACCAGATCACGCCAGCTTTCGAACGGCTGCTCCAGGAACGGCGCGAAGCGGTTGAACTTCTCCCGCGTCGCGTTCATGAAGCGAGTGAAGGCCCCGGCATCTCCCGGCGCCAGCCGGGCGACCTCAGCCTCCATCCTCGCGATGTCGGGGGTGGCAAGAAGTTCACCGCCGGCGCCGAACACGAGCCGGTACTGGGGGTCGAGCGGGACCAGATCGACCTCCCGCCGGAGGTCGCGTCCGCAGGCGGTGAAGATGTCGTCGAGGACTCTCGGGTAGAGGAAAAACGTCGGGCCGAGGTCGAAGCGGTAGCCCTCGGGGGTCGCGATCGTGCTCGTCCGACCGCCGGGAAAGGGGAGGCGTTCGAGGATCCGCACCCGGACTCCGGCGGAGGCTAGCAGCATGGCGCAGCCCAGTCCGCCTGGGCCCGCCCCAATGATGTTGACCGTCTTTGCCATCCGAGCGTTGCCCATGACGTCCATGACCACCATGCCTTGCCCAACCTGCCAGAGGGGCAGCGGGCCATCACAGGCCACGGCCATCGGGCCGCAACCGCCCAAGGCGTCGATCCCGCGGGCGACGGTACTATAGCACCGCGGCCGAGCAGGGGCAGGCCGTGCCAGCATCGCTCACAAGAGGGCCGTCGGCGATCAGTAGGCAGGCCAGTAGGCGCCGCGGACCGGCCGCAGGCCACCGAACGGGCCGCGGCGATAGAGGGGGACGGCCACGGCCGTGGGAACCATCTGCACCGGCTGAGCCACCGCCACCGGAGCGGCTGCGTAGACCATCGTCGGGGCATAATTGGCCGTGGAGGCCGGGGCGTAATAGGAGGTCACCGCCACCGGGCCGGACGCCGGCGAGATCAGTTGAGCACCCGGGGCATAGCCGACGACGGTCGGTGCGGCGGCGTACGTCGGTGCGGCTGCATACATCGGAGCGGCTGCGTAGGTCGGAGCGCCGGCATACGAGGGGGCGTAATAGGCGGTGACCGGACGGGCAACCGTGGTCATCGCGGGAACAGAATAGCTGGTGACAGCGACGGAACTCGAAGGCACGATCGCAGTGAGCGGAGTCGAAATTGCAGCCATCGGGACGCCAGCGGCCACGGGCGGCGAGAACGCCGAGACGGCGGCGTAGTTGCCCGACGGGTTGTAGTTGGCGACATAGGGACCGGCCGCCGGGGCAAACTCGGTGACGATCGGACGGTAGACGATCGTTTGGCCGACGGCGTCGGCAGCACTAAACCCCACCCAGCCCGTGCCGAGAAGGCCGACCACCGAAGCGAGGAAAAACCCGCCGAAATGGCCGGAAGCCATCGCTGAAATGGTGTGGGAGGTGGTCATCGGAGGGTTCCTGGGAGGAGTGCGGGAAAGCCTCATGCCTTCCCGATCCGAGAATACGTCGCTCGTCATGGTGTTTGCAAACCTTTGGTAGTCTGCCGCCGGTTCGCTGCCGTTCTCCCCGCGACACTCGGATTGATTGGGGGGGAAAAGCCGATTGTGCCTGGGCCCGCCCGCCAACCCCGGGAACGGTCGGGTGTGACACCTCGTTGCGATCGTCGCCCTGATGGGAGTCGGAAACGCCCGGACCGGGGCGTTTGGCCCCTCCTCTTTCACTCCGAGCAACCACTGTGGATAGCCCATCCCCCAGCCTCACCCCCTCCGCACTTCCGCCGAACGCTGCGGGGAACTCGCTCTGGAGGGGCGGATTCGCCGCGCTGCTGGTCGTCCGCGCGCTGACGCTCGTCAACGATCACGCCATCAAGTGGCTGGCGATCGGGCTGGGGAAGAAGCTTGTCGACGAGGGGCGCGTCAGCCTCGTGCTCACGATCGGATTGGTCGGGCTGTCGCTCCCCTACGTGCTCTTCTCGTGGCTGGCCGGATCTCTTGCTGATCGGCACTCGAAGACAGCGGTGATTCGCTGGTGCAAAGCGGCCGAGGTGTTCATCGCCGTGGCGGCAACCCTCGTGCTCGGCTTCGGCATGGGTGAGGGCGAGGCTTGGCTGGGGCTGCCGACAGGCTTGTGGCTGCTCCTCGGAGCGGTGATGGCGATTGGCATGCAGGCGGCGCTGATGACGCCGTCGATTGTCGGCGTGATTCCAGAGGTCGTCGCGCCGTCGCGACTCTCGTCTGCCAACGGACTGTTTTCGCTTGTTTCGCTCGTCGCCGTCCTCGCCGGGACCGCCGCCGGAAACTGGGTGGCCGATGCGACGGCGCTCGACGCCGCCTCGGCCTGGGGGCGCGCCTGGCCAACGGGGATGCTCCTCGGAGGCACGGCCCTGCTGGGGCTGGCAGCGGCGGTGTTCATGCCGCACCTTGCCCCCGCGGCCCCCGACGCTCCCCCTGCCTGGAACGCTCTGGCACGGACATGGACCGACCTGAGCCTCCTCGTTCGCCAGCCCGAACTGGCTGCCGCTGCTGCGGGCATCGTGTTTTTCTGGGCGATCGGCGCCGTGGCTCAGGCCAACGTCGATCAGTTTGCCAGCGAGGCGGGAGCGGCGTCGCAGGCGCAGGTCGTGCCCTTGCTTGTGGCCCTCGTCGCCGGCATCGGGGTGGGGAGTATCGTGACCGGAAAGCTCGCCGCGCGGCCGGAAGGGGCCGATCCACGCGTCGATCTCGGATTTGTGCCGCTCGGTGGCTTGATCATGAGTGTCGCGTTCGTGGCGCTAGCCGGCATCGGTGGCCGGTTCGTGGAGGCCGGCGGCGTGGCGGCGTGGATCCCCTTCGTGTGGCTGGTGGTCCTCGGCTTCGGGGCGGGGATGTTTGATGTGCCGCTGGAGACCTTTATCCAGGCGAAGAGCCCGCCCGATCGGCTCGGGGGGGTGCTCGGGGCGACCAACCTCCTCCTCTTCAGTGGCATGTTTCTGGCATCGCTCGCCTACGGTGGGCTGCGGGCGCCGCTCGTGGTGGGAGGGCCGCCGATGCTCTCCGCTCGGGCAATCTTCGCGATCTTCGCGATCCTTTCGCTCGGGGCCGTGGCCGCCGCCGTCTGGTGCGCCCCCCGCGCCACGCTGCGGTTGTTCGTTGCCTCGATCGTCCATGCCGGATGGCGATATTCCGTCCGGCATGCCGATCGGCTCCCCGCCGCAGGCCCGGCCGTCGTCGTGGCCAATCACCTCTCTTGGCTCGACGGATTCGTGCTCGTCCTCTCCACGCCCCGGCCACTGCGGATGCTCGTCTACGGGCCGAACATCCGCGGACGGTTCCTGCGAATGCTCTCCAGCCAGTGGCGGTTCATCCTTTTCGAGCCCCGGCCGAAGTCGATCGCGCAGGCCCTGCGTTCGGTGCAGGAAGGGCTCGCCGCCGGCGACGCGGTCGGGATCTTCTCCGAGGGGGGCATTTCCCGAACTGGCCCAATTCTCGGCTTCAAACGCGGGCTCGATTGGGTGATGGGGCGCGTCGAGGCGCCGATCGTGCCGGTCCACATCGACGGGATGTGGGGGAGCGTCCTCTCCTTTTCGGAGGGGCGGTTTTTCCGGAAGTGGCCGCGGCTGGTCGGCGGGGGCTGGCGGCGGCCGTTGACGGTCTGGTTCGGCAGGCCGCTCCCCGTCGGCAGTTCCCCCCGAGACGCCCGCTTCGCCCTCCAGGAACTCACCACCCACGGCATCCGTGATCGGATGCTGACGACCCGCAGCGCCGAGCGCGAGATCGCTGCCTGGCTGCGGCGGCACGCGGCCGATGCCAGGCCGCTGCAAGCGGCCCTCGACGAGGTGCGCGGCCACGGAGCGGGCGCCCGGGCGGATGGTCGGCTGCCAGACTGGGCAGCGCTTGCCGCCACGGCCGAGGCGTTTGAATCCGGTTGTCTGGTGCGCCGCGACGACCGGATGGTGTCTTCGCTTCTGCCCACCGATCCGCTCTACCTCGATCTCGGTGTCTGTGGCGGGCCGTTACTCGGTATTGCGGCGACCACGATCGACCCCGGGCTGTCGGCCGTGGCGATGCTCGAGGAACTCAAGCGTCTCCGGGCCACGATCTGGTTGGCGCGGATCGGGCAGGTGGCCGCGATCGCGACCCTCCCCCAAGAGCAGGTCGGCCGGCTCCCGGACGTGATCGTGATCCCGATCGGCGACGGTGGCGAGAACGTGATCGCCCGCCAGGCGGCCGCGGCATTCCGCACGGCCCATGGGATCGAACCGGTGGTGGCGTTCGCCCCCGAAGCCGTTGGCGGGCTGGTGTCGATGAACACTCCCCCCTCCCGGTTGGTAGCCGATGCCGAAATCATCTTCCGTCCGGAGTCGCTCGGGAGGGTGGTGATGGGGGTGGTGGTCTGGCCGCTGGCTTCTGATCGCGCCCGCCTCGGGCTCGATCCGCTCGACGGGGACGCCTCAGATGGAGGCACTTCTGAAAATGAAGGCGCGTCTGAGGCGGATTTTTCCCTGATTGTGGCTGCCACCGCGGCTCGCCGAACCGCCGGTGGGGGGGATGGCCGGGAGCGGGAGCCCCTGTCGTGCGCCCTCAGCGGGAAGTACCTGGTCGACGACCACGGATTCCTGTTTCCGCCGGGCACAGCCGAGGAAGTGATCCACGCCGGCGAGCCTCCGCGGGGGCAGAGTAGCGGCGAAAGCCGTCGCTCGAAGAGCAATCTTGGTTGATTGCCCGCCATGGAGTATCCTTGGGATCTGCCGGTCAAGATTATTCTTGTCGGCCATGGGCACCCCTAGCTCAATTGGATAGAGCATCGGTCTACGGAACCGAAGGTTGCTGGTTCGAGCCCAGCGGGGTGTATTTCTTTTGTTTCTGCTCCGTCCCTAATTCTTCTGGGGATGGCGACGCGGAACTGCCCTTGGGGGGCATGATTGCCGGCGGGTAGGCTGACTCGATGCCGCCGCCATCCTCCACCCCTGCCCCACGCCCGTCGTCGCGCGGCAGTGCCGGGGATGCCGCCCTTCCGTGGCAGCGCGTCGTCGGCTTCGATCCCGGGCTCAACATCACCGGCTACGGGGTGATCGATTGCCGAGAAGGGATTGTGAGGCTTGTCGAGGCGGGCACGATCCGCTCCCGCGGCGAGACGCTCGAGACGCGGCTGGCGACGATTCACGAGGGGGTCCGCGACGTCCTGCAGGCCCTCACGCCGGCGGTGATGGCCATCGAGCAGGTGTTCGTGCATGCCAAGTTTCCGCGGACTGCGATCCTCATGGGGCACGCACGCGGGGTG
>Ga0114978_10002345_pt1 | contig 15552 bp, 23 predicted proteins | sample S_140212_EF_Meta_FD_87027 | JGI IMG/M metagenome (GOLD analysis project Ga0114978, IMG submission 87027) | Freshwater microbial communities from Lake Simoncouche, Canada to study carbon cycling - S_140212_EF_MetaG | ecosystem: Environmental > Aquatic > Freshwater > Lake | place: Lake... | reverse complement strand
GTGAACTCTCTACCTAAAAAAACGCCTTGTGAGCGTGATCCTTTGCGTGAGTTACAGGCTTTACAAGCTGCTATCAGATTATCATTATTCATAGCCTGATCAGGATGGTCTTTGATTGAGAGTATGTGATCAACTGTGTCTGCCCCATCTGCACCACAGTACCCACATGTGTAGCCATCCCTTTGTAGTATGCGTATGCGTAAGGCTCTCCATTGCCTACTATCCCTTGGGTCTTTCGACTTAGGCATAGTCATTGCCAACCCTTAGTCTTTAGATGTAGTAGTGCATTACAGTAGTTAGGCTCATCATACTTAGTAACCCCATACCTATGTGCTACATAGTACCAATACATCCAGAACTGGTAGTCATAGGGCTTACCCTGTATAGACTCACTCTTTATCTGGTAGTACCCATGAGTCTGCTTAGTACCAGCCTTATTGCCTATTGCATCTATCTGCCATCTGCTCTCACGATGGACTATCTCATTATGACAATGATATTGCTTATCAGTTAGTTGCTTATTCGCTAATGCTTTTAATGGCACTATTGAAGCCTCTACTCTAGGCATACCTGCTATAGATAGAGATATCCCAATAACGACTGCTACCGAGCAAGCTACGCCTTTCAGGCTTGCTCTGAAGCCTTTAGGGCTTCTAGCAGAGAAGTGTACAGGTAGCCACCTAATACATTCGTATAAGTCCTGCTCAGAGCGGCGTGTCATTTACTTATCCGTAGAATAGAAGCCAGTTCCCTTAAATGAAATACCAAAGCTGCTATAGATTTTGCGCATTGGTTCATGACAAAAACCGCATTCAACATCGTGTGGTTCATTTATCTTCAACTCCTTGTCATACCTAAGATTGCTTTCGCATAGATCATTAGTACATTCAAACTCATAGATTGGCATTACTGATCCTCACACCAATTACAAGGATCATTGATTGTCCATTCGCCACATTGCCCACATCGTTTAATATCCTTATCCTCGATAATGTCCTTGCGCTTGTCATAGCCAGCAGCTAGTAGTAACTCCACCAGATCGCCAAGGCGAAGCATGGCAACATAATCGTCAGCCTTCTCACCCTGTCCATTAAGCCTAAAACAAGCGAACCCCAATAAGCCGCTTTTGGCTGTCCTAGTTTCAATCTGGCGGAGTGTCCCTACTACATCGAGTCCTGTGCGCGCCTTAACCTCGCAGTCGAACGGGACATTGAGTATGTCACGCCCAGAACCTCGACCTACCACAGCACCTTCCCACCAGCGCCGTAGGTAATCTGCTACCACACGCTCGGTACGAAAGCCCCTATATTTGCGGCTTTGACTCATTAACTGCGTGACATTTCTTGCATGACCAAGTAAGAGCTTGACCTTCTACCCAGAACGCTAACTCTGTGCTTGGTACTGGCTCGTTGCATAGATGGCACAGTATCCTAACTTGTAGCGCATTGAGCATCTCACGCGCCCTAGCCTTCTCATATAATTCTGAGTCATTAGGAAATTGCTCCCATTCTCCATCTTGGTTCATAAATTGCAGAGTCATGATCTAACCTCTTGTGGTTTCCAACTGCCATCGGCAGCAATGTTGTACCAGATAACATCTCGACAGACGTAGCAATCAAACTTGCCCCATGGCTTCTTAGTCTTGGCGCTTACGCCTGTTTTCCAGTCCATCGGCTTATGATCATGACAATTTCTGCATCTAGGGATGTCTTTGTCAATCTTGCTTGCACCCATAACTTCAGTCATAAGTGCAATGGCATCTGTAATCGTGCCAGCAGGTTCGACAGCTTTGATAGTCCAAGGATCATCCTCAACTGGCATAATTATCTTGTCTGCTAACTTCTGTGTAAAGGGCTTAGGCGTTGGTTGACCAGCTACTTGTCCGACTTTTTCCATGTCATCTCTAGTTGCTGTATTTCCGCCCTTAAGTAACGTGATTGCTCTGCCAAGACTTGATGAAGCAATATCCTCTGCGTAAAATCTACGCATATTCTGGATATACTGATCCCTAACCCCATGAGCGATATTAGAAGTCGCAGGGTAAGGGTCATTAGCATCTCTATAAACTTCTGCCTTGCAGGTAATGTAACCCTTTTCAACGTCATGATAGGTGATTTCAATGTTTGTCCTTCCCATCGGATAGTTCTCTATAAACCATTTGTTTAACATTGCTACCGTCTCGTAATCATCTAACTTATACATAGAGTTCGTTCTCCTCTGTTGCTAACTGACCAGCGATGGCAAGGTAAGAAGCTGAGTCGATCCATGTGTCAATCTGCTGACTGTCCTCGATGCTTCTTGCGATCTTAACGAGCGAGAGGATGACTGCCACTTGATAATCCTCAATCGGCATTTCCAAGTAGGCGCTGAGTAATCTTGCTGCTCTTGCCATGTTGTCACTTGGATGACCATAATGTAATCCGCGCTCTCGATATAAATCTGTTGCACTTTGTAGGATTTCAGCATGTTTCATGCTCTCACCTGATCGCGCTGCTCGTAAAACTTGCGTACTGCCTTGCGCCCCACGATGTAGCCATCTCTGTGACCTATTTTGTACCCCATAAAGAATATGAGGATTGATCCTGCTACTAGTATTAACTGTAGTGTTGACATTTACTGCCCTTCTGCTGCGCCCTTCGCAGCTTCTTGACATAAGTGTTGCATAAATATCAGACAGATTGACGGTATCTTTGATAACGAAACGGTAACAATTCTCCCTCGTCCATAGCGTCATCTATCGACCAAGTTACATCGTTATCTAGATCGTCCATACCTGCGCCCATTCACTACAAATGTGCCGTCTTTTTCAAGGTTAATCAGGGTTACTTGCGTGTCCTCAACTAGCACAAACGCCTGTTGCCAGTTAAAAGTGCCTCGCGTGTAGCCAGCCTTGCGAACATCCATAAGATGCCCACCTTCTACGCCACGCAGGATACGCCCTATCTTGCCCCCAGAAGCCTCTGTAAAGGCAGACATCCCTGCTCTGTGAGTGTGACCACAGATGACGCTTAAACCATGCCTACGAGCCGCTCCAAGGGCTGTGAGACCTGCGTTAGGGTTAATGCCCTGCTCGTCTCCATGAACTGCCACCCAGCCCTTCTGAAAGGCGTAAGGCTTCTTGTGATAGGTAATGCCCAGTTCATCCAGCTTAAGAAACTTCTCAAAGCGTAACTCTGGCAACGCTAGGAATGCAGGTATCTTCTTCATGATCACGTTGTACAGGCGATCTGTGTGATTGCTCCTAATCATGTGAGCTTCTTTAGAATGCTCGACCAGAGACCATAGGACTTCTACTGCTTGGTCTCGATCATCTCCAAGGGTCTGCTCAAACCAACCTGGCATTCCTTCTGTCCATCGGCTGATTTGTGGGAGATCGATTTCATCTCCCAGAGTAATGACGCTATCGGGGCGGTAAGCCTTAATAAAAGCTGCAACATTTCTTACTGCTACTTCGTCATGATAGGGAACTTGTAGATCGGGAACGATTACAGTTCTTTTCATTATTAGTCCTCATCGTCATCGTCATAAGGGATGGAGTAGGGAAGCTGTGGCAACCAATTAGGTGCAGGAAGGATAGTCGCTGGGTAGGTAGCAGGTTCTAGCAGGATGCAAAGAGCAGTCTCTACATCAAAGCCAGCCCTGCGTAGTGATTTGTAATACTCATTTAGCCCAATGCAATACTGATCCAGCATTGAGTATGCTTCGAGGTCAATTGCCTTTTTGCGAGCCATGACTTTATTGTGACTTATCGCAGAGGATTTCGTAGATTTTGTCAACGCGTGTCTCTAAACGATTTACAGCGTCCTTCATGGATGAGCCGCTATTGGGCTTCAACTCCGCTAAATAGTGACGGACTAAGAAGCTGAGCATCGCAGTTACACCACCCAGAACCGTCACGATCGCTACTGCAATGGCAGCGTAATCCTGTGCGTTCATTTTTTAGGTGTGGCATAACCAAAAATGCCAGCAACGATCGAGCCAAGGATTGCACGATAGTCGAGAGCAAAGTTAGAGGTTGTACCCCATACAGCCAAGAACGCGCCAATAGAGATTATTGCTGGGTGCTTCATATTCATTTAGTTGCTCCTAGTAGTGGGATATTAAAGAACGAACCGTCTTGATCGCCTTTGCTAGTGAAAGATATATGGCAATGATGGCGGTGCTGGTTAATGCCCTTGTAAACTCTCCAACGCCATAGGCTTTTAGCGGATGCGATCTTGCCATCAAAGATGATGTACGAGATACGTTTATCAGACTTTGCCAATGAACGAAGTTGATCTGCCACATCGGGCATGATGTCTGGCTTGGGCTTCCCCGATAGATCGCGGTCAATGTCGATGGCACGTACCCAGCCCTGCTCATCAGGATTATGGTCAGACTTGCGACTTGCGTGCTTACTATCACCGATCCAACCGTCTGAGGTGCGGTCACGATCAGCGCCGAAGCAGTCATCGAATTGCTCACGAAGTTGTATCGCAGCCTTACTCAGTCTTGGTTTTATGCTCGACATTAGAACATTCCCATCGCTTTAGATCGTTTAGCAATAATTCTGGGTGATTACATGGCATTGGAGCAATAAAGGCATCGTCAATAGGATCATAGGTAAAACCAATTCCAGCGTAGTTAAATCTTATGGATGATGAATAACTTGTACGAAGGCACTTTTGTCCTCGATAATTGCCATACCAAGTCTCAGGGTCTAAACCTTCAATAAGTTCTGTTTCATCTTTGCCAACAATGACTTCAGTAACAATCGAGTTATCATCTAAGAATGCATAGTGAGCCATTAGACAGTTACCGTTCCTGTTCCTGCTGTGAATGAGTAAATACGATAACCGCCTGTTGTAGTCGTTGTATAAGTCAATCCACCGCCGATAGAAGTCAATGCTGCTGCTGTGTCTGGGTAGCGAATAATCACAATTCCTGATCCACCATTAGCACCTGCTAAAGTTCCAGTTCCATCGCCACCGCCGCCGCCACCTGTGTTAACGGTACCGTTTACTGGCGGAGTAGGTGAACCGCCATTACCACCGCCGCCTGAACCGCCAAGTGCAACGTTTGTGTTTCCGTTAACGCCACCACCGCCACCGCCAGCGTAAGTAACCGATGATCCAGAGTATGAGTTAGCAGTACCATTACCACCAGCACCACCGCGTTCGCTAACTGCTGAACCGCCAAGACCAACTCCGCCAGCAGCAGAAGCTCCGCCACCGCCGCCGCCGCCATAATAAAAACTTCCTGCGCCTGAGTTACCGCCAGCATTACCTTGACCAGAAGGTGTAGCCGCTCCGCCTAATTTTCCAGTACCGTCACGACCGCCGCCACCGCCTGAACCGCCAGCAAGTCCAGCAGTATTGTATTGACCGCCGCCACCGCCACCAGCCGATGTGATTGAACTAAATACTGAGGGGTTTCCAACTCCGCCATTACCTGTAGCACCAGCACCGCCAGAACCAATAGTTACGGTAAAGGATGATGGGAGAGTAAAAGCGGTTGCAGTTCTAAAACCACCAGCTCCGCCACCGCCACCTGCGCTACCACCTGCTCCGCCACCTGCGACAACTAAATAATCTGCTGTTGTAGGTGCAACTAATCCAGAAATGCCTAAAGTGCCAGCAATCGTGTTACCAATCATTACTGTAGCGACCCCACAACGTACCAAGCATCTGTGCCAGTCTTAATACAGGCTGCTGATTTGTATTGAGCAAGGGTTGGAGCGGCTGCTGTTGCACCTGCTGAAAGGATTGTTGTTGTGCCGCTTGTGACTGCTGAAATAGTGCAGACACCTGCACCAATGTTTAACACAGTTATTACTGTGCCAATAGGGTGAGCCACAGAAGCGTTAGTAGGTATCTTTATCGCATTGGCAGAGGCGTTGCTCTGGGTGATTAGCGTCTGATACGAGTCAGCAATAACAGTCGTATAGGTAGTACCTGTCTGGGCGTTGAGCGTGAACGCTACTAGCCCATTGAACATAGCCGCGCTTAGGACATCGCCTGTGCTTGCTGGAAAACCTGTTGCCATTTTATCTCCTAGTACGCCATTATGTTAGTGCCGATTATACCTGATACATCCGATCCTATGATGAAGCCTTCAACGATAGGTTCTAGAGTCGTGACAGTTACTTTCATGGAGTTTGGCGTTATATCCCATGCAAGTCCCTGAGCCTGTAAAGTCTTGATGATGGTTGATCCATCAGGTTGAACATTTGTTATCTTCAGATTTGAGAAGTAATCCAAGTCCAGCATTGTTGCAGTTGGTACATCTGGATCAAGTAAATCGACCGTCATGGCATCTATGCGGATGGTTGTCTCTTGGCGAGTTGCTACATAGATTTTAGCAATGTTTAGAGTATCTGCATCTGTTTGTGCTACTAGGTTGGTTTGGTTAAGTTGGTGTGGGAAGTATTTGGCAATCGAGGTTGCGTTCTCTGAGACCTGCTCTGTGCCACCTACACGAGTCATACCAGCAGAGTTAATAATCAGCTTGTCATCGAATGCAAAGACTAGGTTTGTGTAGGGAATGCCGCCAGATTGATTAAACTCAATAGGAGTCTCGCCATACTTCTTGATCACATTGTTACGGTTTAGGAATATCGCTGTGCCTTCTTGGTTAAAATAAAACGCACCTTGCTCTGAAAACTCTGCGTTCTTTACTGCATCTAAAGCAGTTCTGGCTGTTGCTGGATCGACTACACAGGTTGTGTTTCCAGTATCGACCGTACGCATATTGGCAGGAAATGAGACCTGATCAAGTATCTTGCCTATGCGTGTGCCTGTGTCTTGCCCTGCTGTTGCGCTGGCAACTGTTGTGACTGTCGCTTGCTGCATAAGTCTGAAGGCATCCGAGCAGACAATATCTACATAGCCAGTCTCTTGCCCTTGAGGATAGGTATAGAGATACTCGGTTGTGTAGCCAGAGAACAAAAAGTAACCAACGCCGCCAACCGTTCCTGAGACACGCAGCTTGCGTAGTGGGCTTAGCAATCCAAAGTAGGGCGATGAAGCATTTTGAGGATTAAAGTAAGACAGAGGATCAAGAACGCGAACTGTGCAATTGCCAGCCTCATAGGTATCGCGCATAATGTTGCGACCGCGATTGATCCTGATCTGTCGAACATCTGGAGTTAAGTCAACAGTTGGTTCTGGTGTAGTCGATGAAGCAAGAGTGCCTGTGCCTAGAACGCCGTATTTAACATCGCCAATAGTAAACGGATAACCAAAGGTTGCTCCACTAGAGAAGTCAAAAGATACGCTGATCTGGGCAGGTAAGGTCATCCTGCGAACGAGCCTTTAAGTCTGCCAATTGCAGAAGGTGATCCTGATAATGATCGGTTAAGTAAGCCATTAGATACTGCTTCTACTAGATCGTTTTCTGATACTACTGATCCGCCAATATAAACATTTACATTGCCAGAAGCATCGGCTCTAGCTGAGAACCCTGCCATGCCGCCATCTGCTCCGCCGTAAGTGCTGGCAATAGTATCTAGAACAGCCGCGTTGTACGTAGGCGCTGCAACAGTATAGTTACCTCTTGCTATATCACCAGCGAGTTTAGCCGCTAACTCTAGGGATAATATCCAACCGCTAAATGGGTTCTTAGCATCTGGTAAGCCTGAGTAATAGGCTACCAAGTCTTTAGTCAATCCCTGAGACCTAGCAATTTCAGCAGCAAGTTTAGTAGCTTGAGTTGTATTGCCAGTAACCAAGGCTAACTGCAATTCAACGCGCTTGCGATCTTCTTCTGAAAGATTACCCTTTAGCGCAGCAATAATTTGTATTTGCTCCATGTCAAATAGGCTTCCTGCTTTTTTACGCTTGAGTTCTTCTGCTGCTGCTTTCTTGGCAAGTTCAGCAGCAGCCTTTTGAGAACGAATAAGTTTTGCCTGTGCTGCTGCGCGCGCCTTCTGTTCTGCTAGAAAAGCCTTTTGCGCGTCAGTCATTTCAGGAGTTGTTTCTTCAGTCCTAGACTTTTTGCCTTCTTCAACAATTGCAGAAATTACTAAGCCAACAGCCGAACGTTTAATAAAGAACTCGGCTACCTTTATTAGTTTCTGAAAGATTGGGTTATCCCAGATTTTGCGAACGTAACTGGCAAGACCGACAAAGAAGTTAGCTGAGCCTTCTGCCAACCTTGACATGCTATCTGTAACCGTTCCAATGCTATTAGAGGTTCCCCCAACAAGAATGTTAAGTGACTCAAGTAAGCCTTTACCGATTGTCTCTGAAGCATTATCGGAAGCAACAGTAAGTGCGTCCATCTGTCCAGCGTAAGTTGCTAAATAGGCAGCATTTGATCCAGCGAACTGACCGTTAAGAGTAGTCATGATCTGTTCAAAAGACATGCCAGCGAGTTGCGCTGTGGTCAATCCTGTTGCGTATTTTCTAAGACCCTTTGTATTACCTACAAAAGCGTTACCTAAATCTGTTGTAACGGTTTCTAAATCAACGCCTGAGCCGCGTGATATTTCTATTGCCTGAGTCAGTAAATCTTGAGCATAAGTCAATGAGCCAGTTTGGGTAATTAACTTACTTAAAGCTGGGCGAAGTTTATCGTCTGAGACATTTGCTGATTTCTCAAGGCTGCTTACAAACTCCTCATTGGCTGCAACAGCAAAGTCCAAGCCTAAGTTCTTAAGAGTATTGGCTAAAGCTGCTGCTGCCTTCTGATCATCCATAAAAGCCTTGACTGCGGCTTTGCCAAATGAGGCAATCGCTTGGACAGAAAAGGCAGCGACCATCGCAACGCCAAGTTTCTTAACGCCCTTTTCAAGACCAGAACTGGCTTTGCCAGCCTTGTTAAATGCTTTTGCGCCCGTGAACTCGGAAGCGATATCTATTCTTAGACTAGACATTAAAGATTAGCCTTTCGTGCATTAAACTTAGCGGCTGATTTTTCAATCGCTTTAAGAACTCCAGCAGTTGCTTTGCCTTGATCTTGAGCAAAGGCTCTAAAGATAGCGCGACCTGTAACTGCTTTGTTGCGACCTTTAAGTTGACCACCAAGTCTAGGAGTAAAGTTGCCAGTAACTCCTGCGCTGCGACCAGCCCACTCATAAATTATGCCGCCAATGCTTTTGTTGTGAATAGATGCAAGCGCTCTAAAGCCGCGATTGTTAGGCTTACTTGGTGAGGTTTTGAAACCAATACCTTTACTTGCTTCTGCTTTGTCGTAGTATCGCGTTGCCCATCTGCCTTTAGCGTTATCACGCTTTAGCCAGCCGCTAGGGGCTTCCTCGTTTGACGGAAGAAAACCCCTAGCGCTTTTTGCTAGCGGCTTCACAAAGGATGCAATCTCTTTACTAGTTTCCTTAGCAAGATCAGGCTCGAACTTCTTCAAAGCCTTTCTAAGCGCGAGACCGCCGACTACTCTTGCTGGCATTGTCTCGCTCCTTTGCTATGTCTTTTAGTACCTCGATGTGCGCCTGAAAAGCCATCGGAGAAAGTTCTACGATGCTTTGGAACGGAACTCCATACTCATGACTCAAGCGAGCCGCGAGATAGCAGACTGAGTTCCGATCTATTCTAAAGGGTCGGAGTCAACCACATCCACGCTAACAAGCGTTTCAATAAACGCTTCGCCAAATGGTTTAACGGTTTCGCCCGAACGCCTGATCGCTTCCCAGCAAAGCCAGTAAATATCAGATTGCTTCTGATTTTCTACAATCGCTTTGTGAAAACCCATCTTGGCGTAAGACTCAAAAGCCCACTCGATTACAGGAGTTACCTCGTACTCGTTTACGCTTCCGTCTGCCCTTTTTACCTTTAGTTTTGCCATTGTTTGCCCCTTAGTTAGTTATTACGATGTTGTGATTACTACTGTGCCGTTTACGTTCCAAGTTACTGATTGCATACCAAGATCGCCAACTGCGCCGTTGATGTCGGTTGTGTTGTTTACTAGGCAAGTCATTGTGTAAAGTGGGTTTGTTGCTGAAGTAGCGGCTGAAGTCTGCTTTAGAGTTACTGTAACTGAAGTTCCCCATGCAGCTTGAAGTGTCGCAAGGACATTTGCTGAAGCTGTGTCATTTAGGAAGTCGATAGTAAGAGATGATGCTTCCAAGCCCTTAACGAACTTGTGACCACTATCGCCCATCGCTGTAACTTCGAGTTCATCGAATGTGCGATTAAGCGTTACAGAAGTTACGTGGTTTGAGAGGTCAACCGAATTAACAGTAATAACCACTCCATTGTTTAAGAATACTGCCATTTGGTTTATTCCTCGTCTTTCTTAGTAGATGGTTTTGGTGCTGGTGCTACAGGAGTCTGACCAATCTTGATCAGGAACTCTGCTTGTTCTTTTTCCCATTCATTCATGGTTTAACTCCAACTCGTTAGGATTGAGACCTGCATTGAGCAAGTCAAGAGATCGCCTGTTGCAGCATTGAGAACGCTGGGTGCGCTCACTTCTCCTACATTATAGACGATAGAGGATGCTGCCAGCTTGTTAAACACAGCAACTAGCATCTCCTCAATTCCATTTAGATTACCCTCGTTGTCCAGAAGCGGCACAAAGATGTTGACAGAAAAGTTAGCAAGCGGAGCGATCGTGTTGTAACTATTGTTATTAGGGGTTACATAAGGATCGGCTGGACTGACCACAACGCTGTTCGCAATTGGAGTTGCTGGCGGAAAACTAAAGACCGACCAAAGTGAGTTATCTACTAAAGAAGCTGCAACTGTGGCGCGGAGTGTTGAGATTGCTGCTGTCATGGTTAGCCAACCATCGAGCGCGGATCAAGGTAAGGTGCAAGCAAGCCGCGAACGCGAGCAAGCAAAGTGTTAGACATTGTGAATGGGCTGGGAGTAAAGCCGTCAACTGTCATTCCTTGACCGCTTGGCGCTTGACGTGCTTGCCAGATAGCAATCGTGATCATCAGAGATGCTTCTTGGATTGCTGGGATTGTTGTGTAATCTGTATAAGTCTCACCTGCTGCAATGCCATAAGGCTCAACTGTGTGGCGTGGGTTATCAACAGTATGATTTGTAGTGACATTAAATGATCGAGTGTCAACACCCGTAACGGTCTTTGTTCCGTTGTACTTTGTGCCAGCGCCTGAGATCACTACTGACTGTCCTACGTAAAAATAATCGCGAATATCTTGATCAAAGTAAAGAGTTCCAACTGTGCCTGTATTGCCATGAGCAATTATGTATTGTTGATTTTTCCATAGAAAAGGCAAGAGTACGTTATCTGCGGCGTCGCAGACAGACTGCAACACAGCGTCAGAATACAGAGTGCCAACACCAAGTGCGGCTCTTAATTCGCTGACGGTCGTGAGTGCCATGCTCTTATCCTTTCTAAAGACTGGCTGGGTAGAAGGGCACTACCCAGCCAGCGACTTAAATGGGCTTACGCCTTGTTGTTCTTAAATGCGCCAGCGCCGACCTTAGTCGCGATTGCGCCATAGCCGTAGTAACCAATAGTTACCTGACCTGCGGCTGTTGACTCTGCGCGTAGGCGGTAAGTTGGTGACTCGTACCATGTGTATGCATCTGGGTTAACGATGATGATTGAACCATCTGTGTCAGTTCCTGATGCTGTGTTAGGTGTTACGTAGAGGTTAAGACCTGCAACGTTACCTTGAAGTGCTGTAGGTGAAGCCACTCCACCTGCGTTTTGTGGCTGTGATGCTGTGTAGATTGGGCGTCCTGCATCGTTCAATGTCATGATGTTTGACCATTGTGATGTGTTTACGATCATGTTGCGAGCGAATGGATTTGGCAAGCCAAGTGTTGCGCCATAGACAGAAGCTGCACCGCGAGCAACTACTCCAAGGAGTTCTGCTGCTGTTGGATAGGTAACTGTTGTTGTTGCATCTGCTGTTGCGCCTGAGATCAATGCTGCGTTTACTGCTGCATCTGTAGCCTTTGCGTAAGCAGCAGCCATGTTGCGAACGAGTTCGTCAAAGAATGCTGGAGATGTGCGATCTAGCAATTCAACAGAAAATGTCTGTTGTCCAGCGTATTTCTTAACAGTTACTGACAAGAAATCTGATGTCATATCTGTTTCATTGAACGCATTACCTTGAGCTGTTTCTGCAACAGTTGGCATTGCTGTGATCTTTGGAATCTCGAAAGTCATACCTGCATCTGGAAGCACTCCGCGAGAGATTGCTTCAATCGATGGACGAATTGTTGTTCCGAGTGGGTTGATGATCTCAGATAGTTGACGTGTTGGAACAAGTCCTGGGTTATTTACTGTGCTATCTGCTGCCAAGATGTATTGACGAGCTGCATCATCGCCCATTGCTGCGCGAATAGTGTTCTCTACATACTTTGCAGTTGTTAGTTCAATGCGTGGCTGTGAATAAGCCATGGCTGTTACAGCAGGGCGAGCAGCTTCAACTGCGGCAGCCTCAACTGTAGGTGTTGCTTCGACTGCTGAAGTGGTTTCTTCCACGGTGGCTGTCTCGCTTTCTGTTGGTTGGGTAGGTTCAGCGACTTCATCTGATGATGCCGCTATATCGGTTACTGCCGCAGACTTGAATGCCGCTGCTTGTACCAAACTTACTTCGAGTAGGTCAGCACTCGATACATACAACACGCCATTTTTAGGCTTTGCTGCATTGACCATAACTCCGACTGAAAGACCAGTACGGAGTTCTTCACTAGCTTCGATAAGAGCATCTGTGCCACGTGATGATTTAGAAATCTTAAATGATGCAAAGATTCCTTCTTCTGTTTCGTTAAAGAATTGAGCGCGACCAATTGGTTGCTTTGGGTCATGCTCTAATAAGAGCTTTACTTTGCTTGCGTCAGCAATGTTAATCGCGCCGCGCTCAAAGACAACTGCTCCAGCAGAAGTATTTCCAACCTCGCCACTAAAAGGCACAATCTTTCCAGAGATAGTACGTGATGCGCTATCTGCTGTAAGTTCTGCCGAGAATGTTAAAATCTCGTTCATTGCATTCCTTCGCTTCCATTAGGTGTTAGGTCAGTCATTTCCATAGCTTGTTCTTGAGTGATCAACTGGAGATCAAGCAATTCCCGAATGATTTGTAATTCAACAAGCGGATCAGTACGCAGGTAATTCTTGTCAATGTCAAACTTAACAATGTTGCCACGTGCTGTAATGTCATCCATAGATAGACGATCTTCGATAGCCGATACGAAAGGCTGCAAAGATAGTGTGAGGAACTGTTTACGCTCATCTTGGACGTTGGCGTAGGTCATTGTGGTGTTCTGATCTGCTGAAACGTAATATGGTGGCACGTTGCATAGACGAGCAATTTCTGTTGCTAGATTCTGAATGGCTTCGTTCATGCCCATTTCTTTAGGGCTAAAACCAACCGTTTCGTAAGTCAAAGTGCTAGTTAAATACGCTGTTGCTCTATTGTTGCGAGCTGTTTTCCAAGCCGACAATAATCCTTGCACTTCACTTGGCGGAAGGTCTGCGCCTGAGTTGCGAATATATCCAGTCGGGCTGGATGTCTGCAAAGCGACGCTGGCAGATTTTTGTGCATCTAAAGCAGCACGAATAGTTGAAGTACCTGTATTTAGAATGCCATCGCTTAACGACTGGAAGGTGATGAGCGAACCCAAACCATCCATGGGTACGGTTGTTCCATCGATTGCGTAAGATTTTACAAATACATTATCGCGATCAAGTGTTGCAGTTACTCGGCTATTAGCGATCCACTCAAAGCGAGATGGTCTGCCATCTTCCTGATAGGTCTCAACAACTTGCCAAAATGCTTGACCGTAAAATAGAAGCGAGTCAACTGTGTAAGCAATAGTTACTGATCGAGGCTGAGAATAAGACGGTTGTTCAAGCCAAAGAGGCTTTCCTAATTCTTCGCCCGTTGATTTCTTGTAAAGTTCAAGAGGAATTGTGCCGATTGTTCCAGCTAAAAGGTTACGGCAGCGAGCAAGTGCTGGTACGCCCATCGCTTCTGTGCGACCAACGTAAGCGAATTGAAAAGGCATCGCGTAAGGTGAATACTCACCAAGAACCTGCGGCGCGTACTGTGCTTCAACGTTGGCTTTTGGTGCTGCACCTGTAAGGCGCGAAAGGATACCCATAGAGGGCAATTATACACTACATGTAGGTCATTCGATGTAGATAGCCGCTACCTGTTGTGGTTTCATTAACATCGATACAACCATTGCCAAAGCAATAGGCGCAGAAATATCGCCACTAGATTTACGCTTTACAATTCTCCATGCCGCATCGTTTACTTTAGCCGCGCAGTTATTCATCTGTTGAATTAGATTTGCTTGCCCGTTGTGAACCACTTTGTGCGTTATCAATCCGTTGAGAAGATCACCGCAAGCCTGATAGAACTGCTGACCAGATATATCTTGAGTAATGCAGCCAGCGTTAGATAACTTATCGGCAATAGTCTGGGTTGCGTATTTGTCGTAGCAGATTTGACGAGGGCGATATTGGTCAGCCCAGCCTTTAATATCGGCAGCAATCTTTAGGTCATCGACTGAGACTGCGCTCTCCCAAGTCTGCAAAATGCCCACTCCAATCCGACCATCGGGGAGTAATTGTCCTGCAACTAGTGAGGCATTGCGTCTAGATGGTGATACGTCAAAGCCAAAGACTGTGTAGCCGCCTACTGGGATTTGTAGTTCGCTATCGCTAGTTTCCTCAAGAATGCCATGCGGCCAAGGTGAACTTAGGGAGTCAATCCATTGGCAGAGCAACTCTGTGCGAGTATTTTCTATAGGAGAAGTTGCCACAGCTTCCTCTAGCGTCTCTAAAGTGACTAGGTAAGACAGGGCTGGATTGCTCATTGCCCATGCTTTAGGATCATCTATCTTGCAGTATTGGGGAGCTGAGTATTCGTAATAACCAAAAGACTTGGGCGGATTATCTAAGGCACGTTCTCTAAGTTGATTAAGGACAACGCTAAACGCATCGCCAGCGTTGCTAGTTAGGAATGTGTGAGCATTAGCTCTAGCGCGAGTAACTGGCATTGCAGCTCGATAGCCATCCTCTGACCATTCTCGGATTTCATCTAGGAACAAAGCATCTGCCGATCTGCCGCGAGCGCCATCTCTAGTCGCTGCTACAACATCAAGTCTGCGACCGTCTTTCATCTCGATCGACTCAGTTCCATTGGCGTATCTGATCTGCTTAACCAAGTCCATTAAGGCTAGGTTGTTTTCAAAGACATGTGCTACTTGGCGAAAGGTATCCAGAGCCATTGAGCGGTTAGATGAGGCAATGATTATGTTCTTGCTATCCCACTTAATCAGGTGAGCCAAAATAAGCATACGCGTTAAATGGGTCTTGCCATTCTGACGCGCTACCAAGATCAGGTTTGTCTTGCGTATCCAGTTGCCCTTGGCGTCGATTCTGAGCATGTCGCGTAAGCAAAATTCCTGCCATGGGAGAAGCGGCATCTCAATAAGGTTGGCTAACTCAATTACATCATCGACCTTAGATTTACCCTTGAGATAAGGGCTGTGAAGCCTTGGCTCAGTTGCCCCTCGTAGCGCTTGTTTACGAGCTGCCATTACTCGGTTTGATCTGGGTTTGGTCGGGCGGTAAACGGACTGTCTTGGAGAATTTTGGACTGCATTGGCGAGAGGAAGGTAGAAG
>Ga0114978_10002344_pt1 | contig 15552 bp, 12 predicted proteins | sample S_140212_EF_Meta_FD_87027 | JGI IMG/M metagenome (GOLD analysis project Ga0114978, IMG submission 87027) | Freshwater microbial communities from Lake Simoncouche, Canada to study carbon cycling - S_140212_EF_MetaG | ecosystem: Environmental > Aquatic > Freshwater > Lake | place: Lake... | reverse complement strand
GATCGGTTTCCCTGTTGAGTCGGTGGAAGTTTGCGGAATAATCGCCTACAGTTCCCGGTTCTATTAGCGGAAATGGATGGTGGCTAAAGAACTTCCGTTACCAGCTATGCATCAGCGATCCATTCCGTAAAAGCCCTGTGAACGTGTGCTCGCCTTGGCTTTGTTGCCACCGTTGCTGGTTTAAAGAAATTGTTATCCGTGTCTGGCAGAGCCACTTGATCATCTCGCCAGATTTTGTTGCGAGGTCGTTCCGTATGTCCGAGACATCATCATTGCTTGAGCAATTGCGATGGAAAAAGTTTCCGGTTTTGAATGATGGATTCGTCTGTCTGGTCGACGTGATGGGTGACGACGCCGCCGTCGTGCAGGCGGCCAGGGTCAGTTATGGAGCCGGAACCAAGCGAGTTTCAGATGACCGGTCACTCATTCGTTATCTGCTCAGGCATCGACATACGACTCCGTTCGAGATGGCCGAAATCAAGATCCTTGTGCGGGTTCCCATGGATTGCTGGCGACAGTGGATTCGGCACCGCACGGCAAACGTTAACGAGTACAGCACGCGATATTCGGAAGCCATCGATTCGGCTCAGACGACTTTGCCGGATGCCTGGCGAACGCAGGCCTCGCAGAATCGGCAGGGGAGTGACTTACCGTTGCCGGTCGGCGTTGGACAACAACTGACCGATGATGAGCGTTCGTTGCAGGAACATGCTCGCAGGGTCTATGACGCACGACTCGAAGCGGGAGTGGCTCGCGAGCAAGCCCGTAAAGATCTGCCACTGGCCACTTATACGGAAGCCTACTGGAAGGTCGATCTTCACAATCTGTTGCATTTCCTGGCTTTGCGAATGGATTCGCACGCACAAGAAGAGATTCGTTTATATGCAACAGCGATCGGATATGAGATCATTCAGCCGCTCTTTCCCGTGGTCTGGGAGGCGTTCGAGGATTATCGGCTGGGGGGATCGGCGCTCAGTCGGCTCGAGATCGGGCTGATTCAGCGTTTGACCGCCAATGCGGCGATTTCCCGGACAGCACCCCCCTACAATGAAGCCGAATTTCTGGCGGCGCAGGACCCGACCTGGCAACCGCTGGAACGATGTCGCGAGCGGGATGAGTGTCGTAATAAGTTGATTGGCCTGGGGTTGGTTCAACGTCAAGAATCGAAATGATTCGTCGTGAATGCTCGATCCCATGGGGGCGAGTTGCCGTTCTGCCGTTGTTGTGGCCGTGCGCCGTTGTTAAAGAAGGAATCGAGCTGCCACGATTGCAGACGACAAAAGTGCTGAATCATGACGTTGATCTCGCTGGAATACGGATCTTCAGGGTATTGGGAACGGGATTTCCCTGGCGAAAGTCTCTTGCATTTTCATCGCGGTCCCGACCCCCATGCGGATCCCTCGGTGGCCGTCAATGAAGGGATTCAGCAGCCGCTGGAATTTCCTTCGCTGGAACTGGCGATGGTTCCCGGCGATCGGGTGGTTGTCGTGCTGGATCGAAATATTCCCTCAGCCGCCGAAATCATCCGGGGGGTCTGTTCGGCATCTGCCGCTGCGGGTGTTGATCCGGAAAATTTGCTGATTTTACAACCAGCATCCATGACAGAGCCGAAGCTGGATGATCCACGCCGATTATTGCCTGCAGATGTGCGCGAAAAAGTCTCTTGGAAAATTCACGATCCCACATTGACGGATGGGACAGGGTACCTGGCATCGAGTGCCGCAGGGGAGCGTTTGTATTTGTCGCGGGATGTTCTCGACGCCGATTTTGTCTTGCCGATCAGTCGTTTTGGGTACGACGCGATGCTGGGGCGCCGAGAGCTGACGAGTGCATTTTATCCGGGGCTCTCAACACCTGATGCCTTTGTGAAAGCTCTTGGGCAAGGCCATCAAGAGCTGGGGCCAGACAACGAGCGACCCTTGCGACAGTTGATTCATGAGATCGCCTGGTTGCTGGGGATCCAGTTTGCCATCCAAGTTCTTCCCTCACGCAGTCATGCAGGAATGGCAAAGGTTTTGATGGGAAATACGGATCGAGTCGCAGAGCAGGGGCGGGGACTGCTGGATGACAGCTGGCGGGTTTCCCTGGATCAGCGAGGCGAGACGGCGCTGATTGCAATTCCCCAGAGTGGTGCTGAAACTTCTTGGGGGGATCTGGGCGCGGCAGTCGAAGCGGCACGCAACCTCATCGTACAGGGTGGGCGAATCATTGTTCTGTCTGATCTGGCCGCTCCGCAGGGGCCTGGAATCGATATCATCCGTGGTTGCCGGTCTGCGAAATCGGCGTTACAGCCCTTGCGGAGAATGGTCCCTCCGGATGTACTGGCCGCTTCACAAATTGCCAATGCTGCCGACTGGGCTTCGATTTATCTGCTCAGTCGTCTCGACAGTTCTGTCGTCGAAGGGGCCTTTATGACCCCCCTGGACCACGTTGAGGATGCGACGCGATTACTCGAGTCCTGTGATGGCTGCGTGGTACTTTCCGGTGCCCAGCATGTTTATGGCGAAATTCGGGAAACGTGACGCAGGGATCGGTGATGATGAAGATGATGGATGATGGTAATGAGAACCCTCATCACCATCATCCATTCAGCCGGATTCAACGCAGCGTTCCGATGCCACGGCTGATTCGATCACAAAGGGTTACTTGCTGAATTCATAAACGTCTTGAATCCAGTCGGGACTGACTTGCTTCATTTGTCCCACGGCATCCGCAATCGCGACATCAATGATTTTTGTTCCGGCCAGAGCGACCATTCGGCCAAACTTCTTTTCCTGAACGAGACGACCGGCACCGAGTCCCAGTCGTGTTCCTAAAATCCGATCGAAAGCGGTGGGAGAACCCCCACGTTGAATATGGCCGAGCACCACTTCGCGAGTTTCAATCCCGGTCTTTTCCTGGATCAGTTGAGCGACCAGTTGGCCGATACCACCGAGCTGTTCATGGCCAAACGCATCGAGGGTGGCATTACGAGTGACGACATCCGTCCCCCCGATTAATTTTGCCCCTTCGCTGACGATCACCATTCCCCATTGCTTGCCCCCCTCACGACGTTTCAGCAGCATCTTGCACATGTCGTCAATGTTCACGGGAATTTCTGGCAACAGGACGTAGTCAGCGCCGACTGCCATGGCGACTTCGCAGGCAATCCAACCCGCATGACGGCCCATGGTTTCCACAACGCCAATCCTTCGATGCGATTCGACCGTCGTGCGGACTCGCTCGACCGCTTCCATCGCAATGTTGATCGCGGTGTCGAATCCAAACGTCACATCGGTGCAGCTCAGATCGTTGTCGATGGTCTTCGGGCAGCCGATCGTATTGAGCTTATAGTCTGCGTATAATTTACTCGCGACGCCGAGAGTATCATCCCCGCCGATGGCTACCAGAGCGTCGAGTCCCAGTCGCTTGTAGGTTTCCAGCAACTTGGGGACATCGCGATCCTTTTCCTTGTAGGGATTGGTTCGGGACGAGCCCAGAATAGTTCCCCCTTTTCCGATGATATCATCGGTGTTTTCGATCGTCAGCGGCATGGTGACCCCGTTGATGGCACCCTTCCAGCCATTGATGAAACCGAGGCACTCACCCCCCGCATTATGGATCGAGCGCACAACGCCGCGAATCACCGGGTTAAGGCCTGGGCAGTCGCCCCCACCTGTTAGCAGTCCTACTTTCATAACATCGACCTTCCATCAAATTAATTTGTCAAGAATGAGAATGAGGGGACTGCAGAACCGAAGTGCGATTTGACTCGACTACCGTTTGCAGGCCCGACTCGAATCAGGATTTCGCGAGCAGCTTCTGTTCGATGAACGTGGTGTCCATCTTGCCTTCCACGAAGGCCGTGTGATTCAAGATTCGTTTGAGTAGCGGAATCGTCGTTTTGATTCCTTCGATCACGAATTCATCCAACGCCCGTTTCATACAGGCGATGGCCTCGGGGCGTGTCGGTTTGTGGACGATCAGTTTTCCAATCATGGAATCGTAATAGGGGCCGACGACATAGCCTTCATGAATGTGCGAGTCCCAGCGGACCCCGTGTCCCCCGGGGACTCGTAACTTTGTGATTTTTCCCGGTGATGGCCGAAAGTCGTTGTCGGGATCTTCCGCGTTGATACGAACTTCAATCGCGGAACCATGACAGGGGATGGCTCGTTGCTTCCAAGGAAGCGGTTGGCCTGCCGCCACTTTGATCTGTTGCTGAATCAGGTCAATCCCAGTCACCATTTCGGTCACGGGGTGCTCTACCTGAATTCGGGCATTGACTTCAATGAAATAGAACTGATTGTTCTTATCAACAATGAATTCCACCGTTCCGGCGTTGGTGTACTTGGCCAGTTGAATCAATCGAACTGCAGCCTTACAGATATCCTCGCGGACCGATTGCGGGAGGTTCGGTGCCGGTGATTCCTCGATTAATTTCTGGTGCCGCCGCTGTGATGAACAATCCCGTTCCCAAAGGTGAACGACTTCGCCGTGCAGGTCAGCGATGATCTGTACTTCGACGTGACGGGGATTTTCAATGTATTTTTCGAGATAGACACCCGCGTTGTTGAATGCCTTTTCGGCTTCCATCGCAGCCGACTTCAGGCCAGCTTTCAGCGAAATGTCGTTTCGGGCAACCCGCATCCCCTTCCCACCCCCACCGGCGGTCGCTTTGATCAGAATCGGGTAGCCAATTTTCTCGGCGATCACCAGGGCCTCGACTTCGCTGGTGATCAAGCCATTGCTGCCGGGAACCAGGTTGACTTGGGCTTGTTGGGCCATTTCCTTGGCGGTGACTTTGTCACCCAGTTTGGACATGGCATCGACTGACGGGCCGATGAATTCGATCTTGCATTCGCGACAGACTTCGGCAAAGTGCTCGTTTTCCGAGAGAAATCCATAGCCAGGGTGAATCGCCTGTACATTGCCGATTTCGGCTGCAGCGATGATATTCTTGATCACCAGATAGCTTTGATTGGCCGCCGCCGGGCCAATACAGATCGTCTCGTCAGCCGCTTTCAAATAGTCCGCCCCACGGTCTGCTGCACTACAGACCGCAACTGTTTCGATACCCATCTCTCGACAGGCTCGGAAGATCCGCAAAGCAATCTCACCACGATTCGCAACCAGGATACGTTGGAACATAAGACGGAACAATTCTGTGTTCGAAGACGAAAATGATCCCTCATGTGGAAGCATGCTGGATGAATTTGGAATTGTTGACGATTCTTCACCAATTCGAGGAATCAATCCCTTTCAATCGTCACACCGGCCAATCAATTCTTATAGCGGAACAAAGGCGTATCGAACTCGACCGCGTCACCGCTTTTCACCAGGATTGCCGTGATCGTACCACTGACTCCCGCTTGAATTTGATTGAAGACTTTCATTTGTTCAATCGTGCAAACGATTGTTTCTGGCGTAACGACCGATCCAACGGAAACAAATGGAGGATCGTTTGGTGCGGGGGTCGCGTAAAATGTGCCGATTGTTGGACTCTTGATTGTCAGTCCCCCAGGCTGGGGGTCAGCAGCGGGAACCGCAGCAGCGGGTAAAGTCACGGCAGCGGGAGCTTGCACCGGAGCGGGCGCAAAATAGGTGGGCTGCTGAGGGACTGCCTGGAGTACCTCTTTCGCACCGCGTCGCAGTCGCCATTGTTCGTCCCCGCGTCGCAAATGGACTTCGCTTAATCCGTGTTTTTCCATCATCTCGATCAACTGTTGCAATTTATCGAGATCAAATGGAGCATCACCAGTGGATGGTGCTTCGGCCATACGTTTCCTTTTTGTTGGTTTCGGGGGAGTCCCGTGCGTTTGTGTCGCCCGTTTCACGAGATCAGGCCTCCAACTCACGCGAGACGGAGGTCAAAACCTCACAGCCGTCTCGGGTGATTAATACATCATCTTCAATTCGCACACCGCCAATACCCGGAAGATAGATTCCCGGCTCAACCGTGACTACCATACCGGGCTTCAATTCTTCGCTGGAAATCGGACTCAGTCGTGGACCCTCGTGAATATCGAGGCCGATGCCGTGTCCTAAACCATGTCCAAAATATTTTGCGTAACCTGCTTGGTCAATCACCGTTCTTGCCACACTATCCACGCTTTGGCAACTGACCCCTGGCCGGATTGCCGCGATCGCTGCTTGCTGTGCTTTCAACACAACTCCATATATCCGGAGGAGTTTGGGCGCGACTTTACCTGTGCTCCAAACTCTCGTCAAGTCCGAGTGATACCCCCGGGGGCTGATCGCACCCCAGTCACAGAGTGCAAACGGAGACTCCTGAAACCTTCGTAATCCCGCCCGATAATGGGGTAGGGCAGCATGGTCGCCAACGGCGATGATCGGTTCGAATGCCGCCTTCAACGCGCCGAACCGCCGCATCCCATGTTCCAGCTCGTGTGCCGCTTGTCGCTCGGTCATTTCCGGCATCAACAGCGACTTCATCAGGCGATAGCCTTTTTCTGCCTGCTGCACGGCCAGTCGCAATTCGTCAATTTCCTCGACATCCTTGATTTGACGGAGTTCTTCAATCACGCCGGATTGAGCAATGAGGGGGACCGGACTCAGTTTTTCCGTCAGACGATTGAAAAGTTCCACCGTCATCGATGTTGATTCAATTCCAATCCCAGCCAACGAAAATTTGGGAAGTTCCCGTCCCAAAAGCTCTGACATGTTCAGTTTTGCGTTGCGGATTTCGACCGGAATCGTCGGACATTCGGTTTGCAACTGGGTCTCGAATCGGGTGTCGCTGAACAGTTGCAGAATTTCCGGGCCGATCAGCAGATAGGAATCTTCTCCCGTAAAGCCAGTGAGATACGTGACGTTTTTGGGGTTGGTGACAAGCAGTGCGGGGACCTGCGCTTTGCGGAGGGCCTGCAGGAGTTTTTGTCGGCGGGAAATGTGTCTGTCCGTGGACATTCAGAGAAACTCTCAAACCGGGGTGGTGGAATTGGAGGATGGCTGGGGCTCGAGTGCAGGGCCACCGAGCCAGGTCCCCAACTTGCCAAAGCGTCCGCTATGGAGGAGCACCAGGTAGGCCGGAACCAGAATGGGCCTGACGACAAACGTATCAAGCAGCACGCCAAAAGCGAGGGCAAAGCCGAGCTGAATCATCCCCTTCAGTGAACCTGCGCAGAGCGAGGCAAATGTCCCTGCCATGATGATTCCACAACTGGAAATGATCCGACCCGTTTTGGAAAGTGCTTCAATTACCCCTTTGACGGGGCCATGTTTTTGCTGTTCTTCATCGATGCGAGTCATCAAGAAGATGTTATAGTCTTCGCCAACAGCGATCAAAATGGTGAACAGAAACATGGGGACTTTCCAGTCCAGTCCGGCGAAATGCGGGTCCGATAACCAGAAAAACGAATAGGTGGCACCCAAGGCGACAAGGTAACTGAACAAGACCGTTAAGATCAGGTAGGAACACAGGGCAAAGCGTCTCAAGAGAATCAGCAGAATGGCAAAGACTCCCGCGACGACCAGCAAGTCAATCCGGATTTGATCCCGATCTGTCACCGCTTTGAGATCGCGAATACTCGCCGTCGATCCCGAGGTCAAAATCGAGGTGCTCGCCTGAAGTTCACGGGGGAGTAAATTTCGAATTTCCGCTTCAAGTCGCGTGAGGTGATCGATGCTATCGCGTGAAAAGGGATCCAGTTCGGCAGTCATTTCTAGCCGCGTCACATGATTCGCCAGCTCGTTTTCCGCGACATAATACTGCAGCGATTTCTGGATCGCGACACGACGTTTTGCCCCGGCGGGAAGTTCCAGCAGTTTTTCCTCACCCCCCAAGGGGCGAGCCACACTGCGGATGTCAGCCAGTTGAAGCGTTTTTTTCTGTTGAAACAGGTTGTCGGTTAATTGATCAAGCCAGGCGAGCCCAGTCGCTTCATCGGAAAAATCAATCTGATCATTTCGTAATAGCACTGCGATCGAACCGGTTGCACCCGCAGGGAAATGCTGTCGGACGGCACGAGTTCCCTGAACACTGGGGGAATTTCTGCTGAGGTCAGACAACAGACCATAACTGAGGTGAGTGTAAAACAACACGCCGACGAGGGCAAACGGGAGCATAAGCAGCATGCTGGTGAGCCAAATCGCCATCGGATTCTTGAGGAGGGCACGACCGACGATTTCCCACGTATTTTGCAGCCAGTGAATTTCGCTCAGCCGGGACCATAACGAGGATGTCGAGACCCACCCACCACTGACCCGCTCGGTCCTCAGTTGTGGCCAGAATGCCCACTTGCCCGTTAATCGCAGCAGGGCGGGAGTAAAGGTTAACGAGGCAATCAGAACGACGGTTAATCCAAAGGCAATCGCAATCCCGGCGTCATGAAATTTGCCAAATTCGGCAAAGTACATCATGCCGATACCGCAAATCACGGTTCCAGCACTCGCCGCGATCGCCGCACCCACTTTGGCAACGCTGTTCGAGACCGCTTCGTCGTAGCTGACTCCGGCGTCGATTTCTTCTTTATAACGGGCGATCAGAAATAGGCAATAATCGACACCGGCACCATACATCAGCACAGCTACGTACGTTTCGATTCCCTGGAACAACACCACCCATTTTTGCGTGGCAAACAGAATCAACAGTGACATCGACAGTTTGACCGCAATGATCACGGTGACCAAGGGAATAATCGCCAGTGCTGGCGAGCGATAAATCGCGCCGAGCAGAACCAGGACTAACAGCACCGTTAACAATTCTGTCGATTTAGCGCTGTCGCGTGCGGCGTCAATCATATCCCGTCCGACAGTCGCCTCGCCGCTCAGGGAAATCGACAATCCCTGAGGAATGTTTTTGGAAAACTCTTCGCCCGCCAACAACTTCTCGATCTTGCCAACAGGACCACGGTTGCGACTGTCCATGAATTCGGTCGTTAATTCGACGAGAATCAATCGTGCTTCACCATCGCGACTTTCCAGCAGCGAGCCGGCATACTGATCTCGAAAGGTCCGAATTCGAGAAATAATGGGCGATTCGTTTTTTTGATTCTGGGCCTCATCCTGCATGATTTTGACCAGTTGTTCTCGCAGTTCAAATTGTCGCTGCGGATGATCATGCGGAACTTCGTCCTCTTCATCCTCGCTATCGTCAAGAAACTCCAGGTCCTCTTTGGTGAGTCCCCCTGGCCGACTGGCGATAATCACGATCCGGCTCGGAGTGTAACTTTCAGGAAATGCAGTCCGAAACAAACTTTCCGCCAAGTGACTCGAACTCTCTTTCGGCAGAAACGCAAATTCCTCAGTTTGGGCGACACGCTCAAGGCTGGGGGCAGCCAGCAGTGCGCAGGCGAGTGCGGTTAGCCATGCGATCAGTACCGCAGGCCAGGCACGGACTACGAACTCGCCGAGCTTTGCAAACATGGTTTTACTCTCACAGCGACAATCGTGGCCGCATCACTGGCCTGTCACGGCAAAACGAAGGGAATTGACATCAATCGGAATCTCGACCGCCTGGCATCTTCTTTCGCAGAGCGGTTTTCCAGCGGAACTCGCGGCATCACGCCCTGCTTTTCATGAGGACAAGAATCATTGGTACACAAAAATCGAAAATGGACCAGATCACACCCATTCTTGATGGTGCTTCACACCGATTTTTGTTGGTGTTGGAAAATGCTCAATGTGCGTCCTTGTGATCATCATGCCCATGCCCATGCCCATGATCATCGTGCCCATGCTCCTCATGTCCATGGTGTCCCTCTTCGTCATTTGGTTCCTCAGGAAAACGACAAAGAGATCCGCAGGCTCCAGAGAGTTGCACCGAACCACACAACGCCATGATCGTCAGTAGCATCGTCACATAGATCGCCTTGCCGACGAAATTCGAAGGACGCAGGCCAAATAAATGGTGAACTCCGTCGGCAGGCGGAGCAATCAATCCCCAAATCAGCACCATGACGACGCCAATCAGCAAAACGCCAATGACCGCCCCCTTCGCCATGACCGGATACAGCTTTTCCCAGTTCACCGCCAGCAGCCAAAATGCGACCCAGGCAACTAACGGGGTCCAGGGGATCAGCACTGCCAGCAAATTGATCACCACGTCCCAGCCGGCGGCAAGGAGCGTTTGCAAACTGACGACCAATGGTTCCATTCTTAAGATTCTTTCAACAGGAGGCGAACGGTGAAATCGGGCGACATTTCACCAACGGTTTGGAAAAGAAATAACACAACAGGCGACATGAAACCAGTGTTCGACCGATTGTGACCGTGTTGTGGGGTCCGATGGTCACCCCGCATCCATTTTCCGGTCGGCAGGGCCTTTGGGGATTTTCTGAATTTCCCACGGAAAGAACGGCAAGAAGACCTGCTAGTCGTCAGCCTTGGTTTCCGGTGCCGTTTCACTGCGGTCGCTCTGTTGATGAATCAGCAGACGATCAATTTTCGAGTCGTCCATATCGAAGATTTCCAATCTCAAATCATTCCATCGCATCACATCCCCGATTTGCGGTGGGCGTTTCAACAGCGACAGCATCAGACCTGAAACCGTACCGACCCCTCTGGGGACGGGCTCTGTCCAGCGAGAAATATCCAGTTTCGATTCCAGTTCATGCAAGTTACAGGAACCCGCTACGGAAAGACTTCCGTTTTCGCGGCGAACGATGTTGGGGACCTGAGCCTCACCATCCTGGCGATGACGGTGCTCATCCTGGCGATGACGAAGTTCATCATGAATATCCCCAACCAGCATTTCCAGCACGTCTTCCAGCGTCACCATTCCCTGGGTACCACCATATTCGTCGAGCACGATGGCCAGTTGCGTCTTGTGTTCGCGAAACAGTTCCAGTAAGCGGGTGATCGTAATCGATTTGGGAATAAACAACGGCGGGCGAATCATACGTCTCAGTTCAATCGGCCGATTGAGATGCTGTTGCAGGAACACGTCTTTCAAGTAGATAAAGCCGACGATGTGGTCGATGGTCCCCTCGTAAACCGGGATCCGGGAAAACCCCGACATCGCCAAGGCACCGACCACTTCGGTCGCCGGAGTTTCGAGGTCTAACGCATCAATATCGATGCGAGGTCGCAGAATTTCCGCGACCGTGCGATCCCCCAAGCGCAACGCTTCCTTGGCGACTTTTTGTTCAGATTCTTCCAGCAGTCCTGCTTTGGTCCCCGCATCAATCAAATGTTGAATATCCTCGACCGAGACGGTCGCGGTCTGGTCTGTACGCTGACCAAGAATCGTCAGCACCAAACGCGTTGTGGCCTTGAGCACCCAGATGGCGGGCTGTGAGGCACGCTGCAAAATCAACATGGGATAAGCGACGAAGCGCGCCAGGTGCTCGGCATTCTGAAACGCAATCCGTTTCGGCACCAGTTCGCCCACAATCAATTGCAGATAGGCAACCCCACAAACAACCAAAGAAAATGCCAGTCCCGAACTCTGTTCCGTAATCCAGGGAAAATTGAGGCTGACGAGCAGTGCTTCGAGCGGTTCCTTTAGATGAGCCCCTGCAAACGCAGAAGCGATGGTTCCAACCAGCGTGATTCCGACCTGAACGGTCGGAAGGAATCGATCCGTGTCTTTGGCCAGACTCAGGGCCACCTTCGCAGCGGCATCCCCGTTTTCCGCCAGTTGTTCAAGCCGTCCCCGTCGTGCGGTCAGAATCGCAATCTCTGCGGCGGCAAAAAAGCCATTTAGCAGCGCCAACAAAAAGATTACGCATAACTCCAGCGGCCAACTCTGCACAATCGTCTCCGAATGAAAACACGAACACATTGCATTATGGGCGAGTTTGATCAGAACAACCAGCGTATTCGCCACGGATCACCGGGAATGTGGTTCTGAGTCGACTGAGTCTCTGAGCGGACGGTGCACTTTTTGAACCCCTCTTTCCCGATTCTCGCTTCGGCTCTAACATCTCTCGACGAGATCACCCGGCGAAACTTGACGACCGCCGTTTTTGACGACCGGCGTTGGGTTTGTGGCTTTGTGTCAGGAGGCGACCGCGAGATGAGAAAACCGAAGTTCGCAGCAGCACTGCTGATCTTGCTGATCACGGCAATCCCCCTGCAGGCTCAGGATGCAGGTGCAGCAGCGGTCAGGTCCACCGCACCGACAATTGATATCCGACAGATGTTCGTCGACGGGGGGGCCATTGGATACATCATTGTCGCACTGAGCCTGGTGATGCTGGCGTTAATTTTTGAACACATGCTCACGATTCGTCGACAAACGCTGATGCCCCAGGGGCTGGCTGACGAGATTCAGCGGCTGGTCCCGCAGGGGCAGCTGAAGCTGGCAGAAGAACGTTGTATCGCCAGTTCGAGTTTTCTCGGTTATCTGCTTGCTGCGGGGATCAAAGAGCTGGAACTTGGCTATTCTGCGGTCGAAAAGGCGATGGAAGACGCTGCCGCACAGCAGGCCGCACGCCTGATGCGCAAAATCGAATATCTGTCGATGATCAGTACCATCGCCCCGATGCTGGGACTCATGGGGACCGTCTGGGGAATGATCCTGGCGTTCATGGAGTTCGAGCGGAAAGCCAATCCTCAGGTGAGCGAACTGGCTCCGGGGATCTATAAAGCCCTGGTGACCACCTTGTTCGGACTGATTGTTGCCATTCCGGCGATTGCTGCGTTTGGTTTTTTCCGAAACCGGATTGACGAACTGGTCGCCCAGACGGCACTCACCGCAGAACAGGTCTTTGCTGATTTCAAGCGTTCGATGTCCCTGAAACGACGTGATGAGCGTCGCCACGCGCAGACTGCTGAAGCCGGGCTTCCTCCCGTCGCCCCCGTCGTCCGGCGGGAGATACGTGGATGAAAATCCCGACTCGAAGCCAGGATCGCGGATTTGCCTTTAATATCACGCCACTGATCGACGTGGTGTTTCTACTGATTATCTTTTTCCTGGTTGCCAGTCATTTTATTCGTAACGAAAATCTCGAGCAGATTGACCTCCCTTTTGCTTCACAAGGAAAAGATGACGAGGATTCTCCCCGTCGGCTGGTGATCACGGTGATGTCCGGGGGCGACTTGATGTCGGGAATGACCGTCACAACGGCGACGGATTTCGAGCAACAATTGCTGCGTCTGATCGATCAACATGGTGCCGCCGCAACGGAACTACGGATTCGGGCGGATCGGAGTGTCAGCTACTCGAAGGTTGAGCCCCTGTTGCTGACCGCAGCGCGCCATGGCGTGACACGGGTTCGCTTTTCTGTGCTCAAACCCTGAGGGGAGGGCAGGGTAGGATTGAGTTCCACCGGGATTGATGCCAACATAGGGGTAGAGTTCGACTCGCCACTGTTTTGAGAGCCCGGTTTCGCAGGCCGGGTGTGGTCGCAATCTGATTCCAGGGGGAAACCGTTCATGCGAAAATTGTTGGTTATCAGTCTTTGTCTGGGCTGGATTTGTTGCGCACAGGGGGGAGACTGGCGGCAGTTTCGTGGCAGCGAATCGAATGGACTGGGCGATGATATTCTGCCTCCAACACAATGGTCCACCACAGAAAATCTCGGCTGGAAGATCGCTCTTCCCGGTCGGGGGCTCTCGTCGCCGATTGTGGTTCAGGATCGCGTGTTTGTCAGTTGTTCCAGCGGGTTTCGACAAGACCGGCTGCATGTCCTCTGTTTTGCTGTCAAGGATGGGGCCAAACTTTGGGAACGGCAGTTCTCGGCGACCGGTCGGACATCGCACTACCCCAAATCGTCCGTGGCCGCATCAACCCCAGCCAGTGCTGGTCAGCGGATCTTCGCTCTGTTTTCCAGTAATGACGTGGTCTGTCTGGATCTCGAGGGCAACCTGCAGTGGTTCCGTGGCTTGACGTATGATCACCCCAATGCCTCGAATAGCCTGGGAATGGCCTCGTCCCCGATTGTGGTCGGGACGACCCTGATCGCGCAAGTCGAAAATGACAGTGAATCACTCGCCACAGGAATTGACGTAGCGACTGGGGTTTCGCGCTGGACATCAGCTCGACCCAAGAAAGCCAACTGGACCTCTGCCACGATCTGGCCCAAGCGTTTTGGCGGAACCGAAGATCTGGCGCTGCTACAGTCGTCCGAGGGGATCGCTGCGATCAGGCCGTTGACGGGAGATGTCGTCTGGAAGTATACCGACGGAGCCTCAACAATTCCCTCGTCCGTGGTTTCAGACGGAATTCTCTACGCCGTCTCAAATGGAATCACGGCACTCAAGCCGCCAACGGATAGTGCCAGTCTCGAACAAATCTGGCGTGGTGGAAAGCTCGGTCCAGGAACGGGAAGTCCGCTGGTGTACCAGGGCCGGCTCTATTCGATCAACAACGCCGGGGTCTTGTTGTCCGCTGATTTGAAGACGGGCGAGATCAAATGGCAGCTGCGAGTGGCGGGGCCGTTCAGTGGTTCGCCCGTGGCAGCAGGTGGCCACTTGTTTGTCTTCAATGAAAAAGGGGAAGGCCATTGCGTCAAGCTGGGGGATGAGGCGGGTGAGCTGGTATCGACGGGAAATCTGGCTGACGAAGTCTTTATGTGTACTCCTGCCATTTCGAATGGAGCGATTTACGTCCGGAGTGATCAACACCTCTGGAAAATATCTGCCCCGTAAAAAATATCAGATGGCAATGGATGCAATCCTGTTCTGCAGGAAATGTCATGCATGCCATCGCGATGGGATTCGGTTCAGAATCTGTCCATGAAGATTGCTTGGCATGACCGTCGTTCGGTCAGGTGTTTGCGCTACGGGTTTTTTGCCAGTTCGCGCTCGCAGAGGGTCGTGAGAAGATGACCGACTGGATGGAGGAAATCGTGAGCGATCGAGGTATTGCCGCAGGGATTTGATCGTTTAACCCGAAGCCATCGGCGCCGGCCGATCGGTGTTCAGCCGATCTCTTCGAACGTGGCGGAGCATCGATTGCGGATGATGCGCACAGCGGATTGCTGACAGCAGCGGATGGCAATCATCAAACTTTTCGCTTGCGCTTGAACGAATACGCCAAAGCCGCAAGTCCACCCAGACCCGCTAACATCACACTTGATGGTTCGGGCACGGTGGCTGGGACCGACAACACGTCACTGATGCCATACAACGCCCTGGTGATAATAGTCCCAGGGAAGATGTCGAATGCTGTCCATCGCTGATCGGTATAATCACTATGTCCATACATAGTACTTGCCGAGAATTGGGCTCCTACGACCCATGGCCTGCCGCCTCCTGCACCGTTTGTTCCGGTCCAAACGAATGTTGATTCGATACTGCCGTCGATCCTACGATTGATTGGGCTCAATAAAGATCCACTCCATAAGTTCCCAGTCGTTACTTTCGTTCCATCTACCGTGAACAGAGGGATTTGCGACGTGCTCAGCAGCCCAATGTGGTCGCGCGCGTCAGTGAAGTAACCGGACACGATCGCTTTCCAAGTTGGAGTAATCCCTCCATACGTGTAGCCAGTTGCATCTCTAGATACAATATCATCATATGGGGACAGATTACTGTGGATTGCTGGCGTCTTAGTCGACGACAAAAAGACAATTCGGAATTGATCCCCTGGATTGAGTCCTGTGGGCGTGGTAATCGACCCAGCAGACGCGGAGCCGGCGGCGATCGCCGCGAGAGCGAATACGG
>Ga0114978_10002343_pt1 | contig 15554 bp, 14 predicted proteins | sample S_140212_EF_Meta_FD_87027 | JGI IMG/M metagenome (GOLD analysis project Ga0114978, IMG submission 87027) | Freshwater microbial communities from Lake Simoncouche, Canada to study carbon cycling - S_140212_EF_MetaG | ecosystem: Environmental > Aquatic > Freshwater > Lake | place: Lake... | reverse complement strand
CCCTGTCGAAACTATGCAGGCCCATCATAAACATACTGTTTGGACTTTTATTATGAGCATTGTTATCTCATTCACCAGTAGACATTATGTTTATGGTGGACCTGGGGGGATTCGCACCCCCGTCCAGAACACTTTTCTCTTTGCTTCATACAGCAATAACTTACAGTATATATTTATTGTTTTGTGTTGTCAATATTTTTGGATATAATATCATACACTTGGGTATACACATCCGTTATTTTGTCCAGTTGCTGTTCTGTGACCAACTCATTATTTTCCAAACTAACTAAGTCTTTGGCTAAGTTTTCTTGTAGAGTTTTTAATGGATTACTCATTTTAGGTCAAAATTTATTATAGTTTAAGTTAGCAGGATCAGTGGAAAATGATTTATTAGTGCTATCAGACCATCTCATAAATCCACTATATACTTTCCAATTGCGACCTTCAGTATCACCTATTAGTAGCACAGATTGTCCTGGACCATTTAGTTTGTCACTGAAATCTAAATATTCTGTACCATCGGCTGAGGCAATCATTGATACGCCGGCGCCAACCCATGCTGTCAATGCAGTACCAAAAACAGCAGGAGCGGTTGAACCTAGTGGGGCTGTATGAATTCCTACTGCCATTCTTCCACCAAACAAACTAGGATTATAGAAATGCATTTGCCACTGTACTCTGGTTGTAGGCCAAGGAGTAGCAGTTGAGGAAGCACCAGCATATGAAATACGTGTATAATCCGCTGTAGATTCATAATACGGGGCGCAACCGGCTTCCATTGTCTGGTGACCACTTTTTAAATCTTGAGCACATACCATAATTTTATCTATTGCAGGAAAACTTGGACTAAAACTACTACTACGTGTCATTCTATCGGGGTTTGGTATTTTACCTGGAAACTCTAGTATTCCATATCCTCTATAATCCGATCCAACTGTATCCCATGGAGTGCCAACGGTACCTGGACCTTTAAAGAAAACACTGTAACCTGAACCTGAAAACGGATACTGTGCAGTGGTTGCAACAGGAGCATCTGAGCCGACCAGTTGGTTATCTCTTGAATATCCCGGGGTGGATGCAGTCAATCCGCTGCCAGTCGCTCGGCCGGTTAATCTATAATTGCTTGCATCATATGTTGGGTCAGAAGTTGTACAAGCTAATAAAACTGTATTAGTATCAGAGGGGCTTACTGCGTTAAATGGTATTGTTCGTGGTGTAAAATCAGATGTACCTGTATTATACTTAGCCACTTTACATATACGAACACTTGCTATATATCCGCAAAAATGATAGGTTGCGTATTGTGCAAGACAACCTATCTTATAAGAATTAATCAGATTTGGATATGCATTCATATTTGTATGTCTACCTACATATACTCCATCTATGTATCCATATACATCGCTGCCACTTCTTTCAATAAGAACATGAGACCATTGACCAAGTGGAATTTTTTTATTATTTCCGCCCGTAAACGCAGCCCTACCTGTAACTCCGTCATCTACTACCAAGGCACCCCCATTGGCTCTCCATATATGTAAACCATAATATATATTATTACAATTTAAATTTATTAATGTCATATGACTACTACCACTTACACCTTCTTCTGTAGGGTAAAACCAACCTTCTACACTCCATTCACTAGCTTTAGATATATCATATACACTTTGTGTAACTCCTACATAACTGTTTGTTGATACAAATAAACCAGTATCACTATACGCAGAATTCATTCTTATATTTTTACCAAATAATTTCCAATCAAAAGTTTGACTATTAGCGGTAAGTAATGACAATGGTCCATAGTAATCATTATCAGCATATTGGGCGGCAGGATAATGTCCCCATACATCACTAGATTGATATATCCACGAATACATATATAGACTATTAGAACCATACGCAAATGGGCCCCAAGGCCCCCAGATTGCATCACTAGTTGTATTACGTTGAACAGCCAGTTCAGTTGCAATTGATTTATCAGGGAAGAATCCGCCTATTGAAGCCCAAGTAGATTCTCTGATACCGCCTTTTATGGTTCCATACGCTATCCAGGTTACAAATTCGTTACCGAGAACTGCCCGACCCGACCTGCCACCAGCTCCACCACCACCACCACCATTTGCGCCCTGCGGCCCGCCATTACCATCGCATCCTAAATCTCCACCTTTTCCACCAGTCACACTAGCGTAACCTACTCCACCTGCACCTCCTGTTTCTTCGCCGCCTGCTTCTGGTGCTGTATAATAATAAGAAGTTCCAGCTGCGCCGCCATCACCACCTGCTCCGCCGCCGCCGCCGCCGGACGTAACAAAGTATGATGCTTGATTTGAAGGGCTTCCGGCGCAACCACCGCCGCCGCCTCCTCCTCCTATAGTGCCAATGTTTTCAATAGTACAATTAGTAGATACTAATATTGCAACTCCGCCTGCTTCTCCGGGGCCACCACCTTGACCAAATCCACCAAAGTTATATCCACCCTGGCCACCTTTTCCATAAATTTTACCATTATTAATTATTTTTAATCCATTTGGAAAACTACCCGATACAGTAAGTGCGGCTGATCCGACGCTAGTTGAAAATATTTTTGTTGTTGAAGATATTGTGTATGTTGCCGGAACAGTTTGATTCCAACCAGCATCAATCAATGCCTGCCTTAAATTAACATTGTACAAAGTAGTATCTTCCGGTGTTGTCAAATTTATTACATTACTTTTACCTCGCAAATCATCAAATGATATTTGACCACTACTTGGGACTCCTATTCCTGTAGGTAAATAGCCGGCCCCTCCATAATATTCATTTATGGCTATAGGATTAGCTCCACTAAATTCAGTTTGAATGTCATTTAATGATATTGTACCAGAAGGAGTTGTCATATAATATATTTAGTTTCTTATAGTTTTGAAATTTCTACAACTATGTCCTTACCGTCATCATATACATCTCTCCACGGAGTCCATGAAGTTAAGAATTCTACAACTACACCGTACGGTTTTTCTTGTAGGGAGAAAATACTTTCTTTATACGGAAGATCTTTGATTAGTTCTTTTTGTTCATTATTCAATTCTTTATAATTATAAAAATAATTTGTTTGTAGAATTTTACTAGTTTTGTAATCTATCTTTTGTTCACCTACGATATTTTTTATATCTTCTCCACTTGTGAAGGGTTTATAATATTCTATTTTCTCACCAGTTTGCATATCCAAAGAATACCAATATGTATCTTGATTGTCATCCGATACTTGGTCGATTGAATACCATTCTGATACTACTACAGTATCTTTGGCTACTTTTATAGCATACGCAATATCAGGTGTATATACAATAAAAATGTGCGATAACATAGTTTTGGCAGACACATTATAAACAGAATGATGATATTCACATTTTTCTTTTACATGTTTTGATAATAAGAAATTTTGAGCTGATTTTTGATAAGGAGAAGAATTGAAATAATTACACAACTCAATAATTTTTTCTTTGTTTTTTACATAACCAGTTTCTTCAGAAATTTCATCTTCAAATTTTTTAGACGCTTCACGTATTTGCGTAGTTACTTCATCCGATGAAAAAATATTTTGCATCATTTCAAGAGTTATATCTGTGGTTAAATCATCACTTAAAGTTGACAATTCTTTTTTTCTACGTAAAAAACTTTCTTCTAAACCTGTTATAGTATTTTTAAAAGTTATCAACCAAAAATCTTCACCCGTGGGCATTGTAATCGATTCAATTTTCATATAGCTTAATTCCAGTAAATTGCAATTGCACCTTGTGTTCCATTTGTTCCATTCAATGACCCTCCACCACTTCCAACATATTCATTATTCTTACTTCCCCCGCCTCCGCCGGCGCCCCAAGAACTACTTTGAATACCATTAACCGGACCATAAGCAGTAAAATCAGTATACTGACGTAGTTGAGTTAGATAATATAGTTGTGACCATGGTTCCCTATCATTGCCAGTGGCGCCAACAGAACGAGAACCCTGAACAATATTTCGGCCACTACTATCAGTAAAGTCATAACCTCTGCCACCATAACCACCACCTTGTGGCCAATTATTTAATTCAGCTAGGCTGGGCAAAACTGTCCACGAATCAAATGTCCTAAAGCTCCAATATGCGTTAATCTGTTGACCAGATTCTGGTGCAAATTTCTGCTCACCTCCTGCACCAGTGCGACCTGCACCACCGGCAGTCTCCCCGCCCCCGTGAGGATAAAAAGTTTGGGTGGTTGTAACAGGACCGCCGTTTCTGCCGCCACCAGATGTTGTTTGGCCCAAATATGGATAATTCACTAGTTGAGATACTGTTCCACCATTACCACCTAAGGCAACACAATATGTGGTACCATTATATTGTACATAAGTATCGCCACCAGCACCGCCACTAGAACCACCGCTATAACCACCATCTCTTCCACCACCGGCACTACCTCCGGGACCAATATAACACCTTAAAGCAGAACCGGGTACAATTGGTATTCCGTATAATGTAAGAAATCTACATTCGCCGGCACCACCACCACCACCACCAGAATAACGACCGGTATTTACTGTTCGATTAGTTCCGCCACCACCACCACCCCCGCCAGCAATACAGTAAATGTAAAGTATTGAACCGACTGTAGCTGGTAAAACGTAATCAAACCAATATCCAGCACCTGTTAAAATTCCAGATGTACCGGGGATAGATTTACTTTTACCTCGCAAATCATTAAATGAAATTTGACCACCTGTAGGAACATTGATACCGTTAGGTGTTAGACCGCCTCCTCCATAATATTCGTTTATGGATATAGGGGGAGAACCACCAAATTCAGTTTGAACGTCATTTAATGATATTTGGCCAAAAGGAGTTGTCATATATCATATTTAGTCTATGTCTATATCGAAAACAAAGCAAATCCTACGTAAGTCAGATTGATGCAATCCTATTGCATGCCAAGCATTTGCTGGATGTATGATGAATTCACCTACCCTAGGATACACGTAGTGTTTATCTTTTTCTGGAAACTCAGTATGGTCAACGTCTGCTACACCGTTATTTACAAAAATAAGAGGGGCGCTATTTTCAGGAACTTCTGCATAAAATATTCCAACTAAATCTGGTTTATTGACACTATCTATTATTTCTCTGATATGAGTGTGACATTTTCCATGACCATTTTTATCTAATTGATTTATCCAGCTACGATTGAATACTACATTGTTTCCCTTTAGTGAAGGGTAAATCATATCACGTGCTAGTAAAAATTGCTCTTTAACCCATTCTGTTATTCTAGTTGCGCCGGGTAGGTATATCAAATCTAAATAAGGTACCCCTACAGTAGTATGTCCTGGACCAACATGACTGTCGCCTGGTTTCCCTCTTTCACGGCTGGTCACGTATTCCAACGTAATAACATCATTTACACTGCGAATTAAATCTTTATTTTGAAAAATAGATTTATCTTTGCATATAACTCTAACTATTGCATGAGTAAAAACAGTTTCCAATATCATTTTTTAATTAGTTTTTTGTATTCAGCAATTCTATTGTTGGCTAACAATTCTATATCATATTTGTTTTGTAATTGCGGTTGAGTAAGATTGTATAAATCATCTAACGAAACACCAATGTTTAAAAACGAACACATTGGTAAAGCTGCCAATTTATTTTTCTGATTAACCAATTCAGTAAAGTATCTAGCGGTGTTTTTGCATTCAGTATATGTTAGATTTTGTGCTGGTAATTTCCAACTATCTGTTGTCCCAAACTGATATCCATATATGTCCGGATTTAATGAAAATTCTGAAGAAAAATTCAATCGTTTTAACATTGATTGCCTATCTTTAGGAAAAGTACTAACATCGGTAAGTTCTAGTGCATTAAATATAATTTCTTGTACTGGATTATCATCTCTAAGACACCAAGATATTAAATCATAAAAATGATCGTGCGTGTCGTATGGTAATCCCAATATAAAACCTGCGCATATATTTACTTTGTTTTTCCACAAATCATGTAACCAATATAATCTATCTTTAACTTTATTAGGATGTAAGCCTTTACCAATGGCCTTACCTGATTCGTAGTTCAGTGTTTCTAACCCAAAAAAAGTACCTATTAATCCCATCTCAGATAATAATTCTGCTTGGTGAGGAAATTTGTTTATCAAGTCTAGTCTAAGAAAACTAGTAAAATGCAGTTTAAATGGCAAGCTAGTAAAAATTTTATGTAATTCTTCTATTTTATCATTATCATCATTGAAAGTATCATCGGTGATATAATACCCAGTAGTTCCATGCACTTCATATGTTTTTATTAGTTCATCACGGATCTGACTAGAAGACCTTAAATATGTTCCTTTCTTTTTTCCTAATAAAGGATAATTACAAAATTTACATTTAAATATACAACCCCTCGCTAGTTCAATCGGCAACATTTCTCCCGGTAACACATTGAAATTTTTATTCCACCAATACGTAGAAATATTAGTAACATCTGGTTCAGGATATTTTTGTGATTCTATTTTATAGCTAGGTAATCCGTCCAATGTGTCAATTTTTTCTACATGCTCAATAGTATCTTTTTTACCTGACAAGTAATCGGTTAAATCTATAACTGCAACATCTGCGTACCCAAGTACATAATAATCAATATTACTATCTAGCATCCCGTACGGCGCTTTGGCTCCACCGTATACTATCTTTACGTTTTTGTATTGTCTGATAAAGTTGAAAAACTCAATCATATCTTGATAATCGATTCCCCAATACATTTCATCTAATGGTATTTCATTAGGGTTATATTCTTTTATCAATCTGTTTTTTTCTGATCCTTTCATATTCATAAAAAATGTAGAACTGAAACCTATCCACAATGTGTCCGGACCAATATGAGTTTTTAACGTTTCAATAATTTCATCCATGGTAAATTTACTAATAAAATCTAAAACAAAGGTGGTGTACCCGGCATCTTGCAAAGATGACGCTACTCTATACGGACCTAGTGGTCTATATAAACCACTGGCATTAAAACTTTGAGTGTGTACTCCGGACAGTATTATACAATTAGTCATTTTTTAGCATCCTAATATAATCATCATGGTAGTACATATCTTTTGATATGGTAGTAATGGTTTCTAAAAATTTAGGTCTGTCTATTGTATGAATTGACCTATAGCTTTCTAATTCACCTTGTGCTAATTGTTTATTATAAAATCTTATTCCGGATCCAACTAGATAATAGCTAATGTGGTTAAAAGGTGTAAGTTTTCGATTTCCTATGGCCCGTAACAAGTACGTGAAATCATACGTTTTTGGAAAAGATTTTTTACTTATATCCATTAACTTTACAATAAGTGCCGGAATTTTGTTTTTTGTCGTGAATGTTTTCCAAAATTTGCTATCGTCACGTTTGGTCATATAGTGAAAGTATAAAAAACTAAGAACATCGTCATTGAAGTCACGCATAGTTTCATTGCATACAGCTACTGCATCCGAGTTTTGTGCTATCAAATCACTAGCCTTGGATACTACATTTTTAAGTATATTAATAGAAACCCAAATACTAGTTGCTTCTAACGGCTCTATAAACCCTGCACTCAATCCTACAGCTACGCAATTTTTTACCCACACTTTATCATATGTCCCGGCTTCAAAACTAAAAACTCTAGGTATAGTAGGTTTATATCCTAAATACTCAGTTAATTCTTCTACTATTTCTTCATCAGTTACCATACTACTATCAAATACGTATCCACAGCCATACCGTCCCTGTACAGGAATTTTCCAAACCCATCCATATTTCATCGCAATAGCATCCGTATACGGCGGAACATTCGTATCATCGTGTTCAATAAAAAACGGCATTGCTCTATTTACAGGAAGGGTATCTTTATAAGAATTCCATTTAGTATTGTAGTGCTTACCTATAATCAATCTTTTGAATCCGGTACAATCAAATACAAAATCTGCTTCTACATTAAGTCCTGATTTCAAATCAAAACTTTTTATATTACCGGTGCCATTGTTATTAATTGTTATTACTTCATCGTCTATAAGTTTTATACCACGAGAAAGTGCGACACTTTCTAAATATTTTCCTAACAAATTAGCATCAAAATGTAATGCATACCCGCCATATTCTTCATTGGTTTCTTTTTTTATTTTAACTTTATTTTCATTACATAGATAATGTGATAGACTAACTTCATCACAATTTTTATCATTAGCCATGCATTTTATATATAAAGGTACAATATCGTCAAAATGTAATTTGTTAGATGGATCATTATAATGATCCCAAAAACCATGGAAATACTCTTCACCGTCACCGTTCCAATTAACAAAGCGTATGCCATTCTTAAAAGTTCCTTTCGCATGTTTTATTACATCACCTACTGATATATCTATCTCTTTCAGGAAAGATATAATCTGCGGGGTAGTACCTTCTCCTGCACCTAATATACCTATTTCACTACTAGCAATAACAGTTACATCTGAATATGGTATATGTTTCTGAGCATATAACGCACTTAACCAACCAGCAGTTCCTCCACCTACTACTACACATTTTAGCATTTAATATTTCCTTGATTTTGCATGGATTGATATTGCAATTGATAGTCTTACATCATTGCTTAGATTTGGCTCTACTTGATGTGTCACGTACCCCGGGTGCATTATCAATGTGCCGGGTTTAGGAGTTAATCTATGAAAGGGTCTAAACATTTGCGGGGACACCTTTCCCGTTTCTTTTGCTATAGATATATCAGTTTTATGAGATTTTAAACTGCACAACATCGGGTCTTCCCAACGTACACTACCCCTAGGATCATGAAATAGTATATCTCCGGACAATGCGGGTACTTGTATATAATATACCAATACTAACATTGAACTCAAATGATGATGAGGTGAATCTAACTTGTTTGGCAGTATAGAATGCTGTCTTCCAGTAAGTACCATGTCATGTAAAAATGATTCATCGGTTTCGTAATAAGACATTAAAGAACTGTTAACAAAATTAGTTACATGTTCTTTTAATTGTTTAATAGCCGGCTCATTTATACTAAAATAATCTATTTCATATTTGATTTGATTTCTAATATTAAATAATTGTTCATTCAACATTGCCGATTCAGGTACTTGTGTAACCCATAAAGGTGTTGAAAATAAAGATTTAAATTCTGTTTTATAAAAGTTGTTTGTATTCATCAAGTAGTTCATTTATCTGTCTTACTACTATATCGGGAAAATTGATTTCGTTAATATTAACAGTAATCATACATGATATAGTGGTCGTATGTACACTAGGTTTATCTGATGGTGCTAGTGAATTTTTTAATGGTATATTTGTTTTTATATAAAATGTCAAAAAGTTTTCATACTCGTTTAATTTTAATTTAGGATCTAATACTATATTACCTACAACATCAATGACATGGGGCTGTTGCTTAATTAAGTTGATTAAATTATCATAGGTGGAACCTCCCTGATATGGACGTAAATCAACTCCTCGTAATATAATAGGTCTAAACATGAATGATGGATCTAAATTTTTCGGCTCAGGATCAATGTAAATGGTAAAGGCTGTATCCGTCAAGTTATCATTATATGAATGGTCTTGTATATAATTGTCCATGGGTTTTAATACAATATTATGTGCTAAATTTATAATCATATTCTCCGGAATATTTATAGATAGATCCGGTGTCATAATTAAACTTATAGGACAAACAACTTTTATAATTGCCGGAGTAACACTTACATACGTATGCGCTGTCAATATAAACACTACACTAGGTTCATTATTTATTTGAGCCTTAATAAGGTCCGAAGGATCTTCAACTTGAACATCAGATATATTAGGTACACTTTTAAACTGAGATATAACGTATAGTATACGTTCACTTAATATTGCCATATTAAGTCTCTACTCTAGATTTACTATATACTTCAACATCATCTATTACAATTACTTTTTCACTTACAACTTTAATAGGGATAACTTTCTTTTTTTCTCTTTCCTGATGTTCATATACAGTACCCCAAATATCTTGACGTTCTAGGGGCAATCCATCACCTTTAATAGTTACAGGAACATATCCTTGTGTGATTTTTTCAATGGACAGTGCAAACAACGGTATATTATCACTATACGCATTATTGCAAGTAATATCCCAATACTTACCATCTAAGTACATACACGAACCCTTGCAAATATGTAGTACTGGACAATCTTTACAGTTAGCACGATTCATCCAATGAGTTACTGATTTTAATTCTACGTTATCATAATCATTTAAATTTCCACCTAAATGACTTTCTCCATTCTTGCTAGTTTCTTTTACACTTACATTTTGACAAGTAACAATATTACCTTTAAGGTCTACTGCAATTGTGTTCTCATCATCCATTCCACATTTTTGTCCAACATAATCTGCTTCTACGTGATTTAGTACACTATCAGTAAAGCTATCAATCTTCTGAAAGGTGAGACCAAAGTTTATTTTTCCTTCAGTAGAAAAAATATCATTGAATGAATTGCGGCGATAATCAAAATGTTCTTCTAGTGAATCTAGAGAACTATTAGCACCATCTTCATCATATGCATCTATAAATCCCCCTTCACCCACATTAACATCAGGATCTCCGGTTAGTTCTACAAACCATTCATATATTGCTTTTCTACTTGTATTTTTATTATTCATCATACTATTGAAACTCATTCTATTCAGAGACTTCATAATTTTATAGAATTCTAAAATGATTTTTTTCTTTTCAGGGTCATCAAATGGATCAGGACCTCTAACATGTTGACCCGGACCATCGTGACTTAAGCCAATATTGAATCCCATATAAAGCAACCATGAACAAATTTCTCTAGTAAGCAATGAGCCATTAGTAACCATACTGAATCTAACTTTTTGTTTTTCCCAATGTGCATACTTATCCTTAAAGGCTTCTGCTAATGGCTTTAATGTTTTCCAGTATACCAGGGGCTCACCTCCCCAAAATTCTACTTTTAATCCAGTTTCTTCTGTTATGTCCAATGTATCTAGCATAACCATAAAACTATCTATATCTTTTTTACTTGTTTCAGCCGGGCGTTCTACAAATTTTTGTGAGCAATAATCACATGAATAGTTACATGATAGCCCAAGTTGAATTTTTACAGTATCGACTGTTTTAGATTTTTTTAATGGATTGTTCTTGTCGAACGGTATAGTTTTTTTTGCGTTTGGATTAGTTTTTGGATTTGGATATTCATATACAAACCCAGTATCATCGGATAATATGTTTTTCATATTATCATAATAGAATACTTTTTTATCATTTTCATTTTTTTCTGCAAATATTTCAAAAATCATTTTTTACCTTTATTAGTTTAAAAACACGCACAATTACATATCCAACAGTCACAATTACAATTACAATCACAGTTTGTAGAATACTGTTGTTTATTACAATTATACGTACAAGCACAATTACAATTATTTTGCAAGTAATTTACAGTATCGCAATTTGCACAATTAGGTAGCGCAGTAAGGTAACAGTCTACACAATTTTTATTTCCACTACTTGCCGGACCTGTTGCACAGTTTGCATTATTACAATTTCCATCAATGTTACGTTTAAAATAATACTTGTTCGTATAGTCACCTAAACTATTTGATTCCTGGCCAGGGCGGGTGACAGATTTAATCCAAGTCATATTTGATGAGTAAGTCCCTGCTTGCCCTGTACGGATATTAATGTCGTTAAATGATATTGAGGCCATATTGTTTTTCCTATTGTAGCGTATTTATTACGTTAAAACAGTTGTCTGGTTAATTGTAACAGATTATATACCCTGTTACAACGTTTATGGTTAACTAGAGATAAGTAAAAATTTATCATTGTTGGGGTATCCAGTACCCAAAGTAATCAGTTTATCATTCAAGTGGTATATTCTATCTAAACCAAATACACTAGAACTGTGGTTTAATTCAATGGTAGAATCTGGTGTAACGTCTCCGACGTTGGTATAGATTAAGCTATCTTCTGTTAGTAAAATTCTGCCCGGGTCGTTTAGCGGCCCGTAGCCATTAGATTTTATTTTTATCCCAACAAAAATCCACGTATTGTTTATGTATATTCCATCACGTAATGAGTATTCATACCTTTCAAAAATGTTCTCTAGCATTTGAATTTGTTTAATTACCCAATTACCATTAGATAGTCTAATCAATATACATGGTCTTTGATAATAAGATCCTAGTATTAATAACTGATCCTGGTTGCTAACTAATCCATAAAATCCATGGTATGTGTCTATTGCGTTAATAAAGGGATAAGGTGTGTATGTTAATTCGTTATTTGTATATGAAGCTAATATATACTGACTCTTGTTAAATAAAAGCAGTTGTATTGAATCATAATATGTTGCATCTAGTACGTAATAATCTTTATAATTTTCTTCTAATAAAACTAAATTCCATGCGCCGGTGTCACTGTATGTTATAAACCCACCTAGTAATGTTATAACGTAGGTAGTGTCTACTTTTCTAACTCTTGACTTTGATGTATCGGTAATAAAGTTATGAAATTTTCTTACTCTAGTAAAGTTTGTATTATCTTCTGTTGAATAGATTACTACAGAGTTTTGTTCAGTGCCAATATAATATGTAGTATTGTCTATAGTTAACAACCGTATATTTTTAAGATTAGGATTGATTCGTTTTTGAACAGTCCATTCAATCAAGTCGGTACTAGTAGCTATGGGACTTAACGCTATAGTACCCAAATTTCCGGATGGGGTATTAGATACTAAAATGTAAGTGCCGTTGGTATACGCTAAATCATTAACACCTTGCATTAATGGTATATCACTTGATTGAGTCCAAGTAAATATCATATTAATTTTTAGACTCTTTCGTCATCGTTTTCATTAATTTGGTCGGACCAATCCTTACATTCTATCATAAAATAGACAAACAAAAATCCAATTAAAGTTAATATCCAGAACATAACGGTACCTCCATTATGTATTTAGCTGGATGTTTTTTGAGCGTAACGGGTTTTTAGCCAATCCCAGTCATAAGTGAGCATTAATTTATCTAGTTGACCCTGAGATTGTTCATAGTACTTGACTGCATCAGTTGCCCCGTTAATACTGTCAGTTCCATAACTTCCGTTAGCTACAGTAAGCCATGCATTTAATCTATGCTTACTTTCATCATCATTCCCGTGACATAATTTGATAGTTTCACGGAAACTAGTTCTCCATGCATCCCAACTACTAGTATTATACATACCTATACCGCTATTGATGGGTACAATTTCATGTGGACTATCCATAGTAAAATCCAACCCTTTAACAACAGTATTAAGTGTTAGTTTTTTATTATTAGCAACAGTAGCCATATGTCCATATTCTAATCCGTTTACAGGGTTAGTGGCTGTGAATATATAATGTCTACTAGATTTGAATACGTCAGGTTGCCAACTAAAGTCAAAGTTTTCGTTAACTTTAAGTTTCCCGTTAACTAAGAAATACCAAGACGTATTACTTAGTTTTGCGGCTGCATGTTGACTTGCTACACGCCCATTAACATTGGTTACCCTAAGTATGCGATTGGGTAATCCCTGTGTTACATGTAACAAATATTTGTAGTTTTCTTCTGCTATCTCTTCTCCGTTACTAATGAATATAATATCTAGTGGCTCAGTATTATTTGATCCATGACGATGATACATTGTGTATGGATAGTCACTCAACTTATCAAACATTTTAGTCTTTGCTTCCATGGGAACGATTGCTTCACTATCATTTAATATATGCAAATACAAGTTGTTTTCTATGTTGGGGATAATCTTTTTATAATCAGGAATAATACCCTTTTTCTTATAGTGAACATATTTGGTTGTGTAATGTTGTTTCATAACACTATCAAAAATGCTATCTTCATATTCTACTGTGTCTATCTTTAATGGTGCAATAGGTTCTGTCAAGTATTTGGTACCTATACTATCTCTGCAACGATACATTATCGTGGGCATTATTTCTGGTGGGAAATACTCATTGCCAAACACATACATATATGGTTCTTCTGTTTCATCAGGATGCCAGCTAAAGTCAAAATTATCACTATCAATAGTTTCTATTGTACGCCAGTTACGCATATTAGCTAATCGTATTGCTTGTTGTGCATCACAATATTTCTTCAACGTTGCACCGCGTGTCATATACATTGGGCCACCAGTTTTTTGCCATTGTGTGCCAAACTCATATATGAATGCAGGTTCAGTATCATCAGGGTGCCAACTGAAGTCAAATTTTTCATTATCAATAGGTTCTGGTATAGTCCAGTTACGCATGTTTATTTTGCGTTTAGCTTTCATTATATCGGTGTACTTAACAGTAGTCGCACCTTGTACTGTATATCTAGGTCCACCTGTCTTTTGCCATTGGGTACCAAACTGATATATTAGTGGTGGTTCATATGGGCTAGGTGTCCAGCTATAATCAAAATCATCTTCTATGTTATCTGGTATGTCCCAGTTATCAACTGTAGGTAATAGTTTAGCTTTTAACTCTACATACTTCTTTTCAGTTGCGCCTTTAACTCTATATTGTATCGTTGGCATAGTAATAGCATCATACCATTGATTACCGAACACATAGATATATGGTTCTTCTGTATCATCTGGATGCCAACTATAATCCATTAGTGCATTACTAACTAGTGGGCGCCAGCAACGATTATCAGGATCAGGTAGTTTAGTAGCTACAACTTCTGTCATATATTTGACACCATGACTTCCATCGATGTGATATATCGGTCCACCAGTCTTTTGCCATTGTGTACCAAACTGATATGTCCATGGACGTTCTAGTGGGTTAGGTACCCAACTATAATCAAAATCATCACTTATGTCGTCGGGTATTTTCCAGTTATCTTTATTCTGTGGTAAGATAGCACGAACATCATCAATGTATTTGTATGTAGGTGCACCTTTAACTCTATATTGAATTGTCGGCATTATTGCGCCAGAGTACCATTGATTGCCAAACACATATATGTATGGTGGTTCAGTGTCATCTGGGTGCCAACTAAAATCTATAGTTATGCCTGCAATCAGTGGGCGCCAATTGCGACTCTCAGGATCAGGTAATCGTATTACACGTTGAAAGTCTTGATATTTGATTCCTTCATATTCAGGTATTATAAATCTTGGTCCACTTGTTTTTTGCCATTGTGTACCAAACTGATGAATCATCGGAGGCTCTTGGGGATTAGGTCTCCATGTAAAATCAAATCCAGTTGTATCTACATTGTCCGGTACTTCCCAATATCCCTCACTATGCAATTGCCTTCTGTGGTCTAAGTCAATCACGATAATACTCTTATTCCATATAATTTTTCAAAACGGTTAGCGTCTAATCTATCATTAACCATTGGTTCACCTCGTATATTTAAACTAGTGTTTAACAACATAGGGCATTCAGTCATTATATACCATTTCTCAAGTAGTTCACGTATTCCTGAACCATCTTTTGGTACCGTCTGTAT
>Ga0114978_10002340_pt1 | contig 15572 bp, 26 predicted proteins | sample S_140212_EF_Meta_FD_87027 | JGI IMG/M metagenome (GOLD analysis project Ga0114978, IMG submission 87027) | Freshwater microbial communities from Lake Simoncouche, Canada to study carbon cycling - S_140212_EF_MetaG | ecosystem: Environmental > Aquatic > Freshwater > Lake | place: Lake... | reverse complement strand
GGGTTAATGTTAGTTATTTTATACATAGAATTAGGGTAACTGGTCACAAATATATGCTATATTTCGGACAGATAATCAATGAAGCAATAATAATGGAAGATAAACTCATCAAAGTTATGGACTAACCAATACTGACCTCCTGCATTCTCAATGGCATTCTGATATTTAATCTGATCAATTGATTGTTTATCTTTCATCTTTACCTCAATCTTTACACTCCTGCCTTGAATCGTTGCAGAGATATCAGCACTTCCTTTCTGCCCTGTTCCTTTCTGCCATTCTACACTACCTATCATTCGCTTCTGTCCTAATGCATCAGATACTACCTTTGTCTTATCAATCATTCTGCCAGTAGTATTAATTCGCTCAGCTTGTCCTCCATGCAGATTGATCCAGGCAATTACGCACCTCGTTAGTCCATTGGCGGTCTTATCGGTAAACTTAGTTAGCGGAATGTATGCAGGAGGCATTGATGGATACTTCTTGCATTCTTCTGAATGTTTTAGTTCGATTAGTTTTTTTAGCATATTCTATTTATTTTTAAACACTACCCATCTACCATCTAAGGATGTACCATGTTCTGTATTGTAGTTCTTATAATTGGCATAGGTATCAATCCATATCTTAAACCTTTTTTGTTTTAGCCATTTGTTAAAATCCTTGTACTCAGTGATAAATCTATTAAACAGATCCGTTTTGTTTATTCTTTCTCCTGGTACTAACATTGCATCATCCATAAATTCGATAAATTCAGTTGCTGTCTCTTTGTATAGCTTTCTTAACTCCAGGTTCTTATGCTCATACCTAACCAATCCGTTCTCCATGTAGTAACGTAGACAGCTAATCATGAATGAGTAGAACATATTCCATTCTTTATCATCCCATCCATCAAAAAGTAATCCTCCGAATTCTTGCTCAGGTGTATGATTAGCATTAAAATAGCTGCTAAATTCAATCTCAAATTTCCTCCTATCAAATGATCCTCCTACACCTCCAATGGTATAATTGGTTGTTATCACTATCTTTGGACTTCGGGATACTGGTATCTTTATAGCATCTTTGTTCTTCTTCTCAATGGTGATACCTTCAGTAATAATACTAAATAGACTTTCAAAGTTAAAGGATTTCTCAACATCATCAAATACTAACACCTGCGTATCTGCGTTCAATGTTTGGTAAGCAAAGTTTTTATTGAAATCGAATTGCTTACCATCAATAGTATCAACCTTTTTAACGAATTTTAGAGCATTACAGAATAATCCTTTACCACTTCCTCCATTCGGGTTATCAGAGATGGTCTCATCATTGATAATAATTGCTTTGTTATTGGCTGAGGTCTTATGAGAATGTAACAGATAACCGATTACTGAGATAATTGTATCGTATCTTACCTGCTCACAATCTGCTACTAATGAGATAAACTTGTTATACACGCAATCCTCAAAGAAACATTCATTGTATTCACGATCAATGATCTGCTTCTTCCATACAAAACCATCTAAATCTATGTAGTCAATTATCTTAATACCTGTCAATGACACCTCCACTACGTTAGACTTAAAGTATAGATATGCATTATCCTTCGTATCTTCCTTAAATCTGATGTCAATGATGTCAATGGTATTTAAGAAATCTTCTTTAAAGTACTTTGGTAGATTAGTCATGTACTGATACACATCGTATTCTTTCTGCTTTAACAAGAACGATAGTACAAAATCCTTTATTTTAACTTCATTGACTGTATCAATAATGTTGTTCTCGATTCTAATCAGTATGAACGATTCACTACCTTCAGGATAATACTTGTAATATCCATTCTGCTCTAACCAGGTCTTATACTTAAAATTATCAATACCGATCTTATTGTTCTTTGTTATGAACCAAAATATATCGGTAGGTGTATTTTCAAGTATGGTCTCAACATCGATTCCTTTATATTGCTTCTTTAGTTCATCAATCCCTACACCTTTCTTAAGGTCTTTACGAAGCTGCATTACCTTCTTATCATCATCGAAATACTTTGTTCTAAATGCTGATACTTTAGAATATGCTGATCTGATGGTTCTCTCTATCTCCTTCTCAGTAAAATCCTTCTGTATAAACTTTTGGCAGTAGTATTTACAGCTATCCTGAGATACACCAAATTCATTAAAAGCAGAAGCTAAGATAAACAGATTAGTATTCCTATTAGCACTCATGCTGTAGTTCTTATCAAACCATTTTATCAGTCTGCTTATGATCTCGTTCTCATCCTCCAAAACTATTATAGGGGAATTTTCAATAAACGATGATCCTAATATCTCATCAAATTTATTCCATTCCTTTGATTGCGTATTAATGTATATCTTCTCATCATATGATTCATAACATACTCTGCTCACATCCTTACAAGCAATATCAAAGTTTTCAGAATTGTAATACTTTTCTAATGCTATAAAGTAATCTCTATGGTTTTCTACCACTGGAGGTATCTTTACGATTAACTTTAAACCATTACCTGAAGGAGAAGTAAAGACAGAAAAGGTATACTCATCCTTCTCAAATTTCTTCCGATCTGCGGTCATCTTCTTATCCGATTCATACTTATCGAAGTCTAAACAGATATACCCGGAATGATCCTTTAGACCTTTTGCGTTCCTATTGGTAAATGTTCCACTAAATAAAATTGCAGGAAGTTTAATTTTTAATGCATCCCTCTTTTCTTTATTCTTCTCGTTTCTAATGGCTTCAACCAGTTCTTTGCTCTTACCAGTCTTGATCCGCTCCAAAATAAATGTGATATCCTTGTAGAATGGTGTTGATGTAGTGTATAAATCTTTAAATATTGTTACCATAGTTTTTATTTTGAGGAGATGCAAATGTACTTATTTATTTTAATTATTACACATTAACACATTATTTCTCTAATCATTTCAAATTTTAAAAAGAGAAGGCACTGTTTTTTAAAAAAGTTTCGAAAACAATGTGCAATGTGTAACATTTTAGGATAACTTATTGATTATTAATACTTTAACCTATTTTCAATGTGTAATGAATGTGTAATGGAAGTGTAACAAAAAAACTGCTAATTTTCATTAGCAGTCTTATTATCAGCTAATTAACTAAAAAGGGATATCATCCTCGACTGGAGCAGACAATGATTTCATCACTGGTGCTGATCCAATTACATCGACTTTCCAACATTCGATTGTATTAAAGTACTTCAATTCACCTTTTGGACTTTTCCATTCCCGACCTCTTAAATTGATTTCTAACGATACTTCAGTACCTACAGATAGATTATCAAGCATAACACATTTATCGTTCGTACATTGTACTGAGATGTGCTGCGGATAGGTTGGATTATCGTTGGTGGTAATCACTAATTCTCTTTTCTTGAACTTATCGGATACCTGTTCTGTTTGTCCGACTAACTTTACTTTGCCTTGTAGCTTCATTTTTTTTAGTTTTTAATTGTTAATTTACTATTGTTTAAGACTTTGATTGTTTCTTCGTTTAACTTAATCCATCTAATCCATTTATCGTTATCATCATAAAGACCTATCATGCTGATAGATATTTTTTGACCGTAGGTATCAGGTATTAACTCTGCTTTTTTAATTTTTAGGTACATTTGTTTTTGTTTTTAGTTAATTTTACCTAATTTATTATTAATTTTACTTGCATATTCATCCAGGTACTCTCTACATTTGACAACCTTGTCAATAATCTCCTGCACTAATTGGGAATCAGATTCCACATTATACGCAGTCCATCTTTCCTCAATCGGCATATCTGAGTAGATCACCTCATTACCATAGTTACATTCTTCCGGTGTATCACATAGACCATAGAATAGAATAGCTTTTGGTTTATTATACAGGTGCATGTATCCTCTAAGCTGCCATTCATAATCTTTATCTAATCCATTACAAGCTGCATGAAGTCCTTTTCTTCCCCATACCGACTTAACATCTACAATGGTATCATCTAACTGCACATCGCAAGTACCAGTAAAGTATTCGTCTTCCTTATGTTCATCGTTCTTAAATGCTAATCCTTTGTCTAAGACAGATGCCATTAAGTCAATACATTCAATCTCAACCATGTTGCCCTTATCGAAGTATTTTGAATGGATTTCTTCATTATCATTGGCATACCAGTTCTCTAAGTAAGTTTTACATCCTGCTGATAATTCTCCTTTAACCTTAGCATTGGACATTATTTGTCCAATCTGTGAGCATCTGATCTTAAATAATCGCATCTCTAACCTCCTTACTTAACTTGTATTTGGTTTCCACTTGCTCAATCGTAGCTTTGCCATTTGTGATTGCATCCTTTACTTTAATAAAGTTAGGACTGTCTAAGATCAGATCAGGTAATGTCTTAACTACTTTCTCAGATTTGATACGCAATGCATCGATGAACTCTCCGAATGCTTTGATTTTGACTGTTACTAACTTGAATGATGTTCCAATCCATTTCTCAACATAAGGAGATCCGCTAAGATTAGTCAGCATTTTACTGTTGGTAGCATTCATAATCATCGGTTTGTAACCTTCAGTAAAGTGAACGATGGTATGTTCTTCAGTTCCTTCCTGACCTTTAACCATTTCTCGTTTAACATCTTTAACTGTTACGATACGTTCCTCGCCAGGTTGAAAGTCATACGATCCTAAGTATAACGGATTCTGTAATTTTTTCCAGTGTGTTAGTTGTTTTTCCATAGTTTTTGTTTTTTGTAAAGATAATTAATTAATAAATAATGAACTGTAATATTTTACACTAAAATGCGAGATAAAGTGTGAATCTGTTTCGGCATTATACCGGATGTGAGCATTCGGATATGTCTTTTGTATTTCCTTTAGTTCTGCGATCATTTCTTGCATCTTCCTACAATATCATATTCGTTAATACAAAATGTTGTTACTGAATCGCAATACTGCTGATACTTCAAAACATACTCAATCTTTACTGCTTTGATCTGTTCTGATGATTCTTTGCTTTTGTTGATATAACTTCCTGCATAGATCATGGTAATTAAGATTACTAATAGTAACCACTGGAGGTCTTTCTTCATACTTGATAAGTTTTATAGATTTGTGTGTAGTGGTCAATTCTGCTATCTTTTGGATTCATCTCCATGATGCTGAACAGTTCTCTTTCGATTGCATAAATCTGAGCAATCCGCTCTGCCTTATCGTTTCCTCTTAGAGTAGCTGAATGAATAGTGAAGTCCTCATACTTATTCTTTACATACTTGTAAGATAACTTCAGATGCTTTGCTGTTGTCTCAGGTGTCATGCCTTTAAGATAGCAATCGTAAACCTGTTGCTGTGAATTTGCTTGTGTTATTTTAGTCATTTATTGTTAGTTTATCTAAACAATCTGAACATACATCGATTGCTTTTAGGTTTATCATTAAAATATGTAGATCGTATTCCCAACATTCTTTTCCGCATTCATGACATTTCGTATCATTCTCGGTGGGTGTATCTAACTTCCAGTCATCGTAACTCATATTAGATTCTCCTCTCTTAAAGTCATCATCTGACAGAATGTAAACTCACCATCCTTTAACCTTGAATACAATGTACTTCTGCTAATGTTAAGCATCATTGATATTGCTTTCTTACTGATGCCTTTCTTCTTAATGGATTTCTCCAGTACTTTTCCGTAGTTTATCTCTCTCATTAGTATTCAATTAGATGGGTTTCTCTTCTGTACTTCATTTGGCTCTTTACATGGATAGTTACTTTATCCTTACTAAAGTAGAACAGTCTCTCTTCATTGCCGAACATCTCAAATGGTTCATAAACTTTAACATTGTAATCTGCGGCTAATAGCTTCAGAATGTTATCATTTGCTACAAAGATTTTAGCTGTAATACCTTCAACATCTAATGTATTAAGTAGTGTAATCAGCTCGTTAATTTTGATTTGTGTTTCTTGTTTTGTCATAGTTTTTGATTGTTTTAGTTAAGGTTTGATTATTTCTGTTTCTAATGTATTTCATCCATGCAGAGTAACTTATGAATCTGTGATCAGGATTAACTGTTGATTGTATTAGTATCATTGGTTTATGCAGTGTAGGATGCTGCTCCCCTTTGGTTATTTATCTTCCTTCTTTTGAATATTTTGTATTTATACTTGTTTTACATCCATCTTTATCTATTGAAAATGCTACTATTGATATGCTATTCATTTCTTTTGATGCAAATAAATCAGTAGATAAATATTTCATCATTTCTTTTTTAGAATTAAAAGTATTTTCTACTTCTGTCTCAAATACTGTTAAAATATATGTTCCGTATTTCATAATTTTAAGTTTTAAATTGTTTGTTTGATTTTGATAGGACAAATGTATATCTTATTTACATTCGCCCGACATAAGTGTATGAAAATAATTGTAACTAACTGATAATGAGGCAGAAAATTTTACAAATAATTTGGAATAATTAGCAAATCTATAGGTTTTCTTATTTTATTAGGTATCTTTGAATGTGAAAAGAAACGATATTCTTCTGTTTATCTACAATTCAAAAGCTGTCAAGTCATCTGCAATCCGCATCACCAAAGGAGATGACCTATACAATGACCTGTTATCTGAACTGTTGATTATCGTTGCTGAGATGGATATTGAATACCTGGTTAATCTTTATAACAAAAAGACTTTAGAGATATACTGTTATAAGATTATGTACTATCAATATACTCAACCTCACATGGCTTTCTACAAGAAGTACAGAAGCTGCGAAACAACAACAAAGGGAGAAGTATACGAAGATGATAACATTGATCAGATACATTCAGATGTTGTATTACTGATGAATAAGATAGAAAAGAAGATAGCACAGAAACGATTCCCGACAGAATTTAGATTGCTTGAACTATACGTTGAGCATGGTACTTATCGAAAGGTAGGAGCATTGGTGGGTATATCGTTTAAGACAGTTCAGTACATGGTTAAAAATATAACAGAAAAAATAAAAACAGAATATGATATTAGTTGTAACAAGTAGCAGAATAACAGGTCTGCAATACCACAGGCAGATAGTTCCTTTTGCATCATTAGGGATAGAGGTGGAGTTTACTTATAATGAATCTGAACTAACAGATGACTATTTAAAGAAGTTTAAATGTATTTCCTTCCTGCGAGAGATTAAGTCAGATGTGACCAGGTACAAACGATTAGGTCTTAAAGTACATTTTGATATTGATGACTATTGGGTACTACCAAAGAATCACAGTCTTTATCTTCAGTATAAGAATAATGGATATGCTGAAAATACTATACAAGCATTAAAGGATGCTGACTTTATTACTACTACTACTAATTACTTAGCAAGTAGAATCAGAGAATACAATCAGAATGTGTATGTATTAGCGAATGCCATTAATACTGAGGAGGAACAATGGCAACCGAATCCAATCGAGGTAACACATAACAGAATGAGATTCGGATATGTAGCAGGAGTTCATCATATTGCTGATGTAGAGATGTTGTATCCTGAACTTATGAAGCTGTATAAAGATGAAACGATCAGAGGGAAATGGCAGCTATTGACAGCAGGTTATAACTTTAACCAGGATGCAAAAGGTGAGATAACACCGAATCCATATTACAAGTACATTGAGCAATGCTTTACTGGAGGGTATCATTTATTGAACTTGAACTATAGAGAGTTACTTATGTCCAATAGGGTATTAGAGTTCAAAGATATGGATGAACCATACATGAGACTAAATGGTATGCCGATCCTAGAGTATGGTAAGCTATACGATTCTATTGATGTGGCATTAGTTCCACTGATCAGTACAGAATTTAACCGGAACAAATCGCAGCTTAAATTAATCGAAGCAGGATTTAAAAAGAAAGCAGTGATCGTGTCCAATGTTATACCTTATCGTGATGATATTACTCTGCACAATGTATTAGTATCTGCCGATAAGAAATGGAAGGATAATATTAAGTACCTGGTAAAGAATCCTAACAAAGTAGAAGATTTAAAAGAGAATCTATTTGAGTATGTATCGGCAAGGTATGACATAAAGATAGTGAATGTAGAACGTAAACAGATATTCGACAGATGGTTAGCATAGGAATAGGGATAACTACTTACAATCGACCTGAGTGTTTAAAAGAGTGCTTAGAGCATATCTATAAACATACGTTTACAGAAAATGTAAAGTTTTATGTAGCAACAGATACCGATGAAGATCGTAGAGGTGTAGCATTTAGAAAGAATGAATGTCTCAGGTCTTTAAAGAATTGTGACCATATCTTCCTATTCGATGATGACTGCTATCCGATTAAGGATGGATGGATTGAGTTCTTTATACGAAAATCACAAGGCGAACATGTTTTATTTTTAAACGATAAACTACATAACCATATAGTAACGATGTCAAATATAAGATGTTATAATGATTGTGGTGGGGTGTTTATGTATATAACAAAAGAGCATTTAAACAAGGTTGGAGCGTTTGATGAAAAGTTTGAAGGATACGGCTTTGAGCATTGTGATTGGAGTATTAGATGTAATGACAATAAAAAGGTTTTCTATATGATACAAGGGACTGAAGAATATCTATTTGCTCATGATTACTCAACAGCGAATCATAAGAGTAGTATAACTGATAAAGAAAAAGAGATTCATATTAAAAATAATTGGGATAAATTTTTTGATTGTAAAATTGAAAATATTTATATACCTTTATAGCATGAAAAAGTGTATAATTTGCAAGGAAGAGAAAGAGCTTATTTTGTTTTCTAAGGACAACTATAGGAAAGATAAGCTATCGATTAAGTGTAAGGTGTGTGCAAAACAAAAAAGTATAGAATATTACAATAAAAACAAATCTGAAATATACAAAAAAAGACGTGAGTATACAAAAAAATATAATGCAATTCATGGCAAGGAGTATCGAGATAAAAACAAAGAGAAAGCTAGGTTAGTAGGACGTGCTTATTATAAAAAAAACAAGGCGAAAATGAATAAAAGGTCTACTGAATTAACTCTTGCAAAAAGAAGAACAAAAATAGAATACAAGATTGTTCACAATTTAAGGTCAAGAGTGGCGTTGGCAATAAAAAATGGATATAAAAAAACAAAAACAATAGAACTATTAGGTTGTGATATTATTTTTTTTAAACACCATATTTCAAGCCAATTTAAAGATGGGATGAGTTGGGATAATTACGGCAAACATACATGGCACATAGACCATATTAAACCTTGTGTGTCATTTGATTTAACTAAAGAAGAAGAACAAAGAAAGTGTTTTCACTATACAAACTTACAACCATTATCAGCATTTGATAATCTAAGCAAAGGAGGTAAATATTAAGTTGCTATTCAAATATACTACCAGGTCAAGACGATCTAACTTTCTTAGGGGGTATGATTCTATATTGGATAAAATAGCTAACAGAGAGGATTATCATGTACTGATCTCAGTAGATAAAGATGACCAGAGTATGTATCCTCTTCCGGTATTAGATGGTAACTATACCTTTGTAGTTGGTAACAGTAAGAATAAGATTGATGCTATAAATAGAGACATTAATGAGTTCGATTATGACTTCGATATACTTATCAATATGTCTGATGATATGATTTTTACTAAGAAAGGATTTGATGATATTATTCGTGCTGAATTTTACAATGACTTTAACCAGTACATTCACTTTAACGATGGTAATCAGAAAGACAATGTATGTACAATGCACATCGTAGGAAGAGAATATTATAACAGATTTAAGTACATTTATGATCCCGATTACATATCTTTATGGTGCGATGTTGAGAATGACATTGTAGCTAAGCAGTTAGGATGTTACAAGTACATGGGCGATAACCTTAAACTATTCAAACATCTTCATCCTGCATGGGGGTTAGCACCTCAAGATGCATTAAGTATTAAGACAGAGGATAGAGCATTATGGATAGCAGATGAGATTACATTTAACAAACGTAAAATAAAGAACTTTGGACTATAAATTATCAATCCTGATTCCCACATTACAGTCAAGAGAAGCTACACTACTCAAGACTGTTAATCTACTCAATAGACAGATAGTAGATTGCGATGCATTTAAAGACATTGAGATACTTATCGATACAGATAACAGAGAAACACCAACAGGAGAAAAAAGGAATAGACTAATAGAGAAAGCAAAGGGTAAGTATGTTGTATTCTTTGATGATGATGATGAACCTTTGGAATCCTATATATTTTTAATTATGTGTGCGATTGACAATGATCCTGATGTTATTCCTATCAATGGGTACATAACTACCAATGGTCATAACTTAGTTCATTGGGATATGGGATTGAACTTTAACTATGGATCAAAAGTAGTTGATGGCAAATTAATTTACGAAAGATTCCCGAATCATATTGCTCCAATGAAAAAAGAATTGATTAAAGACTTTAAGTTCTTACCGATAACAATCGGAGAGGATTACGAATGGGCAAAGAGGATACACGATGCAAAAGTATTAAAGACAGAGCAAAGAATAAATACACCGATTTATCATTATAAATTTATACAAAATAAATAACCATGTACTCTCAGAATCAAGAAGAACTATACATCCTTAATCACTTTAAAGATAGAACAGGTGTATTCCTGGACTTAGGAGCGTATGATGGTAAAGACCTATCCAACACAAGAGCATTGATGGAGAAAGGTTGGCAGGGTGTATGCTTTGAACCTAATCCGAATGTATTTGAGAGACTTGCAAACAATTGTTTAGACTACAAGTATGTCTATTGTTATGAGTTAGCGATGGGTACTTTAAACGGAACTTTTGATCTTAATGCAAACGATACTTATTACTCTACCTTAATCGATAGCGAGATGGGTAGATGGGATGGTACTTATACATTTAAGACAGTAGAATGTGAAGTGATAACCTTTGAACATTTTATGCTTACAAGTCCTTTCAGATACTATGATTTTATTTCTATTGATTGTGAAGGTATCGACTATGAGATTCTTACTCAGATAGACTTAGATAGAGTTCAATGTTCAATGATCTGCATAGAGACCAATGGCAAAGAGACACAGAAGTACATTGATTACATTAACAAGTTCAATGGCTTTAAGGTAGTTCATGTTAATGCTGAGAACCTAATAATGGCACGATGAAATTAAGTATACTAATAGCTACAGTTAAAGAAAGAGAAGAGAAGTTCAATCGGTTGTTTAATCGCATTGTATCACTTGTAATCGATTATGATGGGGTTGAGGTGTTATACAACAATGCTCCTCGTTATGATGAACCTAATGGTTTAACTGTGGGAGAGAAAAGACAGGCATTAATCGATGTTGCTTCCGGTAAGTATATCATGTTTGTCGATGATGATGATGATGTACTGGATAACTTTATCGAATCGTTATATCCTTTGCTCGATCATGATGTAGATGTTATCAATGCAGATGTCTTAGCTTATATCGATGGTGTTGGACATATTATTGATCAGTCTATCTATCATGAATCAGAACAGCTTAAGGATGGTATTACCAAGAGATATCCTTCAGTTATGTCTGTATGGAATAGAGAACTGACAAAGAAAGTAAGATTTAAACCTTTAAACAATGGAGAGGATTTTGATTGGACTAAGCAGATGAATCCGCAGTCTGAGATTAAAGTACATTTAATATGGCAAATCTATAACTATTCATCTGTAAATAATATAGCAAGTAAAGCTACAAGGATGTGCATAGTTACATTCAGCAATACTGAACGATATAACATTTTAGCACATAGAATGAGAGAAAGCGTGAAACCTTATGGTATCGATTTCATTCATTACACTAACTATGCAGAAATCAATTGTAAGTCACATTCTGAGTATCCTTATGCATTCAAACCTTACTCAATACAGAAAGCAAGGGAGCAAGGATATAATCTTATCTTATGGCTTGATTCAGCTATTTACTTAACAAAGAATCCAAGTGAAGTATTCCAGTACATTAAAGATAATGGTGTAATGCTATTCGATAACATCGGCTTCTCCATTGCTTCATTTACTCATAATGAATGTTTAGCACATTTTGGAATGGATAGAAAGGATGCCGAGAACTATAAGATGGTCATGGCTTGTGCTATGGGATTCAATTTTAATACAAAGATAGGTACAGATACATTTAATGAATACTTAGGATATGCTCATACAAATGCTTATCAAGGGAATTGGCATGAACATCGACACGATCAATCTGTTATCTCATGTATTGCTCAGCAGAAAGGCATTGAACTATTACATCCGAATAGAACATTCATAGCTTATGAGAATAATGAAGGGATGAAACCTCATGCAGAATCAGTATGTTTAATTTCTAATGGATAAATATTGCACAAAATCAATAATTAATATACTATAATATGACAGAAGAACAATACAATGAATGTCAAAAGTACAGAGGGGTTATAAATCTCTTTGTTACTTCAGGACAATGTATAGGAGGATTAGATGGGTTATTTAATTACTATGGTGTAAGAGGTCAAGACAGATCATGTCCTTCCTGCATCAGTCAGTTCTTACTTAACAGACATTCTGAACTAATACAATACGAACAAGATAACAATCTGTAAGGTAGCATGATAACAATCTGTAAAGTATGTGCTATAATGGATGAGAATATCATTCCGAAAGAATGTGACTGGTGTGAGTTATGCTCTTCGTTTATTTGTAAAGAATGCAAACCTAATCTTATTAGAAGAGGAATGGCAATGATTAAACTTAAATTAAAGCAGAATGCCGACACCAAATAAGGGAGAACATGAGAGCGAATTTATTCCTCGTTGCATATCCATTCTGATTAACGAAGGGACTGACAAGGAACAAGCTGCTGCAATCTGTTATTCTAAATGGAATGAGAAGGAATCCTTTGCTGATGATAATAAGGTCTCATTTGATTATGATGATACATTAACTACTGATAAAGGTAAAGAACTTGCAAAGAGAATGATAGAAGAAGGAAAGATAGTCTATATCATATCAGCGAGACATTTTGTAGCTAATATGTTAAGTACAGCCAAAGAGTTAGGTATTCCGTTGAGAAGAGTATTTGCTACCGGAAGCAATCAAGCAAAGATTAAAAAGGTATTAAGTTTAAATATAGGTATACATTACGATAATAACAGTGATGTAGTTAATCAGTTAAAAGGAATAGGGAAGTTAATATAATGGCAGCACCAAATGAATATTGGAAATTAATTCCAAATACTAAAGATTATTTTGCAAGTATTAATGGAGAAATAAATAGAAATGGTAAAAATTTATCGCTATGCAGAAATGCAGGTGGTTATTTAATCGTGAATATAAATTCAAAAACCTTTTTAGTTCATAGATTGATTGCTAACACATTTATTGAAAATACTGAAAGCAAAAGAACAGTAAACCATATAAACGGAATAAGAACAGATAATAGTGTTAAAAATTTAGAATGGAATACACATTCAGAAAATTTACATCATAAATATAAAGTATTAAAAAATAAAGCTCAAAAAAACTTTGGAAGTAATAATGGTTTTTCAAAAACTATTTTAAACTTAGATAGTGGAATATATTTTGAAAGTATTACTGAAGCTGCAAATTCAATAAATATAAAAAGAACTACTTTAAATGCTATGCTAACAGGACAGAGTAAAAATAAAACTAACTTAATATACGCCTAAATGTGTCCAGCACCAAAATTTAACCTCTATGGATTAGGGAATAACGGAGGAAGAGAAAGGATATTTGCAACACCTGAAGAATTAGAAGCAAAAGTAATTGAGTACTTTAATTGGTGTGTAGAAACAAAGACCGAGATTGCTAAGAATGGATTAGAATTGTTTATCGGTTTTAATTCAAGAAGTACATGGTCTAACTACATGAAACGAGAAGAGTATTTGGACATATTAAATAGAGCAAAGAAAGCTGTAGTTTATTCTTATGAGTTAGATTTAAGAAGTTTTAAATTTGGTGGTGCTATATTTGCATTAAAGAATTTAGATCCTGATAATTATGTTGATAAAGTAGAAACTGAAAACAAATCTATTGTAACAAATGTCACAGCCAGTTTCGGTGCGACTGTACAGTCCACATCAGAATCAGCAGATGATTCACGAATCGATAGCTAATGGACATCATAAGTACTATGTGTTATCTATCGGTAGACAGTTCGGCAAATCTTTGTTGGCTGTCAATCAGGTACTATATTGGTTTTTTAATGTCCCTAACTGTAAGATAGGATGGGTATCACCAATCTACAAACAATCAAAGAAAGTATTTAAAGATATAGAGAATGCCTTTGCAGAGAATCCACAAGTATTCAAGAGTAAGAACGGAACTGAACTTACTTTTAGTTCGCATAAAAATAGTACTATTGAGTTCTTCAGTGCTGAGCGGTATGATAATATTCGTGGGTTTACCTTTGACTATCTGGTATGTGATGAGTTTGCTTTTATGGACAATGAGGCATGGACTGAAGTACTTCGTGCAACAGTTCTTGTTCGTGGCAAGAAAGTTCTACTAATATCAACACCAAAGGGTAAGAATCACTTCCATCAGATATTCAACCTTGAGAATCAGAATAGTCAGTACAAGTCCTTTCAGATGACATCTTATGACAATCCATTAATCAATCCGACTGAGATAGATGATGCGAGATCAACACTACCTGATCATGTCTTTCGCCAGGAGTACATGGCGGAGTTCGTGGATGGTGGTGCAGGACTATTCAATGACCTAACATTAATCACCAAGTCAGAGAGAACCAATCGGATGTATGCAGGATTAGATATAGGTAGAGCAGATGACTATACTGTTCTGTCTGTGTTCAATGAGACCGGAGAGATGCATTACATTGAGAGATGGAACAAAGATACCTGGTCAAATATCATCGGTAAGGTAATAGCGAGAATAAATGAGTTTAGCTGTTCCACATTCGTTGAGGTGAATGGTATCGGTGATCCTATCTTTGAGCAGCTGAGAGATAGAGTGAATGATAGTGGTTTGATTATACCATTCCTTACCACATCAAAGAGTAAGCAGGATATCATCGAGCAGTTAGTAGTAGCGAATCAGAATAAAGAAGTAAAGATGTTAGATAGAGACTGGCTCATTAAGGAGTTAGAACTATTTACATACGAGTACAATCCAAAGACTAAATCAGTCAGGTACTCAGCACCAAATGGATTCCATGATGATGCTGTAATGGCAACAGCTATCGGATACCATTCCCTCAAAACAAATAAACATTCCGGTATTTATCATATTGTTTAAGTTGCACAAATTGATTCAATCTTATACTTATTAGTATGGAATGGAAAGATATAAACATTAAGCAGTACCAGGATCTCTGCAAAGAGATTGATGAGGATTATGCTGATGATCTCGAAAGGTCAATCGGTATCCTGGCAACATTAACAGATAAGTCAATAGCTTACTACACCGATGAGATTCCCTTAAACAAGCTGAAAGAGAAGCTGATGGAAGTAACATTCATTAAGGAGAAACCAAAACAGCAGAAGATACATTCAAAGATTCGAATTGGTAAGAAACGATACCGATTCAATCTGAATATGCGTAGTG
>Ga0114978_10002337_pt1 | contig 15581 bp, 24 predicted proteins | sample S_140212_EF_Meta_FD_87027 | JGI IMG/M metagenome (GOLD analysis project Ga0114978, IMG submission 87027) | Freshwater microbial communities from Lake Simoncouche, Canada to study carbon cycling - S_140212_EF_MetaG | ecosystem: Environmental > Aquatic > Freshwater > Lake | place: Lake... | reverse complement strand
TTTGGGGTGAAGTAGTCACTAACAAAGCAATAGCCGAGGCTATAGATCTTTGGTTTGCCGGACGTACTAAACGGCATGCAGTTGATATTGGAGCCAATATAGGAGTTATGACAGCATATTTTGCCCAGCGTTGGCAGCATGTTACGGCATTTGAACCCACACCACTGATCTTTGACTGCCTTGAGAAAAACTGCACTAGAGACAATGTTGATTTAAAGCCAATGGCACTTAGCGATAAAACTGACACAGTAATTTTTGCTGTAAACGGAAAATCAGAGATTAACCAGATTGTTTCCACAGCAGATATTTTAACAAAACATTGGTCCTCTATTGAAGTGCCAGCTGTAACATTAGATAGTTTAAATTTAACTGATATTGATATGATTAAGATTGATGTTGAAGGGCACGAACTATCAGTGCTACACGGGGCAGAACAAACTATCCGTAATCAACGGCCCCTTATTGCGATTGAAATCAGTTTTGAAAATAAAGTATTAGACAAAGAGCTTAATAAAGATCACACAACTGCGTTAGATCTATTGTGTAGCTGGGGATATAAACAGATTTGGCACGATCGGCACGATTATATAATGGAACCGGTATGAGAGTAATAGACGCATTTACATTCCTAAACGAAGTGGACTTAGTTAAAGCTAGATTTGAATATCTCAACGATATAGTAACAGACTTTATAGTAGTAGAAAGTAATCAGACATGGCGACACCAGCCTAATCGGCCTTTCTTTGCAGAAATTATCCCTACGCTGCCTGCTGATATACAAGCAAAGATACACTATGTCGTTGCTGGGTGGCCAGACGAATGGCTGAACGATGCCAATGGCGTACAAGAGAAGTGGGTAGAAAACGGAACACGCGAACTGGCACTAACTGAAATGCAAAAGTGGGCAGATCCTGAAGACTGGGTTATCATGAATGACTTAGATGAATTCTGGGAAGTTGAACGCTGGGAAGAAGCTTGTGAAGCGTATCACACCCACGGACAAGTAGTATGGAATCATGAGAACCGTACTTGCTTTGTGGACTGGATAACCCCGGGAATTCCTCGTTGGCCCGGCAGCAAGATGGCTAAGTTTAAAGACATTACCACAATGGCAGAATTCTATTGCAGTAAAAATAAAGCATTACGCTTTGTAGATGGGAAAACAGAAAAAACATTATTCCACCCAGTAACCGGAGGCTGGCACTTTACCAAAATGGGCGATGCTGAGACTAAAGCAAAGTCAATGGGCAGCATACGAGAATGGCGTACTTGGGAACCTAAGATTGGAAAAACGCCCGAACAGGCCGCTGCTGATATTATGTCAGGATCCGGATGGAATACAGTAGCAAAGAAAGGAAAAATGCGAGCAGAAGCCGACGGTGGTGCTGGTCTCACACCCAGGATACTCAGTATACTAAAACGCATAAACATATTCTGGAGTAACGGAATTAACCCATGGGGAAACAAGTGAAAACATTTAAACTACCGAGCAATAAAATAATTGATCCTGCAAACGAATACTTTACAAATAAAGCCGGAATTGGTTGGAACAGAAACGGGCGTGACAGAATTATTGAGCTGGTCAAAGACAAACAAAATGTTATTGACATTGGAGCACATGTAGGCATTACTACCGTACACTGGCTAATGGCAGGATTTAAACGGGTTGATTGTTTTGAAATCAATCCTAGCCATTATGAATGCCTGCTAGAGAATACTGTAGAGTACAAAGATCAAATCACTTATCATGCCATTGGCTGTAGCTATGAAACAAAAACATTAGAAGCAGCATACCGTAGTCCCAATAACTCAGGTAGCTTTCAGATGTTAGACGAACATGTAGCTGCAACTATTCCAGACAAAAATAAGTTTTTAGTACATGTTGTGCCTCTTGACAATTTCAAATTTGAATCTGTTAGTCTTATTAAGATTGATGTGGAAGGATGGGAGTACGAAGTTCTTTGCGGCGCCATCTCAACTATACGCGAGCATCAGCCTATCTTATTTGTTGAATACGGCCACGGCGATGCTCGTAAGAGTATGCACAAATATGATGATTCTAAGTTTCAAGCCTTACTAACAGAGTTAAATTATCGCGAGCTTGAAGTTACTGGCGATGCTATATTTGTCCCTAACAGCTTTGCAGAATGACCATACGGGATTGTGCCTGTGTAATACACGGTAATTTATACGACTGGATTTATGTCGAGCGTTTATATAATATGCTTAAAGCCAATAGTACGCACGATATTCGCTTCCATGTTTTTACAGAGTCTAGCAGGGCAGTTCCAGAACCGTTTATTAAACACGAACTGCAAGAATGGCCCGGAATTGCTGGGCCTAAGAAATCTTGGTGGTACAAGATGCAAATGTTTAACCCGAAGCACATCTTAGGTCGTGTCTTATATTTAGATCTTGATACAGTAATTACTAAAAATATAGATTGTTTTTGGAACCATAGCGATCAGTATTTTTGGGCTATAAAAGATTTTAAACATTTATGGAGACCTGGATGGAACGGTATAAATTCTAGCGTGATGATTTGGGATACAAACTTATTTTCGTGGATATGGGATGATTTTTGCAGCAAGAATATCAATGCTACAGTAAAGTTATTTCATGGCGATCAGGATTATTTGAATAGTGTTTTATCTGACAAAAATCGCCGATTTTTCGATAGCGGATTTATAAAAAGTTGGCGATGGCAATCTAAAGACGGTGGTATGAATATGCAAACCCGTAAATATGCTAATCCAAATCTAGGAACAATTGTAGACCCATCTACTCGAATTTTAATATTTCACGGACATCCTAAACCTCATGAACTACAAGATCCTGTAGTAGATCGCTATTGGAAGATAAATGATAAATAATATTAATTGGAGATTTATATGACTACTCGTACCTTTAAGCAACAAGGCCAGGCATACGGTTCCTTGCCGGTTGCAATTGTGGCTAAAATTGACGGAGTCGAAGTGTTTAACGGAACTGTGCCAACGCTCGACGAACCTTATCAGCTCACTGGGACTGATCCAGTGCCACCGGGCAGTGACCTTTTTTCGTGGACCGATGATTTGACATTTAGCGGAACTAAAACTATAGAAATTAGTGTTGCTAATGGATTCTTAGTAGTTATGGAAACAGTGGCTAATTATGCTGCAGGCCAATTAAATCCTACTGCAGAAGAATTTGGATTCCCGTATCTAGCAACAGTAGGCGATGTAGTATGGACAAATGCCACGACTAATATTACAATTAACGGAGTACTACAAAACCAGGACAACGGTTGCCCTGGGCAAACTTATTGGTTAGTCCCACCAGGGCAGACATATAGCTGTACAGTTAATGTAACTGCTGGAGAATTAAAGCCGGTTTACCCTCCAAAATAGTACATAATTTGTTGCATAAAAACAACACTAATTTGCCCCGTTTTTGGGGCTTTTTTGTGGCTAAAATACCACAAAAATAGTAGTAGACCAGTAATGGCATTTCGGCTATAATGTTTATACAGTAACAAAACGGAACAAAAGATGAATTTAGCAATTGGCACTAAAGTACGTTGGGAAAGCGCAGCCGGCGTCAAGTTTGGCACTATTAAAAACATCGTTCTTAGCCCTGCTGCTAACAATAAGGTTACGCCCTGGATTGATGTTGAATCCTTAGTACAGATTTCTGACATGTATCAGCTCAGAAGTGTGCGTCTTTGTGCCAGTGACAGCAACCTCAAAGGAATGCGTGTCACACTTGTTGCGTAAAAACAACGGTTAAACAGTGGTAGACCGGTAATACAATATCGGCTATAATAGCTATACACTAACAAAACAGGAGCAGTAAATGACCCAAGTCCTAATCCGCAACGGCGTTTATCGCAATAAACCCGTACACAACGAAGTGTTTGAATTAGTCAAAGACTTTACAGCTGGTGCAAAAGGCGGCTTTGTGACTGTTGATAGCAAGGGCTTCTTTGGCCCCGAATTTGGCATTGCTCGTGTCAAAGTTGACAGCATCGATGAAATTGAAATTATGGGTGCAGATGCTACCGCCCCTGTTGCTAAGACAGCACCTGCTGTTGAAGCAACAGATGAAGAAGTAATGGCTCGTATCCGTGGCCGTTTTGAAATCCTTGATGAAATGACCAAGGCTGCTGTGGCCGGCGATGTCCGTGCAATGATTGTGTCCGGACCCCCGGGCGTGGGCAAGAGCTACGGCGTTGAGAAGATTGTGGAAGCTGCTTGTTTGTTTGACAAGATTTCGGGCAAGCGTCTCCGTGCAGAAGTTGTCAAAGGTGCAGCTACTCCAATTGGCCTGTACCAGACCTTGTACAAGTACAGCGACAAGAATTGCGTCTTAGTGTTTGATGACTGTGACAGCATCCTGCTTGATGATGTCAGCTTGAACTTACTTAAAGGTGCCTTAGACTCAGGCAAAAAGCGTAAGATTTCTTGGTTGTCAGAATCTAGCACCCTGCGCCGTGAAGGCATTCCAGACCAGTTTAACTTTAACGGTACTGTGATCTTCATTACCAACTTGAAGTTTGATAAGATGAAGAGCCAGAAGTTGCGTGACCACTTGGATGCATTGCAGTCGCGTTGTCACTACTTGGACTTGACACTGGACACCATGCGTGACAAGCTGTTGCGTATCCGCCAGATTGCCAATGACGGTCAGTTGTTTGCAGAATACGAGTTTGATGACGAAACGCAAGAAGAGATCATTGACTTTATGGCACACAGTGCTACTCGCTTCCGTGAAATGAGCTTGCGTATGGCAATTAAGATTGCTGACTTGCGTAAGAGCTTTCCGCTCAAATGGAAAGCAATTGCCGAAGTTACTTGCATGAAGTCAGAATAATGTGTGAGTTTTTAATATTTGCGGGACTGGTAGTATGTTGTTTGCTGGTCCCGATTTATGCCCATAAACAGACTATAAGGAATCGTGATGACAGATAAACAAAAACTTATTGACGCTTTTGCAGATTTAAAAGCTGCCATGTTAACATTTGAAAAAGAATTGTCCAAGGCCGATGCTGCCGGACTGTGGGTTGGAGCTGGTTTTGATCCAGGCTCTTTTGGTGATGCGTTAGAAGCCATTGCTGAAGATTCAGACATTTTAGATGATGTTGATTGCGAGTTGCATCCGGACGAGGACGAGGATGAATGATGAAAACAATTTGGTATGGCTTCAAGTATTTTTTATTCACCAGCAAGTTTAACATGGTTGACTTTGTTAGCATATACTGTTTGAGTACACTTGCGGTTCGACATGAAAATTGGGCATGGATGCTGTTACTGATCCCAGTGCTGATCGTCAGTACCCGTATGGAACAGAAAATGCGACAGGAGGATGAAGACAAATGAGCGATGTTATGCTTAGCCGGAAACAGGTACTGCAATTAGCAGAGCTTGCTGCAAAATTTCCTGATACAGAATGGTTCTCAATTGAAACAGATTCATCGTCTGGGATTGGCACTCAGATCCTTGTCAAGTTTGATATGTTTAAGAATCTGTCAGACCTGGATACCACAGTAAATATCACAGACTTTTCAACATGGTAAAATTTTACCGTACGCTTATTAGCGTATAATTACAAAGGTAGGAGATGTATCATGCGTAAACTTATCAAAGATCGACTGTTGGCAATTTGGTGTGACGAATTGGAAGGTATCCATGATATCAGTTCAAGCGAATTAGGTGATCTCAGCGATGAAGACTTGCTGGATCTATACGACGAAGTTTTAGGGTTTTCCGGATAGTACCTAGTACTATCTGCAGTTGCCACTCTTGCTCCTCGGCTACTGTTTACCAGGCATCATTTTGGTGCCTGTTTTTTTGACTTTACTATATAGTAAGTGTATACTGTATTATGAATGCCACGCACCTATATATCGAATTAAACAATTCAGTCAATATTAAATTTCGGTTATTCGATGCACCATTGACACATCTATGGTTGAAACGAATGGCGTTACGAGACCGGTATCCATTAGATCATCCAAATAGATTTTACGGACTTGATAACAAATCTACTGAGACAAGCCGTGCAGTAAACATAATCAATCAATGTATCAGTACCATTAATGAACATGAACCCATTATTGAAAGAACATTGTCCACGGTCAATGATCAAGATACCTTAAATTATTTGCATAATATATTTGAAAGATATCATGGATTACTAGACCAACAAGATCATTCTTACTGGAATCATGCCCCAGATACTGTGAAGCGAGCACTCGCAGAATTAAACTTAGCAGTACATCGCTGCGAATCGGTCTCCCGGGGATCAAATCCTAGATTTGTATGCACTTGGTATGGACTGCCAAAAACGGAAATAGTACAACCTAGTTTAATTCAAGAATTTGGAAACTTGAATCCGCCTTGGGGCAGCGTATGTATAAACTATGCAGAGATCGGAAAAACTCTTGAAGACCTTACTAAAGATAATGATAACTATATAGCAGAGGAAGCGTTTAAACCTTTCTCTCATTACTCGGCCGATTTTGTAGTAAGACTTTACGAAGACAGTGGCACCGAAGTATCGCATAAGATAGAACAGATGAAAGAATATTATAACCGGCATCAGCCCTTCTTTATTAATAAAGGATATTCTAAATTCGAAGATCCAGAATTATTACCTTATCGGCTAGTGGTAGCTGAGATAGATGAAACAAAAACACGAGAAACAATTCTCGAGGAAATAAGAAATAATCAATTGATAACAAAAGTGTATCTACAATGAAAAATGCTACAATTATCGTACTTGACGAAGTTAATTGCAAAATTGAAGGTCTTGACTTAGATTGCCGAAAGGCACTTACAAAAAAGTTCAAGTATATGAATCCTGCTGCCAGGTATTTGCCTAGTGTTAGGCTGGGACGATGGGATGGATGCATTGCTTTTTTCCAGCTTGGCGGCAGTACCTATGTTAATCTATTGCCTGAAATTGTACCAATACTTGAAAAGTTTGATTATGATATTACCCTCGACGATCGAAGAACATACGGAACTAGCTTTGAATTTGCATTAATGGCAGAAGATTCTTTTAGCGATCGGGTATGGCCAAAAGGACACGAACGAGAAGGTCAATCTGTTGTATTAAGAGATTATCAGATTGAAATCATAAACAATTTTATGAATAATCCCCAAAGTCTTCAAGAGATTGCAACAGGTGCAGGCAAGACACTTATTACAGCCGCATTGAGTTGGCAAGCTGGTAATTACGGGCGTAGTATTGTTATTGTGCCTAACAAGAGTTTAGTAACACAAACAGAAGCAGATTATCGTAATTTAGGTTTAGATGTTGGTGTATACTTTGGAGATCGGAAAGAGTGGGGTCGGCAACATACTATATGTACTTGGCAAAGCCTTAATGTTCTGTTAAAAAATACCAAGTCGGGCGAAGCCGAATGTACAATACAAGAGTTTTTAGAAGATGTAGTTTGTGTAATTGTTGACGAAGTACATATGGCTAAAGCTGACGCATTAAAGACATTGCTTACAGGAGTGATGTCACATATTCCTTTACGCTGGGGATTAACAGGTACTATACCCAAGGAAGATTTTGAATTTAAAGCACTTGAAGTTAGTATCGGGCCAGTGGTTGGGAAATTAGCTGCCAGCGAACTACAAGCCCAGGGCGTACTAGCACAATGTCATGTTAATATTGTGCAATTAATTGATCATGTAGAATATAAAGATTATCAAAGCGAGCTTAAATACTTGGTAACTACACCGGAGCGTATGGAAGCTGTTGCTAAGTTAGTAGATAAGATCAAGGAAAGCGGCAACACACTTATTCTAGTAGATCGAATTGAAACAGGCAAGATATTGCAAACATATCTCAGCACGTTATTTGGTTTATTAAGTGATAAGCCTGAAGCGGTATTTGTATCTGGTTCAACTAAGGCCACGGACCGTAAGGACGAATATGATGAAATTGCCACAAGCACTAACAAAGTTATTATCGCAACATATGGTGTTGCTGCTGTCGGTATTAACATTCCTCGCATATTTAACCTGGTTATGGTGGAATCTGGGAAGAGCTTTACACGGGTAATTCAAAGTATTGGCCGCGGTATTCGTAAAGCCGAAGACAAAGACCATGTTGAAATTTGGGACATTACCAGCACCTGTAAATTTGCTAAACGCCATTTGACCAAGCGTAAGGTTTTTTATAAAGAAGCTAACTATCCTTACAGTATTGAAAAAATGGAGTGGCAAAAATAATGGGACAAGTATTTAAATTAGCCGAGCAGTATATGTCTACTGTTGATCAAGATTCTGTATTTGTAGAAATTGGCAGCGATCGTTATGAAGGCAGCACAGTAGAACTAGCCCAATTGGCTATTAAATACAATACCGTGTTACATACGGTAGACATGTTAACCGAAGGCCGAGACAGGATAACACAAGAAGGTGTTATCCCTGGCATTATCTGGCACCAGGGTATAGGTAGCGAATGGGCAAAAAACATATTTCCTACTATTGGAAAAAAAATTAGTTGTTTGTATCTTGACAATTTTGATTACGATTGGAATGTCAGGGATAAGAATAATCCAGATATACAAGCACAAAAAGCGCAGTATCTAGAACTTGGCTTAGAGATGAATAATCAAAATTGTCAAGTTGAACATTTGAAGCAAGCTATAGCGTTACTACCATATATGAGTGAACATAGTTTAGTAGTCTGTGATGACACATATATTTGTAACGATTGCTGGATTGGTAAATCAGGTCCTGCAGTAGTTTATTTGTTAGCACACGGGTACCGTGTAATAGATTTACCTCCAATACCACAGGCCAGTTACGGTGTTATTCTAGTTCGAGGTTGATTTTTATTTAAAATTATTATATAATTAAAACATGCGAATATTACAATTAGACCACAACCAAGCTTACGATCTCAATACCCTCCCAGAAGAAATTGACGATATGAGATTTGCAATTTTTGATAATTCAGATCCCAAAAGTCCAGATTATCATTACATACCTTTAATCTTTTTAGAAAGTTTTAATGCTCCTGCATTAGTATTGCAAATTGGAGAACATGTAATAAAAATGCCAATGGACTGGCGCATACTCATAGGGGAACCAGATTCTGGAGACCTTGAAGTATTACCTCTTACCAGTATCAACGATAGAGGGTTCAAGGCATTTCAATTTAATCCATTGAGCAGTTTCAGCCCGTCATTTCCGGAGATTGAAATTATTGATGTATATCACGATGTCACATGGTACACACCAAAACTCAAAAACGGACAAATGCTAGCAGTGCCGTTAGATGATAGCCATAAACCAGATTGCATCTACATTGTTAAAGACATTAGTCGAAATTGCGAAATAGTAGATTATTCTCTGGCATGGTAAATTATTAAACAAATTAGGAGACTATATGAAAGAACAATACACCAGCAGCAACTCTTCTCCAAAAATAACCGCTGTGATTAAAGATGATACTGTTAATAAGAAAGATGTAAGACAGATACAAGATCTTCAAAATCAAGTACAAAATCAGCAAACTAAAATTGATCGCATGCATAGAGATATTATACGCCTGCGGGAAGTTATTAACCAACTTGCAGCAAAATTACATGACTAAGTCAACCGATAAGTCAATTCGTGGCCGCCGGATACAACAAAAGCACAGACACATTGCTAGACAAATGGCTATTCGTAAAGCTCATGCTTTTGATCTCGGCGGGATCGGAGTTGTTGTTGGCGATTCGAATAACCCACACCGTTATCATAAAGTAAGCGGCATGACATGCGGTAACTCGAATTGTTTTGCATGTGGCAATCCTCGTAAGTTTTTTGATGAGCGCACCGTACAAGAACAACGAGCCATGCAAGATGTAGAGAACCACCGCAACAAACACAGCAACGGAACACCAGCACAAGATGAGTGATAAACTAAACATCTCCAACGAAATGAAACAATTTGATCTCAAAAATCGAGATTTTTATAATGAACTTACTGACGAAGAAAGAAAAAAGTTCAGTAATTATCTTATGATTCGATGGGGGTCTAGCGTACAAGGCAGTCGTGATTTGCAAGAGTTTTATGTTATCAGTACTAACGAACGATTAAACAAACATTTTTTTGCAATCAACAAACACCCTAAGTTGCAATGGCTATGTGCTACTGCAGTCAGCCCAGGTATGGGATCACATAGACATACTTGGATTAGTCCTAAGAAAAAAGAAACTGCTACATCAGATAGTAAAAAACAATTGTCCGAGTTATTTCCTAATCTTAAAGAAAGTGACTTGGTAGTTTTGTCTAAGATCAATAGCAAAAAAGAAATATCAGACTACTGTAAAGAATTAGGTATTGAAAAATGAGTACCTTCCGGCTTATTTTTAATAGGCTAGGATTGTCATCGATTTTAGATAGATACACAATACAACATTTAGACAACAATAAGAATTTTAATCATGATGTTAATTATCTACAACAAATATTAGATACAACTGGTAAGTCTATTTTATTGGCCTACGATAGAGATCCGTGGGGAGCAGATCTTACCACTTATGTAGATAAGCTATTAGAACATTTTAATCCAAGAGTAAAGATTTTAACCAGCGATATCAATCAATTATTTTTAAAAAATAAAAATACAATATACTTTCCTTTTGCATATTTCTATCAGCGTAGTTTAGAAAATTTTCAAACTAACAAAAAAAAATATCGATTCAGTTTTTTAAGTAGCCAATCAAGATTTCATAGATTGTATCTTTATCAAAAAGTAAAAGAATATATTACCAACGACGATTGCTTTGCTGTAAATCTTACCAACATTCAAAATCAGCATGGATTTATTCGCAATGATAGTATAAGACTAACAGGTCAAAATATTGATGTGCTAACAGACTTGCCTTATCGATCTATCAGTGCCGACGACAGTGATGATCTGTTAAGTTTTTATAAGTCTAGTTCAGTAGACCAACAGATTGCTGATTACACTAATAAACATAATGCATTTAATTCGATGTTTAATATAACTGGGGAATCAAACTTTGATAACGATATTGTATTTTTTAGCGAAAAAACATGGAAGCCAATTCAAAGTCGTTGCATAATGTTAAATTTAGGAAATCCAGGAGCCACTAAGTGTCTACAACAATTGGGATTTAATATCAACGAAGATCTAGATCCAGATCTCCCGGTGATTGAGAAGATTGATCACGTATCAAATCTTATGAGTAAGCTGACCCTAGCTGACTGCCAGGAAATTTATCAGAATAACTCGGAAATGCTTGACTACAACTATCAATTGTTTTATAGTAATACATTGTTAGAATATTTTGTTAATTATATACATGAACAATCCACACAATGAGTTATACCTGTCATTATTGTAAAAAATCTTTTTCTAAAGAAACAACACTTATTGTGCACGTTTGCGAAAAGAAAAAGCGTTATCAAAGTCAGAATGAAACCGGCATACAGCTAGGCTTAAAGGCATACTTACGATTTTACGAAACAACTCAGAGTGTGGGTAAAACAAAAACATTTGACGATTTTGCATCTAGTCCATACTATCGTGCATTTGCTAAGTTTGGACAGTATTGTGTTAGTATACGAGCGGTAAATGTAGCCAGGTACACAGATTGGTTATTAAAAAACAATAAGAAAATTGATAATTGGTGCAGCGATAAAGTATATGGCGAGTTCTTGGAGCAGTATCTCAGAATAGAAAGTCCAATGGATGCCTTGTATAGATCAGTTGAATACGGTAGCCGTTGGGCAGACGAAACAGGCAATCCATCTAATGGTTATTTGCGTTATGGAAATGACAATGCGGTATGCTATGCTGTCACCACAGGTCGTATCAGTGCCTGGGTATTGTATAATTCTGAATCAGGACAGAAATTCTTAGGACGTATCGGGTCCGACCAAATTTCCATGATATGGTCTTTTATTGACGCTGATTTTTGGCATCAAAAGTTTCGGGACTATCCCGAGGATACCGCTTATATTAAAGACATTTTAAAACAAGCAGGATGGTAAGAACAGTGAGCGCAGATATTGATTTGGATTTACCCGATAGACAAGCATTAATTAATCTTATTAAATGCACCCCTGCTAGATTAAATACGCAAGGTCAGATTCGAAAACACAACAGCGGAGTTTATGTAACTGACATTCCCTATGATCCGTTAAACGACTGTGCTGCTATAGATTACGAAACTGCAGAATCCCGTGGATATTTTAAAATTGACTTATTGAACATGAGTGTATATAAGTTAGTTAAAGACCCTGACCACTACACAGAATTGTTAAACAAAGAACCAAATTGGGATAGGTTATGGAATGATTCTACTTGGGTACAACAACTAGTGCATATCGGTAATTACACTGACCTGCTTAAACAAATGAAACCTGATTCAATTGTCAGGATGGCTGCTTTCATATCAATAATTAGACCAGGTAAATCTCACTTGCAAGGTCGCCCTTGGCCAGAAGTATTTAATCAGGTTTGGGACGGTGACGAGTCTCGCGGATATACATTTCGTAAAAGCCATTCGTTAGGATATGCTATGTTGGTTGCACTACACATGAATCTATTAGATGCTAACTAAATTAAAACATATTTACGGCAACGGTTGTTCTTTTACACATGACACTCATATGTATTTAGATCTCAATAAACCTACCTACCTGGATTTATTAGCAAACAAATATCAATTAACATGCACTAATAGCGGGGTACCTGGATCATGCAATCGTCGTATTATACGGCACACGCTGAGAGATGCTTGCAATCTTGATTCAAGCTCATTGGTTATTGTTCAGTTAACTTTTCTTGAACGGACGGAAAAAAGTTTTTCACCTGGGCAAAGAAATGATTGGAAATTAAACAATAAGCAGACATTTGAAGAATATCATGAATCTATTAAGGGTGATCCATCTGAGTATTTAAATGCTGAATATTTTAAAATATATCTAAAATATTTTGATGCCAGGGCCGAAATAACAAATCTGGCGACCGATTTGATAATGCTTTGTGCATTCTTATCAGTTAAGAAAATACCTTATTTCATATTTCCGTACATGCCACTTGTGTCTCCATTTGTTGCAAATCAAGTTTCCAATGATAGATTACAAACAACTTTGTCAAAAAATCCTTGTGTTTTAAATATACTAACTGATAGTCTTACCGGCAGATTAAGTCATATTAGACCTGATTTGTTATATTACGATTCTACCAAGGGACAAGCAGGGCATTTAAGCCCCGCGGGACATCTTCATGCTAGCGAGATTTTAGATAATTTATTAACTAATCAATACGGCGAACTAAAGTAATAGATCTGCGTTTTGATTTGCGACGAGCTATATCGATTAAGCTGCAAATAGGCCCGCATAAAATCTCAAGGTCCTTGTTGACAAAGGTCTTGCGATATACTCTAAATGGTTCCCATTCTTTCTTAAGAAAAATATTAATAGGAACACTACGGTTGCTTTCCCACCACCAAATTCCTGCCAATTCAATAAACAAATATTTTAGATCTTCGTCTTGTATGTGTCCGTAGTCGTACAATGTAGTAATTGTTTCGTCTCGATTTTGAACTATGCCCACATATTCCACACCGGCATATACACAAAGTGACATAAAGGGGTATTTTTCGGTTAGTTGTTGTATTATATTATTACCCATAAATATTAAAGGAGATTTCTAATGTACGCCACCACTGCCTATTTATACCAACAAATCCAGACCGTTTTAATGATAGACATCAGTGGCGCATACTTTGACGCGAGGTGGGATCCAGTGTACGCTAAACAACTAACATTAAATCTAGGAGTTGACAATGTCATCCTATTTCAATTTCAAAATCAAGAGCAGAAACCAGTGAATGTCACTGGATCTACTTTTACATTTAGAATAATCAGCCAGAATGGTGATAACTTACTTTTTGCCAAGGAAATGGTTGTATTAAGTGCTTCACTTGGTAGAGCCAAAGTTACAATAACCGCAGCTGAATCTTGGCAGTTACAAGCACAACCTGCTTCCTGGAGCATTGAAAATTCTTCTGGCAATTTGAATCAGGCTGTATTCACAACAGATACAGCCTATGCCCGCGGCGACATTAATATTGTAAATTCAGTATTTCCTATGTTTGTTGCCAGCAAAGAATTAACTATTCCAAGCCAAGCACCAGATAGTAGCATATACTATACAAGTACACTGACAACAGACGGATCTCGTCAAACTACCTTTCAAATTGATCCGGTAGACTTTACAGGTACTATGCAAGTACAAGGCTCCACTGACGCAACAGCCTACACAACACAATGGTACAATATTGATTTTAAAGATTTAAAATCAGGTAATACTGTATCGGAACTTGATTTTATTCGCAGTACAGAGCGACTAGGGATTGATGTCGAAGGATACCATCCTTATATAAGATTGGAATTTGGCATTTCACACGGTAATATAGATCTGATTCAATATAGATGAAATATAAAAAAATAGTAGGATTTGGGGACTCCTGGATGTGGGGTGACGAGTTGTTTGACCCCAGTTTAACCGGCATTGAAAATCCTCATCCAGTAATGATGGAAAACACTCCTTACAGAGAAAGAAATTGTTTCTTGGGCCTATTAGGCAAACACTACGGTTTACCAACTGAGAATTTTGGAATCCCGGGTGGCAGCTTACAAAGTGCAATGTGGACATATCTTTGGTGGATTGAGAATGAAAAGTTAGATCCTAGAGAATGTTTAGTACTTGTAGGACATACTGAATCCAACAGAGATACATTCTATAATCCTCAACATGTCAGCTACGGAAACGATCCGCCGTGGAATAAATTTATACATAGTGCCTGGGTACATAGCGGAGCATCGTATATTCCAGGTGAGTGGGTCAACATGGTCAAAGCTAATATGGTCTTAACCGACTGCAAAGAGTTAAGTAAGCTAAGATACCAACAGGCGGTTTTATTTTTTGAAGGCCAAAATTATAAATTGGGAAACAATGTAGTTCAGTTTACTACTATGGGCCCATCATCTAATATCACAGCCAATGGTTTGATATGGCCAGATTCCGGTCTTTCTACATTTATAAAAGGCAGAACCGAATGGATGGCACCTGGTCGTCATCCGAACGAACTCGGACATGCAGTTATCCGCGATCACTTGATTCCTGAAATAGATCGTGTTATACTAGCTTAATGCTAGATATCGTTCAGTACATTCCTGGTAAACACAAACAAGCAAGTTCAGGCTGGATCAGCTTTAACGGACCTTGTTGTGTTCATAACGGCGAAAGTATGGACAAACGCCAACGGGCAGGACTGCTAAGTAGTCCCGACGGATGGAGTTATCATTGCTTCAACTGTAATTTTACAGCCAGCTTTATTATGGGACGCAATCTCAGTGTCAAAGCCCGTAAACTATTGACCTGGCTAAATGTACCACAAGAAGAAATAGAGCGTCTCAACTTAGAAAGCCTAAAGCATCGCAGCATAACAGGTATTTTAGATGATAGACAACGAACTGCTGCTGCATTGCAAGACATCCGTTTTGAAGAACGTGATATAGGTGGTGTTGAGTTTGTAACACCAGATCATAAA
>Ga0114978_10002336_pt1 | contig 15587 bp, 25 predicted proteins | sample S_140212_EF_Meta_FD_87027 | JGI IMG/M metagenome (GOLD analysis project Ga0114978, IMG submission 87027) | Freshwater microbial communities from Lake Simoncouche, Canada to study carbon cycling - S_140212_EF_MetaG | ecosystem: Environmental > Aquatic > Freshwater > Lake | place: Lake... | reverse complement strand
GTTTCATCAATCACAGTAAATTTGTGACCACACGATGTTTTTATAATTCTTTCTGTCATATCACTAATATAATTAAATATTTGTGTATGTAAATTCTTCAAGTTCTGTATGTGTAAATTGAGAATTAATATAATTTTCACAAGAATCTTTAAAATCATAGGATAATGTTTTTAAATCATTTATAAATGATTCCCAAGTTTCAAAATTTTTAGAATATTGGTTTAAATTATCATCACACTCAAGTAAGTAAAAGAAAAAATCATCTAATTCAACATCAAATAGTTTTTTATTGTTTAAGTGACAAGTTATGTGTGATATTTCTTCTTTTTCATAGACAAATTCAATTGAATTTATTTTAACCATATCTTTTTTTATAAAAAAATAAACTAAATAATGGTATTCGTCAAATGATAATGATTGTTAATTTTAAAAAACACGATTAAAAATTTGCCTTTTCATTTTTTTTTATTATACTTTTAAAAAAGTAAAATATGTGTATAAGTTATATCGGAGGTAAAGCAAGAATCGGTAAATGGATAGCACCATTTATACCAACAGACATTGAAACGTATGTAGAAGGGTTTTCAGGGATGTTTTGGGTGTTTTTTAATATGGACCTAACATTGTACCCAAATCTTAAAACAGTCGTTTATAACGACTATAATGGTCTTAATGCAAATCTATATAGATGTATTAAAGATTATGATAGATTATGGGATGTTTTAAGTGGATACCCCTGTCAACAACTGGGAGTAGAGAACACACCTCCGGAATACTCAGAAATGTTTAAAGAATATCAAAAAGAGATATTTGACCCAGCGTATGTTATTGGGAATGGACCTAATTATGATGCGGCGGGAAAATATGTCTACGTGTTGACACAAATATTCTCAGGTTCAAAACCAGAAACATCGTCATATACTGATTATAAGGGTAAGTATCGTTGTAAAATTCTAATTTTTATGGATAAATTAAAAAATCCAAAATATAGAGAACATTTTGATAAAATAACTTTTGTAGAGAATTTAGATTTTGAAGATGTTGTAAAGAAATATGATTCAGAAAAAACTTATTTCTATATGGACCCCCCATATTGGAAGACAGAAAATTATTACTCTAATCATGACTTTGATAGGAAAGACCATGAAAGACTTGCTAATTGTTTGAAACAAATTAAAGGTAAGTTTAGTCTATCGTATTATGATTTTGAAATATTACATACTTGGTTTCCGGAGAACGTATATCGTTGGGAACGTAAGAAATTTGTTAAAGCGGCGGCGGCTAAAAAAGACACAAAACAAAACATGGGGGAGGAACTTTTGATATTGAATTATTGATTATTTTTGTGTCAAAATGATATTTATAATAAAATGTATTTCTTATGAAAATGGATAATGTTGATATTGATATATACATTAGTCAGGTTGTTAAATTTTTTGAAAAAAATCCAAATGAATTATTCATTTTAATAGGTAATTTAGATAAAGGTGTATTTTTTGAAAGAATTAAACATAAAGCGACTGAGAATCATATAAATGGGGAAGATGTTAACTTAACAAGGGCTCAAATGATTGACATTGTGGTTAATATGCATAAAGAAAATGATATATTAGAAGAAAAACCAAAAACAATATTCTTAAGTACCAAGTATGGTGAGATTTGTTTAAACTAAAATATTTTTATTGTTTTTTTGTTTGTTTGTGAAATTTGTTTATCTTTGTATTCTAAACAACAAAAACAATAACATATGTCTACAATTATTTCGCTTGACAGCATCAGAGAAACGGTTCCATCAGTATTTGCTACAGAACCATCTAGTCGAATGACAAACAAGTACACTTTCGTTCCAACAGTTCAAATTTTGGAGAATTTTCAAAAAGAAGGTTGGAATATTTCATCTGCCAAACAAATGGGTAAAGGTTCTTATGGTACGCACGAAGTTCGTTTCCGTAATGTGCAACTGCCAAAGGTTGGGGATTGTTTTTTAGAAGCCATTGTTCGTAATTCTCACAACGGATTAAGTACACTTAAAGTTAGTGCTGGTTTGCATCGACTAGTTTGTTCTAATGGGTTAACTGTTCCGGATTCAGTTAGTGAATCATTCGCGGTTCGTCATTCGTACCTTGATTTTGAAATGGTTAAGGGTCTAACAGAACAATTTGCTACCAAGATGACTGTGATTGAAAACTCAATTGGTAAAATGAGTTCAAGGTTACTAACTGAAGGAGAGCAGGTTAGTTATGTTAAATCTGCGGCTCACTTAAGATGGAAAGAAGGTAAAATGCCCGAGTCAATTAAAATTGAGGACATCCTTCAACCACTTCGTGATGGTGACAAGGGAAATGACATGTGGAGTACTTTTAATGTGGTTCAGGAAAAGTTTGTTCGTGGTGGAATCGGATACCGAGCAGGTAAAAGACACACTACAATGAGAGAACTTAAAAACATTGTTAGTACTAACCGGTTAAACACCGAACTTTGGGAATTAGCCGAGAGTTATTGTTAATCTTAAATTGGGGGTCCATGACCTCCAATTTTTTCTAAAAAAATAATAAATTTATTGTATGGAAGTTTTATATAAAATAAAATTAGAGAGGTTTAATACTAATTTTCAATATGAATATAATGATATTATTACCAATCATATGATTGATAATCTTGATAGTATTAATAATATTTTTGATTTAGAGAGTTATTCTAAAATGAATGGTACTGAAAAACATCCGTATTTTAAGCATAAAGAAACATCGACAACTCAGGAGGATTTTGAAAAAAATTACGGTAATCCTATGTGCGGAGTTGCATTATCAAGACTTACAGTTGTTGTGGAAAAGAACGAAGATAAAGTATCAATGAAGATTTTCATTTATCAAAAACATAGGTCTCCGGGTAAAGTATACTTTGTAAAAGCCTCAAGAATGAATTTCATCACTTATAAGTTTTCAACTAATGATTTATATTGCGGAAATTTAATTAATAGCTTCAAGAAAAGGAGATATTCAAAATCGGTTAAAAGAAATTATTTTATATCAAAACCTGTTAATTCTTTTGCAATAACTTTACAAAATCAATTAACGATATTTAAAAATAATAATGTTAATTATAATTCGGTGGATATTATGACTGAAGTTATTAAAGTATTCTCAAATCAGATACCTAACTTTAGTAATGATTTTCAATATAGTTTAGATGAAAATTTATACAAGCATTATTTGAAAATACGAAATATAAAATATCCGGATAATTTTTTAACTTTCTTTAGTTCATTTTTTCCATTACCAAATAAAAGATTTTTAAAAAAATCAAAATATAAATTAGTGGATACGTTTATGATGGTTAATAAACTAACTGGAGATAAGATTAGGAAAATTTTACATACCTCTAATTTTATTAATATGAATTTTTATAAACAAACTGAAAATTTTTTTGGTGAAAAGTATTTAAAAAATCAGGATGAAAATATTATAAAGAATATTTTTGAAACTAAAAATGGATATACGATACCAACTATAGATGAAATAAGTCCTAAAGAAAAAAATAATTCTTTTAGTGTTTTTAAAGAGATAATTGGTTATAATAAAGAAAAAGAATTGAAAAATCAAAATCATCATTTAATGTATAGTTTTATTGACCATATAAATTTGTATAATCGATTAAAACTACTTGAACCGGTTAAATGGAAATCTAATAACATAAAAGATTTTAACGTAGAGCATTCTGATTGGACTGATAAATACTCTTATTATACAAAAGGTATATATACAAGATATTATACTGAAGAATTTTTAACTAAACTAAAAGAACCTTTGTTAGATAATTATTATCCGGTTGTTTTAACAACATCGAGTGAATATAACGAAGAATCTTTTAGACAAAGTAATTGTGTTAAAACATATGTTGATAAGTGTCATTCTTTTTGTTTATCTTTACGTAAAGGGTCTAATGAAAGTGAAAACAGAGCAACCATTGAGTATCATATTAGAAAAGATATAAATGGATTAATTTCATTATCGAGAGTTCAAAGTTTGGGTAAATTTAATAGTAGACTTAATGATGAATGGAATCTTGTTTTACAAAACTTAGATATTAGAGTGAATTTTTTATTGAGAACAACTAAATTTGAAACACCAAAAGTTAAGGTTGAGATTGGTAATAGAGTAGTTGAATCCGATTCTGATTTTTCTGATACCTTTGGATTAATTTGGAGTAGTCCATATATGAAATTACTTAACTCTGATTATAATAATCCATTACAATTTTAAATAAAATAATATGAATTTTGAAAAGTTTTATAATACACTAACAGATGGAATATATTCTGTAATGGATTTAAATTTTATGGTTAATAATATGACGCCAGCTCATTTATTAACTAACGAAATATTTGAATTAAGATATACCCCTATATACATAAATTCAACGTATGATTTAGGGATTAAACATATTGAGGGTGTTTTTAAACATTCAAATGGTTATTACATTCATTTGAATAGAGATGGAGGAGATTTAGCTAGTAATTTTAAAATTAAAATTATCTATAAAGTAGAACAATATGAAGAAATTAAATTATATATAAACAGTTTGAAAAAACTAAAATAAATTTTATGATACTTGGTGTTATTTATTAATAACACACCATATGACAAAAGGAAAAATTTATAAAATAAAAGATATTAAAAAAGAATATCCAAGTGTAAGTTCTTGGTTTCTTTATCAAATAAAAAATAATAAAAAATAAAATATGAAAATAACAAGTGTTGAATTAAGAGAAAAAATTAAAAATGGTGAAAAAATTATGGTTGATTTCTATGGTACTTTTTGTGGTCCCTGTAAAGTTATGAAACCAATGTTTGAACAAGTGAGTATAAAATTGAAAGAGGAAAAGTCAGACGTTCAATTGTATATTTTTGATATTGAAAATGATAGAGAGTTAATATCTGAATTAGGTATCAGAAGTGTCCCTACGATTAAGGGATTCTCAAACGGTTCTGAGATATTTACAGAAGTCGGTCTAAAACAAACTAATCAAATATTAGAAATGACAAAAAAATTAATTTAATTATGCAACAGTTAATTATATTATATACTATGGAAAATTGTTCTTTTTGTCATATGATGAAAGAACAACTCAAGTCTGAAAAAATCCCTTTTATTGATAGAGACATTGTTAAAGAGGAAGAAGAATATGACTTATTTGTTAAAGCTGTGGATGGAAATGAATTTGTTCCGGCTTTTATGATAGTAGAGACAGACGGAAAAACTCATAATACAAGATTTTTTGCTCCTGACAGGGATTATGAAGAAATAAACGAAGGTGTAAAAATTATCAAAGAAAACTATGAAAAGTTTAACCTATGATAGAGAAATAACTAAATAAGTGTTAAATCAATAGAATTGATATCTTTAACCAACCAAGGCTTACCTATGGTTGGTTTTTTTATGTCATCACAAAAATCGTAAGATTCTAATTTTTTATTGAAAGATTCAAAGTCAAAATCAAAATTATCCAAGATTAAAGATGTGATATCATCATTAGTATTATATTTCTCATCGGTACTAATGATGATTTTTTGTTCGTTATCTTCGTTTTTATTTGTTGATATCACTATGTTTAATTTATCACATAGATTATTAGATAAGACATTATGTGCAATATATTCTGAATAATATAATAACGTTCTACCCATAGATAGACCATATCCATAAGGAAATTCAGAGGTTATTTGAATGGGGGATTTATAAAAACCCTTTTCGAAAATAGGATAATCATGATTAATTTCAAACACTAAGTTATTATCATAATGTGCTGAATATATATTATTGTTAGTGAATTCATAGTTAATAACTGATGAATGATACAGGTTCCTATTTGAATCATAAAAATCCGTATCAAGTAAACTTTCTTCTTTTATATTTTTATCATTATATTTTATTAAATCCATAATACTGATATTTTTATCATATCCAGCATCTTCAAATATGTTTTGATGTTTAGATATGAAATCATCTTTTATTTTTGATATGTCTAATACAGTATCTGAATCAGTTATTCCATTTACAATAAAAAAATGGTTAAAGTCTGTTACTTGTAATATTGTATTTTTTGTTTTGTCAAAGTTATTTAAAATAAAATCTGTAAATAAGTTTATAATACCTTTTTTTGAATTTATGTTTATTAATTTCATAGTTTAATTTTTTATAAATTATATAAAAATATTTTTAAACTCTAAATAGAGAATATTTATTTATTATGAAATACATTATTACTGAACATAGATTACAAAAAATCATTCAATCATATTTGAACAAAGAATTTGGTCATTTAAAATTTACAAGAAGAAGATTTGTTAACGATGAAGGATATGTTGTTTTTTATGATGAATCCGGAAAAATAGTATTTGACGGGACGATTGACAATGAATTGATGGTTAATAGTACAATTTTTAATTCAATACAGACTATTTTTTCATTAACAGTAGATGAAACTGAAGACTATATAAGAGATTTTTTCCTAAATAAATTTGGTTTGAATTTTAGTGAAATAGTTAATGACGATGAAGGACATGAGTTCGGTAATATTGATTAAATCATTTCTTTTATTTCATTAACTGCTTTATATAACATACCTAAAAATCTATTCCATTCTTCAGGATTAAATTTTTTAATTAAATTTAATGTTTTTAAGTAATCTAATTTTTGTGGATTTGGTTTTTTAACTAAGGATGAAACTTCAGGATAAGTTACCAAAATATCATCAAGAGTTTTTCTAAGTCTTATATTCATTTCTTCACCACCATACATATCATGAATAATGATAGATGACATATCTGATAATTTTTCATTTTTTGAAAAATAGTTTAATATATTATATAGTGAATTCTTTAATGAGTTAATACTATTTTGATTTTTTAATTTTTTTCTTTTTAATTTAAATTCATTAATTAATCCTTCAATAAATTCATTTGTAAATGCTCGAAATTCTATGTTATGACCGTAATATTTCTCATCAACATCTGGGTCATAAGTTGACCAGTATTTTTCACTATATTTAGTACTAAAATTAGGGTCAGTAGCGTGCATTATTTCGTGATACAACGTCTGATATAATCCTTTTTTAGTTTTAATTTTTTTTGGGTTTATTTTAACTATAAAATCATTTGGGTCGGTTGAGTCTTCAGGATTTGTTTCTAATATTCCGTAGTAAATTAATTCCGGGTCAACGGATATTTCGACAGTACCAGGAGTACCATCAGCAACAATAATAGGTATTGAAGTTATTGGTGTATAAGACGTAAATTTTTTTCTTTTTTTAAAAATTAAATCTACTACGGTTTTTAAAACCGAAATTGTTTCAGGTTCCAATTTTACTCTCATTGATTCGGATAATATGTCAGTTAATTTAATCATTAAAAATAATCACTTATTGAATCGTTTATATATTCAGTAACTTTTCTAAAATCAGGATAATCAGGAATTCTAAAATCTAACCATTCCCAAACACCACTATCCATTCCTTCTTTTAACATTCCCATGTAAGTACCATTATATTCTAAAGTATAATAACCTTCATTTTTATATGCGTATAAAAAATCTTGTAAATCTTTTTGTAAATTTTTAATTTCAATTTCTTCCCAATATCTTTTTTTATCACTATTTGGAATTGGAGATGAATGGTCAATAGGTCGACCAACAAAAAAAGTGTCAAGTTCACTCCAAACCTTTTCGTAAAATTCGTCAGTATATGCATTGTTATATGCGTTATTGTGAATACTATCTAAATCTCCTCTTATATCATCTAATTCTTTTTTTAAGAGATATCTACAAGTTTCCTCATCATCAAACATTTTTTCAAAATTTTCTTTATTTACAACTATTTCATCTTCACCATTTGATAATGTTTCTAATAATTTTGTTGATGTAAGTATTGATTTACCATTTAATTCTTTAAATGACCTATTCTTAACTTTATTATAGTTCTCAGGGGTTAATTCTTCGATAACATCATTGTAAACATCATTAGTTGTGTCCCAATATGGTTCCCACCAATCTTCTTTAAACATACTTGAAACCAAATTTCTTGTACTCTCTCTATTACCGTGATAAAATAATTCTGATAGGTCTTCTCTATCTCTAAGATGTAAATAATATTTCCCATTTCTAATTGTTATATCACTATTAATAACCTTTTCAGCAATAAAATGGGTCCATCTTTCCGGGTCAAGATTTATTAATTTATATAGAATTAAATTTTGTTCGTCTTGTAATACCGGATTTAAAGGGTCAATCATACCTAATAAACCGTATTTATTTATAATGTTAATAAATAACTCTAAATTATCGTTAAAATGAACGGAAAACTCTTCCCATTCACCTTCATTGAACCTATGAACAAGTTTTTCTAATTTTTCTAAATCCATATTAATAAATATAAAAAAAGGGGAAAATAATTCCCCTAATAAATTTAATTGTCAAAATCCATTAAAATTACCCTTTTTTAACGGTATAGTACTTTTCTATTGTTTTTTTGATAGTTTCCTGTACTGACTGTTGATTAGGTGCAGTTTGAACATTTGGTTTAACTTGCTGATTTTGTTGGTTTTGTTGTGATTGAGGATTTTGATTATCCTTATTTTTACATCCGCATCCCATAGTTAATAAAGTTTAATATTTTTTATTTGTATAAACATAAATATCACAAAATAAATTTAAATGTAAATAATTAGTATTTATTATGAATAAATCTTACTTTTACAAAGTATTTATAACGTATGAAAAAAGTAATTAAGTTAAAAAATTCAGATATAAAGAAATTAGTTAATTTGGTGATTGAACAAGACTCAAAAAACAATGTAGAATGGGTTGAGGTTTCACCGGAAAGGTATTTAGAAATAATGAAATATGCTGGGTATTATGCAAGAGGAGTGGCTAATTTACCTGAGTTTAGGAATAAAAATATAGTGATAACAGGTACTTTAAAATTACCTCATACCCCAACAAAATCTTTAGACGGTATTAAAAAAATAGAAGGTAATTTAGATATTAGCAATACTCAAATATCAAATATAGATGGAATTCAGATACAAGGTTATGTTTCCGATTGGAATACTCCATTAAGAAAAATAAAAGAAAAAAGAATAAGGGATGGTAAACTTGCCGAAGCTATTGTTAGACGAGAGGATGATGAATGGAGATTAGATACTGGTTATGGAAGAGCGAATGAAGAAGCGTATGCGGCACATGCTGTGCTAGAATATATTATTAGTAATGGAGGTAGTAAAATCAAATTAAAAACTAAAAAAGATTTAGAAAGATTAGAGGAATTGAATGAATTGTTGGAAAATTTACAAGATAAAGTAAATGAATATGAACAACAAGATAGAGATTTAACTGATGTTTACACAGATATCGAAATTGCGGAAGATGAAGTAGAAGAAATTAATAATAAAATAGATGTTTATAATTTAATACCTGATGGAGAACATTATGATTTATTACGATTTGAAGTGGTAGGTTACGATGATTTAGAAGGAGAGACATATTGTGCAGGTAAACCGTACGATGCTGAAGAGTCTGCAAAAGAGTATGTTAGACGACAACTTGATGACGGAGGATATAGTAATTTTAATCCAAGTTTTGTTGAGAGTTTTATAGATGAAGATGAAGTTGTCGATTATTTTAAAGATTATTATGAAGATGACATTAGGAATAACCCGGATGTTTATTTTAATGATGATGATTATGAATTGACTGAAGAACAACAAGAGAGAATTGAAGAATTAGAAAACCAAATTGTTGAGTTAGAGGAAGAACAAAAAAATTTCGAGGTCGATGAACCTGAAGATGTGAGTAGATTATGGGATGAAATTCAAGAGAAAATAGATGCTCTTGAAAGTGAAAAAGATAATATTGAACCTGAAATAGGAAATCCGACTGAAGAGATGATAGATAGTAAATTAGAAGATATGTTAGACTCAGTTAGAAGAAATCCTGTGGAAAATTTAAAAGACTTAGGTATTGATGATTTAACAAACTTTATAAATGAACGTGATTTTATAGATGGGGTGGTTGAATCAGATGGTGTGGGGATAGTAAGTACATATGACGGTTCTTATGATGTGGTTTATGTTAATAATGAAGAATTCTATGTTATGAGATTAGACTAATCTTCAACTTTTTTTAGTTTTGATTATTATTAATTATAAATTAATATAAATGGAGACAAAACCCACCATAGAAAATGAAGTTAAGTTTATAATGAATACAGATTGGTTATTTCAAGAACCAATTGATTTTGAACATAAAAAATATACTTTATTAGGTTATTTTAAGAAAATAGATGAATTAATAAATCAAAATAAGATTTATCCCACATTCATTGAATTATCTATACATTTAGCTAGCATACAAACAATTATTAAAGAAAACGTTATCTTATACACAGATAAAACATTCAAAACAGTGGACGATGAGGTTTTATTAAAAGAACTTTTAGCTAAAACAGTTCCAAAATTAGACGAAAAAGATATTAAAGAGATAGATAAAATTATTAAATTTTCAGCGACAAAATTTTTTGAATATTTTAGTATTATAAAATCTTATTGGAGTTTAGTATATGAAACAATATCAATATCTATTAAGAGAAATAAAAAATACTTGAGAAGTAATTGTGGTTATATGACGTATTATCAGAAAACAAATAACCGGGTTTATGTTTGGGAATACTTAATTAACAAAGAAGAAAGTAATGATAACATAACTAATATTAATTTAATATATGAAGGTAATAAAAAAGATTTAACTTTAAATCAAGTCATAGAAAATTTTTCAACATTAACAGATAAAGAAAAGAAACATAGTCCTGTTTTTGAGTTAAAATCAGACGAAGATTATCCAGTAAAAGAAACATTATTACCGTTATTTAAACGAAAAATAATTTCATATATTTTTCAAAGTATTCGGATTGAAAACATAAAAAATATTTGATTATACAGAATTAATTATTATCTTTAATAAAAAAAACAATGGGATTTAATAAGAGATTTGTCACTAAAGATATTATTGATTTTTACATCAAAGAAAGTAAACCATTTTCAATTTTATTTAAAGCTGATGCCTTTATTTTTATGGATAAAGAATCCTCTAAAGTTTATGATTGGTATTGTTCAGGTGCAACAGATGAGGATATTAAAAAACAATGGGGGTTATTATTAATTGAAAATAATTAATTATATCTATGAAAATTGAATTAGTTTTAACAATTATTGGAGGTTTTGCGGCAACTTTTAAGTGGATATATGAATATTCAAGTAAACTTAAGTGGGAAAAAAATAAATTCTTACTTGATAAAATTGAAGATTTTCAAAATTTAGAATCTACAAAAACAATGAATAAAATTCTTGATTGGAACTCAATCAGTATTTTTTATAAAAACAATTCATTAAAAGTTGATGATATGTTGTTATATGAATCATTTAAAACTCATGATGAGAAACATAAGTTTACATCATCTGAGGTTTTATTAAGAGGTTTATTTGATGAATACTTTGATAACTTAAATAAATTTGTAATTTTATGTAGATGTGATTTAATTTCTGAGAAAAATTTTATTTTGTTTATGGAGTATTGGTTTAATATTTTATCCGGAGAGTCAATGAGTAAAAATAGAGAACTAGTTGAACAAATCCACAAATATCTTGAATTTTATAATTACGGTAGTCTATTATATTTTATAAAAAAACACAATAAAGAAAATGAGTAAAGAAATGGTTAATCACCCCAATCATTATGGTGGAGAAGACAACAAATATGAAGTAATAAAAGTGTGTGAAGCATGGGAACTTCACCGAGATGCTTACCTGTTTAATGTTGTTAAGTACGTGGCAAGAGCGGGGAAAAAAGACCCATTAAAAGAAATCGAAGATTTGAAAAAGGCCGCATTTTATCTTGATAGAAGAATTAAATTATTAGAAAACAATGGAAATTGATATTAACGAATACGCCGAAGGTGCGATATTATTAGATGGTTTTGATGATTGTATACTTGGAATTACCGAAGAGTTCGGAGGTGTTCAGAGGATATTATATTCTAAAGAGAAAATAATACAAAAACTTATGGAGGTTAGTATGACTCGTTCAGAAGCAGAAGAATATTATGATTTTAATATATTAGGATTATATGTATCAGAACAAAATCCAATTTTTTTGGATATTGATATGAAAGATAATAAATAAAATAAAAAACCCCAAAATTATGTTTAAAAAATTAATTAAATTTTTATTCGGAAAGAAAAAAGAAATCTCTTTGGACAAATATGAAGAAGAGTTAGATAATGAACTAATAAGAATGTTAGATAGTAGAGAACAAATTCTTCAAGAAAGTTTAAAACAAATCTCAAAAAAAGAAAAATCAAAAAAAGAAACTAAAAAAGTTCCTAATATGTCAGGAACTAAAAAAAAGAAACCAAAAGAAAAAAAAGAGATTAAACTAACACCTGAAGAAGAAACAAAAATTGTTAGTAATTTAAAAAAGAAAGGAATATATTCAGAACCTACAAAGAAAAAAACTAAAAAATAATGATTGAAAATTACGTAAATAAAGTCGTTAATGGTAATTGTATTGATATTATGTCTTCAATGCCGGAAGGAAGTGTTGATTTAGTTGTTACTAGTCCACCATACAACGCCGGGATAAAATACGATGTATATGACGATACAATATCAATGGACAGTTACTGGAACTTCACAACTGAATGGTTATCCGCAGCATTTAGGGTGTTGAAGGATGATGGGAGGATTGCGGTTAATGTCCCAATTGAAATGAATGTTCAAGAAAGAGGTGGTAGATTATTATTTAATGCTGAGTTTTGGATGAAGATGAAGGAAGTTGGTTTTAATTTCTATGGTATGGTAGATTTAACAGAAGATTCTCCTCACCGGGTAAGACAAACGGCTTGGGGAAGTTGGATGAGTCCATCAAGTCCATACATATATAATCCAAAGGAATGTGTTATTCTGGCGTATAAGAAAATAAAGATAAAGAAAGATAAAGGAGAACCTCAATGGATTGGAGTTCCAACTGAAGTAGAACAGGAAGATGGGACAAAAAAGACTAAGGTAATATATCAGGATGAAGATAAGAAAGAATTTATGAATCTTGTTTTTGGTAGATGGGAATATTTTGCGGATACCAAGTCTTTAACTAAAGCAACATTTTCAATGGATATACCAACCAAAGCAATTAAAATTCTTACCTATAAGAATGATTTAGTACTTGACCCATTTGCCGGTTCGGGTACAAGTTGTGTTGCCGCAGAAATATTAGGTAGAAGATGGATTGGAATAGAACTAAGTGAAAATTACTCAAAAATAGCAAAAAAAAGAATTCAATTATTTCTTGACGAAAAAAAACAATTAAAATTTGAGGAGTTATTATAACTCCTTTTTTTATTTATGGGATATTTATAAATAAAATTATTATGAACAAAAGAATAGTAGTATCAGAATCAGAAAAAAATTCAATTTTGAATATGCATGAATCGTTTAAAAAAAATGGTGTTATCTTAGAACAAGAGGAACAAAAAGAAATGATTGCAATTCAGAAATTTTTAAATAATAAATATAAATTAAATTTAGCCACTGACGGAAAAACAGGTCCAGGTTCTCAAACCGAGAAGGCAATAATGAGATATCAAGCCGACAAAAGAATATATCCTGCAGATGGAGTTGCGGGACATGATACAATGGAAGCGATGAGAAAAGATGGTTTAGATAAGTTTGAAGATAAGTTTTTAGGATTATTTTAATTAAAAAACATAATCAACAAAATCACCCTCATTAATACCTAATCTATTACAGGTATTACCCATTAGTTCTAAAACTAAGTCACCTTCACCACAATATCGTTCATCACAATTATCATCACCACAAGGTGGGCAATTGTGATGAATTTTTTTTATAATTTTATTCTCGATATATATTATATCTAAAGGTATTATACAATCTTTCATCCAAAAACAATGGTCACCTTTACCTTGAAAGAATAACATACCTTCAAAAGTATCATCAAACTTTTTTTTCATCATACCGGTTTCTTGTTCTTTATTGGTGATTGCTAACTTTACTCTGTATATTTTATCATTAATTTTTATATTCATACTAATAAATATTTAAATAAAATATAAATGAAAAAAAAAAGATATACAGGGTTATTAGTTAAGTGTAAAAATAAAGTTTTATTGTGTAAAAGGAATAATTCAGGTACACTACCCGGAGAATGGTCTGTTCCTGGTGGTCATTTAGAGAAGAATGAAACACCTATTGATGGAGTTGTTAGGGAGTTTTACGAAGAAACTAATCATAAGGTAAATTCACCTATAAATCTTTGTGGTATGATTAAAAGACATACTAGAGATGGACAAAATGTTAAAGGTTTAATGTATACATTTTTAATGGAAATTGATGAAGAAATAAATCCTGATTTAGAGAAAGCGATGGATGGTTCAGAACATACTGAGTGTGGTTATTTTACATATGATGAATTACCATCACCTATTGGAAGTCAACTTAAAAAATTAATTAAAACTATTTTAGATAAAAAAGATTGATTTTTATAAAAAAAAATTGTATAATTATATCACTTTTAACAATTGGTGGATATTTATATGTTACAAAAAAAATTCCCAATAAAAAGTTTGACAGTTTAAAAAAGGTTTCTTACCTTTGTAAAACAAAAGTAAAAAAGTTCTTTAAAATATTATATCGTGGCGTAGGGCAGAGGTAGCCCGCTAGGCTCATAACCTAGAGGTCATTGGTTCGAATCCAATCGCCGCAACAAAAGTCCAACAGCGTTGAGTAGAGTGAAACCACAATAAAAGTGGCTCTGTATGGTATCTGATACTGACAGCTCTTCAGGAGTGATGGGTGTGAAAGCAGATTGAAAAGGGTTCAACCCAAACCCATACTGATGGATTTAAAAATCTTGAATTATAGCTCAGTAGGATATGGCTGTAGCGGTACCCTTTAAACTACGTGGGAAGGACAGTTCTCCCAATGTGGCTGAAGTAATTTAGGATTTAAAAAAAAAGTTTCAAAAAAGATTTGACAGAATGAAAAGTTCTTCTTACCTTTATGAAACAAATGAGAAGATGGGGTTGTAAAGATTCCATTATTCTTTCCCTACCGGAAGTAATTTTTAAAATTGAAAATAAAACCGGTGATTACAAGTGGGGAGAATGAATGGTTGTAAAGTTTCCAACATCTTCTTTTATTTAGACAGTTCTTTGAATAAAAATATTATCCGTTCTTTTGACTTAGGTCATTTGATAAAGATAGTTGGCCGTATATGGTCATTAAATAAACCACGAAAGTGGCTTAAAGTGGTTCATCTTGGTTTAGGTGAACTGCGGCATCGGTAACGGTGCTTGAGTATACAAGCGAGATATCGTTGGTCCTGATTAGTCGAGGGTAACACTGTAGATGAAATGGATTGATGAACGGGCAATGTGGGTTGTCTGTTTGAGTTCGGAAGAACAATAAGAATAACTCGTAGAATTATTGCAAAAAATAAGGTTATCCGACTTTACTATTGC
>Ga0114978_10002335_pt1 | contig 15590 bp, 9 predicted proteins | sample S_140212_EF_Meta_FD_87027 | JGI IMG/M metagenome (GOLD analysis project Ga0114978, IMG submission 87027) | Freshwater microbial communities from Lake Simoncouche, Canada to study carbon cycling - S_140212_EF_MetaG | ecosystem: Environmental > Aquatic > Freshwater > Lake | place: Lake... | reverse complement strand
AATCTGAAAGCATCACCAAATCCCATGATCTGTAATAGTGATTAGGAATTGAGTCTCTTGAAAAAGCACAGTTTACATATACGTTTTTGTTTGCTCTTGTATCTGTAGTACATTTTGGTGCATAATTATCACCGAAATCCCACAACCTTGTAGCACAAACTCTTTCTCTTTTCAAAGGATCAAATCCACCACCTGGAGCAGCTGTACCTGCATAACGGGTAACAGTTCCATTTAAGTTCGAATCCAATCTTATTGGTTTCATCCAAATTTGTGTTGGATTTTTAGCAGTTCCCTGGAAAACGTGTCCCAATGCTGGAGTTTTCCATTTATAGAAAGTACTATCATCGTCGGTAAAGTTTCTATCATTGTGATAAAAAGTCGACAAGTTTTTCTTAAAATGTACCGTATCCATTACATCTTTTGGACATTGGAATGTTTCATAATCAGCTACCCTTTGGAACGCTGATTCTATAGCAGATGAAGGACCTAAAATAATAATTGTATCATAAGTAACCTTATTTCCGCAAATTGGATGTTTGTATTCTAATTTAATTAAGAAAGGACCTAGGCCAGTAAAGGCATGTTCTGGAGTCCATGTTTTGTTATTTACATTTTGAGGACCAGAATTAGGGTCACCAAATGTCCACAACAAACCAGTTGCACCTGAAGGAATTTCATTTACACCAAATTTAATGTTTGGCGCAGAAATACAAGTGGAATCTTTATCGGCTATGATAACGGCTACTGAACGGAAAACTGTTGCGGTGGCTGTCATTTTAAATGAATCAATACAACCGTCAATAGTTTGAATAACTAATTTAGAGTTGTAAGTACCTTGTCCGTAGAACCAATGGCTTTTATTTGGACCCCAAGTTGTATCTGTTTTTCCATCTCCCCAATACCATGTAATTTTCTTAACATATTTTGGATCGATACTACTGATGTTTTTAATAATCGCCTGAACAGAATCACATTGAATTGGTTTGTTACTCGTAAACTGAGCACCAATTTTAGCCCTAACCTCTACCGCAGCTGTCAGTTTCTGGGTATCTTGACAACCGTTTTCATCGGTTGTTTCAATATATAAGTCAAACTTACCACCACGTTGATCTTTAATTGAGAAGCAAAGTCTGTTAGGCATAACCGATGGTGGAAAATCGTATTGAAACAATTGACCATCAGAAATTACATATTTCGTACTTGAAATTTTAGCACCATTTGCATTTGCTGTGCTATCATCAAAACAAAACAAGTTTTTCTCAAAACATTGCTGTTTGAGATTCACCAATTTCATTTTAATCTTTGGTTTGTCCTTGATAACCAAATTCAACACGGCTGTACACTTGGTACCTCCAATTGTTGTGATGTAGGTTATTTTTGCATTTCCAGGTTTTTGAAACGCATAGTTGACAATTTTCTGACCACTACTGGTATATTTCGCACCAGTTGCATCAAGAAATTCCCAATCATGGGTTGTACCCGAATTAGAACCGGTAAAGATAATTGCCGATCCAACGCAAGGAGAACCGCTGTACTGAATTGCACACTGTGCATTTGCAGTATTGGCTCCTAAAAACAATGTGCCAAGTATAACTACCCAGCTTTTTAAATATAAGGAAAATCCTTTCATAAGTTTATTTTTCGTACGTAAAAGTTCAAAAATAGGTTTTTTTGTTGATTTACCAAACAATGAGTCATTTTGCTCATCATTTTTCGGCAATTCATTGATTTCACTAAACCAATTATTTTTCATATTAATTTCCATTAGAATTTCGATTTAAATTTACCCAACGTGTTGTTACACTTTCTTTTTCGCCACTGTATTGTGTTTTGATTACCACTTCATAATTGCCATCAATACATGGCTCTCCAAAACAATTTCCGTTCCATGAATCACGGAATTTTGTAGTGGAAAATATCATTTTTTTACCCTTATCAAAAACCATCATTTCGAAATTTTTTGGTTCAGGAATTGTTATATAATACGCATCATTTTTACCGTCTCCATTAGGAGTAAAAACGGTTGGAATCATTATTTCTCTTATTGATATTGAAGGATTTACCTCTACTTTTGTCATAGCACTATCCACACATCCATTCGAAAAAATAGATACCAATTTTATATAAAAATCTTTTCTAGAATTTACCTTGTAAAAATGATTTATAGCGATGGTATTTCCCTCAAAAAACACCAATTGACCATCTCCAAAATTCAAATAAGATTTTTTTACATTTCCATTACAATTAACATTGACCAAATTCCCATTTGAATCAGATTCAACCACACTTAATGTCAATTTATTCTTACAACCATTTTCAATAATATTCCCTAGAACTGATGAAATTTCATTTTTAGATTTTTGCGCTTCCTTTTTATCAGTAATAATTGTTTGAATATTATTCAGTAAATTTTCACCATTGACATCGGATTTAACCGCCAAAAGATCTTTGTTAATTGCAGCAAGAGGAGAATAAACGGTATATATATTTCCCGCCTCAATTTGTGTTTTATTATCGTTATCTTCCAATTGACTCTCAGGATTAATAACATCATTGTTTAAACCTGATTCAATTTGACCAGTTTCCTTATTCTCGTTTAAAGATTGTTTTGGGCTTATTTTATTTTGAGTTGAAAGCGCGTTGTTTGGATTTGACTTCAAATTGTCATCTTTCAATAATTCAAAGGCAACAACACCACTTACAATGACTGTAGTGATAATTGCAACTTTAGAAACCAATCCCAATTTTGCAAACCAACTTTTTGCAGCGACTGTTTGAGAAGCACTTGAAACATTTGATAATTGATTAGAAATTCCTTGCCAAGCATTTGCTGGCGGAATTTCGTTTGCATTTTCTAATGCCGAACGGAAGAGTTGGTCAATATTGTCTTCTGGTAGCATTATCTTGAAATTTGAGATTGAAGCCATTTACGGGCTTTGAACATTTGAGATTTGCTGGTATTTTCCGAGATATTTAAAATTTCAGCAATTTCCGCGTGGGAGTATCCCTCAATAGCAAACATATTAAAAACCGTTCTGTAACCAACAGGCAGTTTCATTAGCAATTGCATTAAGTTTTTAACATTGATTTCAGCAAATACATCATCATTTGATGCAATTAACTCATGCACATTATCGAGGCTATCTTGAAACTTAGCTTTACTTTTTTTCAATGTATCTAGACATTGATTTACACAAATACGTTTCAGCCAACCCTCTAAGGATCCCTCAAAGCGAAAATCGCCTAGTTTTTGGTAAATCTTTATCATTGCTTCTTGAAACATATCTTCTGCTAAAATATCTTGACCTGCATAACGTTTACAAATGGCAAACAACACCCCCGAATAGCGTTGGTAGAATTCGTGTTGCGCCAATTTCTCGCCCGCCACACAAGCCATTACCATTTTTTTCTCTTCGGTGATTTGCTCTATTGCCATTTGCCAATTTCATAATCCGGATTTTAAACAAGATTGTATTCGCAATACAATAGTTGCCTCGGAATGAATTATTTTTTTAAATTTCTAGCAACCTTAAATGACAAATCGGTTAAGATCATTTTTGCATTGCCATTACGCTCAATATTTGAAATGGCCGATTCAATTTCTATTACAATTTTTTCTAATTGAGGGACAGGGATTTGTAGTGTATTAAATTTCTCTATGAAATCACGTTCTTGGCCTATCCATGAATTAACACTGCCGTTAAATCCAATAACCAAAACACCCCTTAAAATTTCCAAACCATATAAAAGGAAGCTTTTTAAACTCTCTCTACCAATGGCAGCCATTTCATCAGCCCATTTAACCGCATCACTAATTTTACGGGTATAACAAAGTCCCATCCAGTTGCGCCACTGATCAAAATAAGGATTTTCGTTTTCCTGAATCAATGAAACTGCTGTTTTAAAATCCCCTTGCGACATTTGGGCGAGTCTGTTTGCATTGGCTTCTGTCAACTCATATCGTTCTACCAATGCTTTAGATAGTTCTTCTAGTCCAATTGGGGGAACCCTTACTGGCTGAGTTCTTGAAATAATGGTATTGATAATTTTATCGGAATTTGCCCCCACCAATAAAAACAAAGTATTTTGAGGAGGTTCTTCAATGATTTTCAACAAAATATTACCTTCTTGACCTAGATACTCAGGAAGCCACATCAACAATACTTTGTATTCGCTTTCAAAGGGCTTCAATGACAAACTCCTTATAATTGCCCTGCATTCTTTAACAGGAATATTTCCTTGTTTATTATCTGCTTCAATGATAGCCATCCATTCGTCGTAACTCAAATATGGATTTGACAAAAGTGCCGAACGCCATTCTTTCAAATATTCAGAAGCAACTTCCGCTTTCGAGGGAAAAGGAAAGCTAAAATGCAAATCAGGATGAACCAACGATTGGTACTTAGAACATGAAGAACAGGTTCCGCAACTATCGTCTAATTGCCTATTGGTACAAGAAACATATTGGGCATAAGCCAAGGCCAAAGGCAAAGATCCATTGCCAACCTTACCCAAAAACAATTGGGCATGTGGAATTCTTCCAACTGTAACTCCATGAATCAGTTGTTTTTTTAATTTATCTTGACCTACAACTTCTGAAAACTTCATTATTCTATTACCGAATTAGACTTCCTATATAACCTGATGTAAAAATAATTACAAGTCAATATAACCAATATAGCCACAAACTGACCATATGAAAGGTGATTTTTAATTACAAATCCCCTAGAATCATCACCTCTATAATATTCTGTAAAAAATCTAGTAACTGAATACACCATTGCATAAATCAAAAACATTTGTCCATCAAACTGTTTTTTAGATCTAAACAAAATAAGCAAACCAGCGATTAACAAAATCACAGTTGCATCCCACAATTGAACAGGGTAAACTGGAACATTTAAAGGAAAAGCAGATGAATTGGGATTAGAAAAAACCACACCCCATTTAGAATCACACTGAATACCATGACAACAACCTGCCATAAAGCAGCCAATTTTGCCAATTCCATGAACCAAAGCTCCACAAACAGCAGTAAAATCAAATGCATATAAAACAGGTATTTTATTTCTCCTAAACCACCAAATCAGCACAGGGATAGTAACTAAAAACGAACCATAAAACACAAAACCTTGTCCAAAATCGGTAAAGAATTCCCCAATATTCTTTAAATAATACAAAGGTCGTTCTAGAAAATAAAACAATTTCCCACCAACGAAAACACTTCCAAAACAATACAAAAAGAATTCACTAATTTTATCTACTGACAAGCCAAATTCTTGTTTGTTTTTATACAAATATAAAAACGATAGAAGCACTCCAAAAATGATAAAAAAACCATAACTATAAATGGTTAAAGATCCAATATGAAATAGCTCTGGGTACATTATACAAATGTAAACCAAAAGAATAAAAAAAGGTTAAATGCAGTTTCTAATTAATTCCGAAACTTGGGCCAATTCATCGCTAGAAACTTTTAATTTTTCTCTGGTAAAATTTAAATCGTTAGCGGTTTCCATAGGCACCAAATGAATATGTGCGTGTGGAACTTCTAGCCCTATTACTGCCGTACCAACTCTTTTGCAAGGAATTGCCTTTTTAATGGCTTTGGCAACAAGAAGAGCAAATTTCCACATATTTGCCATTTCTTCTTCGGAAAGATCAAATATGTAGTCGATTTCTTTTTTAGGAACAACCAAGACATGTCCCCTTACTAATGGCATCACATCTAAAAATGCCAAATGATTTTCATCTTCATAAATTTTATGACAAGGAATTTCACCGGCAATGATTTTAGAAAAGATACTCGCCATTAAACAAATATTTCCAAAATTTCAAGTTTCACAACACCAGCAGGAACAGTAATCTCAGCTATTTCACCTACTACCCTACCTAAAAGCCCGGCACCGATTGCGCTTTTAACAGAAATTTTATTTTCCTTAAGGTTTGCTTCTTTTTCTGAAACCAACATATAAACGGCTTCCTTGCCCACGTTGTGATTTTTCACACGCACATTGCATAGAATACTTACTCTACTTGTATCAAGTAAAGAGCTATCTATTACACGAGAATTTGCAAGCAAACTATCCATTTGCGCAATTCGATCTTCAATATGTCCCTGCGCTTCCTTGGCAGCATCATACTCGGCATTTTCGCTTAAATCGCCTTTATCTCTAGCTTCAGCTATAGCTTGGATAATAAGAGGACGTTGAACCTGCTTTAATTCCTGTAATTCCGCCTTAATTGCATCTAAGCCTTCTTGAGTAAAATATTGAATGTTGCTCATAATTCTAGTTTTGTTTTGATTGTTGATTAAAAAAAAAGTTGCACCAATGTGTTCATTGATGCAACAATTATACAAATATAATAAATTTCTAATTTAGTCTTTCTTTACTTTTCCGTTAGATTCTGAACCTAAGCCAATTCTAATTCCAAAAGAATGACAACCACCGAATGGATTAGTAGCACGGTAGCTGTAGTCAATTGAAATTACATTGTCTTGATTATCACCATCCATAACATGCCAATCATAGCTTAAGCCACAAAATGGACCAGTAAATGCCGATGTTCTGGTGTCTTCACTAAAAATACCTTCTTGGTAAGCAAAACCACCGCGTACCATGATGAAATCTTTGTAAGCGTATTCAGCCGATAAGGTAGTTTGATTTGCGCTAAATGAATTATTTGTAAATCCAAATCCCACTGTTAAGCGATTATCGTATTGATTGTCAGATTTATCCAATTTGATATCATAAGAAGCAGCAATATTTAACAAAGCTGGCAATTTAACCGCAGATGTTTTCACAATCATGGTTTTATCAAATGTTCCATTTTGCAACATTGCTTTGTAACTTAGACCTTCACCAGTGAAATCCATATCCGGACCAATATTTTTAATTGAGATACCGAAGTTAAAATCGTTCTTTTTGATGTTGTTTCTTGAAGGACTTAAATTGGCAGAATATTGAACACCTGCATCAATTGACATTCCATTTGCTTGTGCATCAGGAATACCTTCAGAAAGCATTCTTGCGGTTACCCCAGCAGAAATGTTTTTACTGAAACTTTTTGAGTACGACAAACCAATATTGGTCATGCTCACTCTATAAGTACCGATACCACCGTATGGATTTTGTTCTGTTCTAATGTCAATTGGGTCAATACCAAATTGCATAACTTGAATACCTAAAGTACCACCTTCTCCGTCTTCACCCATTCTCTGAGCGAAACCAACGTTATTAACGCCAATTCCAGAGCCTACGAGCCATTCGGTACGGTTAAATACCAATTCAGTATTGTTAATCATTCTATCTAGGCCAGCAACGTTCATAAACATTGCTTCTGCACCCATAATTCTTCCGCCATTTGCCCAACCCATTCCTGAACTTCTGCTCCATGGATTGATTGTAAGCTGAGCAGCGCCAGCTTGACCTTGACGCTCAGGATTACCAGCGAAAAGGTTATTCGCACCACTTAAAACAATAGTTAAAGCAAGTGCTGATATATTTTTCAAATTGATTTTCATCGTTGTCAATATTAATAAGTATCTAAATCAACGGCATGCATAATTCCATACCAACGTACAATTTTCTCACCTAAACCTGGAGCTTTAACATGAATTAAGTATAAGCCGCTTGCAATAGGCACATTGCTTCCATTTTTCAAATCCCACTGATAGTAAGTTGCATCATCCGCTTTATTGATGGTACGAATCAAATTACCAGACATGTCAAATATTGTAATCTTACAAGTAGGTGGTAAATTGATGATTTTAACTCTTGAATCAATTGGACTATTTTCATATTCACTGTAGCCTCTGTAAGGATTAGGTACAACATTTACCATGTCTAATGATTTTTTACCAATATCAACAGAACGTTTAGGGGCAATTAATCCACCATCAAATTCGTACATTGGCAATGAGTATTTGTTACTTCCGCCTCTGTCAACTTGGTTCCTGATATCCTTGGATTCAAGAGGAGCATAAGCTTTTTTGATTCTCACAGTAATTGTTACGTCAGTTGGCGGAACTCCATCCTTCATTGAATAACCACCTGCCAAATAAGTAGGGATAATCCAATTTACTTGCGACAATAGTTTCAATTTTTCAGACTTATTTGCATCCATACCAACTGCAGAAGCTTCAAGACCTTTTCTGAATCTATCAAATTCTGCATCGGCTTCACCCGTATATCTAACGCCTTGGTTTGTTCTGGTTAATCCAGATTTACCAGTTCCAAAGATGTAAATAAAGTGCTTACCACCAATTGCTGGATAGTTTGCATTGTCATTATAAATGTTTGGAGTAGGGTTCCAAAGCATATCTCTACCATTTTCACCAGCCAAATAACTATCTTCACCAAATGCCAAAGCCAATCTCTCACCGGTTTCCAAATTAATGGCATAACCTGGGAAATAACTTAAACCTTTATTTCCAACAATTTCATTACCATCTTTGTCTTTTGAAACACCCCAACGCATGTTGAATTTATTCATTTTACCTTCGGTACTATTCAAAAGCTCTTCATCTCCCATTTCCAATACTGGACAACGGGTCCATTTTGATTTGTCTTTGGTAATTACCAATTTGAAACTTGAAAGTTCAGAAATTGGATTTTGCAACCAAGAAGTATTTCCAGACCATGCAAATCCATAAGTGTTTTTATCAGAAGTCGCACTGTATTTTTCACGTGCAGCCAATCCATAAGGAGCAATTCTACCACCCCAAATTTTTTCAAAAGACTGACTTGGATCTACCGGAGTAACACCATCGGACATCATGAAATCAAATGTATAACCATCAAATGTAGAAACACCTTTTCCGGTATAACCAGAACGAATCCAATTCAACCAAAGGCTACCAGAAGTCGGTGTACTTTGAGCGTCGTTATCAGCAACTGCATTTAACCATTGTTTTCCATTGTCTTCCCATTTCACAGACCAATCTATTAATCCATTTGAAGGATCTCCCGTTACAAATTCACCAGGGTTGTTGGTTTGAGCAATTTCTATACTCAATCCCCAATCAGCCAAAGTTTCTTTGGTACGATTTAACAAACTTCTCTTACCTTGAACTGATTCAAATCTGTAAGCAAGAGTTGTATCTGAGAAAATAGTATCATTACCATCGTCATTTTTCTTAACCAAGAACCAAGTTGTATTTTTGGTAATAGAATCTTTCAATCCAGCTAAAAGAGATGGTTTCTTTTCTTTGAATACCAATTCAAACTTAGCATCTGGAACCTTTAATGGATCAACCACTTTGATATTTACCGGTCCAGCACCTCCTACGTAAGTTGGTTTCTCAGCATAATTGTTCTTTAAAATTTCGTCAATTGTCTCTTGGGTAAACTCTAAAGACATTCCACCATTACCACGACCAGAAATTCTTGACAACAATGGTCCAGAACCATATCCTGAAGTCAATTCCGTTCCAGCATTTTCCGGCATTGGATCATGTGGTGTTGCACGGTAAGTTTTAATATTTCTTCTACCAGCTAAAAACTGATTCGGGTCAACTTGCAATGAATCGTCACTCAAAATAGCGTAACTCATAACCAAGTAATAATAGTTTTTAAAATCTATCAATTGGGTATTTGCAGTTGTTGCAAACAAATCATTCTTGATACTGAATGAGTGTTGTACCCCTTTATCGGCTCCATCCACTTTTTCAACTGGAATATTTTGAGACAACTTTGGATCAAAAACTTTATTGATAATTTGACCTCTGTTATTTTTGATATCACATTGGAAAAGCAAACGTGCTTTATCAATATTATCTAGATCACCTGTATTTACAGTACCATCTTTTAATTGATATACCAAATAACCTTCAAATTTATAGGTTTTGGTTTTGTTGTTTGCGTCTTTATATAGTTCAGTATAATTTTCAATTTTTCCGGAGTTGGTATTCAAGAATTTCAAAACAACTTCTTGGTTCAATTCTTGTACATCAACATCAGGAGCATTTGGTCCATCTAAAATTTTGAAATTATTATTGAACAATGTTTGCGCTTTATCAGAAGCCAATTTCAATAAATCCAATGAACCTTGAGCACCACCCTGGGTAGTTCTAGCCCATACCACACCAACAGTGATGCGTTGAACTTGTCCTGGTTTCATTAAGAAAGGTCCAGTAGATTGAATAAAACGACGGTCACCTGGGCGGTTACCTGCAGTTTTCTCTGTCCAAGTCTCACCTGCAAACTGAGGATCAGTATTTCCAGGGAACATATAATTACAAACCCTAGATCCGCCTAAACCATTACCACCCCAAGTTACATTTTGGCCACCTTTCCATTTTCCCATCAAGAAATTATAGTATTGATTGGCAGTTAATGGGTCACCTGTAATTTGGTCATTTGAGTTGTTATAATACATAAAGTGACTCAAACCCATTTGCTTTCCGGCAGTATCTGTTGGCCCTTCAAAATAATCGACACCAATTGTAGGAGGATTTAAACCATAGCCTAATACCCCTTCATCATCATCGTCACCATTGTAACAGAAACCCAAACCACGACCTACATCACAACCCACATAGTCATCGGCATAGTTACCCAAATCGGCATCTACCCATTGTCCCATATAACAATCATTCAAAGCAGTAAAACCTCTGTTGATGATTTTGGTTGAATAGAAAGTCATATTATTTACTTCATCATTGGTAGAAAAAGCAAATGCAGTAGTTTGACACTCAATACCAATTGCTTGGCCTGTAGTACCGTGAATATTACCTTTATCATTATAAACCCACCAAATAAACATATCTGGTTGACGGTCAACACCATTTTCAGCAACAGGACGACGTTCGTCAATTACTGGATGTTCTCCATCTGTTGGATTGTATAAACCATCAGGAACAACTTCTTTATAAGGTGCCAAGTATTCAGATTCAGCTCCAATTTTATAAGAACGAGAACTACCTGCTGGCCAATCACGGATACCTGCACTTTGAGTTAAAAATTTACTGTTTGCAAATTCTTCTAATTCATCGCGGGTTACTTTCCACATTTTATCGTAAGATTTACAACGTACTGGATCTGTAGATGCCGTTGTTGTATCCAATGGACCTGGCCAAAAATCAACACCACTTTGACGATAAGTCATTGCCGCTAACTTTAAGTTACCACCATTGTCTTTACCACCAATCCAAATTGCACCGGCAAACAAAGAATGTTTACGCACTGCATTAGGGTCAGTAATTTTAGGAATTTCATATTTTGGATTATTCAAATCCCACCACATATCACCGCCGTTCAACAATTTTGTACGAACGTTGTTTATGTCCAAATCTACAGATTGAGAAGCTGGATCACAGGTATTTGCAAATGCACCCGCTCGCTTATCAATCGTTGGTTTGATTGTTCTGCGTGTTAGATTTTCAATTGGACGCGCTGTCGCAAATTGAAAAGCCAACAATCCTAAAACATATATACCAATTTTTTTCATATCTTAAATTTTTAGAATTTACAATTAATTAAGGTTTAAACGTAAACCCAAACGAATGGTTCTTGGAGCATTCCAGTTACCTGTTTGAGAATTTAACAAAATCTTATACAGATCAATATAACTTTGAGCATCAGTTTGGGTTTTAACCAATAGCTTACCTTGAGAAGAGTTCAAGAAACCATCATCATTTGGTTGACCAGTGTATGGGAAAACACCCAAAACATTCCAAGTATTTAATACATTATTCACCCAGAAGAATGCGTTAAATCTCAATGCTTTTTTAGCACCACGTTTGATTTCAAATCCTTTGGTGATATTTATATCGAAGTTATATTGCCATGGCAAACGAGAACCATAAGGAACACCTTTAATTTGAGCACGGTCAACCGCACCAATTTGAACTGCTCTGGTTGTTGGAGTGTATGGACCACCAGAATAAGTATTTCCGATGACATTAAAACTTGCAAATTTGAAAATTTCATAGCCACCAACAATTGGACCTGTGTACATATTCTTTTTAGAAACTGGATCTTTTCCACCAGCCCAAGCCCAAGTTGCAGAAACTTTAATATTGTGACGAATATCTAATTCACCCAAAGGAATCACGTTTCTTAAGTTAGGTTGGTTACTTGCAATCAATGCCGCTTGTGAATTAATATTAGAACCAGTACCATCAGCAAATTGCAATTGGTAACCCGCAGTTAAATTCATAGCTCCGATGTCTAACAAGTTCAAGTTACCTCTAAAAGTAGTGATTGTTGAGAAATCAATGTTACGGTAAGTTACGTAAGTAATAGGGTAGCCTTGGTTAATTTGATATTGACCAAAGTCATTTCTGATTTCTGTATACGATGCTGATAATTCCAAACCTTTATCACTTTTGCTTCCAAAAATTTGTTTAAATCCAACTTCATAGTCAGTTTTTAAACGCGCATTTAATGAACCATTAGAAATCGTAGAACCTTGTCTAAACTTCATGTAATACAATTCATCAATACTCAAGAAAGAAGATCCCTGATCAGGGCGTTGAGCCAACATATCATAACTTACATAGAATGATCTTTTCTTATCTAGAGGGAAAGAGAACCAAATACGTGGCAATAAATTAATAATCGGCGTGTAATCTGTTAAAGATTTTTCTGTCAATTCTTGTTTGTTATAATCTACCAAATAAGGTGCGATTTTACCATTTGTGGTTTGGTTAGCTAAAAACTCAGGGTTTCTTTGTTCGCTACCATCAGCATTAAACCATCTGTCTCCATTTCTATAACCAATAATTTTGGTTGGAGCTTGCATATCATTTACATAAACTGCAAAATCGTTTCCAATGTTTGTTGGGTGGTCTAGTTTCAAACCATTCAATTCTTTTACTTCACCCACTGTTCTAATTGGATACAAGCTATATTGGTCTTTCATAACCAATTGGTTTGCATCATAACGTTCCATACGCAATCCCATTCTAAAGATTAACGATTTAAATTGAAACTGATCTTCTAACCAAGCTGCAATATAAACGGGTTGGAAAGCACCAATTGTTCTTTTGCTTTTGTCATTTAAAAATGAATTGATAGAAGGTTTCCCAACTACTTTATTTCCCAAATGATCATATCCAAAATAACTGGCATAACTATTACCATTGTTCAATAACTCATCGGCACTGAACATGCTCAATTTGAAATCTTCTGGTTTGTATGAATTAATGTCTACGAAAGTTCTTTCATCAATTTTCTTACCGTAAACATCTTTTGAACCACTACTAATCAATTGATTTCTGAAATTACGATCAAAAGTTGATTGTTCACCGTAGTTAACTAAACGGTTGTAACGAACTGTGTCAGTAAATACACCGTTTGCATCATAACTTAAAATAGGATTATTAACATCCAACTCTGAAATATGTTTGTTTGTCAACTGGTTCATTAAAATCCACAACCCATTCGCATTTAAACTGTAACCTCTAACTTGTAATTGTTCATAATAAAAACCTGCTTGCAAATCATGTGGAGCACGTTCAACACCTGCTATTGATTTTGGCTTATATTGCATTTGACCCATTGCAAATACCGCATATTTTTCAGTTTGGCTTTTAGAGTAACCCGTAACAGTTGTACCTGGAGTTTGGTGAATTGAATACACAGCAGAAGGGTTGTATCCATTCAACAATCCTTGACGTAACAATATTTGAAATGAATTTGAAATAGACCCACCTAATGATTGAACATTATCATACACTTGTTGTGTGTAATTAGACCTTACAGGATTTCTTGAAGTGGTGCGATCAAAAGTTAAAGCGGTATCAAAAAACCCAACTTGTTCCCAATAGTTTCTCAATTGAACATATTTTCCATACTGGTCACGAACTATGCGTGGCTCTTTATTTGGATTTTGTTGTGCATCATTGTTTGCATAAGCAAAAAACTCTGTCGGTTTTGCTTGGAAAGTTCCAACATAACCGTAATCAAAGAAATTAGTTCCATGTTCTACGTCACCACCAGAAGAATTTGCATTTTGATATTCAGCACGAACTGTGTAGAACGCACTTTTAATGGTACCTTCTTTTGGCAATTTGAAATTTTGTGTGTACTGTAAATAAGTACGCATTGTTTGATTTTCCGTGCTTCCAGTATTTTGGTAGTTCATAATAGAATTAGAAACGCCACGTCCCCCACCATAAAAATAACTACCATAAGCAACCAACGATGTTAATGTAGTTGGTTTATATTCTAATTTACCAATAAAGTTACCATTGTATTGAGCAGAGTTAGGACGAGCCGTAACTCTTGTAAAATCAGATTCTTTCAAATAAGAGGCTGAACTTACAAAACCATTTGGAGTAACTGTTAATGGATTTTTCTCCAATTCTTGTTGTTTTGCATCGTTAAGTAAATAAACACCCGTTCTAGTTGGTGAAGGATCCATGAAATAACCAATATTCGCATTCATGGTATAACCCAATTTGATTACATTCTTACGGGTTCCATCAGCTTGTTTCACATCTTTCTTAACCCAAAGTGGACCAGATACGAAACCTTCTAGTGTATTGTATCCATAAGGATCTAAACCAGAAGACGAAATACCTTCTAAAATACCCACTACTTTTTCAGTAGCACTCTTCGAAGTATATGAAAACGCACCTCCAGTCAAATCACCATACATGGCACGAATACCACCAATTGAAACTGCCAATTGATCTGTACCAAGTGAAGGCAATGCACCCGAACCAACTGCACGCATACCGTCAATGAATGTACCATTTCCATCTGGACGCGTACCACGAACTGAGATACCAGCTCTTGATTCAACAACCGCAACGTTGGTAGAAATAACTGCATTCATACCACGACGACCAGAATTCAAAGCTTGCGCTCCAGATATTGGATCTCCAATTTGAATCATGTTAATCGGAGATTTCTTTCTCTTTTTGTCAATTGTAATAACTCCATCTCTTTTCACAATTTCTTGTTCCCATTCTTTATTCAATCCTTCAGATAAAGTTAATTCCGATACTGTATTTGTCGGATATCCTTCTTTCGTAAATATAATTGAATATGTACCAGGAGTTAATGTTTGGAACAAAACGTTTCCATCTCGGTCAGACGTATCTGCTGCTTGCTCAATGTTGTTTAACAACATCGAAACTTTAACCCCGCTCATTGGACGAGAATCATCGTTAATGACCTTAACCCTGAAATCGGCGTAGTTTGTTTGAGCGTTTGCCCAACCACAAATTAATCCAAAAGCGGCTAATAATGCGAATCGTAGTAATTTATACTTCATATCAACTTTAAATCTAATTTTAACATTAATCGATAATCATCGACCATTTATCGGCAAGTTTACCCAAAAAACAAGGATTTAACAAGTTTATTTTATCCTTTTGTTAGGAAACTTAAAAAATATTTTTTGCAAATACTGCAACAAAAACAGCATTACAGTGTATTTATTTTATTGAATTTCAATATATTAAGTAGCAAAATTTCTGATATTTTCTCATAACTTTCAATTGTCCACCCACCCACATGCGGAGTAAGCAAAACATTTGTATAAGAATTTAGCTTTTGTAACATATTTCTATCAAAATCGTTGTTCAAATTTGGAGGTTCATTTGGCAAAACATCGGCACCAAAACCAACTATTTT
>Ga0114978_10002333_pt1 | contig 15596 bp, 16 predicted proteins | sample S_140212_EF_Meta_FD_87027 | JGI IMG/M metagenome (GOLD analysis project Ga0114978, IMG submission 87027) | Freshwater microbial communities from Lake Simoncouche, Canada to study carbon cycling - S_140212_EF_MetaG | ecosystem: Environmental > Aquatic > Freshwater > Lake | place: Lake... | reverse complement strand
GGCGTGCCGGTGCTGCTGCGCCCGGGCGCCATCGGGCCGGCGCAACTCGAAGTCGCCTGCGGCCAGCCAGTGCTGACGCGTGAACAGGGCCAGGCGCTGCAGCAGGGTGCGCCGCGGGCCGCCGGTACGCTGGCGGCGCATTACGCGCCCCGTGCCAGGCTGCGGCTGATGGACGCCAAGGCGCTGCAAATGGCGCTTGACGAGTTGCACGCACAGGGGCCGGCCGGCGGCGTGCTGCAGCGGACCGCGGTGTACGCGCGCTCGGCCATGCAGACGGTGCCTGCGCAGGTGTTGTTGCTGGAGATGCCGCAAGACGCCGTTGCGACAGCGCAACAACTTTTCGCCACCCTGCGCCGCTGCGATGACAGCGGCTGCGCGCAGGTCTGGGTCGAGACGCCCCCCGCTACCCCCGATTGGGACGCGGTGCGCGACCGCCTGCATCGCGCCGCCGTCTGAACCGGCTCGGCGGGTCCGACGGCGGCCCTCGGCGGCCGCAGCCGGACCGGCTTGCGGGCGGAAGATTTAGGAGCGCGCCTCTAAATTGCTGCAACGCAGCAAAAAACACTTGCGAAGATCCGCAGCAACCGTACAATTCATTCATGCTGCGGTGCAACATTATCCGGAAGGCCGGGGCCTACGCAGCAGAAACCCCTTAGCCACCCTGGCAACCTCATGACCCTTACTGGAGAAACCCACATGCTGACAGTCGAACAAGCCATGGCATCGCAAAAAGCCAATTTCGAAACCCTTTTGGGTCTCACCTACAAGGCCTTTGAAGGCGTTGAGAAAATGGTGGAACTGAACCTGACCGCCTCCAAGGCCGCCCTGACGGAAATTGGCGATCATGCAAAAGCCGTGATGAGCGCCAAGGACGCGCAGGAAGTCATGGCCCTGCAATCCGGTTTCGTACAGCCGCTGTCCGAAAAGACCGCTGCCTACAGCCGCCACCTGTACGACATAGCCACCGGCTCCAGCGCTGAACTGGTGAAGGCGATTGAGGAGCAGGCTGCTGACACGCAAAAAAGCGTCATGGGCCTGATCGACAACGCGTCGAAGAACGCGCCTGCCGGCTCTGAGGCTGCTGTGGCGGTGATGAAGAGCGCCGTCGCTGCAGCCAACAATGCCATCGAGTCGGTGCAAAAAGCGGTGAAGCAGGCCAGCGAAGTCGCCGAGAGCAACTTCAACGCCGTCTCGGCCAATGCCGTGAGCGCCGCCAAGACCGCCACCAAGAAGCGTTGATCGCGGCTCGGATTCCGGTACCCGGAATCTGGCGGCTAAGCGCTGAATCGGGCGTGCCAAAGGCCCTGTCTGTCGACAGGGCCTTTTTCTATGGGCGTCGACGCAATGCGCTCAGGAAAAAACCGAGCATGGCCTGGCCGGAGCGCGATTGGCGCGGATCGCATTGACCAGCAGGCAGGCGATCACCGCAACCCGGACCAAGATGAAGAACAGGGTGGCGGCGGGTATGGGGCTGTGGATGAAAGCGTAGATATTGAAAAAATCGGCGCTCAGCGATGAGCTTGCCATCGCAAAGACCACCAGTGCGACCCGATCAAAATACCAGTCCTTCGTGTAGCTGTAGCAGTACACCGCCGCGACGAGCAGAACATAGAGTCCACGGTACTGGAAATACTGCGGCAACTGATCCATCGCCGCTGCGGACAGATCAAAGGGCGTGTAGATCTGATCCGGAAAAAATAGCAGGCGAACGACGTGCACCATCACCACCAGCAGCATGAAGGCGTTGCGGTATCTGAAGCCGGCGTCGACGCCGGTGGCCGGCGCCTTGGGCGCGGGCCCGAACAATTGGGCCAGCTCCGCCTGGCTCAGCAGTGGCATCTTCTCAACGAGATAATTCATCGGCTTTCCAATCGCGCGCAGGCAGAGCCCTGCGCTCGGTTTGGACATCGACACGAAACTGCCCGACTTGAGTGGGTCGGCATGCCCGGGCATCGCCCGGCGCGCGCATCAGCTTTGATGGGGACGATGCGGCGACCACCTGGTCGGGCTCGGTATGCCCGGGCATCGCCCGGCGCGCGCATCAGCCCTCCCTGAGCACCCATTCCAGCAACGCGTCGAACGCAGGCCGCGCTGCTTCGGCGTTTGCGTGGTTGACCATCGCCACCATCACATAGCGCTTGCCGCTGGCCGCGTGCACATAGCCGGCGATCGACACCACGTCGCGCAGGCTGCCGGTCTTCAGGTGGGCGCTGCCGCTGGCACGCGAGCGCTGGCGCCGCAGCGTTCCGTCCACGCCGGCGATCGGCAGCGAGGACATGAACTCGGGCATCAGGGAAGAGCGGTAGGCGGTTTGCAGCATCCGCGCCAGTGCCTGCGCGCTGATACGTTCGTCGCGCGACAGACCCGAGCCGTTGTCGAGCAGCGGCGCGTCGTCGCCGCCCAGACGCTCCTGCCACCAGCGGCGAAGAACGTCGCGCGACGCCTCCAGCGTGGCGACTTGCCCGGGCGCACCTTCGGCGGCGACGGGCATTAGCGCCCCACCCACCGCCGGCGCCGACAGGCTCAGTGTCAGGAACAACTGCTGTGCCATCACGTTGTTGCTGAACTTGTTGATGTCGCGCACCGTCTCCGCCAGTGTCGGCGACTCGAAGGCGAACGCCGGGACCGCTGCCGGATTGGCCCTGCCGCTGCGGACCCCTCCGATCAGCTTGCCGCCCATCGCCAGCCACAGGCCCTCGACGGCGCGCGCAGCATAGCTTCTGGGTTCGGTATAGGCCACCGCCCACACCCTTTCCAGGCAACTGGCCGGGTAACTGCCGGAAAAACGAATCCGTAATGGGTCAGAGAAGTCGGCACGCAAGCTGCCACGGTAGTCGCTGCAGTCGCCACCCGACAGCGCAACGCCGGGCTGCACCGTGACGCCCGCCAGCGGCGGCTCCACCTGCACCAGCGCTACGTTGGCGCTGCGGTCCGGGACAAAGCGCATGACCAGTGATTTGTAGTTCAGCAGCAGCGCGTCGGGGGTCGCGTTGTATGGCCGCAGCGCCTCGCCGTCGAAGCGGCCGGGGTCGGATTCCGCCAGCGCGAAGGCGCTGTTGTCCAGAATGATGTCCCCGCGGATGCTTCGAATGCCCAAGCCCTGTACCCGTCGCAACAGCATCCACAGACGCTCCACGACCAGCTTGGGGTCGCCCTGCCCCTTAATGACCAGGTTGCCAAACAGCGTTTCGTCGCGCACGCTGCCGTCGATGTAGACCGGCGTCGTCCAGACAAAAGCCGGCCCCAACAGGTCGAGTGCGGCAAAGGTGGTCACCAGCTTCATCACCGACGCGGGGTTCATCGCAACCGTCGCGCGGTGACTCAGCCGCGCTGGCGACCCGCCCTGCGCATCCACCACCAGCATCGCGACCGCGTCGAGCGGCAATTTTGCCCGTTGCAGCGCGAGCGCCACCTCGGCTGGAAGGGGTTGCGCGATCGCATCGCAAGCGCTTATCCCGAGCACGACGCAGGTCGACAGGCCGATGGGAACCCAGGCCAGCAGGCGCAGCAGCACAGCGTCGAACCCGCTGCGCCCTGCGCAGCCAGGCAAACGGCGAGGGGGCGCTACCGGCATCGGGCAAGTCTACCGCCTGGCATGTGCGGGCAGCGCCGATAATCGTGCCATGCCCCTGTTCAAGTCGTTTTCGCCGCGGGCCACGGGCTTGCTGGCGGCGGTGGTCACGGTGCTTGTCTGGACCGCATTCATCGTCATCTCGCGCGCCACTGCCGATCCCACGCGGGGCGGAGCGCTCGGCCCCTTTGACATCGTGCTGGCGCGCATCCTTGGCGCCAGCGCCATTTTGTTGCCCTTGGGCTTTGTGCTGGTCCGCAAGGATCGGGCCCAGGGAATCGGCGCGTCGTCGCTGTTCGGTTTTTCGCCGCTGCCGCTGCGCCTGACGGTGGGCGCCGGCCTGTTTGGTGGCCTGCTCTACGGGTTGTTTGCTTACAACGGCTTCGCCTATGCGCCTGCGATGCATGCCTCGGTGCTGCTGCCGGGCAGCCTGCCGCTGTGGACCGCCTTGCTGGCGGCGTGGATGCTGCGAACCCGTATCACCCGGGGCCGCGCGATCGGGCTCGCGCTTATCGTTGTCGGCGATGTCCTGGTCGGTGGCAGCAGCCTGCTGCACGCGCTCGACGGCGGCAACATCTGGATCGGTGACCTGCTGTTTATGGTCGCCGCACTGTGCTGGTCGGTCTATAGCGTGCTGGCGCGCCGCCACGCGCTCGACGCGGTCCGCGCGACGGTGGCGATCACGGCCTTCGCGTTTTTTGTCTATGTGCCGCTGTACGGGTCGCTGCTGCTCGCGCAGCAGGGCGGTGGGAATTTTCTGCGCGCGCCGCTGGGCGAAGTCGCGCTGCAGATGCTGCTGCAGGGTGTTCTTTCGGTGGTCGTTGCCGGGATCAGCTTTACCAAGATGATCCAGCACTACGGGCCGGTGCGCTCGACGATGATCACCGCGCTGGTGCCGGGGCTGTCGGCTTTTGCCGCCGTGATGTTCCTCGGTGAACCGCCGGCCTGGAACCTGCTGCTCGGGCTACTGCTGGTGACAGTGGGAATCCTCTTTGGCGTTCGTGCCGTTGCGGTCGCACCGGCGCTGGCGGTGCCGGACGCGGCGCGCTGAGGAGCAACGCGATGCGCCTGCTTGCCTTCGACACCAGTACCGACACCCTGTCGATCGCGCTCAGCAGCACCGTCGCTGGCGTGCCAAGGCGGTGGCAGCACAGCGGTGCTGGCGGCGCGCAGGCGTCGGCCACGCTGGTGCCGGCGATCCTCGATCTGATGGCGCAGGCCGGGCTGCGTCTGGGTGACCTGGATGCGATCGCTTTTGGCCGTGGCCCTGGCGCATTCACCGGTCTTCGCACCGCCTGCGCGGTCGCCCAGGGCCTGGCATTCGGCGCGCGCGCACGCCAAATGCCCGCTGGCCAGACGCTGGTGCTGCTGCCGGTCCATACGCTGCTGGCGGTGGCCGAGGAGGCGCGCTATCAGGGGCTGCCTGGCGTGCCGCTGCAGGTGATGGCGTTGCTGGACGCGCGCATGGATGAGGTTTACAGCGCGTGCTACGCCTTCGACGGCCAGCGCTGGGAGTCGCGCGGCGCCGACCGCCTGGGGCGACCGGAAAGCGTGTCCCTCGATGCTGGCTGGGCAATGGCCGGTAATGTCTTTGAAGCCTATGGCGCACGCCTGCCGCCTGACGCGCCGCGCATGATGGCCCTGCCCACCGCCGGCGCCATGCTGCGACTGGCGCCAGCCCTGCTCGCCGCTGGAAAGGGCGTTCGGCCGGAGCAGGCGTTGCCCATCTATATCCGCGACCAGGTCGCGCAAACTGTCGCCGAGCGTGCCGCCGCCAAGGCGGCGCTGCTGGGCTGAGAGTGCCGTGTCCATGAGCGCCGTCCTGCAGAGCGACCAAGCCCGTTTTGAGGCCATGCAAGAGAGCCGTCTGGCCGAGGTGCTGCTGATCGAGCAGCGGGCCTACCCGCATCCCTGGACACGGCTGAATTTTTGCGACGTGCTGCGGGCCGGCTACCAGGCCCAACTGCTGTGCGCGCAGGATCGCGTTCTGGGCTATTTCGTAGCCATGAAAGGCGTCGAAGAAGTGCACCTGCTCAATCTGACGGTGGCACCGGATTACCAGGGCCAGGGCTGGGCGCGGGCGATGCTCGATGCGCTTACGCTGTGGGCCAGGGCACAGGGCGCACAGTGGCTTTGGCTCGAAGTGCGCAAGGGCCACCTGCACGCGCTGCGGGTCTACGAGCGCCAAGGCTACCGTCGCGTTGGCTTGCGCAAGAACTACTACCCCGCCGCCAAAGGCCAGCGCGAAGACGCGGTGGTCATGAGCCTGCGCTTGTGAGGCCAGGCCCATGAACCGACAAGTCCCAAGCGGTCTCGCGCTCGACGCGCGCCAGCGTGCCATGCTGCAGGAAATGCAGGTCCGTGTCTGGACGCCGCTGGCGACAGGCCCCGGCGCAGCTGCCGGTGCGCAAGCGCCTGGTGCAGCGCCGGCCGTGGCGCGCGCAACGGCGCTTGCCACGGCCTCAACCCGGAACGACAGCACGCCGGTGCGGCCGCCTTTGGCGCTGCCTACGCTGCCGAGCTCGGAGCCTGCCGGCGAGCGCGGCACCCCGAGGCCTGACGGCGCGACGGATTGGCAGGAGCTGCAGCGCGCTGTCAGCGAATGCGCCGCCTGCGGACTATGCGCCGGTCGAAAGGCAGCGGTATTCCAAACCGAGGCGGTGCATCGGCAGACAGACTGGCTGGTTGTGGGCGAGCCGCCGGACGAGAACGAGGAGCGAGCGGGTGCCCCATTTGTGGCCCAGGCGGGCCAACTGCTAGATGCCATGTTGCGCAGCGTTGGGGTCGCTCGCGACGGCATGGGCAGCGCGGGGGCGCGGCTGAGCAACGTCGTCAAATGCCGACCGGCCAAGGTGCGCAACCCGCAGCCCGACGAGCTTGCCCTGTGTGCGACGCACCTGCAACGCGAGATTGCGCTGGTACAGCCCAGGCTCATCCTGGCGATGGGTCGCTTTGCAGCGCAGTCGCTGCTGGAGGCGGGCGGGCCCGATCTGGCCGCGCAGCCCTTTGACAGGCTGCGTGGCCAGGTTCACCGCTACCAGGGGCTGCCGGTGGTCGTGACCTATCACCCGGTGCATCTGTTGCGCATGCAGGAAAACAAGGCCAAGGCCTGGGCCGATCTGTGCCTGGCGCAGGGCCTTGCGCGCCGAAGCGAAACCTGACAATCCCAGTGGACAGAAAGCTTCCATGAACTTTATAGACATGCTCGCGCGCGCAGAGCGCCAAAACCAGTCGCTGTTGTGCGTGGGCCTAGACCCCGAGCCGGCGCGCTTTCCAGCCGGCATGGCCGGCGACGCGGGACGGATATTCGATTTTTGTGCGGCTATCGTCGACGCCACCGCCGACCTGGTGATCGCTTTCAAGCCGCAGATCGCCTACTTTGCAGCGCACCGGGCCGAGCCCCAACTCGAGCGCCTGATTGCCCATATCCGCAGTGCAGCGCCGCAGGTGCCGGTGATTCTGGACGCCAAGCGCGGTGACATCGGCGCCACTGCCGAGCAATACGCTCTTGAGGCCTTCGAGCGTTACGGCGCGGATGCCGTGACCCTGTCGCCGTTCATGGGTTTCGACTCGGTGCAGCCTTACCTCAAGCGCGAGGGCAAGGGGGCTTTCCTCTTATGCCGCACCTCCAACGCCGGCGGCGACGATCTGCAGAACCAGCGCCTGGCCGGAGTGCCCGGTGAGCCACTGTTGTATGAACACATCGCCAGCCTGGCCCAGGGCGCATGGAATACCAATGGCCAGCTTGGTCTGGTGGTGGGCGCCACCTACCCGGGGGAAATAGCGCGGGTCCGCGAGCGTGCGCCGACCGTTCCCCTGTTGATTCCTGGCGTAGGTGCCCAGGGCGGCGATCCGGTGGCCACGGTGCGCGCCGGCTGGCGCGCCGAAGCCGGGCGCACGCTCGCACCCATCGTGGTGAATGCGTCGCGCTCGATCCTTTACGCCTCGTCCTCTGAGCACTTCGCCACCGCGGCGCGCGCCGAGGCGCGCAAGACGCGCGACCAGTTGCAGGCGGCTCGCGGCCCGTAGTGCGGCCCCCTGGCGGGGCCGCCGATCGACGGCGACACGCCGTCAGCGTGACAGGCAGCGAACGCGACCGGGATCGATCGACAGCGTGACGGTGTCACCGTCGGCGAATACCTGGTCATTTGCGGCGAGCACCTTAATCTCCATGCCGGCCAGTTGCAGCACATACCGGTTGCGCGACCCCAGGTACACCCGGGCGCGGACCCGTGCCTGCAAGCCGGCGCCGCCCGCCACACCCAGGCTCAGGTCTTCCTGGCGCAGGGCCAGTGTGGTGGGCCCGATCGCTGTGCTGCCGCGTGCAAGGGCCAGACGCTGGCCATCGGCCAGGACCGCCACTGCTGCCGGCGCATGCGCGATGGTCGCTGGAATCAGGTTGGCGGCGCCGAGGAAACTGGATGCAAACGCGCTGCCCGGCTGCGCGTAGATCTCGGCCGGTGTGCCCTGTTGTTCGATCCGTCCGCCGTTGAACAGGATGATGCGGTTCGACAGGCTGAGGGCTTCCTCCTGGTCGTGCGTGACGAAGATCGTGGTCAGACCCAGGCGCTTGTGGATGTCCATCAGCTCGACCTGCATGTCTTCGCGCAGCCGCGCGTCCAGATTGGACAGCGGCTCGTCGAGCAGCAGCACCTTGGGACGCGACACGATGGCGCGGGCCAGGGCCACGCGCTGCTGCTGGCCGCCCGACAACTGCTCGGGTCGGCGCTCGGCCAGGTGCCCGAGTTGGACCGTGTCGAGCGCGGCCTTCACCTTGTCCTGCTGCTCCTGGCGCGCGCCAATGCGGCGCATGCGTAGCGGAAAACGCACGTTCTCCGCTACGCTGAGGTGCGGTAGCAGCGCATACGACTGGAACATCATTGCAATGTCGCGCTGTTCCGGCGGGAGGTCGGTGACCACCCGCCCGTCGATCTCGACGCTGCCCGAGTTCACGCTCTCCAGCCCCGCCACGATGCGCAGCAAGGTGGTCTTGCCGCAGCCCGAGGCGCCGAGCAGGCTGACAAACTCGCCCGAGGCGATGTCCAGCGACACATCGTCGATGACGGTGTTGGTGCCAAAGGACTTGCGGATGGCGTGCAGACGGACATTCGCCATGGTTCAGCTCCTTGCGAAACGTTGGAGGCCTAGGATTTTGTCGATCACCAGGATCATCAGGACCGTAAAGGCGATCATGATGGCCGAGACGGCCGCCACCGACGGATCGGGGCTGAACTCCAGCTGGCCGTAGATCTGTACCGGCAGGGTGGTCATGTCGGGCTTGCGCAGGAACAATGACAACACGGCTTCGTCAAAGGAGATGTTGAACGCGAAGAAGGCCCCCGCGCCCAGGCCGGGGATGCATTGCGGCAGCACGACGAACCACAGCCGCTGCAGCCGGCCGGCCCCCATGGTGCCGGCGGCCTCCTCCAGAAAAGGGTCGGACTCGGCCAACACCGCCAGCGTGGTGCGGATCACATACGGCATGGCCACCACGGTGTGGCTGAGCCACAGCGTCAGGACGGATATCTGCCCGAAGACCTTGCTCCAGAACATCAGCATGCCAATCGCGAAAATGATGGTCGGCAGCACCAGAGGCGACAGGAAGAAGGTCGCCATCAGGCCCGAGAACGGCAGCTTGCCGCGGTGCAGCGCCACGGCTGCCGCACCGCCCGCCAGGGTGGCCGCCAGCGTCACCAGCACGGCGATCTTCAGACTCGTCACGGCCGATGCCAGGTAAGTCCCCGAGCCCAGCACCTCCTGGTACCAGCGCAGGCTCCAGCCCTGCGGCGGAAAGGCGATGAATTCGCTTTGCGAGAACGACACGCCCACCACCACCGCCAGCGGCGCCAGCAACACGAGCACCGTCAGCACCACCAGCACGGTGGCCAGAATGCGGACCGGAGTCGGGATCGCCTTAACCATGTTTCGGCGTGTTCATCTTCACGTAGGGGACGAGCACCAGCAGGACGCCGACAAACAGGATCACCGCCTGCGCCGCCGCGAAGGGCCACTCCAGCGTCTGCGTGACCGATTTGTAGACCGATCCCGCCAGCACCTGGATGCGCGCGCCACCCATCAGGCTGGGCGTGACGAAGGAGCTCGCCGACAGCGTGAAGACAAGCAGGGAGCCGGCCACGATTCCCGGCAGGGACAGGGGCAGGACCACGCTGCGCAGGGTCGACAGGAAGCTGCCGCCCATGGTGCGGGCGGCCTCCTCAAGCCGGGGGTCAATGCGGGTGATAACGCCCAGGATGGACAGGGTCATGAAGGGCAGCAGCACCTGCACCATGCCAATCACGATCGCCGACTCGGTGTGCATGAGCTGGAAGTTGCGCTCGGCCCAGCCGAGGTCGCGGACGAACTGCGACACCAGACCGTTGCGGCTGAGCAGCACCATCCAGCCGAAGGTGCGGACCACCACGCTGGTCATCAGCGGTAGGATGACGGCCACCACCAGCCACATGCGCAGACGCGGACCGACGCGGGCCATGATGTAGGCGAACGGAAATCCCAGCAGGGCGCAGATCAGGGTGATCACCAGCGACAGGCGCACCGTGCGCCACAACACGCCAAGGTAAAACGGGTCGCTCAGGAAGCGCGTGTAGTGCTCCAGCGAGGGGCCTTCGCGGCCCGACAAGCTGAGGGAGAGCATCTGCCCGATGGGCAAAAAGTAGGCCAGGACCAGCAGGCCCAGTCCCGGCAGCGCCAGCAGCAGGTTTTCGGCACGGTCATTCATGACCGCCGCCTGCCCCCTGAGGCCGGCGCGGGTTCAACGGGCAATCGTCTTGCTCCAGCGCTCGACCCAGCTGGCGCGGTTGGCCTCGATCGTGGGGGCGTCGAAACGGAACAGGTTCTGCATGCTGGCCGCACCGTAGGCCACGGTGGCGGCGACGTCCGGGGCCAGCTTGGCCTTGGCGTTGGTGGGTGAATAACGCAACTCGTTGGCAAAACAGGCCTGGGCGCTTTCCGACAGGCTCATGTCGATGAACTTCAGGGCCAGGGCCTGGTTGGGGCGGTTGGCCACCAGATTGGCGGTGATGAAACTCGCCGGCGTGCCCTCGACCCCCTGCGCGAACTTGACCGGCAGATTGGCCTTGGTCAGCGTGTAGGCGTAGTCGGAGGCGTAGGGCGCGATGGTGGCGCCGTTCTGGGCGAACTCGCGCTGGATCTCGGGCGAGGTGGTGACGACGATCGCACCGCCGGTCAGCAGCTTCTTGACGGCGTCTAGGCCGGGCTGGATATTCTTCAGGTCGCCACCGGCCACCCGGTTGATCATCAGGAAGCCCAGCATGCCGTAGCCGTTGGAGATGTCGGTCAGCACCAGCTTGTTGCTGACCTTCGGGTCCAGCAGGTCCTTCCAGCTGGTGGGCGCCTTGGGCAGGGACTGGCTGTTGTAGACCAAGCCGATGGCGGCGATGGAGTACACCGGGCCCTCGCCCTTGGCCAGCCCGGCCTTGGCCACCGGGTAGAGATCGGCGAGGTTCGGTACCTTGGCCGCGTCGATCGCAGCCAGCAAGCCTTCGGAGGCGGCCACAATCTCCTGGCCGCCCGAGAAGTGGATCACGTCGAACTGGGGCGCCGCCTTCTGGGCCCGGACCTGCGCGAAGGCGTCTGCCGAGTAGGCTGTGACCACCCGGGTGGTGGCGCCGGTTTCCTTTTCGAACGGGGTGATGACGCACTTGCGGTGTGCCGTCTCGTAGGCGCCACCGAAGGAGTTGATCGTCAGGGTCTTGTCCTGTGCGAGCGCGGTGCCGGCCAGCAACGACAGGGTGGTGGCGGCGAGGGCCGTCAAGTCAAAGCGGATTTTCATGGAAATGCTCCTTCAGTTGCGGTAAAAAATCAGGCGAGGCGACCGATTTCGACGGTCTTAACGCCCTCACGGCGGATCAGGCGGCACTGGTCCGCGATCGCGGGCAGGCCTTCGGTCATGCGGCCCCAGTAGGTGCAGGGAATCCAGCCGGTGGGGCCAAAGGTGCGTCCGCCGGCGTCATAGAACAGGCCGATCTCCCAGAACTCGCTCGGGTCGTTCTTGAAGAAATTCTTTGGCTGGTAGAACCACAGCAGCTCGCCCGGATCGGGTTGAACGGTTTGGTTCTCGGGCGGCAGCTTGCGCGGGTCGAAGTTCTGTGCCTCGTCGGGCAGGCCCATCATGATTTCGGGGCCGGAGAACATGGCGTGCGAGGCATCCCAGCGGATTGGCTTTTTCAGCGCGCCCCACAGGGCCTTGCAGGTCTCGGGCGCGTGCTCCCAGTACATGGTGATGATGCCTTGCACGTTGGCATCCACGAACTTCAGGTACAACTTCTTGCTATTGTTGGTCTTGGCCATGGTGGAGGAGTCCTATTAGGTGGGGATTTGACCAGTTTATGGCCGTATCGCGCTGGCGGCGATGTCCTATGGGTATTCGGCCCATCAAATTTTCTTATCGCGCGGCAGAGCGCCGAGGGCCGACTCCCTAGACCAGCCAGGCGGTGGCCGGGTCGACGCTGGCGCAGAAGTTGCGGGCGCTTTTCTGCGCCTGGTCCACGACGTGCAGGATGATGCCCTGGTGGGTGCTGGACTGGTAGGTGGCGATGATGGGCAGCGGAGGAAAGTGCTTGGACACCCGGATCGGGTGCAGCAGCCCCATCTGCAACTCGCGCCGAATGATCGCCGAGGGAATGGCCGCGACGCCGAAGCCGTCGATGATCAGGTTGATGATCGCGAACATCGAGTTGGAACTGGTCAGCTTGGACGCCAGCACCTTCTCGTCCTGGAAATAGGGCGCGATCTGCCGGTACGGCGGCGCGTTCTTCGGGAAGGTGATGATCGGCATGCGCGACAGGTCGTCGACGCTGTACATGCGGTCGGGGTCGATGATCTTGGGCGAGCCGACCCAGACCATCTGCAGCACATAACTGACAAAGCTGCGGAAGCTGTCGCCGATCGCGGGATCGACCGCGAAGATCAGGTCGAACTCGCCGCGGTGCATGCCGTGCACCAGCCGCTTGGTGCTCTCGACCGTGAGTTCGATCTTCAGGGTCGGCATGGACGCGTGCAGCGACTCCACCATATGCGGCATCCAGGTCGAGATGACCGAGTCGATCGCGCCGATGCGCAACAGCACCGGGGCCCGGACCTTGAATTCGTCGAGGGTGTTCTTCAGTGCATCGACCGTGTCAATCACGTTCTGGAACACCCGCAGGGCTTCCTCGCCCTCGGCGGTGAGTCGGAAATCATGACCGACGCGGTGCACCAGCCGGTGGCCGAGTTCCTCCTCGATCGCCGCCAGGCGCGAAGAGATGGTGGGCTGGGTGGTACTGAGTTCCTGCGCGGTGCGCCCGAAGTGGCGGTTCCGCACCAGCGCGGTAAAGGTGAGCATGTCCCGGATGCGCATGGACGGCCCGGGCGGTGGTCTAGACCCGGATTTCCCCGTCGCCCAGCACCACATACTTCAGCGAGGTCAGTCCCTCGATGCCGACCGGGCCACGGGCGTGGAACTTGTCGGTGCTGATGCCGATTTCGGCCCCCAGTCCGTATTCGAAGCCGTCGGCGAAGCGGGTGCTCGCATTGACCATCACGCTGGCCGAATCGACCTCGCGCAAAAAGGCCTGCGCATGCTGGTGGTCACGGGTGATGATCGCGTCGGTGTGGTGGCTGCCGTAGCGGTTGACGTGGGCTATGGCTTCAGCCACCCCGGCGACGACCTTGATGCTGATGATCGCCGCCAGATATTCCTCGCCCCAGTCCTGTTCGGTGGCGTCGCGCAGCTGCGCAGCGCCGACGCCGGCGAGCAGCGCGCGGCTCTCGGGGCAGACCCGCATCTCGACCCCCTTGGCCGCGTAAATAGCGCCGATGCGCGGCAGAAAGTCGGCCGCCGCCGCGCGCGCCACGAGCAGGCTCTCGCTCGCGTTGCAGGGGCTGTATTTTTGCGTCTTCGCGTTGTCGGCGACTCGGACTGCCATCGCCATGTCGCAGGGATCGTCGACATAGACATGGCAGTTGCCGTCCAGGTGCTTGAGCACCGGCACCTTGGCGTCGCGGCTGATGCGTTCTATCAGCCCCTTGCCGCCACGTGGAATCGCCATGTCCACATACTGCGGCATGGTGATCAGGTGACCGACGACGGCGCGGTCGGTCGTCTGCACCAGTTGCACGCCATCGGCCGGCAGCCCGGCTTGCAGTAGCGCGCGCTGCACCAACGCGGCGAGCGCCTTGTTCGATTCGATCGCCTCCGAGCCGCCGCGCAGGATGCAGGCATTGCCGCTCTTGATCGCCAGGCTGGCAGCCTCGATCGTCACATTCGGGCGGCTTTCGAAGACCATCGCAAAAACACCGATCGGCACGCGCATCTGGCCGACGCGAATGCCGCTGGGTTGCTGGCGCATACCGATGATTTCGCCCATCACATCGGGCATCGCAGCGAGCTGCTCGCAGCCCTGCGCTACCGTCTCGATGGCGCGTTCGTCCAGTCGCAGCCGATCCACCAGCGGCGGCGCGAGCCCGGCGGCGACGGCGCGCGCGATGTCCCGGTCATTGGCGCTTTGCAGCGCCGGTACCTCGCCCCGGAGCATGGTTGCCAAAGCGCGCAAGCAGGCGTTGCGCGCGGCGGTCGTTGCACGCGCCATGACAGCCGACGCGGCGCGCGCTTGCGCTCCCAGGCAGAGGCTGTACGAAGCCAGGTCAGGCGGGTTCATCGCGGTATTTTCCCATGCCCTGGCACCGCCCGAATCAGCGTGGCACGGCGCAGTGGCGGCACAGCATCATCGCGAGCCTGTGCAGCGCCTGCCAGCCGTCGGCAGGCCAGTCCGGTAAGCGCAGGCCTTTGACGATGCCGTCGACCTGGTGCGCCGCCAGCAGCAACTCCGAGGCTGCCTGGGCGCTGATCCGGGGAACGACGCGCTCGAACAGCCGCTCCTTGTGGCCCCACACGCGCTGCTCGCGCAAGGCCATTGGCAGCGGCCGGCCGGCCGCCATCGCGTCCTTGACCCGCTTGAGCGCGCGGATATCCTCGCTCAGCGCGTAGTGGACCAGTACCGCGGCCTCGCCCTCGGCTTGCAGGCCGTCGAGCATGCGCTGCGCGCGCGCGCTGTTGCCGGCCAGAACCGCCTCGGACAGCTTGAACACGTCGTAGCGCGCCACATTCAGCACCGCGCTCTCGACCTGTTCGAAGCTCAGCTCGCCGGGGGCAAACAGCAGTGCGAGCTTCTGGTTTTCCTGGTGCGCCGCCAGCAGGTTGCCCTCGACCCGGTCGGCGAAGAACTGCAAGCTGCGTTGCCCTTCCACGCCGGCCTTGACGCGCTGGCCCTGCAGCGCCAGCCGCTGCGCCAGCCACTGCGGCAGGGCGGCACGTTCCACCGGCTCCAGCGCGATCGAGACGCCGTTGCTCTCCAGCGCGGCGAACCAGCTGCCGGTCCGGGTGGCCTTGTCCAGCCGCGGCAGCATGACCATGGTGAGCGTGCTGTCGTTGCCACTCGCCTGGGCGGCGAGTTGCTGGATGGCGCCGCTGCCGTCCTTGCCCGGTTTGCCCGAAGGAATGCGGATCTCGACCAGCTGCTTGTCGGCAAACAGGCTGAGGGAGCCGCCGGCGGCCAGCACCTCGCTCCAGTCGAAATGGGCCCCCGCGACAGTGTGCGCGCTGCGTTCGGAGAACCCGGCCGCACGCGCAGCGGCGCGAATCGCGTCGGCCGCTTCCTGTACCAGCAGCGGCTCGTCGCCATGCAGTGTGTACAGGCTTCCCAAGCCGCGCTGCAGGTGCTGCTGGAGTTGGCCGGCCGGGACTTGCATCAACCTAAAGGGTCGACTTGACCGCAGCCAGCCGGCGCAGCAGTTGCTGCACGATGTCGCTTTGCATATCGCGCACCAGCAACGCCTCTTCGGCTTCCTTGGCCAGCGCCGCCGTCTCGTTGAAGCTGATGTCGCGCTGCTGCAGCAATTCGGTCTCGGCAATCAGCTCCTTGCCACGGGCATCGCGCAGCCTGAAGCGCAGCCGCAGCCGCAATTGCAGTTCGCGCACCTGCCCCGACGCGTTGACCCCGACCACCGC
>Ga0114978_10002330_pt1 | contig 15603 bp, 26 predicted proteins | sample S_140212_EF_Meta_FD_87027 | JGI IMG/M metagenome (GOLD analysis project Ga0114978, IMG submission 87027) | Freshwater microbial communities from Lake Simoncouche, Canada to study carbon cycling - S_140212_EF_MetaG | ecosystem: Environmental > Aquatic > Freshwater > Lake | place: Lake... | reverse complement strand
GAATTATTACCTTGATTAGTATAACCAGCACCGTCACCAATAGCCACCGAATCCTCACCTTGACCAGTAGAACCAGCACCGTTACCAATAGCCACTGCTGTGCTGCCTTGTGTGTTTGCGCCAGCGGACACACCAATGGCCACCGAGTAAGCGCCTTGTGTGTTTGCGCCAGCGTCAGCACCAATGGCCACTGCTTGGACACCTTGTGAGGTTGTTCCAGCACCTTGACCAAATGCCACACTATCACCGGCTGTGTCTCGAATCACTGCACCGTTGGGCAATGTCAGTGTGCCTGTTCCACCAAAGGTCCATTGTTGAGATACCCCTGCGGTATTGGCAGTGAGACGAAGATTGCCCGTTGAAGATAATGAAGATACACTATTTGAATTAATAAGAATGATATTACCACCCGCGGTGCTGCCATCGTGTACACGTAGAGTTCTTAAATCAGTATCATATGTAAGTTCACCCAATGGACCTGTGTATGCTGTACTTTGTATGGTATTGCCACGCTTTAATAGTATGTGGCCTACGTTTGCGTATACTGTCATAGTGTACCCCCATCAATAATAACTTCGGTATCTTGTGAGGCTGCTTCTGCCCAATATGCCGGCAATACTTCTAAGTCCAATGGAACACCATAATTGTCATCAATGTAAACCGGTTGTTCTGTACTGTCTGATGTTTTTACAGTTTTAAATGTTAACTTGTAAAAACGCTGTTCCAATGTGTTGATAGTACCTTTGTCTAAGATAAAAGTTCCTTGCCCAATAGCAGTATTAGCAAAAGTAACAGCATAAGTTTCAACGGTTACTTGGTTTGTAGGATCTTGAATACTGGCCTGAACAGTATATCCTGTTAAGTTAACGTTCTTTTGATCCTGATTACGTACTATGACCTGAACGGGGTTATCTATGCCTTGATAGACTTTAATTGGGCGTGAATACACTTGGCGATTCCTTGTTGTAAATATAGAGGAGTCAAAAACCTGCACCTCAGCTAAGTTTGGGTATAAATATGCTTTGACAGTAATCATTTAATTTGCTCGTCTTTAACATATTTATCGGATAACGTGGAAGAACACTACAAGCAACTACTAGCACAATACCCGTACTTGAGCCACATTACCTACGGTGGCAACGACTATATCGGTATTATTCAAAACAGCGATGAAATTATCACTACTCTTTATGACTTTGGCCTGTTAAAAGACGATGAGGTTAAGAAAGTATTCTTAAGTCTTGGGGAAACGTGGTGGTGGGAAAGTAATAGATTGATCCCAATCAATGTATTTCTTAAAATGGACTGGGCTGTATTTAGAGTATGCTTACGTACAATGAACAGCAAAGACGTAGAAATTGTAATGGGCCCTTATGTGAGCCTAAAAGAAATGGCTACCAAGCGTAGCAAACGTAAATCAATTACCCTTGTTCGCAAGGTTACTCAATAAATTCATATTAACCACTACCAAGTGTGCGTAGGCTAGCGAGTGTGACTTCTTAAAGAAATACTCGTCCTCAGCAGGCTTTTCCCACACGGTTTCAGCAACTTCCCGCCAGGTTCGACCTATTAAATGACGCTTTGCTGGACGTATTACAGCAAGGAACATGGCCATGCGCGGTATAGTGTTTACAGCTTCGGGCATTTTAATTAGTGTGTCGTAGTGATTCCCGATATGTATTAATTTACTACAAAACTCTTGGTCGTATAACCGATCCCATTCGGGCTCTTGTGCAATCAATTCCTGTAGATGCTGTTCACTCTTTATCTGGGTATATAATGAAACATTCAAAAAGTCCAGCTTCATGTACCCAAGTTCTTCTGCCGCTTGATAATCTAGACTAGCACGACCATTAAATGGATCAATTGGAATGTCAGTTACATACACCCCTGTGTTATGCTGTACCCAAGCACCGTTTCTATTAATGCTGGCAGGAGTGTGCTCAAGCAACCGTAGTGCTTGAGTACGATCTGCAAAATCAATATCAACGTCTGACTTAAACTTCATAGTCCTGCCTTGGCTAGTATATCCTTGACCCATTCTGTATCTGCCATATAGTCTTTAAACTTCTGTTGCCAATGGTCCGGGTCAATCCAAGGCATAATCATTGCCACATGATCTTCTGTCAAGTCTACTAGAAAAATGACACCGGAATCACAGTTAAACACAATCCAAGGACTAATACGGCCAGTGCCGATGTGATAGCACACTCTATTACCATTTCCATACCGGAAATAATCGCTAAAACCATTTTTGAGTTCTGGGTGGTTGTCTGCATAATCTTGCATTTCCTTTAAGGCTCGTTCAAGGGCGTCTTGTACTGCTTCACGTTTTAAATACTCATGTAAGTATACTACATAAAACTCATCTTTACACCAATGATCTATCTTTTTGTTGTTCTTAAGTAACCATTCTAAGAAAGCTGTAGGGTTTATGCCACGGATTCCTACCATATGGCGCCCCCATTTTACAAATGCATTGTAGTATGGGCTTTTGGCAAAGTCCTCATATGACTTTAGCTTGGCTGATCCTTGTGTGATTTCATAGAAACGTAGGTATGCCTTGAGCCCAAGTTGGACTGCAACTTCTTTTTCTTGTTGCCAACGCCGCTTTTGTTCACAGAGATGTACTGCAAGGCTTGATTCTTTGCGGAACGTTTTGTCACAGTAACGACATTTATAAGTCTGATTTGATTCGTTTGTCATCCCATCCGAGTTCTCTAGCCATGCGTTTAAGATCGTCTTTATCATTTAGCTCAGTTAATAGTTTAATGTCGTCTTCTTTAAGGTGCGGATACAGTTCTCGAAAAAACTTTGCTGCCTTATTGTTATTTTCTTTTTTCTTTGGAGCAATCCACTGATGATATTGATTGCCCATTCCGGGACTTACTGTTGTGGCCATTAACCACTGTAGCTTTTTATGATGTGTAGTATTAATATCAAAGAAGTTCTTATTAAGTCGTTCATTACAGCTCATTAAGTAGTAGGCCTGCAAGTCTGCACTACCAGCAACTGTTGAGCCATAGCGAATCATAAGGTAAGGACTAAACTTCTTCTTTTCTTCGTCAGTGAGATCATCGTAAAACGCTCTGTTCTTGCGATCAAACTGCGTCATTTCGTTTTTAATACTTAATTTATCTGTCATACTGGATGCCACATAGGAGGGAGTGTTGGGTCATTGTCATCTTTGCTTAGTTCGTACAGTATTTTAACACGTTCCAGGGCTTCTTGTAAAGCAGGATTTGTCCTGGCAGTATGCTCAATTTTATCCCATTCGTATTGTTTCTGTAAATCATAATCCCACCCAATAACAATTCTAGTGCTGGGATCAGACCCTGCTTCTCTGGCATAGGTTACGCCATCTGCTTTTTCGTATATGTAAGTGGCGCCGGGTTTAAGTCTGCCCATGTGTTACCATACCTTACCGTAATCCACTACCTCGCTTTGTCTGCTGATATCTTTGATAAAATAAGCACACAAAGGTTTCTTGCCTTCAGTCAAGGGTATTGCTAATAACTGCCCCGGTTTAAGTTTAGGAAAATACCACTTAACGTCTTGATAAATGTCCACAATTTCCACAGGATGAAATTCAGGTTTAAAACTAGTCAATGGATTAAAACAAAATACACTAAATCCACGGTCATTGATGCTGGTTAGTGGCACAACTTCTAGATCACCAAAGTCGCTTTCGCCAATTAGTAATTGCCAATCCACAGGCATACGAACAGTATACGGACCAATCTTTAGTACTAATGCTGGGCTATTAAAACTTTCTAAAAAGATTAAGGGAATATAAAAGTAATCAGGTTCCTTTGGATCACTGTTGTCTAATACACAAAATCTTACTTCGTCTATCTCCTCTGGAATTGCATCCATTGAATAGCTTTCGTTGTCTAAGGTTAAAATTCTCATTCGTTATAACTTTCCCATTTTAATTTGAACATGGTTAACTCTTCGTCTCGTTTGAAACTAAAAGTATGCCAGGTTACTTGTTTGCCGCATTCGGTTTGTGTACACCACCGATTAGCATTTCTAAGCTCGTCATCGGTACCTCGAATTTTTACTAGAATATAATGTTCTTTTTTTTCTATTGTACCTATGCTTATTGCCATGAGGTTTTTTCTATAGTAAATGGATAGTTTGCTTCTTTGTAAAACTGTTTACGCTTGGTTAGATGACGTTTCGCGAACTTACAGGTTGATGTGATGTCCCAGATTTGGACAAAATCTTTGTCTTCCGCCTTGCGAATACCACGCCCGATTGATTGGATAACACGCACAAAGGATTTACCCGGTTCAACAAGCACAAGATTGAAAATGCGAGGAATATTAATACCAACAGCGGCAACACCGTAAGTAGCAATAATAATCTTATTAGTAGATGTAGCAATATCATCATATTCTTCTTTCCTATCTACAGCTTTGGTAGAACCCGATACAAATGCCACGTCAGGCTTGTCACTTAATAAACTAAACAAGGTGCTTAGTTCTGCTTGTAGTATCCGACCTGTTTCAATCCTGTCTACTAGGATAAGTGTATTACCACCTTCTTTAATTTTATCAACCATCTTGGCCAAGTAGGCAATACGTTCTGTTGTGGTAACTAGATACTTTAATTCGCTTTGGTAGTCTTTGTATTCTACAAAGTCTTGTAGCTGTACTATATTTACATGACAGTTGGCCAAATGTCCTGCGTCTTGAAGTTCCGACGCACTTAGTTTTCCTACAACTGTGCCCAAGCTACATAATATACTAACACGTTCGTAATCTTCTTTGGGAATAGTGCCGGTCAGTCCCCAGCGGATAGGTACCTTTGCAAATACACCTGTTAGTAGTGTTTTTAATGCATCTGCTTTGGCCATGTGTGTTTCGTCAACAATAACGCAAACAACATCTTCAATGAATTCACCAATGGTGATGTCTACTGTGCCTGCTTGTGTATTCTTTAGTAACACGTTTAGACTTTGCCAAGTACAAATAGTATGTGTTCTGCCCCATTCCTTACGGTCGCCAAAGTACACACCCACATCAAGGCCTAGATTAATATAGTCTGCTTCAGTTTGTGTTACTAGACTTTTGTTTGGCACAATGACGATACTGCGACCATAGGGCTCTACAGTTTTGCTCAGGGCAGCAGTCATGATAGTCTTACCAGCACCTGTGGCTACTTCTTGTATGCTTTGGGGATTGGCTAAAAAGTTATTTAGAATCTGTGGTTGGTAGTCTCTGAGTACAATAGGTTGCCCTGCCTGCTGATGTCCCTTGGGCCAAGTAATATGGCTAAAGGTATCTTCTTTAATTTCAGCAAACTCAAAATTGGTCTTATAGTCTCTGTTATCTTCGACTTCAATGTCGTATCCCTTACTGTCCAGATAAACAAGTATTTCGGGCAACAGATTGATATATGTGCTACCACCCAATTGAAAGAACGCAACCTTGCCATCCCAACGGCCAAGACGAACGCTAGGTTGATACCTAGCGCCGGGTATTTCATATTTAAACTTCTTAACTAGAGCTGTACGGTCGGTAAGATCCAATCCTTCAATCTTAACATTAACTTCATCTCGAATTATTAATTTAGCTTGCAAATGTCTCTTCCTTTAACACCCTTATTGTATACTTCTTTTGTAAAATATACAACCTTTTCGGCCTGCTGTATCCATAATGCTCTGTCTCCGCCATACAGCATACCAGCACTACTAATCATTAAAGGTATACGGTCAATAGATGTTTTGGGTATTTTGTTAGCGTATACAAAACGTGTTTCTGGTGTAACGACTTCGTTGTTGTTTAAGTTAACCACTTGCTCTCGGGCAAAGTGCCTGATTAACAGCATAGTCAGCTTGTCGCTCAGGTCGGGTTCGTATACATAGATAGGAAACCTATTGGTAACTTCTGCATAACGAACTATTTCTATTAGTTGATCTGTGTAATAGCTACGCTGATCTACTTTGAGTTCTCTGTTGTGGCATAGGCTCCAAAATCTAGTACCGTATGCATCTATTACTACTTCCTGTATTACAGGATCACAAGTGTAGCCTAATATAGGTGCGTAATCCACTAAGGTCAGCAGGTTATCGAGACCGAACCCGCCTAGATTTTCGTCGATATAGTCACGCAAGGATGTGGTTGCATTGGTGATACTCAATTGATCAGCTTCAGCTTTTAATTCAATTGCATAGGGTGTTGCTTCAGTTGCCATTATCAAATCCATAAACTCTGTAAGGCTTGAGTCTATTTCAAAGTTATGCGCCTGTGCAAATGCATAGGCCCAATTTACTGTGTACTCAGTTAGGTCGGCTTCCCAAATCCTTTTAGTTTGATTCCATTTGACCGTGCCGTGATTGGTTTTGCTTTGTTCTCGTATGCTGTCAATTAAATTTGGTGCATAAGGAAAACGAATCTTGATAAGGTTGTCTTCTACCCAAACACGGGTACTACGGTCAATGGTGCGTAAAGGCAATCTAAACTCTGGTAAGACTTTTACATTTTCGATACTGATGTTATGCTTGGCCAGCTGTCGCTCGTACTTAACGATCAAGTCCACAGCAAGTTTAGCCTGTCGGTCTGTGTACGCTATTCCGTTTTGACTTTGCTGACATAAATTTTCAATTACCTTTACGTCATACCTGGCTAAACTAATCAATGGCTCGCCCATCATGTATAAACTGCCCACTATTGATCCTGCAGGGTTACGAAAGCCGGCAACGATTTCAATGAAGGTTTCAATGTGTTGATGTTTATGTTGTGTCATATCTTATTGTAACATATTATTAGATAGTAAATCAAATAAAAAAATCCCCGAGTAATTAAACCCGGGGACCAAAACCGTGGCACAGGAGCTAGTAAGCGCCACGGCTACAGTACGTGGTACTGTAGAAACTGGTTAGTCAAAACTGCTACTAGAAGAGCCGCTATCACTGTAACTTGGACTACTATCACTGTAGCTTGAACTACTGCTACTAGAGTCACTGTAACTTGGTCCTGTATCAACACTACGTTTAGGAGTTGTATCATCACCGCTAGAACTAGATCTTGCAACACTTGGACTACTATGATTAAGCAACATGTTAGCAACCAAGATTGTAGTTAGCATGTCCGAACTAGAACTTGTGGCGGAACTTGTTGTAGCAGGTGCTGATACTGACGAAGTTGTAATAGAATTATTGGCCATCATATATGATGGAGTATGATATGCCTCTGCTACCTTGCGAGTTTCTGCTTGTCTAGTTTTAGCCACAATTGCCGCTTCTCTATCCAAGTACATGTTACGATCTCGACGAGCCTGTTCCTCAACACGTTGCCAACGTGCGGTGATTTCGGCTCTTAATTTCTTAACACGAGCACGACTAATGATCTTGTACGAAACAAACCCCAATACAATTAGTACAACCATGCCTGCAATGAATAAGATATCTGGGTTCATGCTGTTTCCTTTTTGCTTTCGATAATCATAATTTCTTCCTCAGCAGTAAGTGGTGGGTCGCCTTGCTTTTCCAGTACCTGGCGGGTTGATACTAAGGCCCATCTGCTATGCACATTGGAATTGGGATATAACTTATCCAATTCTTCAACTTCCGCTCGTCTTGCCGGATCATCCAATATCTTCGAATACATCACATCTTCTTTGAACCATGACCCGTCTGGATTGAACAGCACAATTGAGGTTTTTGGCTCAAATGTGGCGGCATCGATAATACCGCCGACTACTCTAAATTTTCTTGGCCTGAACCAAGTCTCGGCGGCTGTAACTGCTGGTGCTGCTGTCAGCACTGATGCAACTGTGCTACCGGGCAACAAGGTACTACCCAATGCTGCACCTACGGATTGTAAAAATCCTCTACGATTTGTCATAGTTCAACTCCCAACTGACACTGGATCGTGATATCTTTGATACTCTGTAACCACTCTGTTGTGTTCCTCTAACCAGAGATCGCCGTGTGGTTCGGCCATAACCATTAGTTCTGGTTTGTGTACTGCGTTATACATGGCCTGACACATTGCATTAAATCTGGCATTAATAACAATTTGGAATTCTTGTTTCAAATCACTGTCATTAAACATTGTAAAAATTTCTTCACTTGTGTATGCTTCGTTCATATTACTTGCTCACGTTGATCATTGGAGTTGAACCTTGTGGTACAATAAACATTGAGCCTTTTTCTGCCGCGATCTTTAGCACATCAAGTTCTTTGTTACGCAGGACCGCAGTAGTCAGACCTTGGTTTTCAAGTTCACGAATTTCCACGTTCTTACGTTCAATATCAACTTGAATCAACTTGGCTTTGAGCTCTGCTTCACGTGTTGCCTTTAATCGAATACTTTCTTCAATTGCCGGATCGGTTAGCACTTGTCGTACAACCACACGGGTAACAGTAAAGGTCTTGGGATCGTTTGCATCCAAGTCTTTTTGCATAGCTTCTTTGATATCAGTTTCAAGTTCATTACGGCGACTATGGATGCTCAAGGAATCGTACTTGGTACCTACAATGTCGTAGATTGTACCACGGCTAACACTTTCTAACAAGCGAAAACCTGGAAAGTACACACCTGACTTGTCGTCCCTGGCACTTTGCCCTGCATACTTGACTGTTAGGCCAGGAATCTTACTGGGATCAGTACGGTAGTAAACTGTAACGTCCAGGTCTTTCAAGCTCAAGTTATCCTTGGCTTTGGGAGTCATGTTGTCTAAGTTAATAGCCGCTTCCTTAGCAGTAAACTCTCGAACACTAGACAGCACAGCAACATAGATACCAGGTGATTCTGGTTCGGGACTGACCTTACCGAATGTGGTACGCACACCCACGTTACCTTGCTCAACTTGACCACACCCTGTTAAATTCATAGCCGCAATAGCAACAACTGTTGCACCAATGATACGTTTCATTTATAGTCTCTCAAGAAAAATAATAATACCTAAGCCCAAAGCTGACACAATACCAGCTTGTAGCAATCGAAAACTCCACTTACCTGCTTCTTTCTTTGTTGCCTTATCTGTACAGTACGTTATACCGATAATTATAGCAGTAATAAGTACCCATGTAACCACTAATCTAATCATACCCACTCCTGCACAATTTCCTCTGCTTCGGCAATAGCTTCATCAAAGTCCACGGCAGTCAATGGAATTTCGTCATCAAAAATCTTCAGTACGTAGCATTCCATTTCTTTATTAAGAACTACACGATAACGATAAGACATTTGCTTCTCCTTGTGATTAACCTTGGTATCCAAATACTTCGTCATACAAATCCAGTAGATCTTCATCACCTAGATTTGCCATGTCGGTAACACTGATGTCATGCTCTATTTCTAGATCTTCACACCAAATTTCTGTTAAGCGATCTTTAATAAGTTTACGCACAATTATGCTCCGGTTCGAATCTTGTCTGCCACTTCTGTAGCGGTCAGGTCGGCAATAGCGTCAACATTTGTTGGGTAAGGTTTTACCTGTGTAATGTTGCCTGCGTTACCAACTTGGAATGTGCCAAAGTCTGTTTTAACTTGGCCTGCTACCACGGGTTCTGCTGTCTTTGTTGCTTTCTTTACTGCTGGTTTTTTTGTTGCCATGCGTTTTCCTTTAAGTGCATATAGTGGGCCTAGCAAACAACATGTTACTAGACCTGTTACCAATAAAAACTCAACCATTATCGTACCCTCATTCCAAGCGAGATCAATTCGTCTCGGGCATTTTTTGCCAAACTGCGGGTTTTGCAATCAATCCATACTGCCCGCATTGCAGTATCGTCCCATATATCTTTGGCTTCTTTAAGACCGAGTCCGGTATGTGTTCGAATACACTTGATCACAGGTACAGCCGCACCGGAACCGTTGTATAGATGTGATGTTCGACTTAATTGAAGCCTCATGCTACTGTGGTTGTCTGACAGCATGGTCATAAACACTTGGCCTTTGACATCATCTCCCATAGCAGGACCCATTGCCGACCAAACATCCATAGCACGTTCAGCACCGTAGTAGTTACCAAGGCTTTCCAAGAAACGAATAGCATCGCTGATCAAAACGTCGTACTGCTCGTCTTTGTCTTGTTCCATTATTCTAAATCCTTAAGCTGACTTCATGCAAGTAACTTCTGCCATTGCCTTCCACTTGAGTGGAAAGCTCTTACGCAGGTCTGCAATCTTAATTGCCATACGCAAACTCATTTCACGGAAACGGTTTTTGTTCTCTGTCATAAAGTCGATAATCTCGTCTTGTACGCATTGTTCAAAATCGTACTCTGTAAACAGTTCGCCGTCTTTGGCAATTTGGCGGATACGCAAGATCTTGTCACGCATAGTGTCCAAGGTCAAGTCCAAGTAATGACAACGTGACTGGAGTGCATCCAAGTGATCACGCAACTTCTGGCTCTTCATTTTGTCAAACTTCAAGTTGGTAATAAACACTACACTACCGTTGAAGTTAAACGTGTCAGGAATGCCTTCACGGCGCAACAATGAGCTGTCTGACAACCAAGAAATCTTACGCTTCTTGCCTGAGTCCAAAGCACCTTTCAGCAGGTTAAGTGCAACGTCATCCAACAAGATGCTGTCACAGTCATCAAACACCAACATGCAATTGGAGTCCGAATACTTGTAAAGTGTTGAGTACAGTCCCAAGGCTGTAGCACTACCCTTAACAACTTCTGCACGGAGGCGCTTGCCTGAGATTTTGTCAAACAAACAAGCCTTCTCAACAATGCGCTCAACACCGTAGCTCTTACCAACACCCGGAGGACCCGATACAATCATTGCACGGATGTCGCCATTGGTAGCGGCAGTGGTCATTTCGTCTAGGATGTCAAAACGTTGACGGATACGTGCAATAACTTCTTCATCAGATTCCGCTGAGGTTTCTAATGCAACTGCTTCTGCAACAGGAGTATTGCCTTGCTCAATAAATTCTTGCTCGCTTACAAAGTCGTAATCGCTCATGCCATTGACTTTAACACGGATGTCCACTGGCATGCCGGGAAAACGGTCACCGTTCTTAACAGTAACATAGCCACCTTTGGCTGTATTCTTGTACTGCTCTACTAGTTGGAACACTTGACCAGAAACGTCTGTAGTACGATAAGCACCAGACTTAACGCGAATAAAAGATACATTTGACATACTAGCTCCTTGCTTTATCATTTACAATACAACTATTATAGCATTTTGGCAATTATGGGTCAATTAAACCGTCACTGTTTTCCAAGGATCTGCATAATCACGTGCTATAGCATCAAAAACCTGCTGTTGTAAACGTGCAACATCGTCATTTTCCACGTAAAAATCCGTTGTAGGATCGTAATATTTTCCCTCTTTTGCGTCATAATACAGTACCTGCCCATTGGGGTAGTGGAACGGGCCTTCTAAACCCTTACGTGGACCAAAACGGGTGTTGTGCTGGAAAACGGTATAAGCCATTTTGGCTCCTTTTTGTTACAGTAAAACTATTGTAGCATTTTGGTTATTTCGGATCAACTGTTTATAGTAATATACGGGCTGTATTCTTCGGTGTTGTTTTTATGCAACACAATTTTAGTCTTTTTAGTAACTGCTAATTTAATCTTAGTTTCCATAGATTCAACCCACTCATCAAACTCAACATCAGCTGGAAAAGTGCGTTCGTATTCTGCTTGCCAATCGGCTTTAACTCTACCCATAATATGGCTGTCCTTTTTGTGCTAATGTGGTGTAATATTGTTCAACAAATTCTAATGCTCGATCTAATTGCTCATGCCTAACGTCATGATCAGTGTACCCATCTTTTAACATGGCCAAATACCCGTCGCTGGGATATTCATTGGCTATACCAGGAACCATGTAGTAGGTTATTGCTGGTGTAGGATTACCGTTGTGAAATACTGTTACAATCTTGCGTTCGTAATATGTTGGGTAACCTTCTAATGCGTCCAATGCGGCTAAACACTGATCTGTAATGTCCCAAAGGACTCCTTGTACATTGCAAGCAGAATTTTCCACAATATCTGCGTGATGTGCAAAACGAAACTCGTGTTGATAAAGTACTGCCTTGCCCAAGCTCTTGGCTTCGGGGCAACGTAGGGCCATTTGGGCCAAGTTGGTATTCATACCATATGCAAAATATTTCATACTGCAAGTATAACATTATGACATTTAAAGGTCAACAAAAAACCCGCCATTTAGACGGGTTTTTGTTAGTGCAGACTAACTTACATCATGTTAGGCATTGCTGGCTGTGGATTATTTGCATCTTTTGGGAGATCAAAAATAGCACAGTCTGTAGTCAACAATAGGCCTGCAACTGATGCGGCGTTTATTAATGCTGTCTTAGCAACCTTGGTTGGGTCGATAACACCGTCGGCTAGCATGTCAACATACTGTTCTGTTGCGGCATTGTAACCATAGTTACCTGTGCCCATTGAAACAGCGTTTAATACCACGTCTGCTGATTCACCGGCATTGCTTACGATGCAACGTAGCGGCTCTTCCATGGCACGTAGCACAATGTTAATACCAGCTTGTTGATCAGCATTGGCACCTTTAAGAGCATTAATAGCTTGACGAGCACGTACTAGAGCAACACCGCCTCCAGGAACAATACCATCTTCTACTGCGGCCTTGGTAGCGTGTAATGCATCATCAATGCGATCTTTCTTTTCTTTGAGCTCTACTTCTGTTGCGGCACCAACACGGATAACAGCAACACCGCCTGCTAGTTTGGCAACACGTTCTTGTAGTTTCTCACGATCGTATTCGCTAGTGGCTTCTTCGATTTGTGTGCGAATTGCCCGAACACGATTTTCAATTGCTGTAGCATCACCTGCACCATCAATGATGATAGTGTTTTCTTTTGATACTTCAACACGACCTGCCATGCCCAAATGATCGGCTGTGACTTTGTCTAATGTAAGACCCAGTTCTTCAGCAACAACTTGTCCACCTGTAAGGATAGCCAAGTCTTCCAGCATGGCTTTGCGACGATCACCAAAACCAGGCGCTTTGATAGCACAGGTCTTAACAGTACCACGCATGTTGTTAACGATTAGAGTAGCAAGTGCTTCGCCTTCAACATCTTCCGAAACAATAAGTAATGGTTTACCTGATTTGCTTACTGCTTCCAATACTGGAATCATATCACGAATGTTGGTAATCTTTTTGTCAAACAATAAAATGAATGGGTTATCCAATTCAACCACTTGCTTTTCTTGATTGTTAATAAAGTATGGACTCAAGTAACCACGGTCAAATTGCATACCTTCTACAACATCTAATTCATCGTGCAGTGATTTGCCGTCTTCAACTGTGATAACGCCTTCTTTGCCAACTTTTTCCATCGCGTCGGCAATCATCTTACCAATACTGGCATCGCTGTTGGCACTAATAGTACCTACTTGTGCAATTTCTTCTTGTGTTTCGCAAGGCTTGCTAATAGCAGATAGTGCATCAACTGCGGCTGCTGTGGCCCGATCAATGCCGCGCTTCAGATCCATTGGGTTATGTCCGGCTGTTACATACTTCATGCCTTCTTTAACAATGGCCTGTGCAAGTACTGTAGCGGTAGTAGTACCATCACCAGCATCACCTGCTGTTTTACTTGCTACTTCCTTGACCATCTGTGCGCCCATGTTCTGGAGCTTGTCTTTTAATTCAACTTCTTTAGCAACTGTAACACCGTCTTTGGTAACCATTGGGCCACCATAACTGCGTTCAATCACCACGTTACGTCCCTTGGGACCTAGTGTAACTTTAACTGCGTTGGCCAGGATGTTTACACCCTCGACCATTCGACTACGTGAGTCATTCCCGAAAAATACTTCTTTTGCAGCCATTGTTATTCTCCTTTTCCGATAACACCGAGGATATCATCCTCTTTTAAAATTAGTAATTCTTCGCCTTCGACTTTAACAGTCTGACCGGAGAATTTACCAAACAGTACTTGGTCTCCTACTGCTACGTCCAATGCAATTACTTCTCCTGCTTCGGTACGCTTTCCTGGACCAACAGCTAGTACTTGGCCTTGATCGGCTTTTTCGGCTGCATTGTCAGGAATAAAGATGCCACCTTTAGTTACAGTATCACTGTCAACTCGGCGAACTACCACCCTATCAGATAGCGGTTTTAGATTCATCATGATCTCCTTTTAATATGATTTAATGATTAATTGTACTACAAAGATTGCGGCATTGTCAACAACTACCGCAAAAATATTTATACCTTAAAAGTACTGGCAATTGGTACGTGGAAAGAAACATTCGTTATTCTGTAGGGGTTTAATTTTGATTGTTTCCAATACTGTTTGCTTACACAGGGCTATAGCCAAACTGTAAACAAAGTTTTGGTTGGCCAAAACTAAATCAGCACCAGCAACAACACCGGCTAATTCCAAAAAGTCTTTAACTGGATGGTAAGGAATCTTTACATCTGTTAGTTTTACAAAATCTTCGTGCTCGGCTTCAGTGCCCACGAATATGCCGGTACGATCTAATATACCATCGTAGGCCATTTTCTTCCATGTTTCGTCTGCGGCAGGGTCGCGGTAACGGGCAGTACGACTTACAACCATAGCTTTGGTTTTAATTGGATCTACTTCAATCCAAGGAGTCAAGTAATCATCTACTTTAAACTCCATGCCAAATGCCAAGTGGTAAGCAAGAATGTAATTGCCTTCAAATCCGCGAAATAGTGTGCCACGGAACTTGTCCAAGTCTACATCAGGCTCAGGATCACCCTGCCTCCATGTACCAACAGATTGAATATAGCTTTGGCGTTCTAGCAATGGGCGCAACCATTCTACGTCTTGTTCTGTAAAGCGACCTTTGTGCGCTGGGTCTACTTCGTCTGGACGATATCCGTATTGGCTAACACAATTTTCAATGTTGTGCAGAGCTATTTTAAATTCGCCCGGTTCCATTTTCTTTACAATGCTTAGGCTGTAGATAAGGTCGCCTAATGTACCCGAGTGTCTGTATGTTTTCATAATTGTCCTAATATAGCATCGGCTATTCGTTGTGTGTCCCAAGTTTTGTTACAACGGAAATCTCCGTGTATACAGTTAATGCCACGTACTGGTCGAACTTGGTTAACATTACAACCCACGCAATCTATGTTGGCCTGTATAGCTGTAGCATGCCACATGGTATCTAGTTTACGCAATGGCATAATATACTCAGGTGGATTGTGTGTCAGCAGGCCAATAACGTGTGTGTCGCTGGCACCGGCAATTTGGAATGGTCCACTATCAATACCAACAAAGCATTTAGCTGAGTTTAAAAAGTATGCCAACTGCTGTGGAGTATAACGTGCATTAGCATTAAAGAATAAAGGATGGTCAAAACTTAAATCAGTAGGGCCGCCTACTGTAACTACCTTGTGATCTGTGCGCTTTTCAAATACTGCGCTGATAATTTCACCCCAAGTATCTATATCGATGTTCTTTAAGGGCCAGGCCCAGTTACGCATATGGATAGCAAAGAATGGCGCATCTAATTCTTTTATGTCTTGGTCAACTGTGTGTCGATCTTGTGCGTCGGCATGCAGGTCTGGTGCTTGGTTTAAGTTACTTACATGTGGACCGAATACACGAGCAAACATACTGCTGACAAAATGATTTTCAGGATTTAGTTCATATGCATCAT
>Ga0114978_10002328_pt1 | contig 15604 bp, 14 predicted proteins | sample S_140212_EF_Meta_FD_87027 | JGI IMG/M metagenome (GOLD analysis project Ga0114978, IMG submission 87027) | Freshwater microbial communities from Lake Simoncouche, Canada to study carbon cycling - S_140212_EF_MetaG | ecosystem: Environmental > Aquatic > Freshwater > Lake | place: Lake... | reverse complement strand
TTGCGCTCACCTTATCATCATCCACAGCGGCAAGCGGCGGATTCGCTATCATGCGAAAATAACCGCGTCACAACGGAAGATTTTCGAACATGCGCTTTACCCATTGCGGCTTGCTGGCCGCTGCCGCACTCCTCGCTCCCGCAATCGCCCAAGGCGCCGAAACTTACCCGCAGAAACCGATCCGGCTCATCGTCGGCTTTTTGCCGGGCAGCAGCAACGACACGCTCGCGCGTTTCGTCGGCGGCAAGCTGCACGACCGCATGGGTCAGCAGGTCGTGATCGACAACCGGCCGGGCGCCAACGGCAATATCGGCGCGGACCTTACGGCCAGGGCAACGCCCGATGGACATACGCTGCTGCTGACGTCGGTCTCGTACACCATGAGCGCTGCCGTCTACAGCCAATTGGCGTACGATCCGGTCAAATCGTTCTCGCCGGTGGCGATGCTGGGCGCGGGGCCGCTCGTGCTGGTGACGCATCCCACCTTTGCCGCCATCGACGTCAAAAGACTGATCGATCTCGCCACGGCCAAGCCGAACACGCTGACTTATTCGTCCGCAGGCACCGGCGGCATCAACCATTTCGGTGGCGCATTGTTCTCGCGCGTCGCCAAGGTGCAGATGATCCATGTGCCGTACAAAGGCGGCGCCCCGGCGCTGACGGACGTGATGGGAGGACAGGTGCAGCTCATGTGGGGCACGATGCCGCTAACGCTCACGCAGATCCGCGCGGGCAAGGTCAAGGCACTGGCTGTGACGAGCGCCAAACGCTCGCCGCTGCTGCCCGACGCGCCGACCATAGGCGAAGCCGGCGCGCCCGGCGCCGAAATCGCGACTTGGTGGGGCATACTCGCGCCGGCCGCAGTACCCGCCGCCATTGTTGCGAAACTCAACAACGAAATCGCCGTGATACTCCTGCAGCCTGAATCCGCGCAGCGCCTCGCCGCCGAAGGCGCCGAACCGTGGCCCATGACGAGCGCCTCATATGCGCAACTCATCAAAACAGAAATCGAAAAATGGACGCGCGTCGCGCGCGAAGCCAGGATACGCGCCGATTAGTAACGAATTCATGCATCTCGGTAACAAAGATTCGTCTTGGACTTAAATAATCGCTGGAGGAACAAGATCAATGAAATCGCATCACTTGTCCCGCATGCTGAATTCTGCCGCGCTGGCATTTGCGGCGATGGTTGCACCGGCTCAGGTGCAAGCTGCAACCCCGGCAGATAATTATCCTAATCATCCGGTGCGCATCATCGTGCCCTTCCCCCCTGGCGGCGGCAACGATTTGCTCGCGCGCGCAATGGCGACACGGTTGACCGAATCTCTCGGCCAGCAATACGTCGTCGACAACCGCGGCGGTGCGGGCGGATTAATCGGCGGACAACTTGCGGCAACCGCTGACCCGGACGGTTACACGCTCTTTCTCGGCAGCATGGGCAGCCTCGCGCACAATCCCGCATTGCGGCCTGACCTCCCGTACAAACCGGTGCGCGATTTCGCTGGCGTCACGCTGCTGGTGACTTCGCCATTCATTCTGGTGGTCCATCCCGGAGTCGCGGCCACCAACGTGCGCGAGTTGCTTGCGCTGGCACGCGCGAAACCCGGCACGCTCAACTTCGGATCGGCGGGCGTGGCCTCGTCGCTGCACCTGACGGGCGAACTCTTCAAGTTCACCACCAAAATAGATATCGTGCACGTTGCCTATAAAGGTACGGCGCCCGCGCTTACCGATCTGATCGCAGGGCAGGTGCAGATGGTGTTCAGCACCATTGCGCCGGCGCTGCCGCTCGTGAAAAGCGGCAAGTTCCGCGCGCTCGGCGTCACCACGGCGCAGCGCACCAAGGGGGCGCCCGACATACCGACGATTGCGGAATCCGGCGTGCCGGGATTCGCAGTGGAAAACTGGCAGGGCATCGTCGCACCCGCGAAAACGCCGCGCGCGATCGTCGAAAAGCTCAACCGTGAGCTGGTAAAAATCGCGGCGCAACCGGCCATCGTCGATATGTTTACGAACCAGGGGCTGGACGCGGTGGGCAACACGCCGGCGGCTTTCGACAAGCTGATCGGCGCAGAAATCGAAAAGTGGACGGCGCTCGTAAAAGCTGCTGGCATCAAGGTCGACTGAATCGTTAAGCAACTATATATAAACAGTTTTCCATAACTGTAAACTGTTGACAATTCGTTTCTAGCCGCTTATCTTGGCGGCGTGGCTCTTCACTCCGTCCGCAAATTCACTCCCTCGACTCCGCCCGCCAGCGCCGCAGACGCCGTCGAATTGCGGCGCTCGCAGACGCTGGTAAATATCTGCCAGGCCGAAATCGAACGCATGATCCTCGCGCACGAACTGGAGCGCGGCGGACGCATTAACGAACTGGCACTCGCGGCACGCCTCAGCATCAGCCGCGGACCGGTGCGCGAAGCCTGCCGCACTCTCACCCAGGCCGGTCTGCTGGAAACCCACGTCAATCGCGGTTTTTTCGTGCGCAAGCTCGCGCACAAAGACGTGGTCGACTTGTACGATCTGCGCGCCGGGCTGATGCGATTGGCCGGCGAACTGATCGTCCAACATGCAAGCGATAAACAACTGGCCGATCTGCGCGCGTTCGTTGACGGCATGGAAGAAGCACGCGTGCAAAACGATACAGCACGCTTCCAGGAACTCAACGCCGCATTCCATGCCGCGCTGGTCGAGGCGGCGGACAACCGCCGGCTGCAGGAAATCTACGACGGGCTCGTCAAGGAACTACGGCTTTTCCGCCAGCTCGGCCTTGCCTCCGGCGAAGCCATGACAGCGTCCAACAGCGGACATCGCGCCATCGTTGACGCTATCGCGGCGCGCGATGCCGCGCGCGCAGCACTCGCGATGGCAGACCATATCCTGCAGGGCAAGGCGCGGTTTCTCAGCGCTGCCGGCGACGATCTCGATGAATAAAATACTCAACTCAACTACGAAGGCACAACGATGAAGTTCAGCAACTTTCTGTTCCCGGCCGCCATGGACCCGAAGGACGACCACCAAATCATCGAGGAGACCCTGCAGGAGGCGAGGTTATGCGACGACCTCGGCATGGACATGCTGTGGCTCGCGGAACATCACTTCGACGGCATCTGCGCCTACGTCGACCCGGTCAGCTTCGCGGCCGCGCTGGCGGCGTGCACCAAGCGGATCAACATCGGCTTCGCGGTCGCGCAGATGTCGCTCCACCACCCGATACGCATGGCCGAACAGATGTCGCTCATCGACAACATCAGCAAGGGCCGGCTGACGGTCGGCCTCGGCCGCGGCACCGCGTACAACATCTACGACTACCAGGGCTACGGCATCGACCCCGCCGAAGCCTACGACCGCCTTGTCGAAGCCGAAGAAATCATGATCAAGGCGTGGACCACCGAGAACTACGAGCACAAGGGCAAGTTCTGGAACATCCGCCTGCCGCTCCTGCGCCCCCGTCCTTACACCAAGCCGCACCCGCCCATCGTGCGCGCGTGCTCCGGCGAAGAGGCGATGGTCGGCATGGCGCGCGCCGGCCGGCCGTTCCTGATGAACATCCAGAGCAACGACGTTACCCGGCATCGCATGGACCTCTACCGCAAGACGATGCGCGAATCCGGCTTCGATGAAGCGGCTGTCGCACGCAGCGTCGACGACACCTGGATCTGGAAAAACATTTTCGTCGGTGAGACCGACGCCGAGGCCGAGCGCCTCGCCATGCCCGCGTTCAAGACCCAGCAGGCCTTCCGCTCTGCCATGCGCGAAAAAGTCTACAAGGAACAGGGCCTGCTGCTGAAAACGGAAACGGCACCCGCGGCGCGCAACCAGTCCCAGCATTCAATATTGTGCGGCTCGCCGGAGACTATCACTGAAGCGCTGATGGAAATCGACAAGATAGGCGTCGGCGGCATGATCCTGGTGTTCCGCATCGGCCCCATGCCCTATGAAGTCGCGGCGCACAGTATCCGGCTCTTCATGGAAAAAGTCGCGCCGCATTTCAAGAAAGCCGCTTAAAACTGCCCCCCTCCTCTTTCAATGAGGAGGGTGCGGCGGGATGGGGTAAGATGCGTCCCAATAATAATTCAGGAGGAGCCCCATGCGTCATGCCGTCTGCTGCACCCTTACCGCCATCGCCTTAAGCCTCGCCGGACCGGTGCTCGCGCAAACCGCCGGCAGTTATCCGAGCAAGCCGCTCAGGCTCGTCGTGGGGTTTCCTGCCGGCGGGCCGGCCGATATTTTTGGCCGCGCAATCGCGCAAAAACTCTCCGAGGTGATCGGCCAGCAGGTGGTGGTCGATAATCGCGCGGGCGCGGGCGGCATAGTCGCCACCGAGAACGTCGCCAAGTCGCCGGCCGACGGCTACACGTTCTATCTCGCCAGCAGCGCGGTGCTGTCATTCTATGCCAACCTCTACGACAAACTACCGTACGATCTGAATCGAGATTTCGTGCCGGTCACGCTGGCGGTGGCGGTGCCCGAAATGCTGGTGGTGCATCCGTCGCTGCCCGTAAAGACCGCGAAGGAATTCGTCGCACTCGCGAAATCAAAACCCGGCCAGCTGGTTTACGGCTCGACCGGCAACGGCAACATGCCCAACCTCGCGTTCGAGTCGTTCAAGATCGCCTCCGGCACCAACATCCTGCACGTGCCATACAAGGGCGCCGCCCCGGCAGTCATCGACCTGCTCGGCGGACACGTGCAGGCGACCATACTCGACCTGCCGGTGCTGTTGCCGCACGTGCAGGGCGGCCGGATGCGCGCGCTCGCAATTGCCACCGCGAAGCGCGCAACGCCGCTGCCCAACGTGCCGACGATGATAGAAGCCGGCTATCCGTCGGTGAACGCGGACAATTGGTACGGGATAGTAGTTGCCGCGGCAACGCCGAAAGACGTTATCGCCAAACTGCATGCGGCGCTGACCACCACACTGCAATCCGCCGATCTCAAGCAGAAATTCGCCGCCCAGGGCGCTACTTCGATGTCGACGACGCCCGAAGAACTCGCCGCTTACATGCGCGAAGAAACGATCAAGTGGGGCAAGGTCATCAAGACTTCAGGCATCAAGATCGATCAGTAAGTTTTGCGCTTGCCCCCCACCCTAACCCTCCCCCGCATTGCAAGGGAGGGAATCAATTTCAAGCGAAAAACTAATCCCCTTCCTCCGCGTGCGGGGGAAGGATGGGATGGGGGGCTGTTAAGGCTGCTCTTTCCTGCTGAGCAGTTCGACGCTCACACCATCCGGCGCAGCGACGAACGCGATGCGCGTGGTTGGATTGATATCGGTGGGCTCCATGCTGAACGCGACGCCTTTTGCTTTCAGCCCCGCGCAAAAACCATCGAAGTCGCCTTTGACCTGGAACCCGAAGTGGTCGGCGCCCCATTCCAGGTTCGATTTATCCTGCGCGGTCTCCCCGGGCCGCTGGCCGCGCACAATGATCATCGCGCCGCCGAATGACAGGTAAATCTGCGGCGCACCGTGCATCGTTACGCTCTTGACGAGCTTGCCGCCGAGTTGATCGACGTACCAGCCGGCGGCGGCGGCCGGGTCCTTGGCGATGACGTGAACGTGATCGAATGCAAGCGTAGCAGTCGTCATAAAGTTGCTCTCTTATCAATGATAAGCAGGATCAATCGATGCGCGCGCCGGTGGCCTTGATGACCTTGGACCATTTCGCATTGTCGTCGCGGATGAGTTTCGCGAACTGCTCCGGCGTGGTGCCATAGAGCTCGAGGCCCATGTCGCGCAGACGCGCTTCGAACTCCGGGTTCTTCAGCGCCTTGATGAGATCGCCGTTCAGGCGGTTGATGATGTCGACCGGCGTGCCTGCCGGCGCGACTATGCCCTGCCACGTCAGAACTTCGAAGCCGGGCAGCACGTCGGCGATCGGCGGCAAATCAGGCAGCGCGGCGATGCGCTTCAACGTTGAAGTGCCGAGCCCGCGCAATTTGCCGGCCTTGATGAACTGCACCGGTTCGGGCATCGGGTTCAGCATGAAATGCAGCCTGCCGCTGATGAGATCGAGCACGCCGGGGCCGGAGCCCTTGTACGGCACATGCGTGGCCTTGATGCCGGCCATCATGTTGAAGAGCTCGCTGCCGAGATGCATGGAACTGCCGTTGCCCGCCGACGGAAAATCGAGCTGGCCCGGCTGTTTCTTTGCGAGTGCGATCAGCTCTTGGGTGTTCTTGACCGGCAGCGACGGATGCACGCACAGGATCAGCGGCGACGCCGTCAGCATCGAGACTGGCGCAAAGTCTTTTTGCGGGTCCCAGGTGAGCTTGGTGTAGAGACTGGGATTGGTCGACAGGAAAATAGTCGACATCAGGAGCGTATAGCCGTCGGCCGGGCTGCGCGCCGCGATTTCAGCCGCGATGTTGCCGCCGGCGCCGACGCGCGGGTCGACCGTGACCTGCTGGCCGAGGGATTCCGTGAGTTTTTGGGCGAAGGCGCGCGCGACGACATCGCTCGATCCGCCCGGCGCATAGGCGTTGATCATGCGTATCGGCTTGGAGGGATAAGTCTGCGCGTGGCCGTGTGCGGAAATACCGGCGGCCAGCAGGGACAAAGACAGGGCTGCAAAAGGACGCATGGGGAAAACTCCTCGCTACTGATTTTTAACTTATGGTCGAACGGCAAAACACAGTGCACTGTCGCAGTGTAGAGCTTCAGTTTAGTTCTTTTCGCAGCGGCGTTCCAGCGCGGCAGGCGCGCGTTTATTTCGTCAGGCGCTTGTCGGCAGACGGAAGTCTATCGCGGTGCCCAGCATCCAGCCGTCGCGCACCGCCGCCAGGAAATCGCCGATCTGGTTGCAGTCGCCCGCCAGCACGTACTGCGCGCCGGCGCGCTCGACTTCCGGCACGATGTCGCGGTTGGGCAGCGGCCCGATCGCCACGATGATCATGTCGCCGGCATCGATGGCTTCGCGCTTGCCGTCGCGCTTGATCCAGATCGTGTTGCCCTCGATAGACTCGACGGGCGCGTTGGTCAGCACCTGCGCGCCGCCTTTCGCGATGCGGTCGAGAACGTCGTAACGGTTGTTGCGCGCCATCTCCTTGGCGATGACAGACAAACCTTCGAGCACGACCGCTTTGACACCGCGATAGTGGATCAGAGTATCGGCAGTCTCGATGCCCACCATGCCGCCGCCGACGATGGTGACGCGCGCGCCCCGCGGCACGCGTTCCTGGTTGAGCAGCACGTCCCACGCCTGCAGCACCGGAATGTCGGTCTGCACTGGAAACGGCAGCGGCCGGGACTTCGCACCGGTAGCGACCACCACGAGGTCGGGCCGGAAATCTTTTATCGACTGCGCGGTGGCCGTCACGCCGGTACGCACCGGCACGCCGAGGCTTTCGATCTGCTGCCAGCGATAACTCCAGATGCCGGCGACGTCGGCCTTGTCCGGCGCCGCGAGCGCAAGCGGCATCTGGCCGCCCGGCTTGGCCGCCTTTTCCCAGATTTCGACGTGATGCCCGCGCGCTGCAGCGACGCGCGCAGTCTCAATACCCGCAACACCTGCGCCTAGCACGAGGATGCGCTTGCCCGCGCCCCTGGGCCGCTCTTTGCGCAATTGCGGCTCGGCCAATTCAATGTGCTCGAATTCAGTGCCGACCATCGGATTGGCGACGCACGCGACATCGCGTTCGAGCGTGAGTCGCTCGAAACACACGTTGCACGAAATGCACTTGCGGATCGGCGTGGCGATTTCGCCAAACGCTTTGCGCGGCCAGTACGCATCCGCCACCAGCGCGCGGCAAACTGCCACGAAGTCCGCGCTACCCGCCTGCAATATGCCCTCCGCATCTTCCGCATCTATGACACGTCCGGCCATGATGGTCGGAATGCCCAGCGCCTTGGCGATCGGCCGTGCATAGGGTTCGAGAAAGCGCCGCGCGAACGACGGCGGCTGTATGCAATAGCGCGACAGCTCCGGGCTTTCATTGCTGCCGCCCGACATGTCGATGGCAATTACGCCGGCGCGCTCCAGTGCCTGACACAGCGCGATCATGTCCGCTTCGGTATAGCCGCCTTCGCAGTACTCGGTCGCGCTGACGCGCACCAGCAGCGGAAAATCCGGCAGCTCGCCGCGGATGAGCTCTACGGTCTCGAGCAGGAAACGCATGCGGTTCTCCAGCGAGCCGCCGTAGCGGTCGGTGCGCCGGTTGATGCGCGGGCTGAAAAACTGCTGGAACAAATAACCGTTGGCGGCGTGCAGTTCGGCGGCGTCGTAGCCCGCGCGATACAGCCGGCGCGCCGAATCGAGAAACGCGCGCTGTATCACCGGGATTTCGGCAACGGTCAGTCCGCGCGCCGGTTCGCCGGTGTTGGGATTCTGCCAAGCCGACGATGACACCGGCTCCATGCCGAGCACCGAGCGCTTCAGCATCGCGCCGCGGTGATTGAGCTGCCCGACCGCCAGCGCGCCGCCGGCGTGAATCGCTTCGACAATGCCCGCGAGGCCAGGGATGTAGCGGTCGTGATACAGGCACAACGAGTTGGTGTGATTGCGCGCGCCTTCGGTGACGACCATCGCCTCGGTGATGATCATCGCGGCGCCGCCGATCGCGCGCTCGGCGTAATACAGCTTGTCGCGCTCGGTCGAAAGGCCGTCGGTGGTGCCGTAATTGGTGCCCATCGGCCCCATGATGATGCGGTTGCGCAGGCGCAGCGGGCCCATGCGGCCCGGTTGAGCGATCAGCATTTCGGATCCAGTCGGGAGGTGTGATTTGTCATCGAACCGTGCGCAGTTCAATCCATGAATACGGCGTAATCTTCCACCGCGATACGCGCCGGCCTGAACGTGTTGATGACGGCCCCGGCGTCTGCATATCCCATCGCCATGCCGCAGATCACGATGTTGTCCGGCGTGATGCTCAGCTCGCGCCGCACGATGTCCGGGTAATTGGCGATTGCCGCTTCCGCGCAGGTATGCAGGCCGCGCCCGCGCGCCGCAAGCATGATGGTCTGCAGGAACATGCCGTAATCGAGCCAGCTGCCGCGCTCGAGCTGGCGGTCGATGGTGAATATGAGCCCGGCTGGCGCGCCGAAGAAAATGTAATTGGCGGCGCGATAGGCCTTCGACTTCGCGTGGTCGCCGCGGCCGATACCGAGCGTGCCGTAGAGGCCCCAGCCGCATTGCCGCCGGCGCGCGAGATAAGGCTCCTGCATTGGATCGGTGTAGTAATCGTAATCGCGCCGGTGGCCCGGTTCGTCGTTGAGGAAAGCCTGCTGCATGGCCGTGCCGACGCGCAGCAGCGTGGCGCCGGTCAGCACGTGCACGCGCCACGGCTGGATATTGGAGCCGCTGGGCGCTTCACTGCCGAGCGCGACGATCTCGCGCAGGGTGTCGGCCGGGACGCGGTCGGCCTTATAAGCGCGTATCGACCGCCGCGTGCGCGCAGCCGCGAAAACGTCAGGCGCGGCCTGCTGGATGTCGTCAGGCATGCGAATCTCCGAAAAAAACGCGGCCAGAACAGGCCGCGTTGATTGCAACTAAAGCATATCTCGAGTTGACTTCGGATTATAGACCGTAGCGCGTGGCGCGGCTCCCGGCGCCGGACTGCAGGTCAATCAGGGGCGCCGCGAATTTGCGTTGTCGGCGCGTTCCGGCGCGGCATTGTTCGCGCGGTCGCGTCCACCGGCAGGACGGGCTTCCGCGCGACCGGCTACGGCAGGTGCCGCAGGCCGCTGTTCGACTGCGGCGGGAGTCGCTGCCGGCTGAGCCGGCGCCTGCACGGGCGCCGGAGCGACGCGCGGCGCGGGTTCCCTGGCAACTGCAACCACAGGTGCTGGCGCGGGCGCCGGGCGAGTATTGGTAGATGCGACCATCGGCTGCATGTTCTCGCGTTGCGCTGGGCGATTGCCGGATTCGACGCGCGCTTCCGGACGCTGATTCATCTCGGGGCGGCGAGCGCCTTCCCCACGGCCTTCGAACGAAGGCCTGTCATTTCCACGTTGTTCGCGCGTTGCCTGGTCGCGTCCCGGCCCGCCACGTGGCGTGCTGTCAGTGGTATTCGGCGCAACCGGGGCGCTGCGCGGCACCGGTTGCGGAGCCACTGCCGCCGGGGCCGGTGCATTGGCGATTTGCGCGCGTCCCTCGAACTGCGGCCGCTGGTCACGCCCGCGTCCCTCGCCACCGCGCGTATCCGCGCCACGCGGCGTGTTGTCTGCTGCGGCCGGCGCGTGCGACTGGACCGGGGCCTGGCGAACTTCCGGCTGCGCAGCCACCGCGGGGGCCGGCGCATTGCCGGCACGGCCGCGGCCATTGTCATTGTCATTGTCGTTACGACGGCCGTTGTCATGGCGATTGTGCTTGTCGTTCCGATTGCCGTTGAAATCAGGCCGTTCGTGTTGTTGTTCATGCCGCACCTCGGGTGCCGCTGCGGCGCGCGCGATGGCGTGACGCGAGGCCGCATCGCGGTAAGGAGCGTCGCGGCGATGCGCGGTATCGTGCTGCCAGACCTGCGCAGCAGCAGGCGCGACATTGACGTTGCGCGTGACTTCTACCGTCCGGTTCACGGTCACCGGGCGAAAGTAGTAGTTGTTGACGTTGACGACAGTGACCCTGCGTTGCCGCCAGTCGGACGCGCCGAAGAAAAACCCGCGCGAAACCGGAATGGCCGGGCCCCACGCGTAACCGCGCGCGTATCCCGCCCGCGAATAGTAGCCGGGCCACGGCGCCCAGTACACCGGTTGATACGCCGGCCACCACCACGTGCCGTAGACGATCGTCGGGTTGTAGTACGGCAGGTAGACGGCTTCCGGATTCGCAAAGCGGATGACGAAGCTCGAGTCCTCGAGATCGACCCGGTACTGATCGGAAGACGACAGACTGCCCGCGGTATACGCTTTGCGCCGCAGGTACTGCACCGTATCCATGATCTGCGTTTCCTGGTCGAGGAAAGCATCGCCGAGGTCTTCGGTCCAATTGAGTTTATCGTCCATCATGTCGAGGATCTGCGGAAACGCGACCAGCGATTTGACGCTCGGGTCCCAGTCGGCCTGCTCTGCCGCGCGCACTGCGCGGTCGCCGTTCAGCCCGGGATTGCGCCGCGACCAACTCGCCGCTTCGACGACTTCGCGCGGATAAGTCGAGGCCATCAGGATCTGCGACAGCAGCGCATCGGGATACAGCGCGATCGGCGCCAGCATCTGGTCGAGCTGCTGTTGCGAAAATGCTGCCCGGCCCTGCCCCGGCCCGTATTGCTGCGCGCCTGCAAGGGGCACGGCAAAGACGAGCGCCATTAAAAGGGTCAATATCGTTTTGGCACGCGCATACATGATCGGTCTCCTTCTCCATAATCGGGGACTACACAGACGCCGGCGGTTCGTGCCTTTGCTTACTGACATTCAACGCATGGCGTCTGTGTACGTGTACCCGTGCAGCCATGATTGACCCGCGCGCGCGAAAATTCCACTGGAGAAAAGTAACAATATGTTGCCATCGCCCGCTCGTAACAATTGGTTACATTCGGCCCCACGTGTAAGCAGGTGTAAGCGGGGGTAATCCAATGTAAAACCGCGGGAGCCCGGGCGCTAGCAGACGTAACGTTGCGGCTACTGGTGATGGCATGTGCCGCACCGTAGACCCAAGGAGATTTCCATGTTCCAGAAAACTTTGCTCGCTTTGGCAGTGAGTGCGGCATGCGCGCTGGCGGCACCAGTCGCCTTTGCGCAGGATGGATCGTTCGCAAGAGACTATCGCAACGACCGCGCCGAGATCTTTAACGACAACCGTGAAATCCACAGCGACCGTCGCGAAATCCGCCGCGACATCGCGGAAATTCGCCGCGACAATCGCGAAATCGCGGGCGACCGCCACGAACTGGCGCACGACTACCGCGCGCTGCAGCAGGATCAACGCCAGTTGCGCGCCGCTCAGCAAAGGGGCGACTGGGGCCGTGTTGCACAGGAACGCGCCGAAATAAGGGGGGACTACGCTGAAATCCATCGTGACCGCCAGGAACTGCGCCGGGACATCGCTGAGCGCAACCGCGACGTGCACGAACTGCGCCATGATCAACGCGATCTGCGCGGCGACCGCCATGACCGCCGTGCCGACTTCCGCGATTTCCGCAACGACCGGCGTGACTTCCGCGGCGATAACCGCGCTGACTTCCGCAACGGCCGCGGCGACTGGCAGGACAACCGCTTCGCGGATCGCGGCGACCACCGTGGCGGGTTCGGCGGCGGGCAGTGGAACAACGGCTCGTCGAACAACGGCCAATGGAACCACGGTGGCAATCACGGCGGCACGCCGACCGGTGGTACGGCAGCCGGCGGCACTACAACCGGCGGAACCACGGCGGGCGGCACGACGACCGGCAGCAACACGCACGGTTCGTGGGGCGGCACGCGTCCGACCCAGGGCACCCCGTCCACCACGGGCACGTCAGCCGGCACGCCGCGCACCCGCGGCGCGTTCGGCGGCGCGCAGCCGTCACGCAGCATGCAAACCACCAACGTCGCGATGGCCAGCAGGAGCGGCGCAGCGGGTGGTCGTGGCGGACATCGCTAGGACGGGTTCGTTACTCTTTCATCCCAGCAGTACCTTTGCACTCCCCCGGCTCACGCCGGGGGATTTTTTTGTACGGCTCGAAACGTGATCGACGGCACCGCTGGTCGACCGTCATAGCGTCGTCCGCGCACGCCCAATTGTTTCGGCGGTATCGCACATACCCGGACACTTGGGCGGGTCTATACTGAAGCTTCCTGTACTATCACGGACCTTCCCATGCGCCTCGACGACGAACGCGAAAGCGACAATGTAGAAGACATGCGCGGCAGCAGCGGCGGCGGCATGCGGATGGGCGGCGGCCTGAGCCTGGGCGCGGTCGTCCTCGCGATTGCCGGTTCGCTGTTTTTCGGCATCGACCCCGGCATCATTCTCGGCTTGCTGCAGGGCAATCCGACGGTTGCACAAGCGCCGGTTGCCGAATCGGGACAACCGTCGCAGCACCCACCGCACGCCAGCGATCAAAAAGCAATTTTCGTATCCCGCGTGCTGGCATCCACCGAAGATTTGTGGACCGCCATATTCAGCGCCGCAGGCGGCCGCTACCCGGCGCCCAAGCTCGTCCTTTTCACCGGCTCCTTTCCGACGGCGTGCGGCATGGGCCAGGCCGCCGCTGGACCGTTTTACTGCCCGGGCGACCGCAAGGTCTATATCGATCTCAGGTTTTACCAGCTGATGCGCGACCGTTTCAAGGTGTCAGGCGATTTCGCGCAGGCCTATGTGATCGCGCACGAAGTCGGCCATCACGTGCAAAACCTGCTGGGCATTACCGATCAGATGGACTCGCGGCGCGGCCGCGTGTCGCCCGAAGCGTACAACGCGTTGTCGGTGCGGCTCGAACTGCAGGCCGACTGTTTCGCCGGCGTGTGGGCCAACCGCACCGAGCAAAGCAAACACTTCCTCGACCCCGGCGACGTCGACGGTGCGCTCAAAGCCGCCACCGCGATCGGCGACGATACGCTGCAACAGCAGACGCAGGGCCGCGTGGTACCCGATTCGTTCACGCACGGCACGTCGGCGCAACGCGTGCGCTGGCTGCGCCAGGGACTCGAAACCGGCGACGTGAAATCCTGCGATACGTTTAAAGCGCGGAAGCTGTAAAACCCGGCGGCCGCCCTAGCCGCCTTCACCCGGCAATACCCGGTACTTTTCCGGCACCGGCCCCAAGACCTGCAGGGCGAGAAAATTGGGCAACGCGAGCGACGGCCAGTTGGTCTCAACCTCGCGCTCGCTGACGGGAAAATACGTTTCGCGTTTACCCAGCGGATAGTCCGCGCACGCAGCACCCGCAAAGCGCGCGTAGAAGCGTTTGATTTCAGGATCGGAGCGCCACTCGGCCGGCCGCACGCTGCCCTTGTTCCACGGTTTGCGGTTTTCGTAAATCGCGCGCTGGCGATAAATACGCAATTCGAGCACGACCCCGCGATCGGTTTGCGCGAGACGCTCGGCGTCTTCTTTCCAGCCGGCGCGCGGCACCGCCCACGTCACCTTGGCGATCTGCGCCTGCCAGCGTTCGATGGCTGCCGGCAGCGCTTTGACCGGCGGCGCGCATCCTGCGATGTCTGCATCGATGACGCGGCCGATATGGGCCGGCGACGGCATGCTGAAGTACAGCGTGACTGCCGCGATCACGATGCCCGCCACGAGCAGGACGCCGCTACGCGCATTGCCCGACAGTGGCAGCAGGCATGCCACCGCGCCGAGCACCAGCCCCGCGGCGAAGCTGGCCGGGCCAGCAATAAAAATCCCCAGCAGCGGCCCCTGGTTGGCATCGGGCGACAGCGCGATCGGCCCGAAAAAGCCGCCGCCGAAACCGACGGCGCCCAGCACCACCGCCCATAGCAGCGCGGTTTTAAAAATAGCGGGACGCGGCGCGGCTTCCATCAATTGGCCTGACTGCGCAATGCTAAAGCTTGATGTTGCCCGCGCGCACCACGCGTCCCCACTTGGGGATCTCCGCGCGCAGGTGGTCGGCGAGTTTTTGCGGCGGTCCGCCGACGACGTCGGCGCCAAGCGCGGCGATGCGATTCAATGCATCGGACTGGGTCAGCGAGCGAGCAAGCTCGGCGTTGAGCTTGGCGATCAGCGCGTCGGGTGTCCGCGCCGGCGCGAGTATGCCCCACCAGGTACTGGCCTCGAAACCGGGGATGGCGGCCTCGGCCACGGTCGGCACTTCAGGCATGATGACCGAGCGTTTGTCGCCGGACATCGCCAGCGCGCGCAGCTTGCCTGACTTGACGTGTGCAATCGACGCCGCCGGGTTGGCGAACAGCATGTGCACCTGGCCGCCCATCAACTCGGTGATGGCCGGCCCGGCCCCTTTGTACGGCACGTGCACCATCTTGACGCCGGCCTGCAGACAAAAAAGTTCGGCCGCCAGGTGGGAGGATGTCGCCACGCTGGACGACGCAAACAACAACTGTCCCGGCCTGGCTTTGGCGAGCGCGATCAGCTCTTTGGTCGATTCGGCGGCGACGCCGGGATGCACGAGCAGAATGTTCATTGAGGTTGTCATCAACGATATCGGAGAAAAGCTTTTGATCGGGTCGTAGGCGACCGTGGTTATGTCGGGCAGCACCGTCAGATTCGTGCTGCCGAGCAGCAGCGTGTAACCGTCGGGCTCCGCGCGCGCGACCAGTTCGAAAGCGATGGCGCCCCCGGCACCGGGCCGGTTGTCGACGATAACCGGCCGCGACCACGCTTCGCTCAGGCGCTGCGCGCCTATGCGCGCCATGATGTCGTTGCCGCCGCCGGGCGGCGACGGCACGATGATGCGGATAGGCCGCGACGGATAATTGTCGGCGGCGTGTGCCACAGAGTAAATCGCCGCGACGCCAGCGAACGCGTAAAAGACGTTACGCAATTTCATGATCTGACTCCCTGTCTCACCCGCCCCCTCCCTGGCCCTGCCCCGCTTTGCAAGAGAGAAAAATTTAAAATCAGGTCCCTTACCCTGCAGCGCGGGGGAAGGTCAGGATGGGGCAAATAAATTTTTTCAAGCTGCTGCGGTTTTTTGTTCGCTGCGCGCAAGCACCCGCGCGCACGCATCAACGCCGGCCTGCGCGAGTTTCGCATCCATGCCGAGTTCGGCAAGC
>Ga0114978_10002324_pt1 | contig 15614 bp, 20 predicted proteins | sample S_140212_EF_Meta_FD_87027 | JGI IMG/M metagenome (GOLD analysis project Ga0114978, IMG submission 87027) | Freshwater microbial communities from Lake Simoncouche, Canada to study carbon cycling - S_140212_EF_MetaG | ecosystem: Environmental > Aquatic > Freshwater > Lake | place: Lake... | reverse complement strand
TCTGCTGGCTGAGCTAATAACCAATGTCCCCCAAACCAGTTTGGTTTTAATGGAGGCAATAAAAATGTAAAAACAAACGACCCAAGTCGTGATTATCTTCATAATTATTTGGCAAGCCAAGGTCTTAAGCCAGCTAGCAATGGTGTTATTCGCATTAATAATTGTGACAAAACAGTTCGTTTTCAAGATAGAAATGGCAATACTACTCAAGGAAGTTTAAATTCCAAAGGTCAGTTTGTTCCTAATAACAATATTAATAACAAAAACAACAACAACAATATTAATAACAACAACAACAATATTAATAATATTAATAATGACCTATCAAACGATGAGTTACAGTTTGCTAAAATGCAATATAAAATGCTTTGTAACAGTGACATGGATGATATTGCACTTTCTTTAAAATCAATTGATTTTAAAGTATTGGCTGGAGCTTGTGTGGCTGCTGCTGAATTTAATCTTGATGTTAACGATACTCTTTTTGACTTACTTACTAATGATAAAAATATTGTTTCTCAAAGTGCTAGAAAAGCTCTTACAATTCAATCCTTTTATCTTCTTTCTAAAATAAAAAGAGTTCAAGGAAATAATAACGATTATTTCAAAGGAAAACCTACCCCTGATAATTTATTAAAATTTACTAATGGTAAAAATTTAGAGATTGGTAAGGATTATGTCGATTTCGGCCCATTGCCAAATGATGATAATGTTGGAATAAATAGTTCTATAAACAGATGGCAATTTTGGTTTAAAAGAAATGAATTAAAACTTAACAACATGATAAACGATCCATCCAAATCTTTGAAATAATTTTATTAACAAATATTAAATGTATATTAATTTCAATAAACGAAATTAATATACATTTAATTTTTAATTAAACTACCTATCTTAATATTTTTTAAAAAATATAATATTTATATTGCTCTTTTTATTTTTTCATATATTATAAAAGTATCAATTGGTGCAATGGTTGCACCATGTTTTTGTCAGGAGGATTTGTTATGAAGAATTTTGTGTTTGGTTTTGCGGTACTATCAATTTTGGCAATTGCTAACGATAGCTTTGCTGGTTGCCGTAGCTGTGGCCGTTCTGGAGTTCGTGCAAATAAAGGAAGCTGCTCTGCTCCTAAAGCTGCATCTGCTCCTGCTGTTGCTCCTAAAGCTGCATCTGCTGCTCCTGCTGCTAAAGCTGCCTCTGTTTGTGCAAATGGTTCTTGTGGAAGTGCTAGTGGTCTTCGTGGCAAGCTTCGTCTTCGCTAAGATCTTTCCCAAGATAATCTTATAAACTTAAATCCGTCACAATATTAACTATTGTGACGGATTTGTTATTAATTATTTTTTTTAAACAGAATAAATATAAGCCGATAATTTTGCTATATCTTCGTTTTTACTTGTATTATTTTTACCGCTTCCTATTATTTTCATAGGAACTTCTAAAGGCCATTTTAAATCTTTACCATAATTCTTGTAAGGTATAAATGCTGTTTTATCAGATTCTAAATTATAATAATCAAAAGTTGTTGTCGGATTAAATTGGAAAACTCCATAAAATGAAGAAAGTGTATTCCAAACATTAATTTTAATAAGCCCAGTACTTTTATCTTTTTCGGAAACTTTTACTTCTAATAAAACAATTGAAAGGTTATGATTGTAAATATCGTTTTCTAAATCTGATTTTATTTTTGGCAAATTATCAAATTTCACGCAAGATAATTCTAGAAAATCTGTTCGCCATTGGTAAGTGTTGGTTTTTTTATCATATGAAAAATTTAATTTTTTAAATTCGTAAACATGCTTAAAAGAATTTTTATCAGCATATTTAACTGTAAATTCATTTGATTTAAATGGTATTATTTGATTTATTTTTTTCATATTTATTCTTTTCATGGATATAGTATGCCAAATTGTTGTTTGTCTTGATTTGATAATTCAAAATTAGTGTCGCATTTAATTTTTTCTATAGTTGCATTTTTAACCCATTCATAAGACATAATAGACTTAAAATCGTATTCACCGTATGTAAGGGCTGACATAGGTGTTGTATTGATATAATTAAAAACCACATCCTTCCAAGTATCTAATCCCAATTTATCTATGTTTTCTTTCATCCATGCTATGTCCCAAGTAAAAGGCCTGTCTTCTCTTTGATGTTCGTGTTCTAGTCCAAATGCATGTCCAAATTCATGTAAAACTGCACTTTGTAAAAAATATTTAGATACACTATCTGCTTCTTTATCTAAATTCCAAATATTTCCTGACCACGAAGGGTCAATATTCATGGAATATTTACCTTTACCAATAGGTATTTTTGAAGCAGTACCCAAATAAGAGAATGTTCCAATATATGGGTTAAAGGCAATTACAATATCGCAAATTGTATGATCTTTGCTAATTTCTAAATTTATAGATCCATGTTTTGACCATTCACTTGCTACATTAATTATTTGTTCTGATAATTCATCTTTTGATCTTGCAGGAACACAGTAACCGCTAAAATCAAAACCAACTTTTAATGTCGAATTAGGTAACCATAATACTTCTGTTACGCCAGCTAATGTTAAATCATTTCTTCTGTATTTTTTAAATAAACTTTTATTGTTATTTATTTCTTTTTGAGAAAGTCTTTTTAATCTACATTTCGGTAAAATGTTATGCTTTGATAATTTTCTTTTATTTAAATTAAAAATATCTTTTTTTTGCATTTTTAATTCTAATATTTTTTCTATTTTTCTTATATTCATTTTGTTATTTTAAAAACCTTAGTTTGTATAATGTTTGATAAGTCAAGCCTACGATCTCATCTAAAATATTATGAAGATGAGTGTCTTTTTCATTAAAACTACTATGACCTATTTTGAAAACTTCTGCTGCTTCTTCTAAATAAACAATTATTTCATCTGGATTTGTATTTGGAATATCAATTTTGTAATCCACAATTAATCCATACTGCCCTTGATATGTTTCAACCAGTCTGTCGGTTAAATCAGTTATATCATCATAAAAGTGATTTAAAGCTTTGTGAGTGGCATAAGATTTAGTTTTCAAGTGAACACTATGTGCAACCTGTCTTGATTCAAACAACTTTTCAACTAAACCTTTTATTTCTTTTGAATTTTTGTAATTTTCTAACGAAATCATTTTTTTCCTCTTGCGTTTAATCAATGTTATATATATTATATCAAAATGTTAATTTTTTAATAAAAAGGAGTTTTATAATATGTTTCCACTGATTTTGTCACTTGTTCTGTCACAACAATACTATGAAAAAGAAATAAACATTCCTTTTGTTAAAAAGGAATCTATAAATAGTGCTAATAATTGTTTTAAGGGCGAATGTCTTGATTATTGGGTTAAAAATTGGAAGCCAATTCCTGTTTACTTATTAATTGGAGATAAAGAAGAAATTGTAGGGACTGCTGTTTGTGCTCATTTGCAAAATGATTGGATTATTGCAAAAATAGAATTAAAACAACCAATACCTAAATCATATGTTTGTAGACCACATAGCAAACCATTAAAAGTAGAAGTTTCAGATGGTTGTTGCTTTAATATTTATAAAGCAGAATTAGTTAGGCTTTTAATTGTAAATCCATTAGTTGCTTCAAAATATTCTAATGACGATAAACCAGTTAAAATATTAATTGGAAATTAATGCTACTTGTTATAGCCCCATACTGCTTTTTAACTGAAGTATAAATTGCCTTACTTTTCGTGGAACATCTGTTGCAGGTACTGCTGTGCCAACGCCTGATAAAAAGTTTTCAAACCTTGCATCATTTGTAAGGTTAGCAAAAGAATTTTCTATTTCTTTCTTAGTTTTACCTTGTGTAAGTAAATCTCCTATAAGATTTTTTAGGTCAACTGAATTTTTAAATCCTGTTGCTATTTCAGGTGTAAAATCTTCGCCATCAGCTAAGTCTTCTGCAATTGCTTTAATTGCAGCTTTAGTTGGTGCAGGTGGTGCAGGTGTTGGATTATTATTATCAGCAGGGAATCTTCCATTTGCTATAGCAACTAAATTACTATAACCTGCTTGATGGTCTTGATCCTTGGTAGCAGTAGTAGATTTAAGTTTTACCACGGCATCAGCAAGAGAATCTTTGAATTTTTTCATTATAGAGTTAACTTGCAATGGATCTTTACCTTTAATAGAAGCATTAATATTAGATTTAATTTGAGGTTTAAGTTTTTTTATTTCTGCTGGACTACTAGGAAAAGCTGTGTTGAAAGCTGTATCTAAATCTCCACCATTTTTAAGTTCAGGGAATGCTAAGTCGAAGTTAATTGAAGACTCATCTCCAAAATTACTTGATCCAGATACATTGCCTCCAATTTTTTCTAAACTAGTTTTAACATTTTTAACAATATCACTATTTAAAGTAGTTTGAAACTCTTTAACTGCGTTTATTAAATCTTGCTTTAGAGCATCATCAAGGGTAATACTGTATTTTTTAAATATGTTGTCAGTGCCTGATAAATCATTTACGACACTATCTACTGATGTTATAGCAGTTTGTAATTTGTCTTGGATTAATTTCTTAGCATAATTATATTTTTGGGTTGATGTAAAACCTCCTGTTCCGCCAATTTTATCCATTCCCCAATTCCATGCTTTTTTTAGTCCTCCTGCTCCTAAAGCTGCTCCTGCTGCTCCTGCTATGGTTCCTGATATTGGATCAATAAACTCTAACAAAACTCTTTCATTTAATTTGCCAAATTTAATTTTAGCGGTAAGTGCATTTATTTGTTGTGCATTAATATTATTTTCGATGCAATAATTTGTAATTTTTTCAATTATCAATTTGTTTTCAAAATTTTTGAATTCCATGCTTCCTCTTCGTATATCAGTATGATATATTTATTTAGTTATTTAAATTAAATTTTAATAAGGTTTTTTTGAAATGCATGAAATTAAATATTCTTTTGGATATGACAAAGTTTGTTTAGTTCCAAGAATTAAATCAAATTTAGAATCTAGAGACAATGCTGATACTAGTGTTAGTTTTGCTAACATTAAGCTTACAACTCCTTTAATTGCATCACCAATGCCAGATGTTTGCGAGAGTGACATGGCAATAGAATTATATAAACTAGGTGGATTTGGCATAATTCATCGCTTTATTAGCAAAGAAGAACAAATCAAGAGCTATAAGAAAGTTTTGAATAATGATTGTTTTGCTGCTAGTTCAATAGGAATTAATGGTGATTGGAAGGAAAGATATGAAGCATTAAGAGAAATTGGATGTAAAGTATTTTGTATTGATGTCGCAAATGGTTTTAGTTTGAATGTTGAAAGTATAATTAATCATTTAAAAAAAGATAATGTTTATATTATTGCTGGTAATGTTGCATCTAAAGAAGGATATCAATATTTAGATGATTTAGGAGTAGATGCTATAAGGTGTGGAATTGCAGGAGGAAGTGTATGCAGCACTAAAACAGAGACTGGTGTTTTGTCTCCAATGGCATCTACTATTATTGAAATATCGGAATTTAAAAAAGAAAACAATTCAAAAGCATTAATTATTGCTGATGGAGGAATTAAACAACCATCTGATCTTTGTAAAGCCTTGGCATTAGGTGCTGATATCGTAATGGTAGGAGGAATATTAGCAGGTACTGATGAAGCACCAGGTAATGTAATTAAAGATAAAAATGGTAAAATGCATAAGCTTTTTAGAGGAGCAGCATCATTTTCAACTCAAAAATACTTAGCTGGCAAGAAACCAAATTATGTAGAAGGCATAGAAACTTTTGTTGATTATATTGGTTCTGTGAAAAATGTTATAGAAAGGTTTAATAGAGGTATAAAATCTTCAATGAGTTATTTTAATGCTTGTAATTTAAAAGAATATAAAGAAAATGTTAATTGGACATTAAATATTTAAAATCTAAGGAATTTATAATGGATGAAGAAAGATTTAGCACATATAAAGATTATGTGTGCTGGCAATATAATATTAGAATTAATAATTTAGAAGAAGATTTATCTAATGCAAATTTAACTAATAAGGAAGTAAAGGCATTAAAGTGCGATGATTTTGTTCTTCAGCAAGAAGAAAAAAAAATTGTATTTGAAGAGGTTAAAAAATTTATTGAAAGGCATGAATGGCTTGGTAAAATTTCTTTATATCCAACTCATTTTTTTACAGCTAGATATAAGGGAATTTTAGCTGGTGTTATAATTATGGATATGCCTATTGCATTTAGTAAAATGCTTGGTGAGAATACAAAGCATTTAGAGAGATTAATAAGTCGTGGTGCTTGTATTTCATGGTCACCTAAGAATCTGGCAAGTAAATTAATAGGTTTTTCTATTAAGTGGATGGTTAAAAATACAAATTACAGGCTTTTTACTAGTTACAGTGATACTGAAGCAAAAGAGCTTGGAACGATTTATCAGGCTTGTAATTTTTATTATTTAGGTCAAAAATCTGGATCATCTTATCAATTCAAAGTTGAAAGTGGCAAGTGGACATCTGATAGATATTTTAGGTGTAGAAGTTGTTACAAAAGATTAGCTATTAAAAGCGGAATCAAGTGGCAGAATGAATGGCAATCAGGAGATGTTATTCATTTTGATAAAATGCCATCAAGTTGTGCTAAAAAAATAAAACAATTATCAAAAGACTATCAAAATTCTTGTGAAAAAAGGAAAATAGAACCAAAACATAAATACGCTTATGTTTTAGGAAAGACTAAAAGTGAAAGTAAAAAATTAAGAATTTTATTTGAGACAAAAAACAAGATTTATGCTTATCCAAAGCAAAGATAAATATAATATTTAAAATTATAAAAAACATTATAAATTTTTTGGTAGGAAAACATAAATATGGTGTCTATATTAAAAAGAAGGCACATATGGAAAAATATCGAGAATACATTTTTGTTCAGGATAAAGATTTAAATATTTGTTATGGAAATGGAATGGCATATCAAGCTGATATGAATCAAAGCATTTCTTATGATAATGATTATTTTGAACATTATGTAATTTTAGAAGATTCTGAAATATCTAAAAAGATTAATTCTGCAAGAACTAATCTTACTGAAAAATATGTAAAATGTTTAATTGATATTGGCATAGGAAGTGGCGAATTCATAAAGAAATCTAAGTGTAAAACTTATGGTTATGATATTAATTTAAAAGGAATTAATTGGTTAAAAGAAAAGGGTAAATTTGTTGATATCTACAACAAAGAATTACCAGAAGATATACAAGGTTGGACATTTTGGGATTGTTTAGAGCATATACCAGAACATTCTAATATTTTTAATATATTAAAAAAAGGACAGTATTTATTTTTATCTTTGCCTTACTTTGATAATTTAGATAAAATAAGAGATAGCAAGCATTACAAGCCTAATGAGCATTATTATTATTTTACTCAAGACGGATTGATTAACTACATGAAAGATTGTGGTTTTGACTTGCTAGAATATAATTTCGATGAAACTAAATCAGGAAGAAGCAACATAATAGCATGTTGTTTTATTAAAAATGTCTAAAAAAGTATTTGTAACAGGCGGTTCGGGTTTTGTAGGCTGGAATTTAACTAACTTTTTACTAGATCAAGGTTATAAAGTTTATACTACTTATAATGGTGGTGGTAACTTGCCTGATAAAAGAGCAGAAATAATTTCTAGGAATTATTTTGGTATAAATTTAGAGAATTTAAAGTTTGATGTTGTTTTTCATACTGCTGCAAACAATGATGCTCGTTGTCAGAATGTTAAGTATCTTAATGATTTAAATGTAAAAGATACAGAATCATTGTTTAATGTTTGTTATCAGAATGGATGCAGACATTTTGTTTATTCTTCAAGCACTGCAATTTATGGCAATCAACCAGTTCCTTACATTGAAGATGAGACTATAATTGATCCTTTGAATTATTATGGCTTATCAAAAGCAAGCATGGAACATGCTGTAAATAGATTTTTACAACAAAAGAAAGATTGTGTTGCAATAGCTTTGCGTTATTGTAATGTTTATGGATTTGGTGAGTTTCATAAAAATCATCGTGCAAGTATGATTTATCAAATGATCTTTAAAAAGATATTCAACATTCAAATAAATTTATTTAATGATGGTAATCAAAAAAGAGATTGGGTTTATGTAGAAGATGTAGTTAAAGCTAATTATTTAGCTTCTAAGCATGATAAAAGCGATTATTTCAATGTTGGTTCTGGTGTATCTGTATCTTTTAATGAATTAGCAGAAATAATGGAATTAAAAGAATCAAATCTTTTGAAATATATTGATTGTCCTTTTGAAAAAGAGTATCAGAAGCATACGCTTTGTAGTTTAGAAAAAATTAATAAATGTTTAGGATATAATCCTAAACATAAAATAAAGGATAACATTATTAATTTAGAGAAAAAATTAAGAGAATATTTTAAGATGCCAAGTTACATTTTTCATTAATATATTTGCACTTAATTTTTTCTAGTGCCTTATGCAGTATTGTTCTAAGTCCAAAATTAGTATAACACTTACCATTTGTTTTTAAAATTGTTTTTTTTGCTTCATGAATCCATTTGCGATCAAGATTAAATTTTAATTGCAAAGCCAATCTTTCATTTTTGTTTAAATTTGATTCATTTATTATCTTATCTAAATCAAAAGTATCTAAATTTATTTGTGAAAAATTATCTTCACTTGTTTTAGATTCTATAAAATCAAGATTTTCATATCCAAATTTCATATTAAGCTTGTTGGTTTTATTTTCAAAAACTAGTTGAGTAATCATTTGCATAATTGATTTAAAAAGATAAGTTGTAAATTTAAATTCAGGGTTTGTATAAAACCACACACATTTTTTAAATACGATATATGCTTCATTAATAAAATCACTACTAGAATAATAACTTTTGATTTTTCTAGTTATTTTATTAACACAATAAGTAATGAATTTCTTGTTCATTTCAAACATTATATTTTCAAATTTATAAACTTGCTTTATTTCTTCATAGTCTTTTTCCCAATTAGTAATTTCTTCTTTAGAAATCATATTCTTTATATTTTCTGGTTTATACCATAATAGTTCTAAGAATTTTTTTGTTTTCTTTCCAAATATTGCAATCGACCATTTAGTAGTTTTCTGGTTAATTTCTGCAAGTAATTTTAAAATTTCATTACTTGTTAGAGTTTCAAGATTCATAGCCACATCCTTTTGTTTTTTTTATTATTCATCATAGAATAGAACATGAAATTATACGAAGAGATAGACAGCGATAGTTTAAATACTCAACGATATTCAATATATCATTTAAATAGAGCAGATAATTTCCTTATAAAAAATTCAATAAAGTTCTTTTTGTTTAATACAAGTGAAAAAAACTTAGAAAATAGTTTGCAACAATATAAATTATTGAAGTCGATTGAGATTACACCGACTTTGTTTACTCCAAACATTGATTTTTTCCTTTCTAATAATATACCTCATAAAGACATTGTGGAAACCAGTGGATATAGTTTCTTGAATAACTTTAACGAGATCATAAAAAGATGCAATTCTAATTACATTTTCTTAGTTAGCTCTAATATTATATTAGATAATATTGATGAGATTGTCAACAGATTTTATTTAACATATCAGAATTTTTCTAATAAATTATCAGGATGGACTATTAATATTCATGGTGATAAAACTCCTAAAATTTGTCAAGAATATAAAATTGAAAACAACATTTATTTTCTTCCGTATTTTAGTATGGAGTTTTTTTGCTTGAGAACTGATTATTTTAGGAAGATTGGTTATTTATCTTTAATAAAGGATAATGAAAAATGTTATGGATTAGAATACTTGATTAGTTTTTTTATAAGTCAGAACGAAGAATATTTCATAGGAGATTTTAATTATTCTTTAAATTTAATTGATAAAAATAAAATTAAAACAGAAAAGATGATAGAGAAGCAAAATATGTTTTTTGAAACGCACAAAAATGTTTATGGTTTAAGTGAACATTTTTTTGGTTATTGGAATTCTAACTTGGTTGATCAATAGTATTGAATAATTCATATACTGATTTTAAGTAATCGTATTTGTATCGTGGATTTAAAAATATATCACCACTTAAAAATTCATTTTTTTCTTTTTGATCTTCAACAATTTTTTCAGTAGCCTTAGCAAAATCACAAGCTTCATAAGGTGAAATTCCAGATGCATGATAACTACCAGTTTCTGACCATCTATAAATGTAAAAAATTTCTTTATTTTTAATTTCAACTTTTGGGTCTTTAATAACTTCAATTATTTTACTTAATAAGGAACAATCTATTGTTCCCTTATCGATGGTTAGATAACCACCAACTTTTTCCCAGTTTTCTCTTGAAATTGCAAGGTTACAATGAAAAACATTATTGCTGAAAATTAATTTTTCACAAGCTTGTTCGAAAATTCCTTGCCCTGTATGAAATAATCCATCATGCATATATCTTAAAGTTGTTGTCATTCTCCAAGGAAGATAAATATCATCATCTTCCCAAGGCATAAAAATATCACCAGTACAAAGAGAAACAGAATGATTGAATTTCTTTCCAAGTGGTTTAATTCGTTCTTTGAAATTATAAATTTTTACTTGAGGATGATCATAAATTAAATTTTGATCAGAACAATCATTTAAAATTACTAATTCTTTTTCCCCTTCATAATCTTGTTGTAGAAAACTATAAATTGCTTCTTCTAAGACTTTTGGTCTTGCATAAGTACAGCAATAACAACTAATTTTTGGTAATGATTTATTCATGTACTATTATATTAAAGATTTACAAAAATATTATTTTTTCTTCTCTTATTTTCTCAAGTATAATTTTAAATGATTCAGAATAAGGGTAATAGTTTTCTTCTAAGCTATATTTATCAAAATTATTTTTTTTGATAGAACTATAAACTTCTTGATTTGATTTAGTTAAATTATTTATTGTCATAAATTCATCATATTCTTGATTTAAATTTTTATTATTAGTGTAAATTTTGCTACTTCCTACTTTTCTTGGATGTATTCCAAAAACTTCATCTATTATTGCAATTTTATTTGTTGGATATCCTAATATTTTTGGCCATAGATAATCTAATCCCCAGCCAGAAGTAGTTTTATCAAAAAACTTTACACAACTTTTAAATGCAATGTTTGAAAAGCAAGGCATCATTATTTCAACAAAATTTGTATATCTTAATATAAACTCAAATCTGTGTAGTGTAATGGTATGAGAAAAATAACCAATTAAAGATGGCTGTGCCAACAAAAGATTGTTTTGATTAAAAATATCAAAAAATAAGTTAATATCTTTTTCTTTAAAAATTAAATCATCATCTGGGATAAAAATATTTTTGTACTTATTAAAAATTTTTTCATTTTCATAATAATAATCTTTGATAAGATTAAACTTATAACCTTTTTTGTTGTAAAAATAATCAATATTATTGTATTTTTTTTTAAAGTAACTGACATTATTGCCGTAATAAATAACTAAGATATCGTAGTTTTTTTTTAAATTACTACATCCAAAAAAATGTGCTGGATTATCTCCTGTACATAATATAATTAAATTTTTATTACCGCTATTAAAAATCATTATTTTCTAAAACCCGCCAAAATACATTATTTCTCCAGTTTTATCAAATCCTGTACCATTTAATAAGTGTTTTACTTTTGTTTTTTCTAAATCTGCCTCATACTTAATACTTTCAATAAATTCTTCATATGCTTTAAGCTCTAAAAAATTTATTTTTTTTGTTTTTAAAGCATCAACGCTTTTTTTTAATGAATTATTTTCATTTATTAACGAAGAAGAAGCCCATTTTTTCATAATGCTTGGTAGATTAATTGATGCTTTGACCATTTTTTTCTCCTTTTAAATTATTATATTTTATTATAGTTTTTAATAAAAATTATTAAAGTAGTTTATAGTAATTTCTAATGAAATATTTAAAATTAATATCACTTCTAATAATATTAATATTTTCTTGACAGGGATAATAAAATTTAAAGTTTTCTATACAATTTTTAATTTTACTTTTTATTTGAATTTTATGACTTGGTAAGTGCGAAGATGCAATTATAGATAGAAAACTATCAATTCCAAGATAATAAGAGCAATTCTTAATGATTTCAATTGCTTCATAGATAGATGTCGATTGATTTAAATTAATAATATTATTGTTTCTAAAATTAACTTTATTTAACTGTCCTAAAACAACTCCTTTTAATTTTAAAAAATTTAATATTTTAAAAACTTGATTCCAATCTTTTTTATCAAATTGTCTTTCTTTATTAGTAAAAGGAATAATTCCACAATATTTTTCTGGTAAATTAAATTTTTTACAATTTGCGATAGGAGATTTGAAAAAATAATTTTTCAAGTTTTTAATTTTTTTATATTGAGCGTAACCCCATATAAATTCAAAATCAATTAATGAATTGTTTAAATTTATTTTATTTTGATGGAGTATTTTTCTTCTTGTATCCCATTCATCAATATAATGATTGTGAAGTTCAATAAATTTAATTTTATGATTGTATTTTTTACTTCTTTCTATTATGTTTTTTATGTTATGTTGTTTGTAAATTTCATTTATAAAATAAACTTTTTCTAGTTTTATTTTTTCAGCATCTGTAAGATATGCATCTATTGCTATAAAATCTCCAATTCCAGTTGTATGTACGATATTTTTACAGTTCATTATTTTTATATTTCATTAATGAAGTTTTAAATTCTTCTTCATATTATCTATAAATCTATCAGCATTAACATGAGGGTATATTATTTTTTTAACACATTTAATTTTATTGTAAAAATATGGATGATTAATTCCAAATTTTTCTACTTTAATTATTATATTGTTTTCTGACAAACATTCTGCTGCTATAATGCTTAAGAAACTATCAATTCCAATGTAAAAAGATGCTTTTTTTGTTATTTCTATACTTTCGCATATAGTTGTTTTTTGTGACAAGTCAATTATATTTTCATGTCTAATCTTAATTTTATGTCCTGTCAAAACAACCCCAGGCATTTTTAATGTTTCGGTTAATATTTTTATTGTCTGGCTTATATCCCAAGGCTTAAATGTTCTTTCTACTGATGTATACGGTACTATTACACAATATTTTTCTTTTATGAAATCATATTTAGAAAATGTAGTAGCAACAGTTTTTTCTATATAACTTGATCTATTTTTTGAATTATTAACAATCTTTTTAAATTCATTTAAACTTGCATAGTTTTTAGTAGATTCTTGATACATTCTGTGTTGAATAAATGTTTTATCAAGATTTATTTTTTCATGGTCAACAATTGATTTAATTGTTGAATTTATCCAAACATGATCTTGGGAAAAATTTATATTTGTTTCTGGATTTACGCCACAATTAAGTTTTTGATAGCTAATAATTTTAATTTCAGTTTTTGAATTGTAATCAATGTTATTCCTAATCATTTTTTCAATTAACTTACCTTTTGGATTAAGTGGATGAAAAGGATTCCAGATAACAATTTTCTTAATTCTTTTTCTTATTTTATTATTTAATAATGAATCGAATAATAAAAAATCTCCAATTGCACCATTGATTAAAAAAGTGTCAATGTCTTCTTGATTTTGTAGTCTTTCTATTTGTAGCATTATAAATTCTTTTAATTATTTAATCTTGTTACTTTAATAAAGTAAAGTAGTTATAAATGCAAAAAGAAAAATTATCATTAATTATTCCATATAGAAAAAGAATTGATCATTTGCTTCAATTTTTATATTGTTTTGAAAAGCACATGAAGAAGTATTATTCTCATGTTCCTTTTGAATTTTATATCATAGAACAATTTGGTGATTTTAAATTTAACAGGGGAAAACTTTTAAATGTAGGATTTGATATAAGCAAAGAAAGCTGTGATTATTTTTGTTTTCACGATGTTGATATGTTGCCAATTACAGAAAGTTCTGATTATTCAGTTGTTAAATGTCCTACTCATATGGCAAAACATTGTACTCAATTTTCTTACAAGCATCCTTATTGGTCATATTTTGGTGGAGTTACATTTTTCGATAAAGAAAGTTATATAAAATGTCAGGGCTTTTCTAATACTATGTGGGGATGGGGATATGAAGATGATGATTTATTTTCTAGAGTTCAAAAATTTGAAATCCCAATAGAAAACAGAGATGGTTATTTTTACACTTTTGATCATGATAGAGATCAATCTGATCATATGAATAATTATAATAAATCGCTCAGTTGCAAAAAAGAAGATTATTTTAAAGATGGTTTATTAACACTAGAATATAAAATCATTAACAAGAAAAGTATAAAATTTCCAACATCTGATATATTGACTAAACATTATTTGGTAGAAATCTAAATTAAATTTCTTATTCGTTTGTCTCTTATTTTAATCTTATTGTTTATGAAATCAATGGTTTTTTTAAAAGGACAAAAGAATTTCAAGTTATCATAAAGATGATTTTCAGTACTTTTTATATAAATTTTATCATTTTCAAATACTTGCATGGCAAAGGTACTTAAGAAGCTATCTATGCCAATATACATTTTTGCATTTTTAGTAATTTCAATAGATTCAAGTATAGATGTTTTATTGTTTAAATTTATTAGTTCATTTAATTTTGGTATTTTAAAACTCTCATTTCCTAAGATTACGCCTTTAAATTTATAAAACTTTAATATTTTTGTAGTTTCAATCCAGTCAATGCTTGTAAAAAATCTTCTGTCTCTAGTATTTTTTGTATTTGGAAAAATTACACAATAATTATCATTTAAAAAATCAAATTTAATATCACAAAGTTTTTGAGTAAAAAAAGAAGAAATTTTTGGTTTGTTATTTTTTTCAGGCAGATTCCAAATTGATAAATTATCATGAAAACATGATGCTTTATTTAATTTATATTTTTTAAAAAAACTGTCTAGGTAATCTTCTTTTTCGTAAATTTCTCCTTTGTCAAATTTATTATCAGCAAAAATTATTTTTACAGAATCATAATTCTTGTTAGCCCTTATAAGTTGTTCAAAGCTATTATTCCTGCTAGTGAAAAGAAATATATTCTTGAGTTTTTTATAAAAAAAATCTGGTATGTAACTGTCTAAACTTAAAAAGTCTCCGATTCCTAAAGACCACATTATAGTATCAAATTTCGAAAAATATTTTTTCGTATTATCGTTTTGATTTATTGAATCTTCTTTGTTGAATTTAATCATTTATATACAGTTTAAAACATAATTAATAATATTTTCTGTCGTTAACTTATTTACTAAATTATCCATTATTTCTTCCATACATTCATCATAATAATCAAATTTATTTTTTTCTATATCTTTCATTGCTTTTATTATTATTTTCTTGGGAAATTTAACCATAGTCATTTTTGGACAATTTTCAAGATCTTTGAAAAAAGGAAAACAATAATTCATCATTATTTCGTAATGCCTTAAACAATCCCACCCAGCTTTCTTACAAGTTATTCCAAAATAAGATTTAGCATAATCTTTATAGTAACTTTTTTCTTCATTAAATATATAAGTGTTGCTTTTGTAAGGCACTACAGTACCAAAGTTTTTTGTTTTTTTTGGTCTGTGATTTATTATGCTTTCTTTTGG
>Ga0114978_10002320_pt1 | contig 15640 bp, 16 predicted proteins | sample S_140212_EF_Meta_FD_87027 | JGI IMG/M metagenome (GOLD analysis project Ga0114978, IMG submission 87027) | Freshwater microbial communities from Lake Simoncouche, Canada to study carbon cycling - S_140212_EF_MetaG | ecosystem: Environmental > Aquatic > Freshwater > Lake | place: Lake... | reverse complement strand
GAAGCGTGGACACTTGCAGGAGCAAGTGCTTTTGGCTTAGGAGGACCTCTCACCGCTGGTGGGTTGGATCAAGCACCAAAGAGGGCTCAAGATTTTAGAAACGAAATCGCACGAACGAGAGGGCTAGTGAAATGAAAATAACTAAAATCACGACAACCATAGTCAACGCCAATATGCGCAACTGGGTGATCGTCCGTGTGTATACAGATGTGCCTGGACTCATCGGTATTGGTGAAGCGACAGTCGAGTTTCAAGCTCAAGGTGTTGCTGGTGCGATTTCAGATCTCTCTCCACTAATTATCGGAAAAGATCCACGAGAGATTGAAAGATTATGGCAAATTATTTATCGCCATCCTTTCTTTAAAGGTGGAGTCGTCACAATGTCAGCACTTTCCGGAATCGATCAAGCTCTCTGGGATATTTCCGCAAAAGATTTAGGCGTACCACTGTGGAGAATTCTTGGCGGTTTAGCTCGCGATCGCGTGAGAATGTATGACCATCTTGGTGGTGGCGATTCTGATGCTGTTTACAATTCTGACACGGCGCAATCCTTCGGTGCCAAGATGAAGAAATCAATTGATGACGGATTCACCGCTGTGAAAATTCTCGCAGTTCCACAGTCGGAACCACTTGGTGGCCACGCAGGCTTGCGTCACGCAGAGGAATTAATGGGTGCAGCACGAGATGCCGCAGGTCCTGATATCGACATCATGATTGATTTTCACGGACGCACTAATGCTGCGATGGCAATTCAATACGCGCGTGTACTCGAACCGTTTAATCCACTCTTCTTAGAAGAAGTTGTTCAACCTGATCAACATGAAGCGTTAGTACGCGCCCGCAAGGGAATCAACATTCCATTAGCCACAGGGGAGCGGTTACTTAATCGCGCCGAATTTTTGCCAATTCTCAAAGATGGTCTTATCGATGTGGCTCAGCCAGATGTGTGCCATGCCGGCGGAATTACAGAGCTTCGCAAGATTTCAAATCTTTGCGAGACGTTTGGGGTATTAATGGCGCCCCATAATCCTTTGGGGCCAATTGCCACAATGGTTAACGTCCACATGGCCCTAACAACCCCTAATTTCCTTATCCAAGAGGTCATGAGAGCCGACGTACCGTGGCGTGCAGAAGTCTTCCAAGGCGTACCGGAAATTAAGGATGGTCATCTTTTACCTCCTACAGGTCTTGGCATCGGGGTCGAAATAGACGAGAATGAGGCAAGTAAACATCCGTTTAAAGCCGTTACCCCTGTTCAGTGGTATCACAACGACGGCTCAGTAGCAGATTGGTGATCGCAATGAAACTCAAAGACCAGCATATTTTTGTAACAGGTGGCGCAGATGGAATTGGCGCTGCAATTGTTTTAGATGTCGCTCAAGAAGGAGCAAAGGTTTCTTTCTGCGATATCAATGTTGAAAAAGCTGAGGCCTATGTAAAAGCTTTAACAGCGAAAGGTTTTTCAGTTTTTTTCCACCAGGCTGATGTTGGAAATTTTGAAAGCATTAAAACAGCACATGCTGCAATGGTGAAGCATTTCGGACCGGTAAACGGTGTAGTAAATAATGCCGGAGTAAACGCAAATTACGATCCCGCAGAGATGACAAATGAAGAGTGGGAAAGATTTTTCAATGTTGACCTTAAAAGTGTCTGGCACACAGCAAAGGCATGTTTGCCCGACATGCGCAAAGCAAAGAAGGGGTCGATTGTTAACATCGCATCGATTCATGCACGCATGACCTACCAAGGATATTTCCCATACGGCGCAGCCAAATCTGGAATTATTGGTTTGACTCGAAGCTTGGGACTTGATGAAGGAATTAACGGAATCCGTACCAACGCAGTCTCACCCGGTTACACGCTCACTCCTCTTCTTGAATCATGGTTCGTTATGGAACCTACGAAGAGAAAAGAATCGATGGCTGTGCAACCACTAGGTCGCATGGCGCAACCATCTGAGATTGCAAAGGTTGTCACATTCCTGTTGAGTGATGATTCATCATTTGTGAATGGCGCAGACTGGATCGTTGATGGTGGACTCTCAGCTCGTTTTGCTTAGTATTTAGCCTCAAAACGCTCTCATTTTTTGGAGCAAAGGGTTGACTTTCTATTCTTCATACGAAAGTATCAATCCATGACCCATGGAGCCCTTGAAAAATTACGCGTAATTGATGCCACACAAATGCTTGCAGGACCCATTGCCGGAGTGCGACTCGGAGATCTTGGAGCAGACGTCATAAAAGTTGAGCCTCCAAATCTTGGAGAGTTCAATAGAACGCGCGGATTTGAAGATAAGCAAAGCAATGGAGAGATGACAACCTTTCTTGCCGTCAATCGCAATAAACGATCCCTTGCTATCGATCTTAAACATCCTGACGGTAAGGCAACTATTCAAGAGTTGGTAAAAAACTCTGATATTTTCTTGCAAAATTTTCGCTACGGCACAGCAGATCGTTTAGGAATTGGTTACGAAGAACTTCACAAGATAAATCCTCGCTTAATTTACTGTTCGATTTCAGGCTACGGATCATTTGGTCCCTATCGTGATCGCCCAGGACAAGATCTCATTGTGCAGGGCTATAGCGGTTCAATGTTTAGTGTTGGGGCCGAAGGTGATGCTCCAACCCCGAGTGCCCTTTGGGGAGCAGATGTGATGACTGGTTACCAAGCCGTGATTGGAATTTTGGCAGCTGTTGAGTCACGACACCAAACCGGGCTTGGTCAACATGTGGAAGTAGATATGTTGTCAGTGGTTATGGATTGCCAGCTTCAAGAAATGGTCACATACTTAAATGCGGGCGCAATGCCTCGCCGATTGGTTGAAAGAAGTGCTCATGGATCAATCCCAGCGCCATATGGAGTGTACAAAACTAAAGATGGTTGGCTCACTCTTGCGATGGTTCCACTGCCCTTGCTTGGTGAGATTTTCAACGATGATTGGTTGAAAACTCTTACCCACTACAACTCTGGGCATTTACATCGTGACAAAGTTTACGCGCTCATCCGGAATAAATTTGTAGGTAAAACCACCAAAGAGTGGATCGACATCTGCGATGAAATAGGCGCATGGTGCGGCCCCGTATATAACTACGACGATTTAGTGAATGACCCACATATAAAAGAAACTAACTACATCGTTGAACAACCACAATTACGTGGTGGTTCTGCACGCACGGTTAGACCACCACTTCGGCTTTCAGAAACTCCACCAACAATTCGCCGTGGAGCCCCAGCACTGGGTGAGCACTCACGAGAAGTTCTAAGTGGCGTTCTTGGTTTTTCTGATTCACATATTGATGCACTGGTAGCTGCCGGTGCAATCGGACTAGTAAAGGAGTAATGATGGTCGTAGGTAACCCAGGTAACGTCAGATTCGAGCGTCACGGAAATACTGCGCACTTGATTCTTGATCGCCCAGAGAAGATCAATGCCATGACAGTGGTTATGGATAAGCAGATGAACTCCTACATTTACGAGATCAATAACAACATGGATATCCGCTCCGTTGTTCTCTACGGTAAAGGTGAAAAAGGATTTTGTGCAGGTAGCGATTTAACCGAACTTGATGAATACGGAAATAACTGGGAGTACCGCAATCGCTTTGATCGTGGCCTTGATTACGCCCGCGCTATTTGGTTGATTAAAAAACCAACTGTTGCATCCCTTCATGGCTGGTGCATCGGCGGTGGTCTTGAAATGGCTTGTGCATCCGATATTCGTGTTGCATCTCCTGATACTAAATTTCAAGCCGGTGAAATTCGTTGGGGCTGGCACGGGGGTTCTGGGCAAACACAGCTTCTCACACATGCAGTAGGACCAGGTAACGCATCACTATTTTTGCTTCATGGTGAAGCTGTTGAAGCCGATGCAGCACTTCGGATGGGACTTGTGCAAGAAGTTGTTCCTCGTGATCAGGTGCTTAACCGAGCAATTGCCATTGCCGAATCCATTGCAGCAAAAGCTCCAATTGCTGCACAAATGACTAAGCACATGGTGCGCATGGCACAGAGCATGCCTCTTGAAGTCGCACTGCTATATGAGAACGATTCATTCTCATATTGCATGACGACAGAGGATGCAGCCGAAGGTCAGAGGGCATTCCAAGAAAAGCGCCCACCGAATTTCCAAGGAAGGTAATTACATGTCATCTGCTCCAGCACTTGGCTCCCGCCAAGAACGTCTAGAAGTTCTAACAAAAGTTGCAGAATCAATTCCGACGATGCGCTTTAGTACGTGGAACTTTGGAGATTCGACCGGTTTTGAAGGAATGCTTGAGTCAGGCAAACTTCTCAATGACCCTAAATATTTTGCCTTTGCTCATGGCTGGATGCGGGCCTGGGCAACACGTCCAACCCCTTATTCACGCATGGATGCAACTGCGCCGGGAATGGCGATGGTAGAAGTAGCGCACGAAGCAAATGATTCAATCTTGCTAGAAGCGCTCATCGGTCTTGCGCGATATTTAATGTCTCGCCCAAAAGATCGCGGAATTTTCGATATGTGGGAGCGTATGTGTTTGATTCCTCCCTATGGTGGAGAAACTTTGCCACCTAAAGAAGCGGCACTTCTAGCTGAACCACCTGGGGGTTCTTGCGTTGATTGTTTGCATTTTGATCCGCCATTCTTTACAGCACTTGGAAAAGAGTTAGAGAGTAAAGAATTTACAGAAGTTGGCGTGGAACAAGCACTTGCTTACATCGCAACATTCCAACAGGCCAGTGGAATATTTGATCATTTCTTCATGCATGGTGTGGAGGGGAATTTTGGTCAAGGCTGGGGCCGTGGTCAAGGGTGGTCAATGCTAGGAATGCTTGATGTCCTTAAAAACATCGGCGCCAAGCACCCTGCGCGAAAAGCAATTGAAGAAGCAGTCGTTAAACAAATCAATGGCATGATCAAATTTCAACGCCCTGACGGTCGTTGGTGGTGTGTAGTTGATGTACCGGCATCAGGTGAAGAAGGATCGACTGCTGCATTTATGGCCACAGGTTTTGCTCGCGCAATTAAAATGGGACTCGTTGATAAGAAAACTGTATTACCTCACGCAATAGATGCACTTGCCGGAGCTATTGCCGATACTGATGAAAACGGGCACCTAAAAAATGTTACAGCGGCAGTAATGGCATCAACTCGTGTCTCTCATTACGTACATACCCCTCGTGGATTTTTAGTTCCATGGGGACAAGGTCCACTTGCCATGGCAATCTGCGAGATGGATGACTTGGCGTGAAAACTTTGATTGCTCGTAATCTTCCAACTCAACTCGTCTTAGAGTTGGGCGGACAAATAATCGGAGGAAAAATCGCACCGGGAACAATTCTCACCTCCGATACTTTAGAAGCACAATTCGGCGTGAGCCGAACAGTTGTACGTGAGGCACTCAAAGTTTTGCACGATAAAGGTTTAACGAGGGCCAGAACTAAGACAGGAACAATTGTTTTAGAGCGCGAAGAATGGAACCTATTGGATCCAGATGTTATTGCTTGGCTTCGTACATCAGGGTTGGCTCCAGAGTTACTTAAGGATCTAGAGGAAGTTCGTGCAAGTTATGAACCCTGGGTTGCGCGGATTGCGGCAAAAAGACGGGGCACAAAAGATGTGGCAAATTTATCTGCTGCCCTAAAGAAAATGACTGATGCGTATTACTCAGAAGGTTTGCAGTCGTCGATGATTGGTGAAGCCGACATGGCGTTTCACCAAGCAATGTTGGATGCTACGCAAAATGAGTTGATGAAACGCATTGGCACGCTCTTTATTCCACTTCTTCGAATTCGAGACGAGATGGTGCGTGATGTGATTGCCGATGGAGCGTTTATCATTCAACATCAAGCAGTTCTTGAAGCGATAATCGATGAAGATCCAGATGCAGCGGAGTTAGCTATGAAAGCACTTCTTGAGCAGGCCGCAGAGGCATCAGCTACGGCTCGACGTAAGGGTAAATAATGAAACTTCCATTGCCTACTCTTCCTGAAGAGCTTCAATTTGAGGTGGCCGGTGCCGTTGCCACCATCACTCTCAACCGCCCAGCAAAACTCAACACGATGACTCCTGCTATGGGCAAAGCTCTTGTCGAACTTGTCTACTATGTGAACAACACAACTGATGTGCGAGTTGTTATTTTGACTGGAACAGGTACCAAAGCATTCTCTGCCGGTAGTGATATTAAAGTTCTCGATGATTACGGCTCTAATTGGGAGCTTCGCAATCGCGTTGATTATGCTCGCGTACTGTGGCAAATTCGAAAGCCCATGATTGCCAAGATCCGTGGCTACTGCATTGGTGGAGGATTAGAAATGGCGTTAATGTGCGATATTCGCTACTCAACTCCGGATGCACGATTTGGTGCTGGTGAAATTAAATTAGGCTGGCACGGAGGAGCTGGTAATACGCAGCTTTTGCCACGCCATATGAGTACAGGCAAAGCTCTTGAAATGTTGCTTACAGGGGACATGATTTCGGCTACTGAGGCAGAAAAAACTGGCTTAGTCGATCGGATTTGCGAAGAGGCAGAGTTAGACGCCAAAGTGGCTGACCTTGCTCAACGCATTGCAAGCAATGCACCTATAGCTTCCGAACTTGCCAAACATTTAGTTCGGATTTCAATGTCAACTTCACCTGACGTTGGGTTAATGTATGAAAACGATACATTTGCATATTGCTTTACTACCGAGGACAGCAAAGAGGGACGCGCTGCCTTTGTAGAAAAACGCGCCCCACAATTCAAAGGAAGATAGACATGGAAATTCTGCCAGGCATACATCGCATTGAATGTCCTATCGCAACTCGTTATGTAGCAATTTATGCAATCGTAGGCTCTGCTTCAACACTCATCATTGATACTGGTTTTGATGGCTCTATTCGCGAAACAGTAGTTCCATATTTTAAAGAGAAGAAACTTTCTCTTGAAGCAGTGAAATATGCTTTCAACACGCACTCAGACTTTGATCACACAGGCGGCAACAAAGCCGTCAAAGAACTCATGCCGAACGCTTTGATATGTTGTGGTGAGAGAGATCGCCCAATGATCGAAGACCTTCAAATAATGATTGATGATCGCTACGGTGAATTTCATCAGCATCATGGATTCCCTGATGATCCTGATACTGGTGCATTTGTACGCACAGTTGCTTTTGAAACACGCATCGATATCGGTTTCTCAGGTGGAGAGCGTATTGATTTAGGGGATCGCTTTGTTGAAGTTCTCCATACACCTGGTCACTCCTGGGGGCATCTTTCGTTCTTGGATGAACAGAGTGGGGCTGTGATTATTGGCGACGCAGTATTGGGAGATAGCGTGTTGCATGCTGATGGCGCACCTGCTTTCCCTCCTACCTATCGATTTGTTGAGGCATACCGAGCTTCAATTCGCTTGCTTAAAGGTATGAATCCATCTGAGGTCCTTACTTCTCACTATCCTCGATATAAAGGGCAAGACGGAATAGATTTCCTTGACACGTCGCTTGCTTATACAGATCTTGCAGAGCGCGTTGCACTTGAAACCATTACTGAGGCGAGTGTTCCAATAACTCTCGCTGAGATAATCGAGAAATGTCACGATCGTCTTGGGCCATGGGAAAATCCTGCCTACACATTCTTGTCATATCCGCTCATTGGCCACCTTGAAGTTCTTGAGGGTTACAAAAAGATCAAGCGCAGTAAGAACGCACAGGGAATTCCAACGTGGAGCTTGCTTAAATCTGATTGATGAAGCGGGAAAGCGCGCTGATAACTTTTTCACATCCGGCATTGAAAGTTAAATCTGGGTTGAGAAAAGTGTCAGCGCGAATTTCTGCCATGATTGATGAAACTTTGTCATCTTTTTCGTAGTAATCCAACGGCACGTATGTACCCGCGTATGGCTCGTTCTCCACGATGCTTCCAATCCCTTGAAACGCTTGCTTCAGCCCTGTAATGAGTTTTTCAGGGGTGTGAAATTGGTCAGTACCAATACAGAGAGCGGGACGTTGCTGGTTGTGATTGGTGCCATTTAGATGCGCAATCGGCCGGTAAGAATGCACATCGACAATCGTTACTGCCCCATTCGCATGCAAACGCTCTCCAACTAGGCGTGAAAGTGCTGCCGCATAAGGATGAAAGTAACTTCCCAGAAGTGCTTCTTCTTCGGTTGGATTAGGTAAACGTAAAACCTTTCCAGCCGAAGTTTTGGTGTAAACGGCTCCCATGCCAACTTCGTTCATCGATTCTCGTTCATCAGGAAATCTTTCCGGGTCAATTACTAACCGCGAGAGCAAATTGATGAATAGCCAGGGTTTTAGCGTTGCATTCTTTGCGGATTGCATAGCAAGGTAATCGGTGGCTGAGTCTGTCATCTCGTCAAGTTCTTGATTTAACTCTGTGTCATCTAAAAGCAATTGCGGTCGAACAAGTGCCGGAATTTCTCTTGATGAATGGGGAACGTGGAGCAACACGCGTGACTGCGTATCGCCGGGAATTATCAGATAGTTTGTATCAGTCACAATTACAATCGGCCGGCTTCATGAACTCGTTTCAGGAAATCCTTAGTTCTAGCGTCACTAGGATTTTCCAGTACTTCATTTGGTGGGCCGAATTCAACTATTCGTCCTTGGTGCAAAAAGCAGACTTCATCCGCTACTTGTTTCGCGAAACCCATTTCATGTGTAGCAATGACCATCGTCATTCCCTCGTGCTTGAGATCCCGTACGGTACTCAAAACTTCATTTACGAGAACTGGATCAAGGGCTGAAGTGACTTCATCTAGAAGCAAGAGTCTTGGTTTTAAAGCCAGTGAACGAATAATGGCTACTCGCTGTTGCTGCCCACCACTAAGGCGGTCTGGGAATTGATCTGCTTTTTCTAAGAGATCGAAGCGACTGAGCAATTCCTCGGCTTTGCTTCGCGCCTCATCTTTGCTGACACCTTGCACTCTAATGGGCGAAAGTGTGATGTTATCGATAACGCTCATGTGTGGAAATAGATTGAAGGATTGAAAAACCATGCCGAGTTTTCTGCGTACCTTATCGGCATCTATGCGCGGATCACTGATCTCTTCTCCGTCTAAGTTAATGACGCCGTCATCGATTCCATCTAGCAAGTTGATGCAGCGTAAAAGTGTTGACTTTCCCGAACCAGAAGACCCGATAAAGACGGTAGCGGTATGCACTGGGACCTTAAATGAAATTTCCTGCAGCACAACATCTTTCCCAAAAGATTTTCTAAGACCAGAGACTTCCAAGACGGGAGTACTCATGCCAATCCCTGTGCATTCTGTCGCTCAATTGCGCGTCGCATGGTTCTGTCAGTAAAACGCGTGAGAGGAACGGTAACCATAAGAAACAAAATTGCAGCCATTACATAAGGGGTGTAGTTGAAACTCCTGCTAGTTGAAATTTGTGCAGCTCTAACCGCGTCCGTAACGCCAAGAATAGAAACAAGGCCCGTGTCTTTGATGAGAGCAACGAGGTCATTAAGGAGTGGGGGAGTAACTCGACGCAGTGCCTGTGGCAACACCACATGGCGAAGGGTTTGAAAATTCGAAAGTCCAAGCGAACGTGCTGCTGCTCTTTGACTTGGGTGAACAGTGAGAATGCCACTGCGGAGAACTTCGGCGACGTAGGCGGAGTAAGTAATAACGACAGCTGTGGTTCCGAGGATCAACACGTTCTTTGTAAATCCTGGTAAGCGCAGAGCTGGTATTCCAAAACCGACAAGCAAGATAATAAGGAGCATGGGAACTCCACGGAAAACATCTACATAAATTGTTGCCAAAATCCGAAATGGTGTGAGAGCGGGGGATCTAGATGTTCTAGTGAGAGCCAGGATTAAACCAAAAATCGAAACACATGTACCGGCAATAATGGTGAGCATGATGTTGGTCGTAAATCCTAAGATAACTTTTGGCAATATTTCCACGCCATAAGCCCATGCAAAGAAAGTTTCCGAAAGACTTTCGAAACCAGGTGATGTCACGAGAATAGTGAGAAGAGTTCCTAGCACTAGAACACTTGATGCGGTTGCAATCAGGATATTTTTGCGGTTTTGCTCACTGCGAATCTTTCTCCGCGATTGTTCTAATGCGCTCGGTTGCCAGTGAACGCTCTCTTGAGAATGTGAAGAAGCACGGCTCCCAGGTTCAGGAGCCGTGCTATCCACGGGATTATTCACTTTGCGTGAACGTTATTCGATTACTTCAGTACCGGAGCTCCAGCGCCAACTGTTAACCACTTATCTTGGATAGCTTTGAGCTCTCCGCTTGCAGTGATTGCATCAACTGCGCCAGTAACACACGCTGTCAATGGGCTGTCTTTAGCCAGAAGTAAACCGGCACCTTGATCATTTGAATCACGGTTTTCAATTTGGCCAACGATGATTCCATTTGTTACCTCAACTGCTGATAAATAGAAAGCAGTTGGAAGATCAACAACTAGTCCATCAATTTGACCATTCTTTAACGCTGCAACTGCTGCTGCATTGTCATTGAAAACTTGTGGTTTGAGACCTAGTTGCATTTCAATGGTGTCGAGAGAGGTTGATCCCACTGCAGCTCCAAGTTTTGCATTCTTAAGTCCTGCAATAGTTGTTACTCCAGCGATCTTGCTTCCCTTTGACGAAACGATGGCTTGGTTAGAGAAGTAATAAGCGCTTGAAAAATCAACTACGGCCTTGCGCTCATCTGTGATGGAGTACTGCTGAATATTGAAATCAAATGTTTTATCGCCAGGTGTGATCGCAGAATCAAAAGTGGTACGAACCCATTTAACTGCTGAATTCTCATACCCAAGTTGCTTTGCAACTGCATACGCAACTGCGGCTTCGAATCCTTCGCCCGCTTCTGGCTTGTCGTTGAGGACCCATGGCTCATAGGCAGGTTCCCCTGTTGCGATGGTTAATGTGCCAGGTGTCAATGTTCCCAATGAATCTGGTGCACATGTTGTTGCATCTTTTGCGGGAGATGCACTGTCGGTGCTCTGTCCGGCGCAAGAAGTAAGACCTACTGCTAAGAGTGCAGAGGCAATAATTGCGAATGGTTTTGTGATTTTCATAGTTGACCTTCCTCGTCGCTTGTCACAACGTATGTTATGACCAGGTCCTCACCCGGAGCACCCCACCGCGGTGGAGGGTTGCCGACCAGCAAGCCGGGGCTTCTAGCTGATACTCGTGACCTAGGGGAACCTTATCAAGTGAAGGTGGGGCCGCACAATTTCCCGTCCGCCGGGTTGCGAGCGATTCGCAGTATAGTTCAAGTCAAATGAGAAATACGCGGAAATTGTTTCATACAATCTTGTTAGGGGCGCTCTTTCTGATTTTTGTAGCACCTGCCGCTACCGCGCACGGTGAATTTGTTAGTGCAAATCCGGCGCCTAATGAAGTGGTGACTACATTTCCAACTTCAGTTGAGCTCGTTTTTTCAGAAAAATTACAAGAAATTGGATCGAATAAAGTGAACGTGATTATGGTTTTGAACGCTGATGGAGAAGAAATAGATTCGAAAAACACAATGGTTTCCAGTGGCCAAGCGATGGTTGGCCTCGAACCTCAAACAGATCCTGGAACCTACACTGTGCTTTGGAGAAATGTTTCTGACGACGGCCATGCAACTGAAGGTAAGTATGAATTTATCTTCAAGATAGCTTCCGCGAATACAACGTCCACCCCTGCGGTCGGCACAGGTAGCCCCACCAACAATAGGTCGCTCACGTTTGTCTTGCTCGGCGTTTTCGCGCTCATTGCAATTGGAATTCACTTTTACTTCAAACGTCGCAAAATCATTACGTGAGAAATCTAAAAGATCTTGTGGCTCTTGGTTTCAATTTTAAGCGAAAGCATTTAATCAAGGATCTACTTGCCGGAATAAGTGTTGCAGTAGTTGCTCTGCCGTTGGCTCTTGGTTTTGGGCTCACGTCTGGCTTATCAGCCGCATCAGGACTTACTACTGCAATTATTGCGGGTTTTCTCGCAGCTCTCTTTGGCGGATCTAGGTTCCAAGTAAGTGGACCAACTGGTGCAATGACTGTTGTCCTCATTCCCATTGTTCACAGTTATGGTCCAAGCGCGATTCCGCTTCTAGGACTTCTTGCTGGGCTAATGGTGATCGGAATGTCGATTGCACGTGCTGGAAATATTATTAATCAAATTCCTTGGTCGGTGATAGAAGGATTCACCGTTGGAATTGCATTTGTGATTGCACTTCAACAACTTCCATTGGCCTTGGGTGTAGTGAGAGCGAAGGGCGATCGCACCATTCCGGTTGCCTTCCAAACTGTTAAAGGTGCTTTTGCAACTGGCGTCAATTGGCAGGTCATAATGGTTCTTGTCATCACACTTATCGTGAAGTTCGCTTATCCGTCCATCACTCGGAAGTTAATAATCAAAGTTCATGTCCCCGCTAGTTTTTTGGCGATAGTTGTTTCATTACTCATAGTTCAAATCTTTTCTCTCGATGTGCCAAAAATCGGCGATATTCCTCGAAGCATTGGACACTGGCAAGGGAATCAGATATTTATAAGCGATGTGGGACATTTGCTCTGGCCTGCATTCCTCATCGCTTTGTTGTGTGCTATCGAATCTTTGTTATCGGCCCGCGTTGCCGATGGAATGGTGCATGCCCATGACAGCGAAAAGTATCAACCAAACCGAGAACTTTTTGGGCAAGGGTTAGGAACCCTGGTCGCCTCAATATTTGGTGGAATGCCGGCAACGGGGGCAATCGCGCGCACAAGTGTGAATGTAAGGTCGCATGCAGAAACTCGCTTAGCATCCATATTTCATGCCATTGTTTTACTCTTTGTAGCGTTAGTTGCTGCTCCGTGGGTCAGTCATATTCCTGCAGCAGCAATTGCTGGTGTTCTCATCGGGACTAGTTACAGAATTCTCAACCCGGCTTCCATTCGTGAATCCCTGCGAACAACGAAAACAGAAGCTAGCGTGATTATTCTGACAGCCACTGCAACTCTTGCTATAGACCTTATTTGGGGGATTGCGATAGGTATTTGTTTGTATTTCGCACTTCACCGGAGAAAGTAAAATAAAGGGTAAAATTTCATATGGCATTTTTTTCTATTGAATCCAATTCGGTAAATATCATTACCGAAGGTGAACGTACTGGGCAGCCCCGTAACCTTTTTTGGCCCTGGTGCGGAGCTAACGTATCGCTACTCGCTCTTTCCTATGGTGCATTCTTTCTTGGGTTCGGCATCTCACTGTGGCAAGCGGTTGTTGGTGCAGTTGTGGGAGTTGTCCTTTCATTTGGATTAGTGGGTGTCAGTTCTTTGGCCGGAAAACGATCTAATGCTCCAACGATGACGCTCTCACGAGCAGCTTTCGGTGTTCGTGGAAACATAGTTCCTGGATTTCTCTCTTATCTCATTTTTGTTGGGTGGGAAACAATTCTTGTTTCTTTGGCAACTTTAGCCACAGGAACAATTTTTACTCGACTCGGAGGAGTGCCGCCTGACGTTGCGAGAATATTGGGATTTGTTATTGCAGTGGGTCTGACGATGTTAGGCGGAGTATTAGGTTTCTCTGTCATTATGAGAATTCAAAAATGGTTAACACTTGCTACTTTATTGATGAGTGCCGGATATATTCTTCTCACTATAAATAACGTCGATTGGTCAGCAATATCGAAGATTCCATCGGGAAGCACCGAAGGGTTCATTGGCGCCACAATATTTGGAATTACCGGCATAGGTTTAGGTTGGGTTAATTCTGCCGCTGATTATTCGCGATATTTACCTCGGAGTGTTTCGAGTAAGGCTGTAGTCGGGTGGACAATTTTTGGTGCCTCGATAGTTCCAATCATTTTAGTTATTTATGGGTCCCTCTTAGCAGGGAGCAGTAAAGATCTCAGTAATGCTATAGCGATGGACCCCATAGGGGCACTTACAACTTTGCTACCTACGTGGTACTTGATTCCCTTTGCACTTGTAGCGATTTTAGGATTAGTTGGTGGGGCAATTCTAGATCTGTATTCATCTGGGTTAGCTTTGGTGTCGATCGGGTTGCCAGTTAAGCGTCACATAGCGGCCCTCATTGATGCAGGCATTATGTTGGCTGGAACAATTTACATAGTGTGGTTTGCGAGTAATTTTTCAATCCCGTTTCAAGGTTTTCTCATAACTCTTGGCGTCCCTATTGCTGTCTGGTCAGCCATTTTTGTCGCTGATGTTCTTTTACGCAAAAAGGATTATGTTGAAAGCGATCTCTTTACTCCGCAAGGACGATATGGAGCCTGGAATTTTAGATCACTTATTTTGCTAGTTGTAGGTTCAATTATTGGATGGGGTTTTGTTACCAACACATTTGCGCCGTGGCTTGCTTGGCAAGGATATTTCTTAGGTGTTATTGGTGGGAAAAGTGGACCGTGGGCTTTTGCAAATGTAGGTGTGATTTTTGCGCTTATCGTTGGATTCTTCGGCCATATCCTTTTATCGCGGAGAAAGATTACATTACAAGAGCTGGGGCTTTAATCTTGAGCTACGGAGTATTTCCTCAAGATCACTAGCCCTAACAGTACAGAAATTATTGCCGCAATAATGAGGCCAATTTTCACCTCTGTAAGCATCTGTAAATCATTTGTAGCCAGATCTGCAATGAAGAGGGAGACGGTGAGCCCCATTCCCGCTAAGGCGGCTGCTCCTGATATTTCTTTGAAATTAAGAGAGCGTGGTAACACTGCGATGCGAAGTTTGACCGCGATATAGGCGAACAAAGTAATACCAACAATCTTTCCTACAACACGACCGATGATGATGCCCTTCGCCACCGGTGAGGAAAGTACGGAACCGAGGGAAGACATTTCAATAACTATTCCAACATTAGCCAGGACGAAAATGGGAATGATAAGAAATGAGGTCCAGGGATGTATGAGGTTAATCAATTTACTAATCGGAAGTTTCTTTCCCAAAGGAATAATCCATGCGAGTCCAACTGCACCGATGGTTGAGGCAATGCGAATTGGGCTGATGCCTCCCGAATAGAAACCCCCTAAAACAATAATTGAACCCAAATCATCGGCTATTGCCAAGGTGAGAAGAAATATCTTTAACGAAGTATCAATTCGTGAACCAAGCAGAGCCAAAGCACCAAGTGAAAGTGCGATATCTGTGGGCATCGGAATAGCCCAGCCATTGCTGCTTCTTAACTGATGATTAAACGCCCAATAAATGAGGGCCGGAAAGATCATTCCACCCAATGCGGCAATGACGGGCAGTAGCGCAACCCGTGGATTTCGTAGTTCGCCTTCTAAGAACTCTCTCTTGATCTCTAAGCCAACGAGAAAAAAGAAAATGCTCATGAGACCTTCACTAATAAACGCATGAAGCGGGTGAAAGAAATCCTCATACCCTTGGGCAATTGGTGAATTAGCTAAAGTGATTGCAACAGCGCATGCAACGACGAGTGCCAATCCGCCAGCCATTTCGGTTATTAAGAACGCCCTGATTGGCTTGTGGGAGTTCACTGACATTTGCTAAGGATATAGGAAACACAAAACCCCGACGTCTCCGAATCCGGCATCTGATTGAAATGCGTTATTCACCCCTCGGATTTGTCAAGAGGGAGTAGGCATTTTCAACGCAGAGTTTGGATCATTTGGCTCAAATCGAAAGAAAATCTGTGAATACTAGATTTTCTTGCAAAGTCATTTTAATATCTTCACCAT
>Ga0114978_10002319_pt1 | contig 15641 bp, 19 predicted proteins | sample S_140212_EF_Meta_FD_87027 | JGI IMG/M metagenome (GOLD analysis project Ga0114978, IMG submission 87027) | Freshwater microbial communities from Lake Simoncouche, Canada to study carbon cycling - S_140212_EF_MetaG | ecosystem: Environmental > Aquatic > Freshwater > Lake | place: Lake... | reverse complement strand
TATGCAAGGGAGAAATCAGTGTCGTGTTCCTCAAGCCTGTTGGCCTGAAGTCAGATAAGACTAAGCGTACGGACAAGACCGTCAATCAGCTTGCTATTGACTACGACATGACCGACATCAAGACCACCCGCGAGGGAGAACACCAAACTGGCTACCTCAAACGCCACAACAAACTGTCCGACAAGCAGTTTGCCGAGGCTGATAACGCCATGAAGGAGCAGCAAAAGCAACAAGGACCACGCCCTGGCGACCAAGCCATCTGGGGTGGCGGTGGAGGCATCAGCATGAAGTCCGTCATGGGTGGTCAGTTCAAACCAGTAAAAGACGAAGCGGTAAGTATTAACCCTAAGTCTGCTGGCAATTTGACGGGTCCGAAAGCTAGCGTTATTATGAAGGACCACGAGAACCTTCAGGTCAGCAAATCATGAGAATACCTACCGAGCCAGTTGAAAGAGAGGAGTTCTATCTCAGTCTCATTCAGAAGTGCTTGGTGTCGCGGGAAACTCGCAAGGTTGACTACGGCTCGCTACGGAGTTGGTACTTGTTTGGCAATGGCCCAGACGAGTCACCGGCTCTGTACAACAAGATCTACCCCCACATTGACCAACTGACCAGCTTTCTCTACTCAGCAGAGACAACTCGGTTCAGCATCAACGTGGGTGCTGCGGTCAAAAAGGCCGAATACAGCAAGATTCCCGTCCTTACCCGCTCTCTGAATGACCGCTGGCTAGACAGCAACGCAGACCAGAAGTTTGCACTGGCAACTACCTGGGCACTTTGCTACAACAGCGGGTTCATCAAGCTGGTAATGAAGGGCAAAAACCCCCATCCACACTACGTGGAGCCTGCTTGCATAGGTGTTTTGCGGGAAGATATCCCCGGTTTGGACAACCAAGAAGCCTTTGTTCACACCTACTACATCACCAAATCTGAGCTTTACAGCCAGTTGTGGAGCCATCCTCGGCGAGAAGAATTGGTAAGACGGGTGTCTTCTATGCCTCACGAGCGCACAGAAGTGGCTAACGGCATAGAGCGAATCATTCTTTCGCAAACAAATCCGACCATGTACGGCAATGTGAACCTCGATCTGGGAGGCATGAACCGCTACAAGGCAGAGGTTGCGGAAGATACGATTGAGATGACCGAGCTGTACGTCTGGAATGATGACATTCAAGACTACCAAGTGGTCACTAAGGCAGAGCCTGATGTCATCATCTATGACCGCCCGAACGAATCAATGTTCATTAAGGGCGAGATTCCGTTCGTGCAGATCTGCCCCAACCCGCTGTATGACTACTTCTGGGGAATGTCAGAGGTACAGCGACTCATCTTCTTGCAGCAGCTTCGTAACAAGCGGATGGCAGAGATTCTTGACCTGCTGAGCAAGCAAGTATCTCCTCCTACTGCTCTCATCGGGTTCACGGGTATCCTAGATGAAAAGAACTTTGCTCTCAACCGCGCTGGTGGCCTGCTTGCTACTGATATGCCCAACGCAAAGGTTGAAAAACTTGCTCCTCAGATTCCTCCCGATCTATTCCGTGAGATTCAGGAAATAGACAGTATGTTTGAGGAGGCCAGCGGTATCGTCAGTGTTTTGCAGGGTCGTGGCGAATCAGGCGTGAGGTCGTCAGGTCATGCTTCCCAGCTTGCCCGTCTTGGCTCCAGCCGTGCCAAGAAACGTGCCCTCGTTGTCGAAGACTCTCTAGAGAAACTCGCAACTCTCTACCTGCGCTGTATGCAGGAGTATGACGATACGCATTTCGTAGACGACAACGGTGTTCCGTTCATCGCAGAGCAGTTCACCAAAGACTACGTGGTCAAGGTTGATGCCCACTCCAACAGTCCGATCTTCATGGAAGACCTACGGACGATGGCGTTTAACTTGTTCAAAGCCCAGGTCATTGACAAAGAGTCCTTGCTTGACTTGATTGACCCGCCAATGAAGCAGATGCTCAAAGACCGGCTCAAGAAGCAACAAGAAAAGCAGGAAGCTGAGAAAGCTCAGCAAGCCGCACAGCCTAAGCCAGAAGGTAAGTCTGAAGGCAAACCTCAACTTAAACAGGTGGGATGATGGCAGCAGCACCAGGAACAAGTTCTATGACACAGCCCAAAGCTGACCAGCCTCGGGTTACAACAGAGTCGCTGAAAAGAGGCGAAGCAAGCCCTAACTTGACAATGCGTCAGACAGGGTATAAAAACTACTCCGGGCGTAGTCAACGTGACTACACTCGTCGTTAAGGAACAATCATGTACGGACGCAAAATGAAACGTGGTCGTAAGACCCGCCGCTGATTTCCCCGAAAGGGATAAGGGTATGGCTGCTTCCCCTTTAAGTAAGTGGCCGCCTGAACCAAGGAGCGCATCATGCGTAAAGGTCGTAAAGGTCGTAAAGGCCGCAAGTAATCCGTAAGGATTTGTCTTCCGGGGCTGACATAAAATGCCCCGACCTATTGCAAAAAAGTTTGTAATCGCTTACAAACTCGTGCTAAGGAGTTCAGATGAGTGTTCCGGCAGACAAATTGATGGAGTTGATGAAGGGCGTTCGCTCGGCAGGCGCTCCTGCGCCCATCCCCGGAATGGCCCCTGGTGCCAATCCTGAAATGTCAGCACCAATGACGGATGCTGAGACTCCTCCAATTTCCGCTCCCATGTCCACTCCCGAACCCAAGATGGGTAGCCGGGAAGCCGCGATGATTAACATCGGCATGGCTATGGATCTGCTAGAGCAATCTATCCCCGCTCTTGGACCAGAGTCGGCAGAGGCTAAGAAGACGCTAGATGCTATCCGCAATCTGACTGGCGTACTTGGCCCTCGTAAGGGTCAGACCAACGAACTTCAGCAAGCTGAAATTCTTCAGATGCTGCAATCGCTCCCTCAAGCTGGTGGCGCAACGCCTGAAGGAAAAGCTCTAGCACAAGCGCCCGTCCCTGGTATGCCGCCTGCCGGTGGTATGCCAAAACCACCCCCTATGTAAAAGGAGTCCATCATGGATTTGTTTAAGCCTCGTGGCGCTGCTGCTCCCCGCCGCCCCACTGACAACAATCAACAGCACGGTGCTATCACCAATACCCCGCGCTTTGCCGAACTCGGCGGTCTGTCTGCCCCCAACAAAGTGGGCAAGACCGGCATGGCCGTGAAGAAGCCGGGTGACGGCAAAAAAGTCATTTAATCGTATAAAGAGGGTAACAAATGTCTCTAGAAAATCTTTCCCCCCAGGCTCGGGATGAGCTTGCGGCTCTGGCTCAGCGACTTGCTGACAACCCAGAAACCCGCAAAGACTTCTTGCGTATGACCAAGAAAGTCAATCCTGACCTGCCAATTCCTGAGCTTGAGATTGATGACCGGACCACCTCCGCTATCAGTCAGATGCGCCAGGAAAATGATGCTATCCGTGCAAAGCTCCAAGCTAAAGAAGCTCAGGAGATGCTGGACAAGCGTCGGCAGTCGCTGGTGAAGAAAGGTCTAGTAGACAATGAAGACGAAATTGATGCTGTAGAAAAACTCATGTTGGAGAAGAAAATCGCCGACCATGAGACTGCGGCACAGTATCACCAGTGGATGAAACAGGCAGCAGTGCCGACCCCTTCCGGTTACCAACCTTCAGCAGTCAAATCTTTTGACCTGAACAAGTTCTGGAAGAACCCTGCTAACGCTGCCCGTGAAGAAGCTGTGAGAGCGCTCAATGATGTTCGCAAACCCATGCGACCCATTGGTCTGTAAAAGAGGGTATTTTTTTCTAGGAGAGAACCATGCCTATTGGTGGCGGTATTCTTCCGGCAACAGGTAGTTCGCAGTTCACCGAACTGACTTATGTCACTCGGCGTGCGTTCATTCCTAAGCTGGTTGTTCAACTTTATAACTCTACGCCCTTGATGGCGGCACTGATTGCTAACAGTCAGCAAGCCTCTGGTGGTGTGTCTTCCGTAACTGTGCCCGTCCAAGGCTCTCAGTTCGTGAACGCTCAATGGTCTGACTACAGCGGCTCGTTCGCTCAGCCGTCAGTCCAGCAAGGCGCTTACAACGCTGAGTTTGACTTGAAGCTGATGATTTCTCCCGTGCCGTTCCTCGGTATGGAAGGTGCCGTTCAGCAAGACGCAGCCATCATCCCCCTGATCGAAGCGCGTATGAATGACGCGACCAACGTCATGATGGATGCTATGGCAACCGCGCTGTACAACAACACGACCAACACTCAGCAGTTTATCGGTCTGCCTGCTGCCGTTAGCGCCTCTGGCACCTACGGTAACATCAGCCGCTCGGCCTATAGCTGGTGGCAGTCCAAAGCCTATGACGCTGGTTCTAAGAACCCAACCCGTCAGAACATCCTGCAATACATTTCTGGCACCGTGAAAAACGGCGCTGAGATGCCTTCGTTTGGTGTTTGCGGCTTCGGTACTTGGACCCTGTTGGCTCAAGACTTTGTTGGCCAAGAGCAGTACGTCATCACCCCCGGCTCGGGTTTTGATGGCGACAACAATGGCCCCCAGGCTGCATTCCGCGCCCTGATGGTTGCTGGCGTTCCGATCTACCCAGATCCGTATTGCCCAGAAGGTACTGTGTACTTCCTGAACACCAACTACCTGTCGCTCTACATCCATGAGCAAGGTTCGTTCGTGTTTACGGGTTTTGAGTCCACCCTTCCGAACTGGCAGATCGGCTATGTTGGTGCAGTTCTGATGATTGCAGAACTTGTCAACGTCAAGCCGAAAGCGATGACCGTGGTCAGCAACTACAACTACCTCTCACTGTAAGGAGTAGAAGATGTCACTGTCCACAAACAAAATCATCCTGGCAAATGCCACCACCAACACGGCTGGTGCGTATTTCCTGACTACCACTATCTCGGCAGTCAACACCGGCAACGGTACGGTCATCCCGGCAGGCGTTTACCTGATGTTCCCGCAAGCGAACACCAGCGTGATTGCCTTTAACGGATCGGCCAATGCTACGCTGATGGCGGCTAACACTGGTGGTGTCATCATCTCTGATGGCGTCAACGTGTATGCCAAGTCCACTGCGTCTAGCGATACCGTAACGCTGCTGGCTACCAACGGTGGCTTGAACGTGTCCGGCACGTACAACACCTAATAGGAGTCTGCAATGGAAGCGAACAATGTAGGCGCAAATTACCCCAACAAGTTTGGCAGCTATGCCATTGCTTATGCCCCCAGCGTCAGTGTTGGAGCAACCAGCAATAACGCAGCGGCGCTGAGCATTGTGGGTACAAAGTACATTGTTCGCCGTATTACCGTAGCAGATGCAAACAAGAGCATTTCTACTGCCAACGTGTCTATCATCACTACCAGTGACGGTAACGCATCTAACGCAGTAGCAAGCGCACAAACTCTGTCGAACGTCACCAGCACCGCAGCGTATCAAGACTTGACTCTTGCCGCCGGTACTGCAACAACGACATATTCTGCTGCCGCTCTGTTTGTCAAAGTCAATACCGCTGTTAGCGGTGGGACTGTTGACGTTACGGTTTATGGCGACATTGTTGACCTATGAGTGAATCTGTTTTCGTTACCAACACTAGCGACAAGAATCTTGTCGTGAACTACAACTACAAGCCTGTGGAGTTTCCCGTAGGCAAGCCAGTTGAAATCACGACAGAGGCTGCTGCGTTTATTTTTGGTCACGGCAAGACAGACAAGGAGCCGCATCTAGCCCGTCTGGGCTGGGTGCAGCTTCACTCAGAACTCCCAGAAGGATTGGAGAGGCTGTCAAAGTTTCTTATCTCTGACCAGCCTTTCATTGAAAAAGACCGCTCGTTACCCTCGGCGGTTGGTGTAGTACCCCTCCACGTTGAAAAGCGTGGTGGGGGAGCCACTCGCCAGCGGGTTGCGTAAAAAATGGAACGTAGATGGCTACTCTTGCTTCCTACCTTACGGAAGTCCGTAGGCTCTTGCATGATGCCAACGGTGTCTTCTGGTCAGACAACGAACTGACAGACGACATCAATGCGGCACGAGAGCGCACGGTAAGAGATACAGGCTGTCTACGTAATCTTCAAATCACACAAACCCCTCTGTCGACGACAGGGGTTGGCGCACTACCCTGGTCAGAAGGACTGGTAGTCACCACTGGTCAGTTTGTGTTTTCCGGCATCTTCATCTATCAAGTCACCACTGGCGGTGTGCTTGGCGCAACTGTTCCTGTGTGGCCCACGGCTACTCAGCCCTACCCACCGTCTACGCCCTTTACAGACGGTACGGCTACGCTGACCTATGACAGCCCTTGTGAAATCATCAGCCTTGCTGCTCTCCCAGGTGGAGTGCAGACGCTAGATGTTTTGAACCTCACAATCTTTTGGGGCAACAGCCGCATCCCCCTGCGCTACTTGCCCTGGACAAACTTCAACGCTCAACTGCGTTACTGGCAGAACTACACAGGGCGTCCTGTGTGTTTCTCTATGTACGGGCAGGGACAGATCTACATCGGTCCTGTGCCAGATCAAGTCTATCCTTGTGAGATAGATACCGTCATTCTTCCTCAACCATTGTCTTTGTCAGCAACCACTCAGGTAGATGAGATTGTTGACCCCTACACCACGCCTGTAGCTTTCTATGCTGCGTACAAAGCAAAGTACAAAGAGCAAAGCTACGGGGAAGCAGAAATCTATAAGCAGGAGTACGCCAAAAACGTACAGGCTGCTTTGAACAGCACGTACACACGGCGCATCCCCGACCCCTACTCTAACCCGTACTAATCATGGCAGCAGCAGAGCAAAAGAAGTCCTATGCTGTCATCAAGAACTTTAAGGGCCTGAACACCAAGGCCAACAGGACAGCTATTGATGAAGCAGAGTTCTCATGGATTGAGAACGCTATGCCTATCGGGTTTGGCAACATCAAGATTGTCAAGGCTCAGACAAAAATCACTACTGGTGCAGGCGCAAACATCGTAGCCGCCAACACCGTTACCGCGCTAGAGTCATGCAACCTCAACAGTAGTGACTTTCTTCTTTCGTTTGAAGACAACGGACGCGCACAGTACGTCAACATTACCAGCAGCAGCATAGGAAACATTGCTCCTGCTGGCACGTTCTCCAACTCTGGTGTTTCTTCTGCCCAGTACAAAGACGAGAGAGTCATCATCGGTGACACTAGCAAGGGCTTGTTCAACTGGGATGGGGCAAACCTTGTCAGCATTGGTTCTGTCGGTGTTATCGGCATTACCAACCCAGGCTCAGGCTACGTAAGCGCTCCTGCTGTCACCATATCTGCGCCCAACGATGCTAACGGTGTGCAGGCTACGGCAGTCTCCACCATCACTACTGGTTCTGGTGGCATTGCTAGCATCAACATTATCTCTGGTGGATCTGGCTACACCTTTGTTCCCAACGTCATTATTGGCGCTCCTGACCAGACTAACGGTACGCAGGCCCAGGCTTTCGCAACCATCTCCAGTGGTGTTGTTGTGGCTGTTACCGTGTCAAACGCAGGTAGTGGATACACGACCATACCTAGCGTTACGTTCTCTAGCGGCGCTGCCACGGCAAACGCAGTCATAGCTACAGGTCAGGTCAACAGCATCACTCTTACAGATGCGGGTACAGGGTACACATCTAGCCCTACTGTCACGATAGCAGCTTCTCCTGGCGGCACCACTGCCACTGCTATTGCTAGCTTTAACACTTTCAAAACGGGCACGGTTGCTGTAGTCATCACCAACGGTGGTTCTGGGTACTCTAACGCAGCCAACACAGTAGTCACCATCACTGGCGCTGGATCAAACGCTGCCGGTACTGCCATTTTGTCTGGGGGTCAAGTCGCGCAAGTCATCATGACCAACCCTGGTAGTGGCTACCTTGCCAACACTACTGTCACTATTTCTGGTGGTGGTGCTAGCAATGTGGCAAAAGCAGTAGCTGCTGTGAACCTCAACGACATCGTTGACGTAGCCACGTTCTCAGGCAGGGTGTGGGTAGCCTCTGGTAGGACGGTCTACTACTCCGCAGCGGGGTCGTACAGCGACTTTACGAGCGTATCTGCGGGTAGCTTTACCCTTACTGACTCTACGCTGCACGGCAACATCCGTGCAATCATCTCTGCCAACAACTTCCTGTACATCTTTGGGGATGACAGCATCAACGTCTTTTCTGACTTGCGGGTGTCAAGCACAGGTCAGACTCTGTTCACGAACACCAACGTCAGTGCTAGCGTTGGTACTCGCCGGATAAGGGCAATCTTCCCGTACTTCCGGTCAGTTCTGTTTATGAACGACTACGGTATCTATGCTCTGGTTGGTTCAACAACCAGCAAAATATCTGACCAGCTAGACGGCATCTTCCCGAACATAGATTTCAGTCTTCCTGTGACAGGTGGACAGGTGTTGCTCAACAACATCTTGTGTGCAGCATTCAACTTCACATACGCACCGTCAGGAGAGACTCCTAGGCAGTTGCAGGCCATCTTTTTTGACAAGAAATGGTTCCTGACAAGTCAGGGAAGTCTTGACTACATAACGTCATTACCTGTTGCTGGCCTTATCAACCTTTATGGGGTTGATGACAAGGATTTCTACAAGCTCTACAACAGCAGTACGGCCACCATCAACAGTCAAATCCAGACTGCGCTTAGCCCTATGCAGGACACCATCCGCACTAAGCAGGCTTTGAAGTTTGGTGTAGAGGCAATTCTTGGTCAGGGAGCTACGTTCACTATCACTGTGGACAGTGAGGAGGGGTCTAGTCCTCCGTACACGCTCAACAACTTTGCCCAGTGGATCAACAATGCTAGTCAGGTCATCCCGTGGATCAACAACAGCAGTGTTGTGATAGGGTGGACAACGACAAACACCTATTTCCTTTACAAGTCAGACGCGCAACAATACGGAAAGTATTTAGGTCTGACTTTGGAAAGCTCTGACCCTAACTTTGTGGTCAGCACGTTTGAGATGGAACATGAATTAAGAGTGAGGTTCTAAAATGCCAGTCCCGTATGCTTTCAGCGCTGCAACTAGCGCCATCCCGTTGTCACAGTTGGACGCCAACTTCAACACGACCATCACGCTGGGCAACACTGCTATCCAGCTAGGGAATACCGTCACCACGCTCAACAACATGACGTTGGCGAACGTGACCATCTCTAGCGGTAACGTGACGCTCACAAACGTCACTGTGACCACGGCTAACGTCACTACTGCAAACATCACGACAGCCATTATTGGCACGGCTAACGTGACGACTGCAAACGTAGCGACAAGCATCATCACTACTAGCGAAACACTGTCGTACGGCACCGCCAACGGTGTGGCCTACCTCAACGGCTCCAAAGTCCTGACCACTGGGTCTGCGCTGACGTTTGATGGGACAACATTAACCGCGTCCAGTGGCGGCTCGACCCCGGCACTTAAACTCTATGGTGCTGCCGCTAGCCAAGGCCAACTGCAATTTAGTTCAACTAGTGGCTACGGCATCCAAGGCGGGCCTGATTACACAGGACTTGTTTACAACGTAGCGTCCAGTAGCTATCAGCACATTTTTAATATTGGCGGTTCCGAACAAATGCGCCTGACCAGCAGTGGTCTGGAGGTCAAGCAATCACAACTGATCGGATACAGCTCATACGCAGGTATCGGCACAAATGGTTTGGCTGTTGCTGGCAACGTGGGTATAGGGACGAGTTCGCCTGCGTATAAGCTGGATGTGGCCGGTGATATTGGGTTAAAAAATAACGCCACATATTTGTACAGCAAAACTTCGGGTGGTACTGTTGTTCGGATGCTTGGCATCAACAGCGGCAATACTGCCTATGTCGGCCCTATTGATGCTGGCCCCGGCGACATGATCTTAAACGCTTCGTCGTCTTCAGTAAACATTCAGTTTTACGCTTCCGGCACCGAAAAAATGCGCCTGACCAGCACCGGGCTGGGGATTGGGACGAGTTCGCCGGGACAAAAACTTGAGGTTGTTGGTAATTCGTTTTTCAACGGAGCCATTGGGGTTGGCACACCTGCTGGCACCTACGGAGGCCAGATAGACGTTTACGCAAACAGCAATAGCGCTCTCAATGGTATTTGGGTTCGCAACGACAGTGCTGGTTCTTCTTCAAATGCGGGCATTGTCCTGAACGCATCGGGCAACAGTTGGCGCATGTCGATGGGATCGACGGCCAACAACGGAAACGCGCTTACTTGGAACGCCGATGCTTCTGGGGCAAATACAGAACGCATGCGCCTCGATGCCTCCGGCAACCTGGGCCTGGGGGTGACGCCGAGTGCTTGGAGTCAAGGCAGGGCGTTTGAGCTACTCAATCCCGGCTACGGTTTTTGGAATGGTTCTGGTAGCCCAGCAAGTATGTATATGCTTGCCAATGCTTACTATAATGGTGGCTTCAAATACGGCGGCACTGGACAAGCATCCCATTACTACCAGTACCAAGGCGCTCATGTTTGGTCTACAGCAGCCTCCGGCCTAGTAGGCGACCCCATCACCTTCACCCAGGCAATGACGCTGGATGCGAGTGGAAATTTGTTGGTGGGGACTACGACTGTTGCAGTGAGAAACCTAACGTCTGGATCAGGCGCAAGGATTGGCCCTGCTGGTCAACTTGAATTAGCAGGGGCATCAGGTACAAACTACATCAACATTACTGATGCATCAGGCACGATGCTTGAGTTCCGTAGACAGGGGCCGACTGCTGTTGGTTCAATTACCACAAACGGAACAATTACTGTATATGGGACTACATCCGACTACCGCCTTAAAACAGTAATTGGCCCTGTGGCTGGAGCAGGACAGAGAATTGATGCCCTTCAGCCTGTTGAATACACATGGAACGCTGATGGCTCACGCACTCGAGGTTTCTTGGCGCACCAATTCCAAGAGGTGTATGCAGGCAGCGTAAGCGGCACTAAAGACGCTGTGGACGCTGAAGGCAAGCCCGTGTACCAATCCATGCAAGCAAGCACCTCTGAGGTCATTGCTGACCTTGTTGCCGAATTGCAATCCCTGCGGCAGCGTGTCGTTCAACTTGAAGGAAAGTAATTATGACCACCCTGACACAAGAAGAGGCACATCGCCTGTTTGAATACAGGGACGGGGTGCTGTATTGGAAAGAAAGGCCAAGATCAGACTTTAAAACTGATCTGGCTTGGAAGCAGTGGAATCCAAAACACGCCGGAAAACAAGCTGGATGTTATTCTGGTTCTCATGCCACGGTTGCAATAAATCGCGTACATCATCCGTTGGCAAGAGTAATTTTTTTGATGCACCACGGTTATTTGCCAGAAATTGTTGACCATGCAGATTGCAACCCAATGAACAATTGCATTAGTAATTTAAGGGCGGCAACAAAAGCAGAAAATCAAAGAAACGCAGGAATGTACTCGCACAACACATCTGGGCACAAAGGAGTTGTGTGGAGTAAGGCTTGTAAAAAATGGATTGGTCGAGTCAAATACCAAGGTCGAACCAAACATCTTGGAGTTTTTGATTCAAAAGATATGGCGGCAGAATTTGTGCAACTTGCACGAGAGATGCTGCATGGCGCATTTGCAAATCATGGCTTGAAAGGAGCTTAAAATGGCACCCGTTATTACTTGGCAAATTACTGCCCTCGACTGTATTCCTCAAACCCCAGAGGGAACAGACTATGTTGTGACCGCTCATTGGTCGTGCAATGGCACAGATGGCACATACAACAGCAGCGTCTATTCAACCTGCTCATTTCCTGTAGTGCAAGGCACATCTTTTGTCCCCTACGACCAACTCACTCAAGACCAAGTGCTTGGCTGGATTTGGGCCAACGGTGTGGACAAAGCAGCCACTGAAGCCGCTGTGCAGCAGCAACTGAACAACCAGATCAACCCCCCTGTAGTAACCCCTCCCCTGCCCTGGAGTGCCTGATGGTTAACTCACCATTCACCCCTACAGGCAATACAGTAGTCTTCACGGCTGCTGTTACCGCTCCTACTCCTGTACAGGCAGTGTCCACCACTCTTGGTGGCAACAACTACCGTGTCATCAACAACGGTATCGTTACCGTCTTCCTAGGCTATGCCACTACTGCTGCCAACGCTACGTCCAACGCAGCAGTAATCACTAGCTCTGGAACATCACTTCCGTTGCTGCCAGGAACAGACGAGATTCTTTCCTTTGTCCCTAACGCCTATTTCACAGGTGTCACCTCTAGTAGCACTGCTACTGTGTACGTGACTCCCGGTGACGGCGCATGAGGTGAGTCATGTTAAAGACAGTTAGCTCAGTCGCAAACGCTATAGGCGCTCTCAACTACAAGGGCACCTGGGATGCTTCCACAAACAACCCTACTCTGACTTCTAGTGTCGGTGTTAAAGGCGACTACTACGTTGTCTCTGTTGCGGGTAACACCAACCTAAACGGAACGACATTGTGGGGTGTTGGTGACTGGGCTGTCTTTAACGGATCTATCTGGCAAAAGGTAGATGGTGGTAGCACAGGTGACTTCACCACTGTCACTACAAACACTCTGACCGTCAACTCCTCTGCCGCTCTAAACCTCACAACTACCGTAGGTGCCACATTTGCAACTGCTAGCCTTCCTCTTGTGCCAGAAGGCTATCTAACAATCACCATTGCCGGTGTGACAAAGAAAATCCCCTACTACGCTGCTTAACATGGACAACCAGCAACTGTTCAACATGGTCATTGCAGGCTCTGGCGCACTTGGAGGCTGGATGCTCAAGGTCATCTGGGATGCTATCCGTGACCTTAAGCGTGATGTGCGTGACTTGAGTCAGACTATGCACAACGACTTCGTGCGTAGAGAAGACTTCAGTGATGCGGTCAAGCGGATCGAATATATGTGTGAGCGCATCTTTGACAAGCTAGATGGCAAGGCCGACAAATGAACATGGAGGCGCTGTCCTACGTCAAGTTTGGTGACAGGGACGGCCTGGGAGAGTTCTTGTTTGAAAACGGTGTGCAGCACCAGTTGTTCTACGAAATCTTGGCAGACAGTGGCATCCTTATCCCTAAGTACCCACTGACTGATGCTGACCCGTCCAACCTAGACGACTGGCTTTTTGTGCATAACCAAGAGCATGAAGCACTAGCTTCAACTCTGAACTTGGATAACCCGTTCCAGTTGATAGATGCTGACTGGAATGTTGAGGATGATTTCTATGACTGGATCGGTGTGCATCAGACCATCCATCAACAGATAGCTGCGGCTTTAGGAGTGTGAGATGTCAGTCGTAGACAATTTAACCCAACAAATTCTTGGTCAGGGCACTACTGGTCAGTGGACCGGAGAAGGCGCAGGTAGCAAAGAAGCTAATGCTCGTGAGATGGCTCGTGTTCTTGCTCAAGCAGGAATCAATGACATTAAAGAATTTGGGAAGACCACAAGACCAAAAATTAACGCTCAAGTAGTTAGACCTGAATACGAGAGTGACTCGTGGAACCAGACTGGCAGGTACTACTATGATGACTATGTAAATGGTGAAAGAGTTTATGTTGATGGCAGCACTGTAAAGTTACAGCCTGGAGGTAGTGGGGATGGAGGATATGACTATGTTGCTCAAGTTCCTGCCGGAAATGAGACGGTCTACATCAACAAAAAAACAGGTCAAGAAATAGGTGTTGGTGGCGAGAATGTGTTTTACACAACATTTGCTGGCAAGGACTCAACAGATTTTGGTGTTAAATTTGGTGCTGACGGTACTCCTTATTTTTACACCCAGCAAGGGGCAAGCACTAACAGCGCCGGAGACATTGTTCCTATATTGCAAATTGCTCTTCTCGCTGCGCCCGGTATTGGTGGAGCTATAGGTTCTTTGCTCACGCAGACAGCAGCGACTACTCTTGTTTCACAAGTTGTAGGTTCAGCTATTGTTCAAGGAGTTATGGCGGAAGCTCAGGGTGGTGACTTCTTGCAAGGTGCTATTAAAGGCGCTGTTACTGCTGGTGTAGCACCTGCTGTTGCAAACACTGTTGGTCAAAGTGTGGCAAACGTGATGGCAGACTCTGCCATCAAAGATGTCATCGTTAATGCTGTGGCATCTTCTGCCTCATCTGCCGTCACTGCTGCGCTTACTGGTGGCGATGTGGGCAATGCTGCGCTTACAGGCGCTCTAGCAGGCGCTGGTGGCGCTGTAGGACGAGAGCTTGGCATTGCTTCTGAGTACGGTACAACGCCGTTTTCAGAGCAAACACAAGCTCTTGCTAGTCAAGAAGTTGGTTTAGGTGGTGCTGGAAATATTGGATCTAGTTTAGGTCAAGCTGCTGGAGCTATTGCTGGTGGTGTTGACCCTGCACAGGCCATTTTGAATGCCATCAGCAAATCCAGGGCAGAAGAGAAGGCTGCTACGCCCACTTCTGGCAGTTCAACAACCGCAGAAGCCCCTGTTTCACCCACTCCAGGGGCCGAAATAACGACTGCACCACCTCCTGAAACAGGCCAAATTACGGATACGGGCGTGATGGACGGAGTGGCTGGAACCATTCCTGAAATCACCCCGCCCTCCACCCAAGAAATTCCAATACCCGACCAAATTAGTCAAGAATTAGGTGATAGCTTAGGGCAGACAACTTCTTTTGGAAGGTTCCCTGACCTTAGCAAGTTTGGACCAGTTGCAGGTGTACAGGAAGGGATAGCTGAGACTATTCCTGAGCAGGACCAGCAGGTCATTGACCTGATAACGCAGCCTCCAGAGGTGACTATTCCTGGGGTTCAAGAAGGGATTGCAACCACCATCCCAGAAGGTTTGGCTCCTCCAGATGAAATCCCTGAACTTGCGCCACCAGACATGGGCGTACAGGAAGGAATCGTTGAAACCATACCCGAGGACTTAGGTCTGCAAGGTGGAATCGTAGAAACAATTCCCGAAGACCTCGGTGTTCAGGGTGGGATAGTAGAGACTATTCCAGAGGATTTAGGCGAAGACCCGCTGCTTGGGTTGTCTGATGCGGAAGTTGGTCTGGGAGAGCAAGAGGCCATAGATAGGCAGGCTCTAGAAGATCTATCCTCCGCTGAAGTAGGCTTAGGAGAGCAAGAAGCTATAGACAGACAGGCGTTAGAAGAACTGTCTTCTGCCGAGGTGGGTCTAGGTGAACAAGAGGCGATAGATGCTATTCCACCTCAAATAGAGACTACGCCCTATATTCGGGATACGTACATTTCTGGTGGCCGCAGGAAGCAGCCTACGTTTGGTCCGACTGTCACAACACTGGGGCAGGCTCTGGCTGCTCCTCTGTTCCCGTCAGCCCCTGTTTCTGGTTTGACTTCGTACCGTGGTGCTGGTGAAATTGAGGGGCAGAAGACCGGCAAGCCCCGCAAGAATGTGTGGAATGAAGCCTCTTTGCGGCTTAAAGATGCGTTAGGACTGTGATATGTCTCAAGTAAAAAAGTTGACTCGTCTGGGTAGTGATACTCGCAAGATTGCAGCCCTGTTGCAAGCAAAGGCTCCTAAAGGAGAGATGCTTGCCTACATCAACCCACAAGAGGCAGCACTGCTACGCGCATACGGAGGCTCCGGCAAGCCTCACGCAGACACAGGAATTCCTTCTTACCAGCAAGAAGACGACTTTCTTGACATCTTATCCGGTGATACTGTCGCAGAGGCTGGTCAACCTGCTTTAGATTTGGCAGCAGGACAGAATGCGGCTGCTTATCAAATGGCAGGTCAAGACATGGCTCTTGGGCCACAAGGTATT
>Ga0114978_10002317_pt1 | contig 15647 bp, 19 predicted proteins | sample S_140212_EF_Meta_FD_87027 | JGI IMG/M metagenome (GOLD analysis project Ga0114978, IMG submission 87027) | Freshwater microbial communities from Lake Simoncouche, Canada to study carbon cycling - S_140212_EF_MetaG | ecosystem: Environmental > Aquatic > Freshwater > Lake | place: Lake... | reverse complement strand
GGGGTAGTAGCATAGACCACGCCGCTGTCGCCTGTATCGCCCTTCGGCCCTTGAATGCCCTGCTCGCCACGGGGGATACCAAAGTCAAAGATGGCATTGGTCGCCGTACCGACATTCGTGACCGTGGCATTGAGGCCAGGGTCTAGAGTAGTGGTCGTGCCTACCGTAATGGTGGCAGACGCACCAGGAACCCCGACATTGATGTCGATGGTCGCTGGGGCCGTGGGAACGAGCGAAACATTAAAGGGTTCATTAATCGTGACCCCCAAATGTGCGGATTCAAGGATAGTGATTGAGAGACCCATTAGGAGTTCGGCGTTACATTCTCAAGGACATTGATGTTAACTACCTGTGAATAGTAGGCGATGTTGTTCTTAATGAACAGCAAGTCCCAGAAAGCGACCCCAGAGAACCAACCCTGCGTATTGCCGTAGAACAGGGTAAAGGTGGTAGGGCTAGTAAGCGTAAAGGTAAGCGTATGCTCGTAACCACGGGCATCACGAACCTTGGAGTAGATGCTGACGCCAGTTAGGTCGGTCGGCCACCCTGCCTCTGGGGTATAGGTGCAGTCTGCCGAGAAGGTCGAACCCTTGATAAAGGTGAAAGTGGGTGACGCCATAGGGCTTTGGAATTAGCCCCGTGTCAACCTACCTCAAAGTCCCCAGGAACGACCGAAATATAGTCCCAACCCGAGATTCTATAACCATAGGTAATCCTAAAGTCACCACCCCCTAAATCCTCATATTTCTGGGAAGTATATGATGGCCCTGGGGGGGTAGATGACCAAGGGGTAATATACTGATTAGGGGGGTACCAATTGGGATCGGACGAACTTGGAATGTAGTTAGCCGCCGTTAGGTTGTAAGTGTAGTTAAGGTAGGAATAGGTCGTGGTGGTATCCCATACACCTCCAATGTATGTGGTCACATCAGTCTGGAGTTCTGACCTTAATTCTACTGCTAGTCCAACCCAAGGGGCATTGGCATAGTCACCTTCAAAGACCGTTACATCGAACCGTGGAGTGTCCACAGTTTCGTAGTCGGTCATGCTCGTCCATGTGGTTACCGAATCGGTATGGGAGTTGTAAACCGTAGCAAAACCACCAAGCATGAAGCCAACGCTGGTAGGGCAATCCGCCTTTAAATTGGTCAATGTCGAATCAACGATTCCTAGATTATTGTAACCAGAGTTGGAGTAATACTGATTATCTGGCCCGACATGGAACGGAACTCGATTCCACGGCTTGGTAATCTCGATCATACACGGTAGTAATAATACGATGCCGTGTTGGGTGCCGAATACTTGTGACGCTCGGCGGATAGGCTACCAGACACCAGTTGGTTGACGGCCAGACTGATGATGCCACCCGTACCAGAGGTAGCCGTAATGACGGCCAATGCGATGTAACCTTCGGTGTCTGTGTCCGTGGTAGGATAGGCCACTAGGACAATCTCGGAGTCAGCCAGCGGGAAGAATGATGGTGCAGGGTCGGCCTTGCACTTGACGGCCACCACATAGGTGCCAGCCGAAGTAGGGGCTGTAATGGGCGTGTAGGTGCCCGTCATAATCGTACCGTTGATAAGCGGGATGACGCTGTTGACGGCTCCAACGGCTACACGGACTACTGTGATGCCATCTACTGAATCAAGAAATACCGTGAACGGTGGATAGGACTGAACGATTACAACTTCTTGCGGACTGTTATATGCAACACCGTTATTGGATGATCTAAACTCAACCCCCTGGGACATCATGGTGGTCGCCTTGTCCACAGCGATGGCCATGCGATTCATGGCTCCAGCCGAGATAGAATTACCCGTACCAAACGAACCGTAGGTAGATGAATTGAATCCTCCGATTGAGCGTGGCATTATCCTAGGGAACTTGTGATATAAAGGTCTTTATCCCAACCACCAAGTCCAGAAAGCATAAGGTCAGCGGTAACTTTCCAGAGTGACCCGAAGCGTTCAACGGACGCATTCGTAACAAGGAATGACTTATTGATTTTAGACTTCCAAGGGTCTGTATATTCAAAGTTACCAGCGTACGGGCTATCATCTGCCGCAAAAGCCTTGTATGCGTCTGGCAAATGGTAAGCATCACCGTTTGTGATAAAACCAACGATAGAGGCACGATCTAATGCTTCGGCTTCTTCGTTGAAATAAATAAGCACACGGAGAGTCATCTGCGGCTTGTAGTAAGACTTGATGCCAGCCTTTAGATTTGGAGTATCATCGGCTGGATCTTGATTTGGCAAGAAACCAATGAACTGACAGTTATTGATAAGGCCACCGCCAGCGACTTTGGGAGTCCAGGCCGCACGATTAGGATTAGTAGTAAGGTCGCTGTCAAAACCTCCAAGTGAAGGAGGGTGTCCAGCAAGAGGAGGAACATCTCCCCAGTTTAATACATTAACCGTAATAAAGTTTGGGTGGGCTTGAATGTTCTCTGCCGCCGCCGCACCAGTCATCATAACCTGTGGGTCACTATAACCACGGCCATTATAATCCTCGCCTTCATCACCGCCGCCGTTTGAAGCCAATCCGCAATACTCTGCCGTGACCATAATCACACGACCCTTTTCCTCGGTCATGGTCGCCTTGAATAACTTCAGTTGCGAGTAATCAGTAGAAGGGTGCGTAGCACCACGGGCAAAAACTTGTGGGAACTCTGCAATTTTAGATTTTGCCCACCTAAACTTAACGGTAGATTGAAGCATCCCGAATCCATCTGATTCAACAGTCCAGCCAGGCTGGACTACTGGGATAAGTAGATCGTCACCGTATTTGATAGTAGTGTCGGTCATAAATTAGTATCCAATTGGATAGTAGGATGGGTCGGTGGTTTCTTGTCCGAGAGGAGACTTATTGTTGGGATCGGTGTTCCTAGCGGTCTGTTCCGTTGCGGCGGCGATGCGTTCAAGAGGCGTAAAGACAATGGCTGATACGATGTCGCCGCCACCCATCTGTTGAAGCGAGGATGCACCTTGGGCTTCGGATAGGCCAAGTGGGGACAGTTTAATTCCCTTACCTCCGCCTTGAAGTTCTTTAATTTTATCTAAAAAGATTTTCTTTTCTTCCTCATTTGCAGAATACCTCCAAGCCAAATCTTCGTAGTATTGTTTATCTTCTTCTTTCGTGTGACCAGTTGAACGCTGTTTGTATGTGGCTTCGGCGGCATCCTTTAACATTTGATTACGGTCACCAAACCAACCCTTCATGTTATACCAAACTCCGTTTGCTAAATTATCAATAAAATCAAGTAGTCCTTCGCCAAGATTTTGAAGTCCACCTACAAGGTCAATAAAAATGGACTCAAGAATTGCCCAAGTTTGTGTCATAGTATCAGCAAACCTTGATGCGGCTCTTGCGTTTTCTTCTTCGGCTGTGACTACTTTGCCAAGTTGCTTTTTAATTTCACCAGAACCTTGCTTAATAATTGGAAGTAATTGTTCAAAAGATGATCCAAACAATTGTACGCCATAGTGCATTAATGTAGCATCATCAGTACCAGCCTGGTAAGCATCCGCAAGTGCGTAAAGTGCGTCCTCATATTTTAGGCTACCATCGGTAATGTCTTTCAAACCAAAGCCCAACTTAATAAGTGCGGCATTGGCCTCTGAACCTCTAATTTTTGCCTCTCCCATCTTTTTGTTGAACTCGGCCATTGTGTGTGACAATGACTGAAGATTAATGCCTGCGTTCTGTGCCACTACATTCCACTTCTGGAGTTGCTCAATCGGCATACCAGTAGCAACCGACATATTGCGAAGTTCACGGGCCTTCTCCGCATACTTCATCATAAAGTCGAAGATAGGTGTAATGACCGACATAAGCATCTGTGCATAACCATATGCTCGTCCAAGAATAGATGCAAATGATGTAGATTTCGTGGAAGCGTTACCGCTTTCGGTAGCAACATCTTGCAAGCCTTTTTCAAGTTGCGTTGTGTCTGCACCAACTGTGACTACTACTTCTGATGAGGACATTGTTTTTGTGAGTTTTCTTTCTTAAATTGGTTTACAATCTTATCAAAGTCATTCATCATTTTTTCGTCATCGCTAGAAATAACTTCAATTTTAGAACCGTTGTAGATCGCATGAGAAATGGACATCCAGACGGCTTCACCTTCTGGCATTGTCCAGGCTTCTTCAAGCGTACAACCGTGGCGTACATTGTTGGCTACGCACGAAAGCACAAAAGGAATGTTCTCCTTGGTCTTTAAGTTTTTATCATCTTTAGACCATAATTTTGGGTATGAACATGACTTTGTAATTAATCCAATAATTCTTCCTACATAACGGGCTAATTTATTACGGTTTGAGTTTAACAAAATCATGTGCCACTTTTCACGAATTGTAATTGGGGCATTATAATCCTTTTTTTCGTAGGTAGATAAAATACGGACTGCCTTAATTACATCAGTAGCCGTAAATCCACGCTTTCCAAAATCTAAAAACGGAGAATCAATAGCCTCAAGCATTACACGGTGACGAAGGCAAAAAGGAAGCAACCGTTTCCCACAGACTTTTACATCCGATGGGAATACGGTTGTGGCCTTGAGGTAACGAGCATCCATTCGTGGGATGCCGTCCCTTTAGACGACAGTGATCTCTTGGTACTTGACGCCCTTGATAGTGTATTTGCGATAGTCCTTGTTAGAACCCTTATCGTCAATAGACTTCAAGATGTAGTTAACGCCAACATAAAGGAAAGTGCTACCAATTTCTGGCTCATTTGCATCTGCCTTTAAAACACCATCAATGGTCAATTCAGTACGCCAGTCATCAAGGTGGTCGGTGATTACACGGCCTTCTTCATCTGGAACTTCCACATCAAGTGCAAAGTTGTCGGTAAAATTATCGGACTGCACCACCATGTAGGTGAACTTTTCTTTGTCACGGATGCCGTAAAACATCGCAACGCCGTATTCGGTAGCGGTAATAGCCATAATGGTTCTTTGGAATTAGCGAGATGTCAAGGGGCGGGGGGGAGCATCACGAATACCGTGTATTCAAGTAAATTGCCGTACTTTCTCTGATGCATACCTTCCTCGTCCTGGGTAACCCATAGGTCGTACAAGATGCCGTCCGTGGAGAGCGTCCAAAGGTCTTTTAAGGCTTCCGTGTCAGACATGAGGTTCTGGACGGTCTGAACACGGGTACGGTGTTGATCTAGGGTTTCGTCATCTGCGGACGAGTAAACCCCAATTTCAAGGGTAACGGTGTAATTGCCGTAAGGGTGGCTACCAAGGGCATCAGCGGCCTTGGATGCCTTGGCGTATGCCGTGACCAAGGGGATGACCTTGGTTTCGGGCGTAATGCCCTTGTGGACGGCCACGCCCGTAAGGTTGGCCGTAAGGTAGGCGGAAACCTTTTCCTCTACGATGGTACGGGCTGAAAAGAATGGGATGCTCATTGTTAAACTTGGGTAAGGGTAAAGCCTTTTTGTAGTTTTTGTGTGATCTGTAATAGCGTGCCGTGGTTCTTTGGCCCTTTTAAGGCATGGAGCATCTTCTCCCGCATGGCAAATCCACGGTGATTCCAAGCCTTCTGGAATAGGTGCCAGCCCTGCGAGTGGTCACGGGCGATGGCGTTACCAATTTTAACTTTAGGGGTAGGCCCAGTTAATTGCGGTTGGCAAATAGAATTGGATGACCCTTGCCCAGCAATCCATTGGGCGGTAGGCATAAAGCCAAGTTTAAGGCCAGCGTGATACCAGCCAGCCTTCAGTTTACCTACACGCTTTTGAACCTTTTTGATGTAATCTTCGACTAAATTAAAGTTGGCTGTAAAGTTTGTCGGTTTCCTGTTTTTGCTTACATAATAATTTGGCTTTCCACGAATATGCTCATGAACCGATTGGATGCTACCTAAAGTATCATAATCAGAAACCTTTGCAAAACCAGACATTTTGTTCTGTTGTGCGTGTCTTTGCTTAAAGTTATCAAAGTCAGCCTGGGTTACCATCATACCGTTTAGGTGATAAACACGAAAAATCCATGAAGGTTCGTGGGGAGGTGATAACTTATCTTTAAGCCTAATCCATTTGTCAAAAATACCAAGGTCACCACGGCTGGCCACTAGAGCGTATGGAGCCTGGGCAAGCGGGGCAAAAATCCTGCGGACATCACGGCTTACGGCGGCACGACCCTTATCACGGGCTTTATTGCCAAAGCCGCCTTCTCCGCCCTTGCTAATCGAGGGAGCCGAACCAGAGAATGGTGGGGTAAAGTCGCAAGCGTCACGGGCAAGCAAGCGTGCCTCGTTCTTGACCACTTCGGCCAACGATTTACGCATCACTTGGCAATACAAGGCCACATGGGTGTGGTATAGTTCGGTATTCATCCGAACATCCCGAGCCGTTCGGATTTGAATGGCCATTACTGAACCAGCGTCTGCACCTTGCAGATCACCCAAGCCGAGGGGGGTCGGTCGGTGACCGTCATGATGCGATACTGTTCTCCGTTGAAGGCGATGATGTTGCCGAAGGCTACAAGGCCAGGATGGGCGGCGGCTTGAACCCGCAGGATTTTGACATCGTACGAGGTTGAGGAGGTGAAACCACCCGTTTCCAAGTCCTGCATTACGGCAGGCTGGCTCATTAGGGCATTAAAGGCCACGGGCGTGCCTCCTGGGACGCTTTTGACGGTTACCGCCTTGGGAATCTCCCCAAGGATTTCAAGGGCGTCTGCGGCCCATTCTGAAGGTAAGTCAGCCATCTGTAATTAGCGGACTGTCAACAAAAGGAGAAGCCCACCCCCGTAGGGATGGGCCTCTCGGCATTTTCGCTGGTGGAGGCTGTTAACGGCCTCCTAAATCCTCTCCGCTATTAAGCGAAGCGGATACGCTGAAGGGCGTTGGGGTTACCAACTGCGGTACCCTGGAGCCAGACGGCCTGCATATTGTGCGTGCCCATCTGCCAGTTGTAGAAGTAACGGAGAGCGAAGGTGAAGCCGCTTTCTGGGTCGGTCACATTCATCTGCTCGCCACCGCCCGTGGTCGGGCTGGCAGGAACACGGGTGACGATGACCAAGCCTTCCTTGCAGGAAGCGATACCGTTAAGACCTTCCGAGGTAGGAGTGCCCAAGGCGGCGAAACCATTGAACTCACTGACGCCGAAGCCGTGGAGTTTCTTATCGATAGCGTTGTTCTGGATGACATCCGAAACACCGTACGAGAAGGTCTGGGCGACGGACGGATCCTGGACGAGTTGACCGAGAGCATCGGGCGACAGGAGGATATGGCGGTCGTTGTGAGGCAAGTTAGCCTTGGTAAGCGAGGTAGCGGCGTTTGCCACGGCCTTGCGGTCAAAGCCAACTAGCGTACCATCGTAAGCCTTGTTAGCGAAGTTGGCGGCGGTCACCTTGCCGAGAACGGCGTTGAACAGGGACAACTGGATGGCGTTGGCCATAGGAGCCATGAACAGACGGCGGAGGCGTTCCAGCGAGAGCGTGGAGGCTTCGAAGTCCGTGAAGGCGACATCGACATAATCGGGTTCTTCAAGGGTGATAGCCACATCGGTCGAGTTAGCGGCGGACGGGACATAACCGTTAGCAGGGTTATACTTCGTGGAAGTAAACGAACCAGCATAGCGGGTGTGAACGGTGGAGCCTCGTTCAGCGACATAGGAACCGAAGTCCGTAACGGCGATCTTGGTCAGCGGTACGAGTTCGGGGACGAGCGTGCGGAGGGATTCTTCCGCAACGAGTTGGAGCGTTAAGCCACCAATGGAGTTGGACATATTAGTATATTACGGGGTTAAAGTTGGAAAATTACTTGAGGCCAGAGGCACGCAGGATCGCAGGGCGATTCTTCGTGTAGAAGGCGGAAGCGGCCTTGGCGTCCTTCTGTTTAAGGGACACCCATTCATCGGCAAGTTCCTGGTCGTTCTTGGCAGAGACTGCCACATCGGAAGGGGAAACTTCGACAGGGTTTACGCCGACAGAAGCCACGATGTTAGCCGCCTTCTTGCCAGCCGACTCATGTGCGGCCTTGGCTTGAGCGAGTTCGCTTTGCAGGGTCTTGATGATGCCTTCGGATTCAGCAAACTTCTGACTGGCTTCGGTGACCTTGGCGGTCAATTCAATCAGCGTGGCTTCCTTGGAAGCAAGAACGCCATCAAGTTCTGCGACCTTGGAGGCGAGGGTGGCAACTTCAGCGACCTTGGATTCCACTTCCGTGGACTTGCCCGTGAAAGCCGCTTGTAAGGAGTTGAACCGTTCTTCGAGAGACAATTTGCTCATTTTGGAATTAGCGAGGTGTCAAGTTACGCCTTGGTCTTTTCGTCCGTGATAATCGGATTACAGCCAGGGTCGTTTGGAAGTTCTTTTTCTTCTTCGTCATCTTCATCGGAATCTGTGCCGTCCTCGTTCTTTTTCTTTTTCTTCTTTTTGTCGCCAGAAATAGGGGCAGTTCCATCCTCATCCTTGCCTTGCTCGGGCGTTACTTCAGCCGAGGCGTTCATGGCGTAGGTAGTCGTATTCCCAATGGAAGGCTCGGCACCTTCAAAGGCTTCGTACATTTCTTCGCTGATATACTTGAGCAGATCGTCAAAGGTGTCCTTGATGCCCGTGACGAGCAATTTGGAGGCGGCAAGACGGCCAGACCAGCATTGGCCCTGCATATCCTCAACCTTGGCCATCGAACGGGTGGACAAGACATCTGCGATAAACCAGTCGTGGGTTTCTTTCACATCGGCGTTAAACAACGCTCTTTGCTCTGGGGTAGTATCGGTTCCAGGGTAGCCAGCGGCCTTTGCCCAACCAGACTTAAAGAGTTCAATCTTGTAGCCTTCCATTTCGTAAGCCTTGGCTTCGTTGAGGAAGCCCATGAAGCAACCGATGTTGGCCACGATAGACGAACCGCTGACCCAAACTTCATCGCATTGGGAAAGTAGCCAATAGCCGCCCGAGCAAGCCTGCTTGCAAGTCCAGCCAATGGTACGCTTCTTACACTTACGAATACGCTTGGCGAGTTCTGGGACGCCTGTGACGGTACCGCCTGGGGAGTCCACATCAAAAATAATTACCTTGATGTTGTCGTCACGCTCGGCGTCCTCAAGCATTTCCTCGATGTCCTCAACATCGCAACAACCCGTCATCTTGTCGATTTCGCTGATGCCGTTACCGATCACTCCCTTGATTGGAATGACAGCAAGTCCAGCGTTCTTGGCCATCTGGGGGCGTGGGCCGAATACCATCTCTAGCATATCCTCAAGCGAGGAGTCTGCTTTGATGGCGGTGGGATCGAACTTGGCAACCCGTTCAAGGTGTGCCTTTGCTTTGTAGGACTCGATGAGCATCGGAGTCCCCGTGAAGTAGGCGGTGGAAAGGTTATTCATCTTCGGATTTATTAGAGGGGTTCGGGCCTACATTCGGGTCATTAGGGTCGGCTTGGATTCTTTCGCCGTCATCCATCTTGTCCTGTTCCTTTTCGTCATCGCTCTTGTATGCCTCGTCCACATCGGACGGTGCCACATTCTCGGGCATGATGGCGGCGGAAACTTGAAGGTCGAACTCATCGGCCAATTCCTTGAAGTGAGCCTTTTCAGCAAACAGTTCACGGGCAACCGCCTTGGGGTCGTTACCCATTTCAAGTTGATGTTGTGTCCAAGTCTTGAGGCCAGCCTTGATGTCGGCACGATTGGCGATGGCGTCACGGCCAGTATCAACGGTGACACGGCGTGGAGTCGTCCAGCCGACTCGGTGCCAGTAATCGTTGGCTGGTAGGATACCGTCCTTGATGGCGTTTCCGATGACATAGCCCCACACGGGCGTGAGGAATCGTTGCATCAAAATGGACTGACGGTGTTGGAACTTGCGATCAGCCTTGGCAATGATTAGGCGTACAGACGCACCACCAATCTTGGTCGGGTCGTAGGTGAACTCGTAAGGGAGGAAGCCCGAAAGCGAGTCACGAATGAGGTGGTCAATAAAACCCGTGAATGTGCTGTTCGGACGGTTGGACTCAAAAGACTCCATTTTCTCTCCAGGAGCCAAGGAAAGGACTTTGCCGCCGATGAAGGTGGAGGCTTCGTTCGGGTCGGTCAGACCATTGTTGCCGTAATCCTGCGGACGCATACCGAAGGCTTCGAAGTCGGACTGCGAGCCATCAAACTGCGGATTCTCACGGGTGATAGTGCGGGTGATGTCGCTGGAGGTCTTGACGGCTAATTTCTCAAGCGATAGGATTTCCAGCATATCAATGATGTTATTGATGCTGTGCTGAAGCGGGCTGTATGCTCGGGCACCAGAAGCCAGTTCTGGCTCGTACAGGTGCAAGACAGCGTTGGCTGGAACCTCACGGCTGGAGCCATCGCTACGCAGGACATTGTAGTAAACTGGGGCACCATAAGGGCCAAACATGATACCGTCCACCATGCCAGGAGGCGGGGCACCCGAGGCGGCGTTGCCGACACGGTGCGACTCGATGACTTGTAGTTTAGGGGCACCGCCTGGCCCACGGGTCTTGATGATGAAGCACTCGCCGTCACGATCCATCAGACGGCAGACAATGTGCTGAAGTTCGAAGAACGAATAACGACCCGTGATGTCCGTGTTCTTGGATGCCCATTCACGGAAGTAGATGTCCGCAAGGTTATCCCACATTTCATCGCCAGATTCGGCTTGTGCCTTGATGCCAGAACCGACCGAATAGAGGGCCATGTCTCCGATGGCCTGTCGGATAAGTCCCGCATTGAGTTCCAAGTACCGCATCCTGCGGGTGGTCTCCATGCGGTCGAACACCGTCATGGTTTTCTTGAAATCCTGCGGCCACGACGACCAAATCCACGAACGCTTGTTGCTGAACTTGGCGGACTCGAAATTGCTGAAGATGCCTGGACCCGTGGAAGCCTGCTTCTTCAACGCAGGGTTGATCGACACGCCAGGTGCGACCTTCGGGGCTTTAGACGCCTTGACGGGCGAATCTTTCTTGGTGGTTTTCTTACGCATTACATCGAACGGAAGTTGTTGAGGCCGTTATAGACACGCACCCTATCGACTGGCCCATACTTCTGGGGGTCTTTAATCTGCAAAGCGTAACGGGCCTCGACAAGAACCGTGGTGATGTCGATAGGCCAACCCTTCACCACGGAGGTACCCGAGTCCGAGTATTCCATCATGGTTTTGCCTTCTTTAAGCAAGGCAACTGCTCGGGCAACAATGTCCTCAATGTCCGTAATAGACAAAATAGTAAAAATACCAGTTGCTCTAGCCATTTGGAATTAGCCTCATGTAAAGGGGGTCTGCGGCCCACCCATTTGCATCACCAGAGCCACCACAGCACGACACGCCACCGAGTGAACCGCAGACTTGAGGGTACTGTGACCTTGCTTGGGTAAAGGTCAAGGGGTTTCTGCTTCCACGACAGGTTTTTCTTCGGCTACGGTTGCCCCCTTGTTTTTGCCCTTACCGATAATCTTGGACATCATGGCAAACAGTATGCCCTGCACTTCGCAGTCCCAAAGGTGGTTGGCTCGATCCCCGATGGGAAGCCAGATTGGGGTGCCTGCGTTGTTCTTGGTGCGGTGTTCGGACTGCATCTGCTTGCGGTACTCATCCCCAAAGTCCTCGGGGTAGGTATGGGCACCAGACCTTCGCAAACGGGAGAGGGCGTCCTTGAACACCAAGTTGGAATACAAGAACAGTTTGCAGGACTGGGCACCGACCTGGATTACCTTGGAGCGAGAGTAGGGACGATAGGCAACCTTGATGCCATAGGGAGTCTGGATACGCCATGCGAACTCGTTTTGACCAGCACCCTTGGTAGCGTTCCATCCGTATTTTGAACAAGTACGATAAACGGCATCAGTATTCGGGCCGTCACCCGAGTCCAGAAAGACGAAGAAATTGGATACATCATGCTTGAGTTGGAAAGCCCGTAGTTCGTCCTCGGTGGCCAAGAACGCCCATTCCTTGCCTCGGCTCTTGCCGTCCGTGGCCCAACGGCGGACGATGGCATAGTAGCCGTTGCGTTGCACATCGACATTGAGCGAACGCATCCAGGCGAACTGCTTGGACTTCTTATGTTCGTCCGTGATCGGGGCTGGCACCATCTTGCCATCGACCATCGCCGCTTCGTCCGTCCACTCGTCAGACATCTTGTAACCGCTAGGCAGGATTTCGCCGCCGTCCTCGTCTGGGTTCTCGACCCAAGACTCCGCCAGACGCTTTTGCTTGAACTCAATGCGAGCCGTCTCGTCCCCGTGTTCATCGTATGCACGCTTGGCGTTGATGGCTTCCTCGGCCAAGTCGCCCCAAGACAGACCCCATTGGCCACACAGCGAGTTCCAATGGAAACCAACAATGCCCTTTGGTGCCGAAGTGTTCATGGGCACATACGCCGCCTTGAGGTTCATCTCTTGGCGTACGGCGAAGGAATCATCGTGCATATGACCGCACGACTTGCACTTGTATTTGATGCCCTTCTTGACGGCCTCAATGTCCCAGCCGCCACCGCCCTTGGCGTCCTCTGGGTAAATCAACTGCGTCCACTCGTACGGTTGTTGGGTGTCGCAAGCCAAGCATTTGAACATCCACTCACGGCGGTCGGAGGTGTTCCATAGGTTTGTGATGTCATCGCCTTCCACGCCGCCTTGCGAGATGAACACGGACTTGCCGTTCCAAGTGAAAGCGGTTCGGCGGCGTTGGGCTTCACCAAGGTGACCCTTCTTCCAAGACCACACTTCATCACCCCCAAGAAATCGAATGGAACGGCGTTGGAGGTTTCGTTTGTTGTCGGCACCCAGCACCCACATCGTGCAACGCTGGAACTGGTGCGTGTGCCAGTTGGACTTCTCGGTGTTGCTGGTCTTCGACTACGCCGCAGGGGTCGCTTCCCAGATTGGACGCAGTCGGTTGGCCTGCCAGTCCTTGGCATTCAAGTCCACATCCTGCAAAAGCAAGGTCGGCCCTGGGGTTCGTGCGGCGATGAAGGCTGACCAAAGTTCCAGCAGGGTGGACTTTCCCATCTGGACGGCACCAAACACAACGATGGTGTGTATCTCTGGGTCGGTCATCGCACGAAGGACAGGCGACAGGTACGGCGTTGTCTCGACACGAAATGCTCCAGGCATCGGGCCAGGCATATTCTTCACATTGGCTTCCAACCAATCCACGATGTCCCCATCTGGGTCTGGGGCCAGCATCGCACGCAGATGCGACTCGTAGGTGTCAGCCGTCTCGTCCATTATTCCTCGGTATCATCCACCTCATCGGTGGTTGCCTCCGCTTCGGTCGGGTCGATGTCCGTCTGCGGCATCTTGATTTCTTCTTCGGACTCGGCCACCGCTTCGGACACCCGTGAGAGGATGCGGGTCATCTCCTCGTCAATGGCTTTCAACGCACGCCCAGGATGGTCTGGGTTCGCCCGTGACGCCACCTTGGTTCCCAATTGGGTCAGTTCGTTGCGGAGGTTCGTCAGAATCTTGCCGAAACGCTCGATGGCCGTCTGCGTGCGAATGAACTCACGGGAGGCAATCTGTCGGGCATGGAGTTCCTTCTCCATCGTGATGAGTGTCTTGACCAACTTGTCGTAGGTCGAGTACGACTTGCTGGCGTCTGGCGAATCGTTGGCAAGGTCATCGAGGTACTTGCGGTGGGCTAAAGCCTTGAGTTCCCGCTGACGCTCGACTGTCTCGTTGAAGTCCTTGTCGCCCGTGACGGCGGCTTGGGTTCCGCCACGCACCGCCCGTCTCGACATGACCCACGACTCGGCGGACTCGATGGAGTCGATGGGCATTCCTTGGGTGATGTAGGCGTTGACCAACTGCTTGGAGATGCCAAGCCGTCCAGCCAAGTCAATGGGTCGCAGTCGTTCGCTCATTTTTTCTTTTTCAGCCTCGCACAAGCGTAGTCGGACTTCATGTACACCGAAGGCGGAAGCCCGAGTTTCCGCTGGATGGTCTTTACCCGCAGGCTGATCGCCGCCCGAGTCAAGGAGTGTTCCTTTGCCAAGGCCGTCATGTTCGGTTGGCCAGGCATCCCGATGGCCAAGAAGATGCAAGTCGCCTGCAACCTGTTCTCGGGATGCTCGCTGTCGCCCAGCACCGAGACAATCTTGGCGATGATGTCCAACACCTCGTCCTTTGTGTAGTTGCGGTCGGTCATGTGCGTTTCGGGTTCAAGGTAATAGTCCTCATGGCGATACTCACGCCGTTGGATGGAGTCCACATTGTAGCCTCTCGGCCCATGTTGGCATTTCAAAGCACTATCAAATCCGTCCTCTTTGTCGGAGTCCACATAACGGTAGGCCAAGCCGATGCCGCTCTTGTTGGGATCTTTTGGGTCGAACCCATCTTTCAACAAAGCGTCTTTTTGTTCCTGCGTGCAACGACGCCACCATGCGTCATAGATTTTTCTTAAATCGGCGTTCATGGTCTTTCGATAAGTTCCTCCACCTTCGAAATGACCGTCAGCATAATTGCCGCTTCCGCCATGATTTTGTCGGCAATGACCGAGTCGTCCGTGTTGTACGCCCGTATCAAGTGCCGCACCGCTACACGCCGAAGTTCGTCCAAGTCGGCACGAATGTCGTTGGGGAACCTGTCGGGATGGAAGTCGCAAATCAATCTGACTCCGACATATGACTGCTTTCGCCCAACCGTCAACAGGTCAAACCGAGTGCCGTACGAAATACAAGTTGTCGTCCGTTTGGCCAATCATCCCCAGACGCTGGGCAGACCGCACCATGTTCCAAGCCGCCTTCTTGTCCATCGGCTCGCCGTAGGTTTCTGTCCACAGCAGGGCCAACGCATCCCGCAGTTCATGCGGTCGCATAGGCTCGGTCGGAATCATATCGAACACCGCCTGGATGAGCCGCCCCCTCTCCTCCGCCTTCGCCCCCCTCGCCGCCGTCAGCCTGTCGATGTGCTGACGCAGACGCTCGGGATGCTTCGCCCACATCGCCTGCCAATGGGTCGGCTTCTGGTTGAAGTTCGGGTTCGATCTGCGGCCCCGTTTCCGAGGCTGGTCTTGTGGTGCTTGGTGGCTCATGTCTTTTCGATGTTGCATAAGGGTCACCCTAATTGGCAAGCCCTAAAAGGCGTAAAGCCAATTAAGGGTGAAACCCTTATTCTATTTACATATGTTATCCCCGAAGGGGATACAGTAAATAGGTTCAATGCTACTGTGATGGTTACTGTGATGGTTAATGTAATGGTTATAACAGTTAATACGCCGTCACAGTACCCATTACATTGATTTTGGTCTTTTTACTTCTGGGTATTCAGCGGGGTCGGAGGGCTAAAGCCCCCCCCTCGGTTTGGGGCCAAAATAGATTTCTTTGGGGGTATTTTAATCATGAGTAATCAATACATGATTAGAATGGTCAACATTAGAAAAACGGCAAAAAACCTCGATTTTCTAATCAATAGCATTGTTCTCATGTAATGATTGCCTGGTATCGATGTCGATGGCCTGCTTTGCCTGGTCGTTGTGGCTGGTCGTTGTGGCTGGTCTGGGCAGATCGCACAGCACGCCAGAATGATGGCCTGCGTGCCATTGTGAGGCCATAGGAGGAGGGGGAGCGATACAGCACCAGCACAGGACGCCAGGAGGCCACAGGAGGCCACAGGAGGCCAGGACGCAGGACGCCACCAGGTAAGGCGACAGGACGCCAGGCCAGGCTAGGCTAGGCTAGGCTAGGC
>Ga0114978_10002315_pt1 | contig 15654 bp, 13 predicted proteins | sample S_140212_EF_Meta_FD_87027 | JGI IMG/M metagenome (GOLD analysis project Ga0114978, IMG submission 87027) | Freshwater microbial communities from Lake Simoncouche, Canada to study carbon cycling - S_140212_EF_MetaG | ecosystem: Environmental > Aquatic > Freshwater > Lake | place: Lake... | reverse complement strand
TTGATGGACTGCCAGATGATGCGGGTCATCTCGTCGCCGTCAAGCTCGACTACCGTGCCCACAACTTTGATTTTCGACACAGTGTCGCTCCTCAGATATGCGTAAGTGGCCACTTTTGAAGGCCTTGACCACTTTACCGGAAAACCAGAAGTATCTCGATGTCAAGACAAATTCAATTCACCTACGCGTTACCCACGCGACAACATTTCGGGTTAACCTGAAACATGGGGAACTTTACGTTAGAAGAACTGTCGGCCACCAACGCCGTGGCCGCAAATAGCCTGACCTTGAAGCCGGGCCAAGAACAGTTCGTCGTTCCCCCCTCGTACGCCATCACCGAAGGCGATATGAACCCAACCACCGCGTGGCCTCGCGTCATTGTCGAAGACGACGTTGTGGTCGGATTCGTGCGCGCGAATTTCGACCCGGAGAACACTCACGCGGAGTTTCGCAGTTGCCTGTGGCGCATCAATGTTGCCGCCGATGCACAGGGCAAAGGCGTTGGCTCGTTTGCCGTTCGCGGCCTCGCTCTGGAAGCGCGCGCCCGCGGCTACGAGCGCCTCACCGTCTTGTGGGAGCCTGGTGACAGCGGCCCCGGAACGTTCTTCTCCCGCATGGGTTTTCTCGAAGTTGGCCACACTCAATACGGCGAAGTCATCGGCGAGATGAAGCTTTAGCGCTTCGGAACAGGCTAGACAGCCCACACAGCCCACACAGCCCACACCCCCCACGCCAGTGGGATAAGAAAAACCTCGCGTCCACTCGACGCGAGGTTTTTCTGTGGAACGACTAATTTTCCTTAGCGAACGCGCACCGAGAGGCACGTGACGCAACCCTCGAGCTTCTCAAATTCACTGATATCAACCGTGACGACCCGGTAACCGAGGCCGCGGAAGAGCTCGGCAGACTTGGGGGCGGCAGCCGACATGAGCAGAGTGTCGTCTTCGAGAACGACGACAGCGGTACCCTCTGCTTCGGGAACGGGCAAGAAGCGATCGAAGACCGAAACGTTGTCGACCAGGGGAAGGTACCCAATGACGGTGCCGTCGGGAAGAGCCGTGACGGCGGTCTTCAAGTGAAGAGCCTTCGTAACGGGAACAGCGACCACGGTGAAACCGAGAGGCTTGGCAATGGCGCGGAACTGACGGATGCCCTCACCGTTGGTGCGACCACCGAGGCCGACGTAGACGGTGGTGCCCACCTTCAGCACGTCACCGCCGTCGAGGGTACCGGGCTGCAGGATGCGCTGAACGGGCAACCCGAGCTGACGCACGGTGGCTTCGGTCGCGATAATCTCCGCCTGACGGCTTTCGGCACCCGGGCTCGTGATGACGGCAACGCCGCCGAGCATGACGACGGAATCTTCGATGAAGACGGAGTCGGCGAGGTCATCGCGAGGCTCCACGAGCTCGGTCGTCCAGCCCGCGGCTTCGAGCGCGGCAACGTAGTTGTCCCACTGCGTGTCCGCCAACTCGAGGTCGACCTTCTTGCGCTTGATGTGCGTGACGAGGCCATCGGCCAGTGTCGAGGCGGGGGCGCGCACCAGGGCGATGCGGCGGGCAACAGGCGCGCGACGGGCGGCGGCGACCATGCGGTAGATCGAGACACCGGCGGTGGCTGTTGCCACGGTCCCGGCGACGACAAAGATCATGTTGAGGCTCACCAGAGTGCTCAGGAGACCCCCGAGAACCTCAGGCGTGACGGATTGTCCTTGGGCCGTGACCTGCAGAGTCGTGCCGACGAGGGTCGCGATGACGGCGGCGAGCAGTCCCACAATCCAGGCGAAGCGACGTTTGGACAGGAACCCCGCAAAACCGCCAACAAAGACGAGGACAGCGAAGAGTGCCACGGCAGGAAGGAAGTAGGTCGAGACCTGATCCAGAATTTCCAGCTTGAGCTGGTTTCCGACGGAGAAGGCCAACAAGTTGGCTACCTGAGTAATGGCGGTCACCACGATGGTGGCGACGAGGGAGGCGACGAGACGTCGAGTGAGGGAAGTCATAGGGGCACCTTATCGGTTTGAGTTATCGGGAATCTATGAGTGAGCTGAGTGTGGTCTAGTGGAAAAAGTGACGCTCGTTGGTGAAGTACATGGTGACGCCGGCCTTCTTGGCGGCGGCGATAACTTCGTCATCGCGAACAGAACCGCCGGGTTGAACGACAGCCTTCACTCCGGCAGCGAGGAGAACTTCCAAGCCGTCGGCAAACGGGAAGAAGGCATCCGAGGCGGCAACAGAGCCGGCGGCACGATGAGCTGCCCGCTGAACGGCCAGCTGGCACGAGTCAACGCGGTTGACTTGCCCCATGCCAACGCCGACGGAAGCACCATTGTGCGCCAGCAGAATGGCATTGGACTTCACCGAGCGGCACGCCTTCCACGCAAACTCGAGATCGACACGGGTCTCAGCATCGGCAGGCTCTCCCGACACCAGTTCCCACTCACTCATGAGGGCGCCAATTTTGGCGTTCGAATCAAACAAGTCGGCGTCTTGCATCAAGAAGCCCCCTGAAATCTGACGAATCTCACAGTCCTCACGACCAAAGTTTTCCGGAAGTTGAAGGAGGCGCAGGTTCTTCTTCGTCTTGAGCAGCTCCAGCGCGGCAGGCTCAAAGCCGGGGGCCACCAAAACTTCCGTGAAGATCTCTGTCACCTGCTCAGCCATCTTCAATGTGACGATGCGATTCGCCGCAATCACGCCCCCGAAGGCAGACACGGGGTCACACTCGTGGGCCTGGCGATGAGCCGAGGCGATCTGATCGACCGCTTTATCGCGCCCCACGGCGATGCCGCAGGGGTTTGAGTGCTTCACGATGGCCACGGCCGGGTTGATGAAGTCGTAGGCGGCGCGCACGGCGGCATCCGCATCCACAAAATTGTTATACGACATTTCTTTGCCACCAAGAAGGGTCGACTGGGCGATGCCGTGACCACCCTGCTCCAGGTAGAGAGCCGCTTCCTGGTGCGAATTCTCGCCATACCGCAGAATGGATGCCCGCTCAGCGCTGACGGTGAACGTGTCAGCGAACTTCTGCTCGCGCACAAACCACGCGGCCACGGCGGAGTCGTAGGCGGCGGTGTGAGCGAACGCTTCGGCAGCGAGGGATCCGCGCTGGGCCAAGGTGGTGCCCCCCGCGACAACAGCGGCCTGAAGCTCTTCGTAACGGGACGGCGAGACGACGATGGCCACGTTGGCGTGGTTCTTGGCGGCCGCCCGAACGAGCGCGGGCCCACCGATGTCAATTTGCTCGATGATGTCGGAATCGGGGGCACCCGAGGCGACGGTCTCTCTAAAGGGGTAGAGGTTCACGACGACCAGTTCAAACGGCGAAATGCCGAGATCCTGCAACTGCATGTCATGCGAGGTCAGGCGGAGGTCCGCCAGAATTCCCGCATGAACCCCCGGGTGGAGCGTCTTCACGCGACCATCGAGCGACTCCGGAAAGCCCGTGACAGCGCTCACGTCGGTGACGGCAAAGCCGGCATCGCGAATCGTGGACGCGGTCGAGCCGGTGGAGACCAACTCGACGCCGGCCTCACTCAGGGTTTCGGCAAGCTCAAGGAGCCCCGTCTTGTCGCTAACGGAAATGAGCGCGCGACGGATAGTGACAACGTCACGCGAGTTGTAGAGGCTGGGATCGTGGCTGGGACCGCTCATGAACGGGCGAGCTCCTTGAGGTTGATGTGGGCGAGGGCGATATCGCGAACGGTCTGCACAATGAGTGAGCGTTCGACAATCTTGATGCGTTCATGCAGCGTGGCCTCGGTGTCACCAGGCACGAGCGGAACAACGGTTTGCGTAATGACGGGACCGGTATCGACCCCTTCGTCGACGATGTGCACGGTGGCACCAGTTTGTGTCACCCCCGCAGCGAGTGCTTCACGAACGGCGTGAGCGCCAGGAAATAACGGCAACAGCGCCGGATGAATATTGATCAGATTGGGAGACAACGCCCGAACCGCATTGGCTGGCAAAATTCTCATGAATCCGGCACACACGACGAGGTCGGGACTCCAGCCCGTGATCGTGGTGACGAGCTCCGAGCCCCAGGCTTCGCGCGTGTCAAAAGATCCTGGCGGGACCACAAATGTGGGAATCCCAAAGTCTTCGGCGTGTGCCAGGCCATCGGCATCGTTGTCGGCCCCCACGGCCACGATGCGTGCGGGAAAGTCGACGTCGGCGGCTGCGTTCAGCAACGCCCGCAAATTAGAGCCCGATCCGGAGATCAAGACGACGAGTTTTAGCACTGGTTCAGCCTATCGGCTTCGCGCCTTCAGCCCCGGGGCAACAGAAGGCGCCAGCATGCCGATGAGCGCGCCAACAGCGAGTTCGACGGTGCCGAGACCGCCAACAAGAAACGGGTTGGGACCGACATCGACGAGGCGTCCCGGTCCGGCAGCGCCGCTGGAGGCCCACGCCAGAATTCCCAGCAGGAGCCCTCCGACGATGCCCATCCCCAAGGCAGTGCCAACGAGCCAGCGCAGGGGTGGAAGGCCACCGAGCATGTGAACGAGTTTCGGGCGCATGAACAGCGCTACGGCGACCCCGGCCAGCACGGGAACGGCCAGCCCGAGAAAACCAAAGGCCAGATCTCCCGTGGGGAGTGCCCCCAGAATGGGCAGTGCCGGAACCGGGCCCAGCGCGGTTCCGAGCGGCGAAACCGACGACCCCGTTCCGAGAGCGAATCCGGGTCCCACGAGCCAGGCGACAACCCAGGCGACAAAGTTGGGCATGAATGAGAGCTGAGCGGCGGTGAGAACAAGGCCACCTCCCCCTCCGCCTTGGAGCCCCTCGTAGAGGCGGACGATGGAGGGAAAGTTCGCAAAAATGAGCACGGCGAGCAGGAGCGACGCTACCGCCACAACCGCTGCGACGGCCGCGGTTCCTCCCGCGAATGCCGTTACCGCGGCACGACGAATATGGGTCGGGAGCTCGCTCGCAAACGCGGCAACACTTTGCTGGACGCGCTCTGCCCGGCCACCGACGTGACCAATTTCTCCGCGCGTGCCAATGACGACCCCCGCCGCGAAAATGAGTGCCGGAAGAAAAAATGCCATCCAGAGATTGGGCATCGCATTCGGGTGCACGGCCGACAGCGCAATCACAATCGTCAGGGCCGCAAAGGTGACGATCCCGGCCGTCGGACCGATGAAGCGAGCCCCCGACTCCGCAGACTTGCGCCCGAGCCGCACCCCCATGAGAACCGTAATCAACGAAAAGCTCAACGGAGCCAGCGTCAACGCAAACGGCACTTCGGACCCCGGCAAGGCGAGAGCAGCGACCAGCTTGGGGTCCAGCGTCAACATGAGGTCAACCCCGTGGCCCAACATCCAGATATCAGCGGATGCTCGCCAGAAGACATCCCACCCCAATCCCAAGTCCAGCCGGGCGGCCCACATGATGCTCAGGGGAACCAGAGAAATGCCGACGCCGATGGCGACAGCAAGAAAGGCCTCGAGGGCGGCCAGAACGGCGACAAGTGAACGGTTCATTCCAAAAAGCGAGCCTACCGTTTGCGGCCGCGCCGCCCCCGCAAGGCGCCGCGACCTCCCCCAAATGGGTTCGGCAAAGAACTACGACTCGGTCGGTTTCTTCGCTGCGGGCTTGCGCGCCGCGGGTTTCGTTGCGGGTTTTGCAGCTGGCTTGAGCGCTGCAGGTTTGGCTGCCGGTGTCGTTGCGGGTTTCGCAGCTGGCTTGAGCGCTGCAGGTTTGGCTAACGGCTCTGTTCCGACCTGCTCGGTTGCGACCGGCTGGGTCGCGACCGGGGCAACAGTGACAACCGAACGCTGAAGGATCTCGTAGGCGCCGAGAACAACGACCCCCATGATGCTGAAACCAACGACCGCTCCGACATTCAGCGGATCCGCGCTAACAATCCCCAAAGCCATCAGAGTAATGATGACGACTCGGGCCAGCACGCGATAACGATGCAGGATGGGGCTGGCGGTGTTGAAGGGGAGGTTGGTCTGCCCCAGAGACTCGCGAATCGCGTCGATGTTTTTGTTCGTCGTTGCGCGAAGTTTGCTCGCCGTCAGAGAGTCTCCAAACGCCCATCCGGCAAAACCAAGGATGATCGCCAATAGGCCGATGGCCGCCACAATCTGCAAGACATACGCCACGAGGGCGGCATAGACAACGGCAGCGGCGGCGGCGAATGCGGGATCAATGCTGGCGGCGATCACGATTCCCCCCGTGCTGAAGCCGATTGCCAAGATGCCCATCAAGATTCCCATTGCGATGCTGGTTCCCAAAAGAGCCCGCGGACGACGATGAGCGGCGAAGATTCCCGCGGTCAAAAGCCCGAGAACAACCCACGGCAGCCACAGCCCAACGCCCACGCCCACCTGGTAAATCACGCGCGCCACGGCCAACTCAGGAACCTTGCCGATGACCACCGACGTGTCAATTTCGGGAATTGCGCTGGCAAAGGAGACCCCCTGCTCGATGAGGGCGGCTTTGACATCCTGAATCAAGGGCTTCAGCGGCAGGCTGATCGTGCCGTCATTGGCCAGAGTCAACAGGGAGTTGGGATCACCCGTCAGCAGGGCCACCACTTGCGTCTGGGTCATCGTCAAGGTTTTGTCCCAGGCCTGCTGAAAAGCATCCGAGGCGACAACATCGCCGACAACGTTATGAATCAGCGCCGTCACCCCCGACGCAATGGGACCGGAGACCAGCCCAAGGGCATCCTTGGCCTGCTTGGGGAGGCTGAGGGCATCACCCAGACCGCTCAGGAGCGAATCGGTGGCGCCCGAAATATCGACCTGAGCGTCGATGAGCTCGGTGACTTGCGTTACGATGAGGGCTTGAACCGCCGGATCATCGGCCAGTGGGCCCAACGTCTCGACGAACTGCTGTGTATTGGTGATCTCCACGGTGGCCCAGTGGGCAATAATCGCGGTGGGCGCCAGCAACACGCCCAATGTAATGAGAACGCCGGCGAGCCACGCCCGACCCGTGTTCGTTGATGTTTGTGTGGACGTCGTCGTTGTCGTCATGAGTAGAGCCCCCCTGTTGCCAATGTCGTGCAATATTTCACAGTCTGTCATCTCCATCACCGACGAAGACAGACATTTCGTGCATCACACGCACCAAATTCATCGTCAAAGGCAGATCTTCCCCTGACAAAATGCCCAATTTAGTGGTAAACCCCTCGCATCATGACAAAGAATAGAACTATGGTCGCGAAAACTGATATCCGGGTAGCTATTGTCGAAGACCACGATTTGTATCGTGAGCTTCTCACGACGAGTCTGGCCGCTACCGAAGGGATAACCATTGTCGGTTCTTTCTCCGGAGTGGCCGCGGCCAAGGCAGGCCTGAAACCAGGTTCCGTCGATGTCGCGCTTCTTGACATCGAACTCGGTGATGGAAACGGCGTTGCTCTCGGGGTGAGCTTGCGTCGCGCCGATGCTCATCTCGGCATCGTTTTGCTCTCCGCTCGCAACATGGTGGAACTGCTCCTCGGCCTTCCCGAAGATGTTCGCACCGGCTGGAGCTACCTCTCCAAGACATCTGTGACCTCGCTTGAAACCCTGGTCCACACAATCCGGGTCACCAATGACGGCGAAACGGTTCTGGATCCCACGCTCATGGCGCGCTCCTCCGCCCGTCGCGGAACGCCGGTCTCCACGCTGACCAATCGTCAATTTGAAATCTTGCGGATGGTCGCCCGCGGCATGGCAAACCAAACCATCGCCGACGAGTTAGGAATTGCGAATAACTCCGTGGTCAACCACCTCAGCGCCATCTACGCCACTCTGAATATTCCCGAGGGACAAAACGCTCGCGTGACCGCCGTCTTGGAGTTCTTGAACGACACGTCGCGTCCGACATCGTAAAGTCCCGCAGAGTCTTGAGGCGGCCTGCCTCCCCTCGGGAGGAGTTCCCCGCGCTGCGCTAACCCAAGAAAAAACCGGCCCTCCCTGAAGGAGAACCGGTTTTTTTGCGCAATCGCGCGCGCCTTAGAGGTTCGCGAGAATCTCGCGCATGAGGCGTGCGGCCTCAGACGGGGTCTTCCCGACCTTGACGCCGGCAGCCTCGAGGGCCTCCTGCTTTGCCTGAGCCGTTCCTGCTGAGCCAGAGACGATGGCGCCAGCGTGGCCCATGGTCTTGCCCTCGGGAGCGGTGAAGCCGGCGACATAACCGACGACGGGCTTCGTGACGTGGGCCTTGATGTAGTCGGCGGCGCGCTCCTCAGCGTCACCCCCGATTTCACCAATCATGACGATGGCCTTGGTCTCGGGGTCTGCCTCGAAAGCAGCGAGCGCATCGATGTGGGTGGTGCCCACGATGGGGTCACCGCCAATACCGATGGCGGTGGAGAAACCGAGATCGCGCAGCTCGAACATCATTTGGTACGTCAAGGTACCCGACTTGGAGACCAAACCGATGGGACCCTTACCCGTGATGTTCGCGGGCGTGATTCCCACGAGGCATTCGCCAGGGGTAATGATGCCGGGGCAGTTGGGGCCGATCAGACGAGTCTTGTTGCCCTTCTCCTGTGCGTAGGCCCAGAACTCAGCGGAGTCTTGAACGGGAATGCCCTCGGTGATAATGACGAGAAGGGGAATCTCGGCGTCGATGGCTTCCATGACGGCATCCTTGGAGAAAGCCGGAGGAACGAAGGCGATTGAGACATCGGCGCCCGTGGCGGCCATTGCTTCAGCGACCGTCGCGAAGACGGGAAGCTCAACATCGCCGTGAGTGACGGTCGTGCCTGCCTTGCGAGCGTTAACACCGCCCACAACGTTGGTGCCAGCGGCCAGCATCCGGCCGGTGTGCTTGGAGCCTTCACCACCGGTGATGCCCTGAACGATGACCTTGGAGTCTTTGTTTACAAAGATCGACATATTTTGTCCTTAGAATTTCAGTCGGGGGCGCTTAGCGCGCAGCCAGCTCGGCGGCCTTGTCGGCACCCTCATCCATGCCGCTGGCAATGGTGATGAGGGGGTGGTTGGCAGCAGCCAAGATGCGGCGGCCCTCTTCGACATTGTTACCGTCGAGGCGAACAACCAGAGGCTTTGTTGCGGCAGAGCCCAACATTTCCAGAGCCTTGACGATGCCGTTGGCTACGGCGTCACACGCGGTGATGCCACCAAAGACATTGACGAAAACGCTCTTGACCTGAGGGTCTCCGAGAATAACGTCGAGGCCGGCAGCCATAACCTCAGCGGATGCTCCGCCGCCGATGTCCAAGAAGTTTGCGGGACGAACGCCACCGTGGTTTTCGCCGGCGTAGGCCACAACATCCAACGTGCTCATCACCAGGCCGGCACCGTTACCGATGATTCCCACCTCACCGTCGAGCTTGACGTAGTTGAGGTTTGCGGCCTTGGCTTTGGCCTCCAGAGGATCTGCCGCGGCAGCGTCTTCGAGGGCCGCGTGGTTGGCGTGACGGAACTCTGCGTTCTCGTCGAGAGAAACCTTGCCATCGAGGGCGACGATGTCGCCGGCTGCGGTCAGAACGAGGGGGTTGACCTCCACGAGCGTGGCGTCCTCACCCGTGTACACCTCGTAAAGCTTGACGAACACGGGAGCAACCTTGTCGACCAGTTCCGCAGGGAACTTGGCTTCGACCGCGATGCGCTTCGCTTCGGCGAGGTCGATGCCCTTAATGGGGTTGATCTCGATGCGAGCCAAAGCGTCGGGACGCTCGACGGCGAGGACTTCAATTTCTACGCCACCCTCATAGCTGGCAAGACACAGGTAGGAGCGGTTCGCGCGATCCAGCAGAACGGAGAAGTAGAACTCCTGCTCAATCTGGGCGCCAGCGGCAACCATGACGCGCTTGACGACGTGACCCTTGATGTCGAGGCCGAGAATTGCCGTGGCGGCAGCCTCCGCCTCATCGGCGTTCTTGGCAACCTTGACGCCGCCCGCCTTGCCGCGACCGCCAACCTTGACCTGGGCCTTCACGACAACGACACCACCGATTTTCTCAGCGGCGGCGCGAGCCTCGGCAGGAGTATCGGCGATGATGCCAGCGAGCACGGGAACACCGTAGCTCTCGAATAGGTCTCTAGCTTGGTATTCGTACAGATCCACGTGATTTCCCAATCAGCATTCAGCGATAAGAGAGTCGAACGGTCTCGCGCTACAGCGCAAAAGTACCTTGACGTCAAGATAATTTGACCGAGTATGACTTTACCGGTTTTTTGGATGAGTTTTGTGACGGGTAGTTGCATTTTGCGGGCACCACCCCAGCCGGAAATCTGGAAAGAAAGCTTTGCCTAACCTTGGTGGCGCCGGCTCCCCGACTCTGCTTGAGTAAAACTATGACTGAACATGGCTTTGAGCCCCACGAGGCGGCATTTGCGGCAAAACTGAATTGGCTCCGCGCGGGGGTGCTCGGCGCCAACGACGGCATCGTCTCGGTCGCTGCCCTCGTCGTCGGTGTGGCCGCTGCCACGACGGATTCCGGCGTTATCCTGCTCACCGCGACAGCCGCGCTCGTTGCCGGGGCGATTTCGATGGCTCTGGGTGAGTACGTCTCTGTCAGTAGCCAGCGTGACAGCGAGATGGCCCTCATCGCCAAAGAACGCAAGGAACTCGAAGACGAACCCGAGGCCGAACTCCTCGAACTCGCCGAGATTTACCAGGCCAAGGGCCTCTCCGCCGAGACAGCACACACCGTTGCACTCGAGTTGACGGCCCACGACGCGCTGCGAGCGCACCTCGAAGCCGAGCTCAACATCAGCGGCGAACATCTCACGAATCCCCTGCACGCGGCTTTTTCTTCGGCGATAGCCTTCATCGTGGGGGCTGCGTTGCCGTTAGTTACCGTGCTGTTGGCCCCGGTGGAATGGCGTATCGGTGCAACATTCATCTCCGTCCTCGTGGCGCTGGCTCTCACCGGCGGGCTCGGTGCCTACATCGGCGGAAGCCCGATGCCGCGCTCCATTCTGCGCGTCACAATTGGCGGCGCCGCCGCGCTGGTTGTCACGTTCGCGATTGGAAAGCTCATCGGCGGGGTCGCGCTTTAAGTAGCCCGCGGGCTAAATCTTTTCGATCGGCGCAATCTTGATCAAGAGTTTCTTGGCACCGGCAGCATCAAATTTCACGTGGGCGACACGCTTGGCGCCCTCGCCCGTAACCTGAGCCACCGATCCGTCACCAAAATCGGCATGGCGGATGCGGTCCCCCGCCGCCAATTCCAAGTCGCCGTTGTCACGCACCTTATTCGTGATGCGATTGGCCCACTCGGTTTTGGGGCGCGGCGCCGCTTCGAGTGAATTCCAGCCGCCCTCGGTGGTTCCCCAACCGTTGGATTCACTCGATGTCCCCGAGCGACCATAGCCGCCGTTACTGCTGCCATAGCCGGAGCCCGAGCCAAAACGGCCGGAGCCTGCGATTCCGCGCCCGTCGGTTCCAAAGCCCGCGCCGTTTCCGGGGGACTGCCGCCAGTCCATCAGCTCCGCCGGAATCTCCTGGAGGTAGCGGCTGGGAAGAGCACTGTTGGTTTGACCAAACTGCGCGCGGCTCATCGCCAGCGAGATGAAGAGACGCTGGCGGGCTCGCGTGATTCCGACGTAAAAGAGGCGTCGTTCTTCGGCCGGACCGCCGGGCTCCCCCGCCGACATGCGATGAGGGAGAAGTTCTTCTTCCACACCGGTGATGAAGACTGCCTCATACTCGAGACCCTTCGCGGTGTGTAGCGTCATCAGGCTGACCGTTCCGCTGGCGTCATCGAGATCATCGGCCGCCGCAACGAGGGCAACCTCTGTCAAGAAATCGATGAGGGTGCCATCGGGGTTGTTTTTGTCGAATTCCTTGGTCACTGCTAAAAGCTCGTCAACGTTCTCGGCGCGGGCCTCATCTTGGGTATCGCGCGACGCCCGCAGAATCGTCGTATAGCCGGTTTCCTCCAGAAGCTTCGCCAGAACATCGCCGACGGAGCCGGCTTCCATCAACGCCGTCGATTCATCCAACAACGTCGAAAGCCGAGCGATGGCGCCCGACACCTTGGGGCCAAACCCCAACGAGTCCGCCGAGCGCAACGATTCCCGCAGGCTGATCGCGTTCTGATCGGCATAATTCTGCAACTGCGTTTCGGTCGCGGGACCGATTCCCCGCTTGGGAACGTTCAGAATTCGGCGCACCGCCAGCGCGTCGGCCGGGTTCGCAATAGCGACCAAATAAGAAAGAACGTCTTTGATCTCGGCACGCTCGTAGAACTTGGTGCCGCCCAAAATTCTGTAGGGCAACGCCGACCGAATGAAGATTTCTTCCAACGCACGCGTCTGCGCATTGGTGCGATAGAAAACCGCCATCTTGTTGTAGTCCATGCCTGCGGCGCGCAGGGCACTAATTTCGTCGACGACAAACTGCGCTTCGTCATGGGCCGAGTATCCGGTGAAGCCAACAATTTTCTCACCCCCGCCGACGGAGGTCCACAACTTCTTATCTTTGCGATCGAAGTTGTTGGAAATCACACCATTGGCGGCATCCAGAATATTTTGGGTCGAGCGATAATTCTGCTCGAGCATGACGACTTTGGCACCCGGAAAGTCTCGCTCGAACTCACCGATGTTGCGCATGTCGGCGCCGCGAAAAGCATAAATTGACTGATCCGAGTCACCCACCACGGTGAGCGACGCCCCTGGAAGCCCATCTTCGGTCTCACGGGTCAACTCATGAATCAGGGAATACTGAGCGTGATTGGTGTCTTGATACTCGTCGACCAGAATGTGGCGGAACTTTCGGCGATACACGTCTGCAACGCGCGGGAAGGCCCGAAAAAGAAACACAGTCTGAGCCAGCAAGTCGTCAAAGTCGAAGGCATTGGCCGACTGAAGAGCCCGGGTGTAGGCCCGAAAAACCTCGAGGAACTTGCGTTCGCTCGGATCGCTGAGGTTAGCGTTGCGCGCATAGGTGTCGACGTCGCTGAGCTCATTCTTCAGCCGAGAAATTTTGCCCGAGACTCCGGAAACCGTGAGGCCATAGGTATCGGCCTCCTGATCCTTGATGATGCGCTTGATCAGCGTTCGGGAGTCATGAGAGTCATAAATGGTGAAGTTCTTGGTGAATCCAAAGTTCTCAGCTTCACGCCGCAAAATCCGCACACAGGAGGAGTGAAAAGTCGAGATCCACATGCCCTCTGTGGCCGAGCCCAGCATCGATTCGGCCCGCTCGCGCATCTCCGCTGCAGCCTTATTCGTAAAGGTGATGGCCAAAATCTGGCTGGGCCACGCTTCCTGGCCGCGGATGAGGCTCGCGATGCGCCGCGTCAGCACGCTCGTTTTCCCCGAACCGGCGCCGGCCACAATCAACAGCGCGGGCCCGCGGTACTGCACAGCCTCGAGCTGTTCCGGGTTCAATCCATCCAGCAGCGGATCCGAAGGCATAAGAAGGCTCATAACCCTTCAATTCTACGGCCGGGGTGCGACACTTTCTCTGGCGGTGATGGCGAGATCGGGATGATCGGCAAAGACGCCATTGACGCCCGTCGACAAAATGGTCTCGTAATACCCTTGCCAATCTCCCCACGAAGCGAGATCGAGCCCTCCGTGCCACTTTGCCGGTAAGAATTTATTTTCCGGCCGAAGGGTCCAGACGAAGACCTCCAACCCGTAGCGTTGGGCAACGTCCACGAGCCGCTTGCCGCCCGCCACATTTCCGGTGAAGATGTCCACCAGAAACCGCGCATCCACACTGATGCCATCAAAGAATCCACCGAGGACCTCCAGGCCGGCATCCGAAAGCTCTTCGGCGTTGCCCAACGACGGCACACCCTGTTCCTCGGCCCATTTGCGTTCATCCCAGGCCACATAGCCGAATTCAAGAATGTAAAAGTGCCGGGCACCGATGCCACGCTCGCGCAGCTTGCCCAAAATGGTTTTCTCAAAGCTCTCGACGGTCAGGCGTGGATCGTCATGAGCCCAGCCCGCGACGGTCAGCTCATTGGCCAGAAGGTCATCGAGCGGCAGTCCAGCATCCGCAAAATTTGTGGCGTGTTTCAGCTCCAGCATCAGATGGACATCATGTTCCGGATGCTCATCGACGATGGCCAGCAGATCACTGAGGCGCAGCAGGGGTTCGGTGTCATCTAAAGTGGCGTTGACGGGGCGAACACTCGGTAGTCTCTCCCGGCACCGCAACGTCGACAGCTCGGCCCAGGTGAAATCCTCAGTGAAATACCCCGCCGTGGTTTTGCCATTAATCACTTTGGTCACATAACGGTCGGCGAATTCCGGATGCGCTCCAACATCCGTTGTGCCCGACAGCTCATTCTCGTGCCGAATCACGAGCACGCCATCGCGCGTCGCCACAAGGTCGGGCTCCAACGCGTCGGCGCCCATCTGGATGGCGAGCACGAAAGCGGAGCGTGTGTGCTCGGGCCGGTAACCGCTGGCACCTCGGTGGGCAATCACCACCGGACTCGGTCGCTTCTTCATCGTCACCGTCTAAGGCTACCGAGCGATTCCCACGGTCTTCTCAGTCAACACCCGGTAATCCCTCGATATATTTAAGGCTGACGTATCGACGTGTGTCTTCCTGAAAGGAACCCCTCACCGCCATGGCAATGAACAACCCCGCATACTCTCGCAACAAGGGCTTCACCGCCGACAAGGGAACGCTCAGCGCCACCGAGCTTCAGGCAATGTATGACGCCTCGCCCAACACGGTGACGCGCACGGGCGGAGGCTCCAACACCGTCGCGGAGTCCCCCATGAGTATGGAGGGTTCCGTCGCGAAATCTGTCGGGCTGTTCGCCGTTCTCGTGGTTGGCGCTGTCGTTGGCTGGGTCCTAACCAGCAGCAACCCCGAACTCGGCATGAGCCTCTTGTTCGGCGCCATGATCCTCGGCTTCGTCTTGGCTCTTGTCAACATCTTCAAGAAAGAGCCCTCCCCCGCCCTCATCGTGGCGTATGCCGTCGTGCAGGGGTTCTTCTTGGGCGTCATTTCCTTTGTCTACAACTCGCAGTGGGATGGCATCGTCCTTCAGGCCGTTCTCGCGACCCTCACGGTTGTCGGCGTCACGCTGGCCTTGTTCGCTAGTGGCAAGGTTCGCGCCTCTGCCAAGGCCACAAAGGTCTTCATGATCGCGATGGTCGGTTACCTCGTGTTCAGCGTCATCAACATGTTGCTGGTGTCTTTTGGCACGATCAGCAACCCTTGGGGTGTCGGGGGTTTCGAAATCTTCGGAATCCCACTGGGAGCCCTCATCGGCGTCGTCGCCGTTCTCCTCGGCGCCTACTCGCTCGTTCTCGACTTTGACTTCATCCAAAAGGGCGTAGCCAACCGCATTCCCGCCAAGTACGAGTGGTCTGGCGCCTTCGGCATCATGGTCACGGTTATTTGGCTCTACCTCGAGCTCTTGCGCTTGCTTGCCATTACCAGAAATTGATTTTGTAAGCCCTAACATTGTTATCATTTAGGTATGGTTGAAAAAAACACCTCCATCCCTAAGCCGGTTTCTCGGCGAGCAAAAACTCGACCTGATGTTACTGCCCAGATTCCAGCCGACCGCGTTCTAGACGAAACGTTTTGGTTGACCTTTGGGGGTAACCCCAAACCCACGACGCGCCAAAAGATGATTTTTGTCGCGATTGACGACATTCGTCGGGTCGGCCCCTCGTCATTCAACGCTCTCACGCTGTGTGACGTGCTCGACGTTTCGTATTCCCTGCTGAACTTCCACTTCGGAAGCCGC